>SCPO01000199.1_pt1 | contig 44466 bp, 30 predicted proteins | sample 6106821 | NCBI WGS metagenome assembly SCPO01 (sample SAMN10720448, study PRJNA508395) | human gut metagenome | isolation source: Participant 2 stool, 0 month | host: Homo sapiens | collected 2017 | reverse complement strand
GAAAACTCGTGATTTTAACGATCTCTCACAAAAACATCTAAGCAATTCCCCTAATTCAGTTACCCAACATCAATGATTAAGTCTACCTATCAGGCGCACCCTATAAAAATAAGGATGGCCGCTCAGTTTGCACCAGCGGCCATCTTCCGAAAACCACTCAATGGAGAGTGGAAATCCTTAGTTGAAGAACAACCTGCGTCAGGCAGTCATCCTCACCCGAAGAGTTTGGCAAAGAACCCCTTCTTCGGCGCTTCCTCAACGCAGGCAAATGACGTCACCTCATAGCCTGTCGGCGCAATGGCGTCGCGCACGGCCTTTTCATCGAGCGGAAGTTCGGTAATGATTTCGGCACATTTCTTGCTGCGTGAGGCCTTGACCTTATTGACTTCAAAAGCCTTTTTGATCGTGCTGCAGATGTGTTCCTCGCACATCCCGCAGGCCATACCTTCAATACCAACGATGGTTTTATACATTTGCTTATCCTCAATGGACTCAGTCGAACACGCCGCCGGCCGTCTCCGCCGCCTCCGGGAGAGACCGCAGGCCTATTCGACTCAATAATATTGAGAACCATTCTAATCCTCGACGAAGCCCCTAGCTGACCTCATCGGCAGCATCGCCGGCATCCGACGCATTCTTTGAACGATCTGCTGATTTGAAGAAAAGAATGCCGGCCGACCGCCGATAGGAGCGGAAAGCAGCCGCTCTGACATTTGACGCCTGACTGCTCCAATTTTGGACGGCTTCAAAAACACGGTCAGAATCCCAGAGCATCACCTCCACATAGCAGCGTCTCTCAGAGAAAGCCTCACCGACAACCGATGCTGCTCCGGGTGCCGTCTCGGAAAGCATGCCTCGGAAATCCGCAATGATCGTTCGATCCAGCGCTTCGGCAGCTTCCGGAGAAACCGCTGCTGCACGTTCGAAAAAGAAGAATCCAACCGCAATGCCCTGCCGATGAAGCACATCAACAACCTCAGATTCACCAGAACGGTAACTATTGATGAAATAGGGAGCGGCAGTCCATCCAAAGCGGATATCAAAATTGATTTCGGCCTCTTTCTCAGGCTTAAGCCAATAATCGAGCCGTTCCTCTGCGATGTCGCGATGGGTATAGTTCTTTGCCCGAGGCTCCAGCGCTGCAATGCGTTCAGGCAGTTCTGAAAGCAGGAACCCTCCGTCTTCAGGCGGCTTGCGCAGAATCGTCAGATTGCGGATAAACCGCATGGATGCCGCTTCGCCGATTAAATGGTCAATCAAGAGCGTCAGCTGCTCGAAGACCGGGGCACTCTCTTCCTCATCCAATCCGCGCAGTGACTCTGCAAAAAACTGCAGCACCCAAGCGTTCTCTTCTTTAACGAGACGGCAGCGAATTTCTCTGCAGTCAAAGAGCAATCCCTTATTAAATTTGAGTTCAACGGCTGCCGGTTTCGGTCTGAGGCCGGCAGCAAACTCCCAATGCGCTCCCAGAGCAATGGGGGCAGCATCCAGGAGCTTCAGGATCGGCAAAATCTGCACATAGTCGTGCTGGGGCGACAATTCGAGCAAAAAGTGACCGGCAGCATCTGTCGGAGACGAGAAACCGATCCCCCTGCCTTCTGATACCGACTTGAGCATCTTCACAATCCGCTCAAGCGCATCAGCAGGATTTCCGCTTGCAATTAAAGCCCGCAGCTCGGCATCCGCCTCGCCGAAAGCATCCCAAAATTGAGCGGCACGTTCATCGAAACACCTGCGGAAGACGGGAATGGTTACGGCACGCCTTGCGGCATCAAGCATTTTGATGGTGTCTTCGTCGCCGGGCCTATATTCCAAAGCTCGCTCCCAATATGGGATGGACTCCCCTTCGCGATCCAGATAAAAAAGTGCATAGGCCGTACGAAAATTCCATTCATGCGTATTTTCCTGCTCAGCGCGGCACGATTCGAGGAGTTCCAGAGCGTGAAGAAATAAAGCATCCTCGCCGGGCTGAGCCAGATTGTTGTAGGCCCGAGCCAATTCACTTGTTAAACGAAGCGTTCTCTTCGTTGCCGGCAGCGCTTCGACTGCATTAATGATGGTTTGGTATTCATTCTCCTGATTCCAAATCCTGATCTTTGGGATGAGCGCTTCTTCTTCTGCCGTATAGTCCTCAGTCTCTTCATCCGCCGGCGCACTGTCTCCCATATGCACTGCAGTTTGCCGGATGCGGAAGCACACCTCCCCGGCTTCGTCGGGTGTGCCGTCCTCACCTCTGATGAGCAGTCCGATCTCCTCGTTTTGCCGCACATTAATGCAGACCACGTCAGACGCAGATATGTCATGGTCCTTGAGCAGCTGCGGAAGAGCACGGATTACATCGCCGAGCCATCCAACAGAGACGTGTGAAAGCGCCGGAACATTCATTAAGAACCGAAAGACCAGCGGGAACCCAGCCGCCGAAGAGGTGCCCGTGCAAAAAGGTACTTCAGGAGGATCCGCAGGCTGCCAGTCACTGAAGTTAAAGAGCGCAAAAACCGCCTCCAAACCATCGGGCTTAGCGAGAATGCAGTTGTTGAAGCGGGTATAGACGAGAAGCTCATCAGAGGGCATCTGGTTTCGCTGCAGCGCTTCATCCGCATCCGGATCAATCAGGTGATTGGAGAGCTGAAGAATGTCGCTCCCCGACTCAATCTCTCGGCGTGCCGTGAGGAACTCCGGATCACCGGGCACCAGTGCGAGACCGGTCTCGATCGCTTTGAGCGCACCTTCCGCATCGCCGAAATGCGCACGCAGTTTTGCTGCTTCCAGCCATCCCCATGGATATGTCGGCTCTTCTCGCAGAGCACGCTCCGCACATTGATGCGCCTCTTCAATTTTCCCCAGATGAAGCCATACTGCACAAAGACGATAAAAGAAGACTCCGCAGCCGGCAGCCGAAGCTTCAGCTCGCCGAAGAATGCTGAGAGCGCGGATGCAGTCTTCATATTGGTGCAGATTAAGGCAGGCATGCGCGCGCATCAATGCACACTCGAGATCTTGATCAGCCGCTTCGCGCGTGAAGCGCCCTTCCCTGATGCCTCGATCTATAACGGCATCGATTTCAGCCAGAATTCGCCCAGGCCGAATTTCATTGCCCGAGTTGAAGGCAGCCAGTTTGGCTCGATCTTCATCTGAAAAAATAATTCCGCGCGGCGTCATCACAATTCTCCTCTCATGCGTGCTGCGAACCGCCTCACGCGTGAGCCTCATCCTCATGGGCGAGCAATTCATTGGGCTGGAACCGAATCTTCCAGGTGTCACGTCCCTTTAAAAAGATACCTGGACTTCTCTCGAGCGGCAATTTTTGTCCGGCGGTATAGCTCACCGTTTCACCATCCTGAAAGTCCACTTCGTTTTCAGACACATAATCCGCTGTGTCGGCAAGGAAGAAAAAGAGCTCCATGGGGTCAATATCCGCTGCCGGAACTTCCATTTCCATTCGGCCCAGGGCTTCAAGACCTTCCGTCCAAGCTGCAAAGCCGCCCGATTCAAGGCGCACGACAGAGACCCACACGAGGCAAAGCGTTGGAAATGCGCCGTCTTTCATACATTGGGCAAAATCACGGTATGTTTCGGGCTGATGCACCACTCCATTGATATAGATGCCGACGGAGGAAGCCTCTCCTGAGAGCGACGCACAAACCTTCGCAAATGCCCTGCCGGCCCTTTTCCCGGGCAGAGGCGCAGTCACAATCAAGTGCGCACGATGGTGCGCCACTAAACTTTTATCTCCTCGCCAAAGGAAATTGTCTTCTGCCGCACCGAGCGCCTCATTATCAGGAATCGGAGCAGGAATCAAGCGTATAAAAACCGGCACGTCGTCAACGATGAAGCATGATGTCGACGAAGAAGCACCGTCTTCGAGCTCAATCGAATCGTCCCACTCTCGGCGGAAGCGCTTCACGAAAGCTGACGCACACCATGCCGCATCCTTAAGAAGGACAAAAGAGAGGAAAATGCTGCGGGGCGAAGATCTCGCGGCACCATTGCTGATCGAATCACACATAGGCACACCATGGCGGTTAGTGGAGAGGCTTACGCTGCTTTCTGTCATTTTCTCATGCCGCGCCGCAATCTCTTTATGAAGAGACTTCAATGTCGACAGTCTGCCCCCAAAGCGCAGCCCAAATGATTTCCTGCGGTCTCAAATCGATTGATAATGGTTTTCTTTACATTTGACTATCGCGGTCTGCGCCATTGTCATGATTATTTTCCTCATCAAGCTTATCGCTGCACCGCTTCTGCTTGCGCTGGCCACATTGGCTGCTCGGCGCTGGGGAACGGTTTTGGGCGGGATTCTCATTGGACTGCCGCTGATCTCCGGACCTATTTCTGTTTTTCTGGCCATCGAAAACGGTGCCGGATTTGCCGTTGAAACAGCCAGAGGCGCATTGGCTGGAACCGTTGCACTTGCTGTCTTCACCTGTGTCTATGCGGCGGTCTGCCCTAAAGGATGGCTTAAAGCTTCTTTTTTAAGCGTGGCGCTCTATGTTTTAGCCTCTTGGATCGCAGCCGAGCTTCCGATCTCTGCTGTGACGCTGGCAGTCTCCGCTGCGGCCGCCATCATCCTTTCGCTTTGGATCATGCCCGTTCCTCACGGTGCAGCCGTGAAACACCGTCCGCCGAAACATGATCTCCTGATGCGCATGGGCATGATGATGGTGCTGATGATTGCCATCACCTTCCTGGCGCCCTATATCGGCCCTACCGCCTCAGGCATCGCATCAACTTTTCCGTACATGGCGCTCACCATGGCGGTTTTCTCCCAAATCCAAGGCGGCCCGGATAATGCCCGCCGAGCCATGCACGGGCTGATGCTCGGCATGTACAGCGGTCTGGTCTTCAATCTCGTCGTATGGGCACTGGCGGCTGAGGATCGACTGCTTATCGCTTATGCGGCCGCAACAGCCGCTGCGCTCGCTGCTCAGGGCGTTGTTCTGGCCCTGACGCTTAAAAAAACAGCATGACGCCTCTCTGATCCAGTGTCTTTTAAGGCATTTATAGTTTGAAAACATCTTGTCATTCAGACTGTGCGGGGGCCGTTGAGCAGAAAACACGATCAAAGAGGCTTTGAATCATTTTCTTGATGCCTTCCTGACTCTTTCAGAGCCCATAAGATATGACTCAGCCGCAGCCATATGTTTATCTTTAATCGATTCTAAATAGCGACTTATTTTGCTTATCGCGCAAACTTACTTTGTTCGGAACGATATATATCGTTTTCAATGCAATATATTGATAAACAAGATTAAGTAGTCATAAAATTCTTTATATTTCAAATACACAGCTCCTCATCCTCACCATAAAATACGGTCATTGTGCCGCGTTAATCATGCCTATTAAACGCTGACACAGTTTCCCGCTTTCGACGCAGGGAATACATTTCCAAAAAAAAGGAGTTTTGGATGAAAAAATGGATTCTTGGAGCTGCAGCCGCCGCGCTGCTTCCCATTTTTGCTCAAGCAGATCAGCCGCGAGATGAATTTTTCTGGCTTTCTGAAATCAATAAAGCGAGCTGCATCATCAATACCGAAGAAGGCCTGCTTGAGAAGACGATGGGTGAGCGCATTGCCAAAGGAATCTCTGCCGTCATCACCAACGGCAATAAAGAAAACGGTCCTCGGCCCAAGCAGGTCATCAAGTATGAGCCTTACCTCATTAAGGAAGTCGGCATGGATGCAACCATGCTGCATATCGGCCGCTCCAGTCAGGACATGCATGCCACCTACCGAACGGCCATCATTCGTGACAATACGCTCAAGCTTTCAGAGACGCTCACCAACGCAATGGAAGTTTTGAATACGCTCGCCAAAAACAATCAGGCAACGATCGTTCCGAACTACACCAACGGCGTAGCGGCTCAGCCCAATTCTTATGCGCACTACCTCATGGGCTATCAAGCAGCCTTCTCGCGCGATCTGGAAAAAATCCGCAACTTTTATCAGCGCCTCAATTACTGTGCGATGGGCACCACCGTTCTGAACGGGACGAGCTGGCCGCTGGATCGTCAGCGCATGGCCGATTATCTGGGTTTCGCCGGGCCTGTGCCCAATGCCTACGATGCCGGTCAGATGAAGTCCGTGGATGAACCCGTCGAACTGGCAGCCATTGCAACGAGCATTGCACTGCACGTGGGCACTTTCATTCAGGATGTTTCCGTTCAGTATGCGCAGCCCCGTCCCTGGATCCTGCTGCAGGAAGGCGGAGACAACACCTATGTTTCCTCTGCGATGCCGCAAAAGCGCAATCCCGGCTTGATGATCAACACGAGAGCTGCCGCGAGCGATGTGATCGGTCAGGCGCAGACAGTCATCCTCAAGGCCCACAACATCCCGCCCGGAATGAGTGACCCCAAGAGCGTTTCGGCCAATGCCAAACTCGCCAACGATACCTCCGCGCTTTTGAAGCAGTTCACGCGCGTTATCAAGGCGCTGCGCGTGAATCCCGAGCGTGCGCTTGAAGAGCTCAACAGCGACTGGACAGCTTCTCAGGAAGTTGCGGACGTTTTAATGCGCGAATATAAGCTCCCATTCCGCGTGGGTCATCATGTAGCGAGCCATATCGTCACCTATGCCCGAAACAACAACCTGTCGCCCACCAACTTCCCGTATGAACAGGTCAAGAAGATCTATGCAGAGGTCATCAAGAGTGAATATCCGCAAGGGAATCCAGTCTGCCCAATGAGCGAACAAGAGTTCCGCGACACCCTCAATCCCACCGCGATTGTTGCCAACCGCAAGACTGAAGGCGGTCCTCAGCCCGCAGAGCTGACTAAAGCACTGTCAGCCGCAGATGCCGCGATTGCCGAGCAGCGCGAGTGGACGAAGCAAAACCGCCGGCACATTGATCAGAGTCTCGCTAAGCTCGATGCTGACTTCCAGAAACTCATCGAGCAGAAATAATCGGCATCCTGAATGCGGCAGGGAGCCGCATTCAGCCTGACGTTTTGCACCTCCCGGCGAAATGGCGCACCCAATGACGCGCGCAGCCTTCGCCGGGAGTTTGTGTATAGGCGCGTGACCCGCTTTAGCCTCTGCGTCCGGTGAGATACTCGTAAAGCCCCTCTTCCACGGGCGTTTCCAAACGCCAGTGCATCTCAAACGCCGATTGGCCATTGGCAAGGCGAACGGGCTGCGGCGCTGCGGCAGCGTGCATTGCGCCAAGAAAATAAAAAGCCTTGGCTTCATCGTCGTCCTTGCTGCGGCGTACAAATAAGAGTATTCGAATCGCAGCGTACTGACCTTTTTGCGTCATGCGCTGAGCATCCTGCGAATCAATCTGTCGATTGACCTTAGAGAGCGAGATCAGTTCTGCCGGCGAAATAAAACGGTCGGCATAAGCAATCGCGCCGGCCTGCTTCTCGTAATTGATGAATATGGGGAAGGTCTGCGTTTTCTCATCGTAGAAATAGCCGCCGATATTGATGGACGTGATATTGCGGTCCCAATCGAGCAGCCGACAGACATCCTCATAGGTGTAGGTCGACCCGAGCAGCAAAAACGTGTCCTCCCAACGATGACTTTCGCATGCGCGGCAGCGATTGAGCACAAAATGGGTGAGCGACTCCAAATGCCGGCGAAATGACGGTTCATCCGCAAGACAGCAAAAGAACTGCGGATCTGCCCGCCAGCGGCGCACCCTCTTTCCGTCTTCGACATCATCAAGCGCTTCAATCACTTCACAGCCGGCATTTCGCTTGATGTCATTGAGCGTACGCTCAAACTTCGCGGTCATTACGCATTCCACATTCCGCAGATGCGCCGGCGAGGCTTTGAAGTTGTAGGGTTCCGCACTGAGTTTTTCGATCAGCGCCGCACGCAGATCGCTGCGACCTTCAAGCGCAGCCTGCAGCACCAAAGCTTCCGACGGCCTGAGCGCTGACCCCAAACGATTCGAGCACCATCTCAAACGCTTGACCGCGGCATCTGACAAACGTTCTGAATAGTCGGGTTCATACTGCACCAAAAAATCGTAGTAGGACGACCTTTTCCGCAGCAGGAACTTGGAAGCATCGATGGACGCATGTTCCTCAAAATCAGCGAGCTCGGGTATCCGGCCAAGCTTATATTTCAAAAGTTTGTAGGCATCCAGAAGCAGTCGAACGGAATTCAGGGACGCGCTGTCAATTGCCCGATAAATTCGGCTGCGGGCCACTTCGTCAAAATGGATGGAGGAAGCCCCCGGAATGCGCTCAGCCCCCGTCGTCACGAAGCGGCGAAGCTTTTCTTTCGAATACGAGCGATCATCCGAAAGCGCTGTCGCGATGAGATAATTTTTCTCATAGTTTCCGATAAAGTCGAGCACAATCACATATTCCTTGTCGGCGGCACGGCGCAGCCCGCGGCCGAGCTGCTGCACAAACACAATTGCACTTTCCGTGCGGCGCAGCATCAGAATTTGATTGACCTCAGGAATATCCACTCCCTCGTTAAAAATATCAACCGTAGCAATATATTCGAGCCGATTGGGACCCATGCCGTGCGTGAGCTGCTCAATCGCTGCTTCGCGCTCATCCTGAGCGGTTTGACCGCCAAGCGCAATCGCCGGATGCCCTGCACTCGTGAAAGCGGCCGCAGCGGCGCGAGCTTCTTCGAGACTGCCCGCAAAAATTAAGCCTTTCACGCGGTCACCGCAGGAGCCAAAATACTCCGCCTGATCGATAACGTGCTGGATGCGCTCAGGCCAATTCGGATTCGTAAAATCCGGAAGCTGACCTGCTTCTTCGCCCGTCTCGTCTTCCGTTCCGGCAGAGAGCCCAAAGTAATGAAAGGGCGTTAAGAGATTCTCTTCAAGGGCTTCGGAGAGACGAATCTCATGCGCAATGACATGGTCAAAGAGTTTGAAAATATCAAAGCCGTCCGTTCGCTCCGGACTGCCCGTCATCCCGAGCCAGAAGGCTGGTCTGAACCAATTCATGATGCGCTGATAGCTGGGCGCGCCTGCTCGGTGCACTTCATCAATGATGATGAAGGCAAAGGCATCTTTAGGAAACGTCTGCAGCACCGCGGTCTTGGCAAGCGTCTGCATCGTGGCAAAAACAAAGTCGCACTCCGACGCTTTTTCATTTCCGGAAAGCAGCCCGAAGGAACCTGCGGCATCTCCCAAAACAATACGGAAACTCTTCAAAGCCTGCCGCGCAATTTGCTCTCGGTGAACAATGAAGAGCATGCGGAAGCGCTGGGAATGTCGGCTTTCTCGGTCTCTAGGAGCGTGGGCTGAAGGGGTACGCTGAAATTGAGCGATTGCATCGCGCACCGCGAAGGCGGCAGCAAAGGTTTTGCCCGTACCGGTAGCAGAAATCAGCAGTGCGCGCTCAGCCCCATTGCTTCTGAGGGCTTTAAGCCGAGCGAGAAAAGCCTGCTGCATGGAATTGGGCTCCGCGCAGCCCGGCTTAATCGTTGGCTGAGCATTGACCGCAGCCTTGCGGGCTTCGAGCTGAGCAGCGCCGAGCTGACGATATTCCCGCTCATACGCTTCCATTTCCAGCGCAGCATCGCGGGATGCGGCATCGGACCAAAGAGAATCAAATTCGGCGAGGATCGACTGAGCGAGCTCACCTCTTTCGCAGGCAACGATGCGCGTATTCCATTCGCGGTTGGTCGTGAGCGCCGAGAGCGTCAAATTGGAACTGCCGATGATGATCCGCAGAAGATTATTGGAGCTGTGAAAGATATAGCCTTTGGTGTGAAACCCTGCCGCCCCCTGCGTGCGAAAAATTCGGACCTCTAAATTGGGCAGTGCCAGGAGCTGCCGCAATGCGCCGGGTTCAGTGAAATAGAGATAATCGGTCGTGAGAATGCGCCCATGCACACCCTTGGCCGCAAGACGCTGCAGCGTCAGAAGGAGCGGCGCAATGCCGGACTTCGTGATAAAGGCAACGCTGATAGAAAAGGACCGGGCATGGCTAAGCTCATCGTCAATCGCCGTCAGTATTTTTAAATGACGAATCGGATCATTGGCGAGAAGGGTTGTCCGCAGTCCAGCTTCCGAAGGGATAGCCGCATCGGCAAATGAAGTAGCCAGACTCTTTTGGAGATTTTCCGAAGAATTCTCAAGGCATAAGCCGTCTTTATCCCTATGAGCAGCTGAAGGGAAAGCTTCGAAGTTCATGGCAGCATACGACCAAATGGGATGAATCCGAAGCAGCATAGCAGCCGAGCGACGACCCTGCGGTGCGCCGATGCCTTTTCCCTTTAGGAATCAATGACGACAACCGTTGTTTCTTCTCCACATCCTCCCAAAAAAGAGCGGCCGGTCAGGCGATCTGCGCGGACATCCCGCTCAAAGCGCCCTTCATCAGCGGCGAAAGCCGCCGAAGCACCCTGTGTCAGGCGCTGCGGCGGCTTTGCTTGTCGGGCTCGATTCAGATAAACGTATTAATCCACGACGCCCGCCTGAAGATGCTGCAGATCACGAACCTTTTCGGAGAGTTCGCTGCGGCGGATACCTTCGGCAGCGGCCAGACCGCCGGCCATTGTTGTGTAATACGTCGTCTGTTCGGCGAGGCAGACCTGCCGAATGGCACGGGCGTCATCGAGTTCGTGCTCATGCTCAGCCACCGACATCACGACAAGGTTGATCTCCTTATTCTTGATGAGGTCAATGACGTTGGGGCGGCCTTCATGCACACGGCTCACGCTGCGGCAGGGAATGCCGGCCGCTTGAATGACTCTGGCCGTACCTGCTGTGGCAATCAGTTTGAAGCCGGCGTGATGAAGTTCGTGGGCTGCGATCGTCACCTTAGGCTTATCGCTGTCGCGCACAGAGAGGAAGCACAGCCCCGAAGACGGCAGCTTAGAGGCCGCGGCAAGCTGACTCTTACGAAGCGCTTCGCCGAAGTCGCTGCCGATGCCCATCACTTCGCCCGTGGAGCGCATTTCCGGCCCGAGAACCGGGTCGACCCCCATGAACTTCGCAAACGGGAAGACCGCTTCCTTGACGGAGAAGTACTTCGGAGCCTTCTCGAGCTCTTCAACCGTCAGTCCCTGATCGGCGATCTTGTCGCCCACCATGCAGCGCACGGCGATCTTGGCGAGCTGATGGCCCGTCGCTTTGGAAACAAACGGCACGGTACGCGAAGCGCGGGGATTCACTTCCAGCACGTACACCACAGGTTCTTCGGTGTGGGCATTCTTAACGGCAAACTGCACGTTCATGAGGCCGACCACTTTGAGCGCCTTGGCGAGTTCGCGGGTTTCGCGGCGAATTTCCGCAACGAGCGACGGCGCCAGACTGTAGGGCGGCAGCGAGCAGGCCGAATCGCCGGAGTGCACGCCGGCTTGTTCAATATGCTCCATGACGCCGGCAACAGCTACGACGTCTCCGTCGCAGACCGCATCAACGTCCATTTCAACCGCGTCGTCGAGGAACCGGTCGAGGAGCACCGGTTCTTCGGGGCTTACCTTCACAGCCTCGCGCATGTATTTGACGAGGCGCTCGGGCGTATGCACGATTTCCATCGCACGGCCGCCGAGAACGTAGCTCGGACGAACGACAATCGGGTAACCGATTTCTTCGGCCTTGGCAAGCGCTTCTTCTTCCGTATGCGCAATACGGTTGGGCGGCTGAAGCAGACCGAGCTGATTGATGAGCTTCTGGAAGCGTTCGCGGTCTTCCGCGCAGTCGATCGCGTCGGGCGTCGTGCCGATGATAGGCACGCCGTGGGCTTCGAGTGCACGGCAGATTTTGAGCGGCGTCTGACCGCCGTACTGCACAATCACGCCTTGAGGCTTCTCAATTTCACAAATGGCGAGCACGTCTTCGAGCGTCACCGGTTCGAAATAGAGACGATCGGAGGTGTCGTAGTCGGTGGAGACCGTTTCCGGATTGCAGTTCACCATGATCGACTCCCACCCGTCCTCGTGAAGCGCCATGGAGGCATGCACGCAGCAGTAGTCGAATTCAATGCCCTGACCAATGCGGTTGGGACCGCCGCCCAGCACGATCACCTTTTTCTTGTCGGTAGGATCAGCTTCGCTGATGCGGCTTCGTTCATAGGTTGAATAGAGGTACGCCGTGGTGGTGGCAAATTCCGCTGCGCAGGTATCCACCCGCTTATAAACGGGTTCAACGCCGAGCACTCGGCGAGCTTCACGCACTTCATTTTCGTGGCAGTCTGCCAGCAGCTTGGCGATGCGCTTGTCGGAGAACCCGCGGCTCTTCAATGCCCAGAAGTCGTCGACATCGAGTTCATTGAGATTGTGGCCGGCAATAGACGCTTCCACTTTCACCAGCTCGTCAATTTGGCGCAGGAACCAGGGATCAATCTTTGAAAGCTCGAAGATTTCTTCCACCGTCATGCCGATGCGGAAGCCGTCGGCCACATAGAAAATGCGTTCCGGTCCGGGTTCGGCAATTTCGCACAGAATCTTCGAACGGTCGGTAGTAATGGGATCGAGACCGCACTTGCCGGTTTCGAGACCGCGGAGCGCCTTCTGCAGAGATTCTTCGAACGTACGGCCGATGGCCATGACTTCGCCCACCGACTTCATCTGCGTGGTGAGGCGATCGTCGGCAGCGGGGAATTTTTCGAAAGCAAAGCGCGGCACCTTGGTGACCACGTAGTCAATGGCAGGCTCAAACGACGCCGGGGTCTTTCCGCCCGTCATTTCGTTCTTCAGTTCGTCAAGCGTATAACCCACGGCGAGCTTGGCTGCGATCTTCGCAATCGGGAAGCCCGTAGCCTTTGAGGCCAGCGCAGACGAACGCGAAACACGAGGATTCATTTCGATGACGATCATGCGGCCGTTTTGCGGATTAACCGCAAACTGGACGTTCGAACCGCCCGTATCCACGCCGATCGCACGAAGCACCGCCATCGAGGCATCGCGCATCGCCTGATATTCCTTGTCGGTGAGCGTCTGTGCGGGGGCGACCGTAATGGAGTCGCCGGTATGGACGCCCATCGGATCCAGATTTTCGATCGAGCAGACGATGATGCAGTTGTCCGCCTTGTCGCGGACCACCTCCATCTCGTACTCCTTCCAGCCGAGAAGCGACTCTTCAATGAGCACTTCCGAGGTAGGCGACAATTCAAGACCGCGCGAAACGATCTCCAGGAACTCGTCCATGTTGTAGGCAATACCGCCGCCCGTACCGCCCAACGTAAAGCTCGGACGGATCACCGCCGGGAAACCGACGGTCTTCTGAATAGCAAATGCTTCTTCGAGCGTATGAGCAGCACCCGAGCGCGCGCTTTCAAGACCGATTTCGGTCATCAGCTTCTTGAAGCGTTCGCGGTCTTCGGCTTTGTCGATGGCTTCCGGAGTGGCGCCGATCAGTTCAACGCCCCAGCGGCGGAGGACGCCGTGGTGAACGAGATCCATTGCGCAGTTGAGCGCCGTCTGGCCGCCCATCGTCGGCAGGATCGCATCCGGACGTTCTTTTTCGATGATGCGCGCCACCGTTTCCCAAGTGATCGGTTCGATGTAGGTCGCATCCGCCGTCTTCGGATCGGTCATGATGGTTGCGGGGTTGGAGTTCACGAGAATAACGCGATACCCCTCTTCGCGCAGCACGCGGCAGGCCTGCACGCCCGAATAGTCGAATTCACATGCCTGACCGATGATGATCGGACCGGCACCGATGATAAGAATAGATTGAATGTCTGTACGCTTCGCCATGATTCGCTTCTAGTTCGTTTGTTCTGTGCTTTGTCGACTTCGCTGGGCCCATCAGCCGGCACGGCGGCCGGCGAGGCTCTTCGCAAACTTTTCGAAGAGCACGTCAATATCGTGCGGACCGGGACTCGCTTCCGGATGCCCCTGGAAGCAGAATGCGGGCTGCCCGATCAGCTCAAAGCCCTGCAGACTGCCGTCAAAGAGAGAGTGGTGCGTGGCACGGGCATTGGCCGGCAGCGTATCGGCATCCACCGCAAAACCGTGATTCTGGCTCGTGATGTAAACGCGCTTCGTTTCAACGTTTTCCACCGGGTGATTGGCGCCGTGATGGCCGAACTTCATCTTGAGGGTCTTCGCACCGACGGCGAGCCCCATGATTTGATGACCGAGGCAGATGCCGAAAGCGGCAGCTGCCGCGATGGCCTTCGCCACCTCAATGGCGTATGTGCAGGGCGCAGGATCGCCGGGGCCGTTCGAAAGGAAGATGCCGTCGGGCTGATGCTTCATCGCTTCTTCAAAGGGCGTCTGAGCCGGCACGACCGTCACACGGATGCCGCGATCCGCAAGGAGGCGCAGGATATTGGTCTTGATGCCGAAGTCATAGGCAACGACGTGATACGGGAAAACCGCTGCGCGGCGGAACCCGGCAGGCTCGCCCTCGCGCGAAGGCTCCCAGCTGCCGTCCGTCCAGTCATAGACATGATCGGTCGTAACGGTCTTTGCCAGATCCTGGCCGGCCATTGAGCCCCAGCTGCGGGCAGCTTCAAGCGCCTGCTGCAGATCCTCATCGGTGAGCTCATCACCCACCTGCTTGGCGATGATTGCGCCGGCCTGAGCACCGGTCGTACGCAGATGAATGGTCAGCGCACGCGTATCAATGCCGCAGATCGCCTTCACGCCGGCATCCTTCAAAGCTTCCGGGAGACTTTGACGAGCGCGCCAATTGCTTGGCACATCAGCAGCCGCTTTGACAATCAAACCAGCTGCGTGAATGGCATTGCTTTCCATGTCCTCAGGATTAACGCCGACATTGCCGATGTGCGCGCAGGTAAGCGTCACGAGCTGCCCCGTGTAGGAGGGATCCGTGAGGATTTCCTGATAACCCGTCATCGAGGTGTTGAAGACAACTTCGCCAACCGTAAGACCTGCCGCACCGGTACTTTCACCCTGAAAGACCGTGCCGTCGGCCAGTACGAGCGCCGCTTGAGGTCGAGTTTTCGCAATAAGTGCCACGATGGATACCCTTCCGTTTTGTGTTCTGTTTCTTGATGCTGCGGCTGAGCGAGAACGGTAAATCAAAGCTTGGGGAGAGGTGCATTCGAAGGCTGGTTCGAGGACCGCAATAAGTTCAGTCCTCAAGGCCGCTTTCGAATGCTCCTCCCGGTCTGTATCCGCCATCCATTTTTTTCGGAAAGGGATAAACAGAGTCTGAAAGAAACCGGCATGCACCGAAAAATGCCTTTTAGGCACCAATGATGCGTGGCTGCAAGCACACTCCGACCGCAGTACGGCGGAAAGTCTATCCATGACCTGTTTGCGCTCGCCTCTGCTCATCTAGGTAAATTACCTTCCCCAACCCCGACCTTATCAACCACTCTCAATGTGTCGATCATTTGTCGACCAATTGGTTGAAATTCAAGTGATTTGGTTGTTCGATCCGCTTCTTTTTCAACGTTGGTCGGCCAGAAAACAGGAGCTGCAGCAGGTTTGAAAACACCGTCTGAAATGTCTTTCAGCACCTACTATTTTGCCTTTGAATACAGATTCGAATCCAAAAAAGAAGGCCGGCGCACCCTTTTGCGATGCTCCGGCCTTTTTAGCCTTGATCGTTTTGTTTTATTCGTATGGAGGATTTCAGCGTTTAAGCGGATTCAATCCCACGCCGTCCTGACCGCGCTCAGGCGCCTGCTGCATGCCGCCACCCAATTTCATCATCTTCTCAAGGTCCGTTTCGGGCTTCTCACCCACGTCATCCTTGGGAATTGCCTTGAGGCCGCCTGCCGCGAGCGTCATCTCGATTTGCTGCGTCAGCGCGTCATGGACTTCATTGCCTGCCGGGATCTGCTTTCTCAAACGATCGAAAAGCACTGCCGCATGAGCATAGTCGCCGCGTTCAAAGGCCGCTGCCGCGCCGATCATCAAACCTTTCTGGTGCCAAGGATCGACTGCGAGCGCCTTCTCTGCAATCTCACCGGCCTTCAAAAGGTCAGACGGATTAAGTGCAATGGTCAAGTCGGCGAGCTCAGCCCAGGCGTTGGCGTTTTTCGGCGCAAGCCGCACCACGTTTTCAAAGGCGATCGCCGCCTGACTTAAGTTTCCAGTCGCGTTGTACTGCTCAGCCAGAAGCTCCCACGCTTCAAGATTGTCCTTGTTGCTCTGAACAGCTTTTTCAAGCGAAGCCATCGTGCCCTGCATGTCGCGCTCAGACTTCGCTGCTTGCGCAGCCAAGCGAACCTGTTCGACAGCACGCTCATCAAGCGCGGAAAAGTCGCCGTACCAAAGATAAGCACCCACCGCTGTCGCAGGAATCATCACAGCAACCGCCGCTGTCGTAATAAGCGACGTACGGGCATTGTCCGCGTCCTTACGCACCTGAGACGGATCGGCGGAATCCTTCGTTTCCTCAGTCTCCTCGAGTACGCGGAGCGCAAGCTCTTCCTCTCGCTCTGCAAATGCAGCCTGCGTCAGACGGCCGGCAGCTTGCTGTTCAACAAGATGGGCATACTCTTCGCGAAGTCCCGCAAGATTATCAGCCGTGCGCGCTTCTTCAGCACGACCGCCCTTGGAGTGACCGAGCAGCGCCCAAGCAAAGGCACCCACAACGCCCGCCGTCAGGACGAGCGCAAAAATGCAGAAGATCACTTCGTATTTCATTCTGATGCTCCGCGAGTTTGAACGCCATGCTTGAGCGAACTTTGCCGGGCAGCAAAGCCGCCGTCGACATATTCGACTTCACCTCTGAGGAAAGCCTTGGCGCAGGCGAGCGACTCTGCAGATGCCGCAAGCCTGCGGGCTTTCGCATCTTCTCGGCGGATGCGCACTATGCGCACCATGCCCCAGAAGGCCAGAAACACGAATGCAATCGGCCCCAGCCACAAAAGCCAGGTCTTGGCCTTAAAAGGCGGCTTAAAGAGAACATAGTCGCCGTAGCGCTCGACCATGAAAGCCACCACTTCGTCATCTGTACGGCCGGCTTTAACCTGCTCGGCCACCTCTCGGCGCAGATCTACTGCCAGCTGAGCATTCGATTCCGCAATAGTTTCATTAGCACAAACCAGGCACCGAAGCTGAGACGCAATGTTGTGCACCCGAGGATTGACTGCCGGATCAAACTCAGAGGGCTTGGCTTCAGCCGTTTTCAGGTTAGCAAAGGCATCGGCCGAATTTTCAACGGTTCCCAGTGAGGGCGCTGAGTCCAGAAAGGCAGCTGCCGCTTTGGATTTTTCGGTAGCCGTGACGGATCCCATGAGCGGCTCAGCCGCATAGCTTGATGCCGGCGCAGCAAGCATCGCCAAAACGCAGCATGCCGCAGCGGTGCCGGCTGCTGAAACTGCAGCGAGTTTGCCCATTTCACGCAGCTGAGGCGCTCTGGTCGAACGCGTTGCCATTGCGAGGAGTCCGCCCAGCGCCATGAAGAGCGTACCGATCCAGATGAGTGTCACAAAAGGCTTCACATAAGCGCGCACCACCCAGCCTTCCCCGTCAGGGGTAGGCGAAGCAAGCGACACGTAGATGTCTTCGGTAATTCGATGAAGAATGGCCGCCTCCGTCATCGTCATATTCTGCACGGCGTCGTAGTTGCGTTTTTCCGGGAAAAGCTGCTCGAATTCTTTGCCCTGATCATTGACGATCGTCAGTACGCCTCTAGCAGCCGTGTAATTGGGACCGCGGTATTCGCTCCATCCGTCATAGCGAAGCGTAACGTCGCGCACCTGCACGGTCTGACCTGGCTGCATAGCCGCCCCTCGCTCCACCTGATAAATGCCGTTGGCAGCCGCGCCGAAAATGAGCAGCGCAAGCCCCAGATGGGCAATATGCATGCCCCACCAGGGAAGCGTCTGTCCGAACACACTGCGTTTTTGCGCACGGGCCGTACGGGCGTAGCGCACCCAGTCGGCAGCGGCGCCGAAGACAATCCAATAGGTAAGGAATGCGGCAAGCGCCATCACGGTCGACCAGGCTCCCAGAAGAACCGGCGTGAGGAGTCCCAAAACAAGCGCCACAGCGAGCGGCAGTCCCAGCAAACGACCCATGCGGTCAATGCTTTGCGACTTCCAAGCACAAACAGCACCCACCGGCACAAGGAATGCAAGCGGCACCATCGCGCTGCCGAAGACGCTCTCAAAGTACGGCCCGCCCACGGTGATGCGGCCGCCTCCGACCGCATCCAGGAAAAGCGGATAAAGCGTGCCTAAGAGCACGATCGCCATACCAGCGACGAGGAGCAGATTGTTTCCCATGAGGAGCGATTCGCGCGACAGTCCCGAGAAGGACGCCGCCGATGCGACCGAGCCGGCCCGCCAGGCAAAAAGCAGGAAGGACACGCCGATCACAATCACGAGGAAGATGAGAATGAACATGCCTCGGGCTGGGTCCGACGCAAAAGCATGAACACTCGTCAGAACGCCCGAACGCACGAGGAACGTGCCCAAAAGAGAAAGTGAAAAAGTCAGGATGGCGAGGAAAACCGTCCAAATCTTGAAGGCTCCCCGCTTCTCGGTCACCGCGAGACTGTGCATCAATGCCGTGCCTGTCAGCCACGGCATCAGTGAAGCATTTTCCACCGGATCCCAGGCCCACCAGCCGCCCCAGCCAAGCTCGTAGTAGCTCCAGTAAGAGCCGAGGCTGATGCCAAGCGTCAGGAGCACCCATGAAGCCGTCGTCCACGGACGCATCCACCGCGCCCAAGCGACGTCCAGACGGCCGCCCAACAGTGCCGCAACGGCAAAAGCAAAAGGAACGGCAAAGCCCACATAACCTAAGTAAAGGAGCGGCGGATGGAAGATCATCCCCGGGTCCTGCAGCAGCGGATTAAGGTCCGCACCGGCCTCGGCCGGCGGAAAGAGCCGCAGGAACGGATTCGAAGTAGTGAGGATAAAAAGGTACAGCCCGAAGGTGATGATGAAGAGCGTGCCGAGAATGCGCGCAAGCACGCGTTCAGGCAGATGACGGGCTGAAAGCGCAACAGCAAAAATCCACCACGCGAGCGTCGTCACCCAAAAGAGGATCGAGCCTTCGTGCGAACCCCACACAGCCGCGAGCTTGTAGTACCACGGGAGCGCAATATTGGAATTGCGGGCGACATTCAGAATGGAAAAATCGCTTTCGACAAAGCCCCAGGCCAGAGCGCCGATCGCAATGGTTGCCAGAACGGCAAGAACGGCAGCGGCAGCCATGCCGACACGCATCCAGCTTCTGCTGGCCAATTCGGCGCCGGCGAGGGTCAGCACACCGCCGACGGCACTCACCATGAGCGCCAATATAAGGGCATACTGCCCAATTTCTGCTGTCACAGGATGGTCTCCTTTTTGAGGCCGATTGAGGTGCTCTCACGAGCCTGCGGACCTTCTTTTGCTTTCGGGGTCCTTGCCGCTGCGTCCGGGCATTTGTCTTTGCGCAGCATGTACGAAAAACGCCGCCCGCTGACCACTCTCACCCGAAAACACCCAGGGAGAACGGCACGAGCGGCGTTTTCGCCGCAGAACGCGATCCAGCCAAAGGCCGGCCGCGATCTCCTGAATCAGGATTACTTGGCGTCCTTCACTTCAGCGCGCAGAACCTGTTCATGAATAAAGGCCTGAACCTTGCGCTGCAGAAGGATATGACGGAGCTCTTCCTTGCGGGCTTCATACTTCGGGTAGAGTTCAGCCGGACGAACATCCTCAACCTTCACCACATGGAAACCAGCCGGCGACTGCACCGGAACCTTATCCATTTCACCCTTCTTGAGGCCCATGATGGCGCTCGAGAGCTGGCCGGTAAAGACCGAAGCAGAGGTCCAATCGAGAATGCCGCCGCGGTCCTTGCTTTCTTCGTCCAGAGACTTTTCAGCAGCGATCTTCGCAAAGGATGCACCCTTATTGATCTGATCGATGATCTGCTTGGCTTCGTCCTGCGTCTTCACGAGAATGTGACGGACGCGGTATTCGGTCTTGCCCCAGCGATCGCTTTCCTTCTGATATTCGTCCTTGAGTTCCTTTTCGGTAACCGGATTCTTCTTGACGTACTCATTGACGGCATGCTTCATCAGAACCATGTCAGTCATGCGTTCGATGTCATCCTTGACGGCCTGCTGCTTGTCGAGGCCTTCCTTCTTCGCGTACTGGCTCATCACCTTGTACTCGATGACCATCTGGCGCACCTGATCCTCAATCTGAGGATTCGCAATGGCGGCATGAGGATTGGGATTATTCGAGATGGCTTCCGTCGCAACGGCCTCCTGCTGTCCCTTGGTCACGAGGTCGCCATTGACCGTGAAGTCCTTGAATTCAGCCATGGCGGCGCCGGAGGCGACGACGAGAGCAAGCGCGGCGGCAATGGTGGTCTTCATCATTTTTTATGAATCCTCTTTTGTTGGGTCTATTCATGCCTGGACGGAGCTTCAAAAACGGAAGCTGCCGTCGGTCTACGGCAATTGGATGAAGGCATTCTGCGCGGGAAAAATTTCCCGAACCTTACAGGAATGACCGTCAAGGCTATGAAATGCGCCGATTTCGGGTTCTCCCGTATATGAAAACAGCAGATGAGACGACTTTTTCTCATAAAGGCATCCCCGAACACCTGCCGATACCCGCTCTCCAAAGCGATCTGCCGCAGCCCTTCATACCGTCAATAACTCTGCGGCAGAAGTCTCAAGCCGTCAGGCAATACCGCAATGAACCGTCAGATCTTTCTTCAGATCGGTCTCGCCGTGCATAGACTGCATTTCATCAGCACGGCGACCGCTCGATATTCGAACGTTCGACCCATATCAAAAAAGAGAGAGGAACCAACACTATGAAACGCCGCGACATCGCACTGGCAGCCGCACTGCTGCCTTTTGCCTCCATTTTTGCGGGCAGCACCGCTTTTGCCGCTGATGCCGGGAATCTCAAGAAACTCCGCGTCGGCGTCACTGCCGGTCCGGCAGCCGAAATTCTCGAACAAGTCGTGCCGCTGGCTAAAGCCAAAGGCCTCGACATTCAGATCTTTGAATTCCAAGACTACATTCAGCCAAATGCAGCCCTCGATTCGGGTGACCTTGACGCCAATATCTTTCAGACCATTCCGTTCATGGAGCAGACCATCAAAGACCGCGGCTACCACCTGAGCGTCGCCGGCAAAGGGTTCACGCTGCCGATGGCCTTCTATTCGAAGAAAGTGAAGAGTTTTGCGGAAGCGCCTAAAGGCGCCACGGTCGGCATCCCGAACGATCCGGCCATGGGCGGCCGCGCGCTTTTCCTGCTGGAAAAGGGCGGTGTCATTAAGCTGCGCAAGGGTGTGGGCTACACGCCTTCAGTGCTCGATATTGTTGAAAATCCCAAAGATCTCAAGTTCGTTGAACTCGAAGCCGCTCAGCTGCCGCATTCGCTCAATGACCTGACGATTTCGGCCGTTAACGGCAACTATGCCTATGTTGCCAACCTCAATCCCACGCGCGACGGCATTCTGGTCGAAGACGCCGACGGTCCGTACGTCTGCAACATCGTTGTAAATACAAAGGATCTTGGGAAACCCTGGGTGAAGCAGCTCGTTGAAGCCTATCAGCAGCCGCAGATTGCCGCCTGGATCAAGGAAAAGTACAAGGGCATTGTCATTCCCGGATTCTGAGCGTTGTAAACGAACCCGCTTTTCAAATGGATTAGCGGGCATCTCGGCAAAATCGGCTGCCTCTTTGAGCACGAGAGGCGGCCGATTGATTTCATCGGCTTCAGCCTCAGCGCCAATTGCCGAGCACTGCGGTAATCAGATTGGCCCACGTGTCGTAAAGCGTAATCACCGCAGCTTCATCAAAATCGACAGCGGGTTTCAGAGCACTCGAAGAGAGTGCGCCGCCGACGAGGAAGTACCCGCCTTTGCCGCCCTGCTCCTGCACACGGCGAATGAGGAGTGTACCGTCGTCAGAATAGTCGCAGTTCCATGTCGGCAGCACTTTGCTGCATCCGCGGGCCCGACGAGCGCAGACGGTAAGCAGCTGAGTGGTTGACGCCTCGGGCTGGTAGTCGATAGCTTCACCCACAATGCGCTTTCGGCATTCCACCCCAAAGCTCATGGCAGCACCCTGTGCGCGCGTCAGCGCCTCGGCGGTCAGGTCACGATTGATCTCTCCGGTTTCGCCGCGTACCTCTACTTCCATCCAGGCGTGAGAAGGCACAATGTTGCGGCCTTCGCCGGCATGAAGCTGACCCACATTAACGCGCGTCATACCATCTGCATGCCGCGGCAGCGCCATGATGGCCAGTGAGGCAGCCGCTCCTGCCAGCAGCGCATTGCGGCCGGTCTGCGGGTGCGAACCGGCATGCGACGCACGGCCAGTGAATTCAAAGTCAATCTTGGTTGTGGAGAGAAGCCGGCGCGGAGCAGCAACAACAGTGCCGAGTTCGAGCTCGGGCGCGATGTGCCCGCAGATAATCATGTCAACGTCATCAAGCACGCCGGCCTGAAGAATCGGATAGGCGCCGCGGGAACCTTCTTCTGCCGGCTGACAGATAAAGCGGATGCGGCCGCAGAGCCTTTCGGCATTGGCATGAATGAATTTAGCGAGTCCGATGGCAGCCGCCTGGTGTCCGTCATGGCCGCAGGCATGCATCACACCGCGGCGAATGGACGAAAAGCCGTCCCGGTAAGGCAAATGCGCGAGCGATTCGGGCTCCTCAACCGCTATACCGTCGAGCTCAATGCGAATGGCCAGCGTACAGCCCGGACGACCTGTGTCCCATTCAGCAATGAGACCGGGATAATCGCCCATGCGGCGCATCAGTCCGGCAGGAACACCGTTCTGCATGGCAAAAAGCCGGCCTTTTTCAACTTCAGCAGCATCGCGCCCGCGCACGAACTGCGGGGAAATGAAGTCCGGACCATAGGTAATCTTGAAGCCTTCAGTCTCAAATGCCTGCGCCAGACGCGCCGTTGAGATGAATTCCGCCCAGCCAATCTCAGCGGTGCGGTGAATCTCACGACGAAGCGCCATCAATGCGGCTGGATCCACGGGATCCTGCCAGCCGGGGAGCAGATGCGGCCGATCAGAAGCCGCCGCAGTACGCATCGCGAGTGTCTCGGCCTGCGGGACACTCCTTAAAGAAGAAGTCCCAACCGCAGCAGCCGAGCGTTTCCGCGGAGCGTTTTTCAGAATACTTTTATTTTTTTCGGGCGAGGCGGTGGATGTCATTTTTATGTGTTGGGAAATATCGACGCCGCGCCGAGTCGCGTCTTAGTCGAGAGAGTTAGGTGCTTATGCGTATTTTCTAGGTCTTTATTCTACGCTGTCGAACGAATTCTTCCAACACATTTTTTTAACTGAACGCCTGGCCAGGCAATGCGAAATTCCCTGTGTGACAATGAGATAAGGTCATCAGCCATCACCGGCAAAAGTAAACATAAGCTCAGCAAAAATACGCAAATCCCGCAAAATGTGCGCAGGTTTGCATAGATGACAGGTCTTCAGCATGAAGACCGCTGCCTAAACGTAGGTGCTCAAGGCTCGACGTTGTCCACCGTGAACGATCGAGCTGTCAGCGAGCCGCGCCGAGACTCCTTCATTTTGAGTTCCCATACTCGGCCTTCAGGCAGATCTTTAGGCGTCATAAAGCGCTTCACAGACTGCCCGCGGGCATCTGGGCGCGCCCCTCGCACAATAGTGTCCACAATTTCCAGGACAGACTCGGGCAGCTGAGCTGAAAGCGTGAGCTCTGTCTCGGGAAGCTTGCCGCCCGAGCGGCGGGCTTCGAGAACGCCTGAAGCCGAAGTTTTCTGGGCACCCTTGGGGCCGGATCTGAAGCCGAACTCCGTGAGCTCAAAATGCATCGGACCGGCGGCATCGAGCGTTTCCTCAATGCTTTCGTCGTCAACTGCTCCGAAAAGCTTGAATGGGACATCAGCCGCCTTCATCTTCATACGGAAGTCTTCAGCATTCAGATGACGCTCTAAATCTCCCGTATGGTTCGTCACTTTGACCATCGCTTTTTGAGCAAAGGCGCTGTAGCTGCCGTCAAGGGCCTCTGCCGGAGTCGGATCTTGATGCGCCTGAGCAGAGAACTTCCGCATCAAGACCTTAAAGATCCCGCGCCAGTCACCCGAAGAGAAATCCAGTTCGTCGGCCTGAAGTTCCGCTTTTTCCACATACCAGAGCGCTCGCTCTGAGGATTGGCTGTCATCGGCCGCATCAGCAGGAAGAGTCTCATCCTTCGCGTCAGCTGCCGGCAGCGCCACCGTTGGGTCAGTTTTGAGGGCGATGCCGTCAAAGGACACACGCGTGAGCCGGACTTCAGAAATATTGGCTGCCGGATCCGTAAGACTCACCAACAGCGCTGGAGCCGTGCAGACTGTAGAGAGAGACCCCTGCTTAGGGAGCTTTAATGAGCACTCCACGGGCTTTGGGGCGGCAAGTCGCCAAGAAATGGGGCCTACACCGGGCTTCACGAAATTGAGCCGCATGTCAAAGGGCGCAGCGCTTGCCGCAATCTTCAGTGCAGCATCGAAAACCGAGCGGCTCCAGCGAATGGAAAGACGCGGATGGGTGCCTTCGAGCATTTTGAGCAGCTTGGCACTTCCCGTCGTTGCATTGAGGACAAAAATATCGCCTGTTAAGCCAAAGGGGCCAAAGTTGGCCGTGACATCAAAGTCAAGCGTGAGCGGCGGAGCTGAAGGGTTATCGGAATAAAGACTCGAAGCAATTGTGAAGTGAACGCGGTCTCTTCGGCTGAAGATACCGTCATCCATCCGATCTCCCACCGCGAGCACGCCTTCGGCCAAAGCCCCCGGCGTGAGCAGACTCCCCATAAATTCATCATACTGAGCTTTCTGCCAGCCAATGAAAGCTGCCTCAGCACCCAAAATGACAACTACCGCCAGAGCAGCTGTTCGCGAGTGAGCACAGATAAATCCGTAGATCCGTTGCATTCAGGCCCTTCAAGGAGTCTTTCTCAGTGGCGCACCATGCACCCTAGTGTTGGGAATCTTACGCGAGCTGTGACCGGTTGTCGTACTTCACCGCCAGCCGTTACCGGCAAAGAGGTAAGCAATGTTTGCTTAAAAACGACACGCGTGTCAACAACCATATGTTATTGCTTGAAAACAAAGTCGGCAGAGATTCACCCGCAAAGAGACTTTTAAAGCGGAGAATCATCTGCCGACAAACCCTGCGGCGCAGTGATGCGGCCTTAGGCTGCCGCCTTCTTGAGCGGGCAGCGCAGTGCATCAACCGAGAAGCGCCCTGCACCGGTGAAGAAAAGAACAACCCAGCCGGCAAGATAAAGGTACGCCAGTTCACGCTGAGCAAACGCAGCACCGCCGCCTACCACAAAGAAAACCACAATAAACGTGAAGATGAGCGGCAAGACGGTCAGCCGAGTCCACAGCCCAATCAAAACCAGAATCGAGCAGACCACTTCGGCAAAGATGGCGCCGAGGAGAGCCGGCAGCACACCAATGCCAAGCGGGTCCAAAAAGGAAGTCGACAGCGCTGAGAAATTGGCAATCTTGGCAATGCCGTGCGTGAGCAGCCCGGCCGCGAGCAGTACGCGCAGAAGAAGCAGACCAAAATCGAGTGAGAGCGGTGAGCTCGTAAAGATTTTCTTCATTTGGAAATTCCTTTTAAACAGCAATCGAACCATTTCTAGCTTTCAACTTTCACGGAAACGTTCGATATCAAATTAAGTTCAGTTATACTAGCCGTTGTCTTAAGGGATTTCCCGCTCGTTTTGCAATTGGTTTCCTTTTTAAGTTGACATAGGTACTTTATTGTAGAACGACTTTGTTTACCGACATGTCAATCTATAGAAAAAGCGCGTTCACTTCCCGCTCTTGGAAATGAACGCACCTGAAAACGCTGGTGAATGTGTATTCACTGTTTTTTTAAAGTCCAGCCTTCCTGCAGGCTTCAGTCACAAATCGGTTTTCATTTTTCTGAATCTTTTGAATGCGCTGAGCACGCGTGCATTCCCACTGATCGGCGGGATACATCTTGTTCCAAGCTTCCATCAGCTGACGCTGCTGATTGGAGAGTTTATAAACGTCAGCATAGGCCTCAGCCATATAAAGCGTTGAGCGTGCAATCGGCCCGCGGGTATATTCCGGCGGCTCGGCCCGGCGGTTGGCCACTTTCATCGGACAAGTGCCAAATGTAGCCGCCGTATCCGGAAGCATCTGGTAGTTGAAATTGGAGCGTATGGCGTTGACTGCGCCGATAGCCGGATACAGGTTATAGAGATCGGCCTGCATAAAGCGGTATTCCTTGCTCGCTTTTTCAGCACACTTGCGGCCTTTAAAGCTGCGCCCTTTGGAGTCGACGCACTCGGGCGACCCGTCACGCCACTCTGAAAAGAATCGGCCGAAGTTTTCCGCAGGAACGACATGCTCCCATTCCACGCGCTTGGCGCGTTTTTGATGCTCAGGCGTCACGAAGCCTTCCGGCAGCGTAATGTTCTTGTCCCGATCGAAAGATGCGAGGCAATAAAACGTGATGCGGTGATCCTGATAAACCTGATGCTCAAGAATCTTCTTGGCTTTGTTGAAGGACTCAATCGTGGTATTGCCTGCAGCCTGGACGGCACCAGCGGCAAAAAGCGAGGCACTCAGCAGCAGGCAAAGAAGACGGTTCGACATGGACTCTCCAATGAGAAATAATTTTCACCTGCAGCATCCAGAGCCGCCGCAGGACGCGGTGATTTTAATCGCTCAGCGGCAGTGAAGACCTTGAAACTCAAACCTGCCTCTCTTTTGTCTATAAACGGTCGTTTATGCCTTTGCTCCCTCATTCAGCAGCCCAAAGCTCCGCATCCAATCCCGAACTGCCGCCGCCGGCAATATCCGCCGAAACGGCGGCCCGGCTGCTTGCTTTCCGTGACGCCCGCCGCTGGGCGCCCAAGCATAATCCGAAGGATTTAGCGGCATCCATTGTCATTGAAGCCGCCGAACTGCTCGAAATCTTTCAATGGTCGGGCGACGATCTTGAATGCCGGGATAAGCATGAACAAATGGAAGATGAGCTCGCCGATGTATTTGCCTATGCGCTGCTTCTCGCTGACCGCATCGGCGCTTCGCCCGACCAGATGCTGCTTAAGAAGCTCGAGAAACTCGAAAAGAAATATCCGGCCGAGGTCTGCCGCAGAGACCCTCTGCTTGAGACCTACGAAACACTGAAAACGCGGAGCGAACCCCGCGAGATGCTCGAGGACCCGCAGCTGCAGCGTGTGCTCGGATTCCTCGATTTTCTTCATGAACATTCGGTCGGCGCATGGACGAGCGCTTCGGACGGGCGAGTTTTCTTTGTGGCCTATGACCGTGCTGCAGTCAACTTTTGGCAGGGCGTGGAAGACTGGACCTCACATTTCCCAGCGAAGATGCTTGAAAATGCACTTCCCGAAAATTTTGCCGCACGTCCGAGCGCAAAGGATATTGCTGAACTTTCGTTTGCCGGCGCCGCTGCGCTTCTCAAAAAGATTGTTCGCGAAGAACGCATCCATGACGGCGCCTTTCTTTCGGCGGCCGAGTCCGGCCTATTGAAGTGTGTTCTCGAGCGCCTGCAGACATTTGCCGAGCCATAAGGTGACCAGCAGATCATCGTTTAAAACAATGCGGGTTCGGCGGAGCCAAAGCGCTCGGCCTCCCATATCAGCATGTGCCGCTTGAGATCCGTAAGGGGCCCGGTCATCGCCCCCGAAAATCCGCCGACGGCTTCATAGGGTTTGCCGCCGAGTCGTTTGGCCCGCTTAGCCGCTTCAAGTGCTGATGCCGGAAGCACGCGATGACAAGGGGTCATCAGCAAAACAGGATTGCGGCGAAGCGCGTTCCCGACAGCCTGAGCCCCTCGCGGCACACCGATTACCCCCGCAATATCGCCGTAGGACGCGCACGAGCCAGGCTGCACCCGCCTCGCGGCCGCCCAGACACTCTTTTCAAAGTCCGTGCCTGGGAGCTGTTTGGAAAAAAGTTTATCCGCATCATTGAGAGCACTCCCGTCACCGGCCCACCACGCATGGAGTCGATCCGCGGCTGCCGCCAAATATGATTCTCCAGCGGCTGAAGCGGGCGTTGGCCGGCTCGCTAAGAGCGTCCCGGCTGCCTCATCGGCCATACAGCCCTGCGAATAAACTGACGAAAGACCGAGAATGCCGTCAGCGTCCGCGGTGAGCATCCAGCAGCGCAGTGCGAGAGGGAGACCCTCCCCTAAAGGAACCTGGATAAAGCGTAATGAGATGCCGGCAGCGGCGGCTTTCTTAAGGCTGAGAATCAAAGGCATTCGGTCAGTTTTCAAAAAGTTGTCAGCAAACGCAGTTTGGCGCGGCGAAATGCAGCAGCCCGAATGAGCTGACTCCGTCACGCCGCCCAATATAATGCGCCGATGGCTTCTATGGATTTTTGTATGCCTTTTTCGGCCTGTACTCAACGCACTTCTTTCCCCGACCCGCTCTCCAATATTGCCGGCGCCAAAAAGCCTCTGCGCCCTGCTGTCGTCATACGCCGTGCACGACTGCTCTCGGCGCTCGGCAGTTCTTGCGAAGATACGCTCCGGCAGCTTGCGTCGGCAGAAGACCTTTGCGCAGAGCTCGCTCCGAGTGATGTGCGAGTACCCGAAAGCGATTTGGCGGAAGCGGATCGGCGCATTGCTGAAGCTGCCCGAACGACGGGACTTAAAGCTTTTACTCGCCCCGCCAGAAGTCTTCGGCTCGCAGCCTCAGCAGCACTTCCGCTGCTTGACGAAGCGCTGCAAGCGGGCATTGCCCCTGCAGACATCGGCCTTATCGTCGGCAACACTGCCGCAGGCACGGCCGAAACCGTCTCCGTCCTGCGCAGTCATCCTGAAACTGAAGCGCCAGACAAATGGATGCCTATCGAAATCGGCGCTGTCGCCGCGCTCACTGCCCGCCTCGCAGGGATTTCGGGGCCCGCCTATTGCGTTTCCACTGCCTGCACGGCTGGGAGCAAAGCCATTCTGGAAGGCGCAAGGCTGCTTCTCACCGGTCGAGTTCGGGCTGTTGTAGCGGGAGGTATAGACGCTGAGTCACCGCTTACCGAAGCGGGGTTTTCTGCTCTGGGCGCCAGAAGCCCCGGTCGAGCGCTTCCTTTTGATGCGCGGCGAACCGGCATGCATCTTGGCGAAGGCGGCGGATTTTTGCTGATGATGCTCGCCCAGACTGGGCAGGCATATTTTGGCGGCATACCCGATGAAGGTCCTGAAGTTCGGCTTGCCGGCTGGGGAGAAACGTCGGATGCTCATCATATCTGCGCCCCGCACCCGGAAGGCGCAGGCGCTCGTCGGCCATCGAAGCGGCTATCCGCAATGGTGCGCCGCACCCTGTCGGCTTTGCCCTTTTGCACGGCACCGCTACAGCGCAAAACGATGCCATGGAAGCAAGAGCCATGATGGCTGCCGCTCCCGGCGTATCCGCAGCCAGCCTCAAGCGCCATGTCGGTCATCAGTTGGCCGGTGCAGGCGCCTTTAATGCTGCTGTCGCCTGGAGCCTTCTCAAAGGTCTGGGATCAACGCCTCTTAATTTCTCCCGTTCTAGTCACCCCGATCCTGAGCTCCCTGCAGCCTTTAGGGCGGCATTGAGCGGACCGGAAAACACCAGCAGCGACCTGACTGCGAAGCTCGATTCGCCGGGCGCTCCCGGCGTGCTGGCCTCCGCATTTGCTTTTGGCGGTAGCAATGCCGTTCTATTCTTTACCGCTCGGCAGGAGCTTGACCAATGATCAGCACGAATGAGCTCAGTTTCCCGATGCCGGCGGCAAACCTCATCGCACAGCGCGATCCCATGCGTTTTGTCGATACGGCGCTTTATGCTGATGATTGCGCTGCCGAATCCGTCACTCTAGTGCGTGCGGACTCTCTGGCTGCTGATGCCTGCGGGCGTTTTCCCGCCGTCGCATTAATTGAAATCATGGCGCAGACCATTGGCATTTATGCCGGTCGGCTGCAGCGTCTGGCCGGCGAGCCTCCCGTTGTGGGTCTGCTTCTCGGCACGCGCCGAATGTCGCTGCCCATTTCTTTCTTCACGCCGGGCGACAAACTTTTCTGCAGAGTTCAAAAGAAATTTGAAAGCGATGAAGGACTCTGGCAGTTTGACTGCGAAGTCATGCTGATTGAGCGGGCGAGCGGCGTCCCCTGCCGCGTCCCTGCGGGGTCGGCAGCGCTCAATGTCTTCAATCCGCCTGCCGGATATTTCGAGCGCCTCGAAGACAGTACTCGCTAGAATGCCAGCCTCAGTATTTGAAAACACACCGATAAGAAAATGATGTCTCCTACTGCACAGTCTGATCGCCGCACCGTGCTCATTACGGGCAGCACCCGCGGCATCGGCCGCGCAGCGGCGCTTCGCCTGGCTCGAGACGGCTACGATGTCGTCGTTCACGGCAGAAAGCCCTCTGCAGAAGCCGACGCACTTCTCGCCGAACTTCGCGAATTCAATACCGCGCCCAGAGCGCTCTTTTTTGATGTCGCCGATCGTGCTGCTGCAGCTGCCGCACTCACTGCCGATATTGAAGTCCACGGAATCTATTGGGGCGTTGTTCTGAATGCCGGCATCAACCGCGACGGCCCCTTGGCCGGCATGCCGGCGCAAGATTGGGATCAGGTTCTCGCCGTTGATCTCGGGGGCTTTTACAACGTCCTGCAGCCACTCACGCTGCCGATGGCCCGAAAGCGCCGCGGCCGCATTGTGGTGATGAGTTCAGTGTCCGGCATCTCCGGCACGCGCGGCCAAACCAATTATTCCGCAGCCAAAGCGGGGGTCATCGGTGCGGCCAAAGCGCTGGCCGCAGAGCTTGCAAGCCGTTCGATTACGGTCAATGTCATTGCCCCCGGGCTTATCGACACCGCCATGGCTTCGGCGGAAGACCGCGAACGCATTCTCCCCTATATTCCGATGCGGCGTCTCGGCAGTCCTGATGAAGTGGCTGCCGTCGCAGCATTTCTGCTTTCCGACGACGCGGCCTACGTTACCCGCGCCGTTATCCCTGTTTCTGGAGGTCTGATCGGATGAAGCTTCCTCAGACAGCGCGCCGCGTCGTTATTACCGGCATGAGTGCCATCTCTCCTCTGGGTTCGAGCTGGACGGATGTGCGCAGCGCACTGCTTCACAACCGAAGCGGTATTCAGCATATGACCGAGTGGGAAGACCTGCAGGGACTGAACACCCGAGTCGGTGCGCCGGCCGCTCCCTTTGAACTTGACCCCGAATTCTTCACCCGCAAGCGCATGCGCTCAATGGGACGTGTGGCTCAGATGGCCGTCAAAACCGCCCGAGATGCGCTTCGGGATGCAAATCTGCTCGATTCTCCGGAAGTCTCTTCTCCGCTCTGCGGCGTCTCTTTCGGTTCGTCAGCCGGACAACCGAGAGCCGTCGCAGAACTCGCGCACATGATTCTCACCAAGAGCTGCCGCGGCATCACCGCAACGACCTATGTGCGCATGATGTCGCACACCGCACCGGTGAACATCTCGGTCGCCTTCGGCTGCAAGGGCCGCATTATTACGACAAGTTCGGCATGCACTTCCGGCTCTCAAGGCATCGGGTCGGCCTACGAAGCGATCGCATCAGGCAGACAGACGCTGATGATCGCGGGGGGCTGCGAGGAGCTCGACGCCACCGATGCCGCGATCTTTGACACGCTTTTTGCCACCAGCACCAACTGGAACGACGATCCGACGCATACCCCTCGCCCTTTTGACCGCCGCCGCGACGGCCTTGTTGTCGGCGAAGGCTCGGGCGCCCTCATCCTCGAGGAGCTCGAGCACGCCCGTGCCCGCGGAGCCCGCATCTATGCGGAAATCTTAGGTTACGGCACCAATGCCGACGGCGAGCACATCACCAGCCCCGCTTCTGAACAAATGGCGGCAGCCATGCGTCTGGCGCTTGATGATGCCGGACTCGCCCCCAAAGACATAGACCTCATCAATGGTCACGGCACCGCGACCGACCGAGGTGATCTTGCAGAAAGCAAAGCGACTTACGACGTTTTCGGCGGCACCGTTCCCTATACCACCTACAAGGGCCACATGGGACACACGCTCGGGGCCTGCGGTGCGCTGGAAGCGATTTTTGCCGTTCACGCCATGATGGAGGGGTTTGTCTCCCCCATTCTTAATCTTGAAGATCCCGACCCTGAATGCGCGCCTCTGGACTTTGTCATGGGCGGCGTTCGTGAACTTGAGCAAAAGATCATTATGTCGAACAACTTTGCCTTCGGCGGGATCAATACCAGTCTGATCTTCCGCAAGTGGCCGACAGACGACTCAGCCGCATCGCACTGAATGCATTCTTTTAGTCCGCTCTTCATTTTGAATACACGACCGCAACGCATTGCATAGTCTTATGCCGAACGCACACGAATCGACAGATCCCTGGCCGGCTCCGCCGCAAGAAGACCGCTCTTCGCCAGACCCATCCTCAGCGCTTCAGGCGCTGCAGCCGCTTTGCTTTACGCAAGCGCTCTTTGACAATCGCTCAGCCTTAGAGGCTGTGCTCGCGCATCTCTTTACCCCGAGTTTTGAAGATTTTGCCGACTTCGAAGATGCCGAGCTGGAAAATGATTCAGACATCAGTGCTGAACCCTCTGTTCCGGCCGGCTGGGCAGCAACCGTCATGGCCATTCCCGACACGCTTAGTCCGGACCTCGAGCGTGCTTTGACGGCGCTCCTGCCAGAGGAAACACAGCACCGGCTCATTCGGTTCACGCATCCTGCACGGCGCCTGCAGAGTCTGTTCGGCCGCCTCCTTGCACAGCGTCTTGCCAACCTTGCCTCGCATGCCGGACAGTCACCCTATCATCTGCGCGAACAGCCGCCTGAAGGCCCTCAGCTCACCGATTTTTCCGGTGTTTCCGTCGGCCGTTTTGCGGTGGCTCATACGGACGGCTGCGTTGCAGTAAGTCTTTCTCGACGGGCAATGGGGATCGACCTGGAGCAGCCAACCCGCGCGCAGCAAACGAAGCGTCTGGTGAGCCTCGCAGAATTTGCTTTTGGGGCGCGTTTCGCCCGCACGATTGCCGCTGCATCAGCCGTCAACCTGACGCGCGCTCAGGAAGCATTCCTTGCTGCCTGGGGCATTTTTGAAAGCGCTCAAAAAATGAACGGCGACGATCGAGAGCCCGCCAATGATTCTCCGCTGACCGACGAAGTGCTGAAGAAATATGCCCGTGCCCGCGAAGTGGAGCTTTTTTGGGAAGACGTACTCCGTACTCGCGCTCCCGATGGTTCTGCCGTAGCGCAGCGCTTTGTGCGTACGCCGGCGGGTCTTTTGACGCTGCTCGGCGGCGGACCGGCCGACGCTCCGCATGCGCTCGAGTGGCTTGATCTCACGCCCGAAGCGCTTCTGGTTGAACTCACCGCTCATCGTCATGCCTATGTGTGACGCTTAAAAAAACAATACGCCAGCATCACTCTTTTTTCCTCAAGGTTTCTCTATGTCCCGCAGCCGTTCGAATTTCCTCGCCCAGCTTGAACGCGCACAGTTCATCGCCTTTTCGCCTTTCATCTTTCAGGCAGCGGCGGCCGCGCTTCGTACGGGCCTCCTCGAGACGCTGAGCCGCAGCCCCGGGCAAAACGTCGCCGGAGCCGCTGCTGCATCCGGCCTCACACCTTACGCTGCCGGCGTTTTAATCGACATTCTCGCCACTGCCGGCATTCTGGAACCGGCACCGAATGAAGGTCTGCGCGGCTGGAAGACGACCCCGGTCGGAGATCTGCTCATCTACGACGAAATGACCCGCGCCAATTTCTTCTTCACTGCCGATACCTGCTGGCCGGGACTCGACCGCACTGAAGAGGCCCTGAAGGAAGGCAAACCCGCGGGTCTTGCCGCTTTTAACCCCTCCTGGAAGACCATCTATCCGCACCTGCCGGAACTCCCAGCCATGGCGCAGCGCTCTTGGTTCCGGTTCGACCATTATCACAGCGACCGAGCCTACGCCGCTGCGATCGAAGCCATTCGCGAATTCTGGGCCCCTCAGACGCCTGCACGCATGGCCGATATCGGCGGCAATACGGGACGCTTCACCAAGATGTTCCTGGAAGCCTTCCCCGATTCGACTGCCGTGCTTGTCGACCTCCCCGTGGAAGTAAATGCGATCCCTGAGCGCTCTGAACTCAGCAGCGTGCAGCACCGTCTTTCGGGTCATGCCATTGACTGGCTCACATCTGAGGAACTGACCGGCATGGAAGACGTTGATCTCTTCTGGATGAGTCAATTCCTTGACTGCTTCAGCCTGGATGAGGCGGCCTCCATCCTTGAACGCACCCGGCGCGCAATGAAACCCGGCGCCAAACTCTGTGTGCTTGAACCGCTCACTGATGAGCAGCGTCATCAGGCGGCAGCGCTCTCACTGGCTGCTTCGAGCCTTTACTTCACTGTGCTGGCCAACGGGGTAAGCCGCTTCTTCCACGGCGCCGAACTTCGAGAACTTTTCAAAAAGACGGGGTTCCGCATCATTCAGGAAAAGCCCAACATGGGCGTTTCGCATACACTCTTTTTGCTTGAGGCTTAACGACCGATTCGGAACCGGTCGCCCGCGAATCTGCAATTTGAATGCCGATGGATGCTCTTCGGGCTCATCGGCATTCTGTTTACCCAGTCACATCTTGAAGCCGCCTGAAATCACTTGATACTGATAGGGTTTTCCATATCGATCCCATTGTTTAGATGACGATGCGGAGCAGCTCCTTTCTGCGAACTTCATACTTTCGCTCGTCCACAAGCTTCAGACGGCGTCTTCCGGCTGACAACGACGCATCTGCAAGATATCCCTAGTCCAAGTTGCGTACTTCATTTGCTCCGCACACTCCGTCCAATGGTTGATGACAAGCGCAAATTCCTGCGCCTATTCTGAATTCAAAGCGATGCCGCAGACGCCCGGCGATTCAAGGAGCAGCCGCTCTTCCGGGCAGAAAGCGGCGACAGCGCAACATATTCGGAAAGGAGTTTTTATGACGCAATACCTGAAGGACCGCTATGGACTTCTGATTAACGGCGAATGGGTTGACGCAGAAAATGGCGCAACATTTGAAACCCACAACCCCGCTACCGGCGAACTGCTTGCACTTTGTGCAAACGCTTCGGCCAAGGATGTGGATCGCGCCGTCAAGGCAGCCGCAGCAGCTCAGCCCGCCTGGGCGGCCAAGTCGCCGGCCGAACGTGCCAACATCCTCCTCAAGATTGCCGACCGCATTGATGAACGCGCACTTGAGCTCGCCACGGTTGAAACACTCGACAACGGCAAGCCCATCCGTGAAACCACGTTGGTCGACGTACCGCTTTCGTCGGATCATTTCCGCTACTTCGCCGGCTGCATCCGAGCCGATGAAGGCGAAGCAACGATGATTGACGAAAACACGCTCTCCGTCATTCTTCGCGAGCCGATCGGCGTGGTTGGTCAGATTGTGCCGTGGAACTTCCCGCTCCTGATGGGCGCCTGGAAGATTGCTCCGGCCATTGCTGCCGGCAATGCAGTCGTGATCAAGAGCTCCTCGACAACGCCGTTGTCACTCAATGTGCTCGGCGAAATCCTCAATGAGTTCCTGCCGCCCGGCGTCGTCAACATCATTAGCGGACGCGGTGCGCAGACCGGTCAGGCCATGCTTGACAATCCGGGCTTTGCGAAGCTTGCCTTTACGGGTTCTACCGAAGTCGGTTACGACGTGGCCGAAGCCGCTGCCAAGCGCCTCATTCCGGCTACGCTGGAACTCGGCGGCAAATCCGCCAACATCTACTTTGATGACTGCCAGCAGGACAAGGCCATTGAAGGCGCTCAGATCGGCATTCTCTTCAATCAGGGGCAGGTTTGCTGCGCGGGCTCGCGCATCTTCGTGCAGGAAGGGATCTACGACGAATTCGTCGCCAAACTGGCTGAGGCCTTTAAGAAGGTAAAGGTCGGCAACCCGCTTTGCAAAGACACTCAGATGGGTTCGCAGATTAACGAGCGTCAGCTCCAGAAGATTCTCGGCTGGGTCGAAGAAGCCAAGAAGGAAGGTGCCAAGGTGCTCGCGGGCGGTGAACGCGCCGTCGTTCCCGGCTGTGAAAAGGGGGCTTTCATGCAGCCTACGCTGCTCGTTGACTGCGAAAATCAGATGAATGTCTGCCAGCAGGAAATCTTCGGGCCGGTCGCCTGCGTGATCAAGTTCAAGAACGAAGCTGAGGTTCTCAAGCTCGCCAATGACTCTGAATACGGTCTTGGCGGTGCTGTCTGGACCCGTGACATCAACCGCGCCTTCCGTGTCGCCCGCGGCGTCCAGACGGGCCGCATGTGGATCAACACGTATAACGAGCTGCCGGCACACTCGCCCTTTGGCGGCTACAAGAAGTCCGGCATCGGCCGCGAGACGCATAAGGTCATTCTCGAACACTACAGCCAGATGAAAAACTTGTATATCAGTCTTTCAGAACAAAAGCGCGGCTTCTTCTAATTCATAAGCTTAGACGCTGACACTCAAAACGGCTTTCCCGGTCAATCAACTGGGGAAGCCGTTTTTTGCTGCACTGCGATAGTGCTGCGGCGGGAACCGCGTGCTGATCAATGACCGTTTTTTCAGCGCAGCGCGTCCGCCTCGCGGCGTTCAAGCATCCGCGCATAGTTGCGGCAATGCTCAACCCACTCCAGCATATCGACAGAAAGGTATTTGCCGCGTTCATGACAGAAGGTCAGCTGCCGCATCCAACGGTCGGGAATCTCAACGCGGGCAAGGAAACGGCCGAAGATGGGGTCGGTCAATACGCGTTTAGACATGTAGGTGATGCCGAGCCCAATGCGAACGGAACGAAGAATCGCATCAAAGCTGTTGAGCTCAGCCGAGACATTGACTCTGGAAAGCCGCTGATGGAGCTGCGTTTCAAAAAAGTCTCGGGTGGAGGAACCTTCTTCACGCAGGAGCCAAGAAGCACGCTCAAGCTCCTCATAGCTCACCGGACGGCCCGTGAGCGGATGATCTTTCGGAGCCACCACGACCATTTCATCGGCCATCCAGGGAAAGGTCACCAAGTCGTTGTTGGTCACAGGACCTTCAATCAGCGCTATGTCGAGCTCAAAGGAAGAGAGTTTCGCAGCGATCCTTGAAGTATTGGCGATTTCAGTAGCCGGCATCCATCCGGCAGCATCCCGAAAAGACTTCAAAAGATCGGCGAGCATGAATGTGCCGATGGTCCGCGTGCAGCCCACGCGAAACGGACAAGGCTCATGGCCGCGGCGAAACAAATCTGCAATGTCTTCCGCTCGATGAAGCATCTCGTCGGCCTGAGGCATCATGCGGCGGCCTTCAGCCGTTAAAAAAATCCGCCCTCGATTGCGATCAAAGAGCTGAACGCCAAGACGCGTTTCAAGCTCGGAAAGCGCCTGCGAAACGGCGCTTTTGCTCATCGTGAGCGACTCGGCGGCAAGACCAATGCTTTCTGTTTTGGCAATGGCTAAGAAGACCTGAAGCTGGCGAAGGGTAATCGGAAGCAATCTGTTCACCGTTGTTGCGGGCAAAAGAATCCTGCAAACGCAGGTCTTTCACAAACCTGCGCCTTTCAAAATCACTTAAGACGATTCTACCGAATGCGTCAAATCTCTGTCTGCAAGCCAAACGGCGGCCTTTGAAATCGTGCAAAAGCATCGCGAAGATTTGCGATTCATCGGGGCGGCAGCTGCGGACCACTGACGGGAATGCATCTAAAGAAGAGCGATGCCGCTGCAGTTTCCCGCAGCGGCATCGCCATGAAACATTAAAAGATTGTATCGGCAGCTCGATGCCCTATTAGGCTAAGCTGCCGGCGGCTTAAAGAGTCGGTTTGCTCGGAACCGCCGAAGCAACTGACGGAGCCGCAGGCTTATTCTCTTTTGCCGCTGCCGTCTGGGGCGCCTTAACGGCCGCAGCAGGTGCCGCCGGGGACTTAACCGGCTCGACAGCCGGTTTCTTTGCCGGAACTCTCGGCGTCACGGCTGCCGGCGCTGCTGTCGTGACAGCTTGGGCAGGAGCAGGTTTGCGGGAAGCCGCAGGTTTAAGAGACTGAACTTGCGGCGTCTTCACGGCGGGCTTGGCCTGCTCGGCAGCGGGCTGCTTGGCGGAAACCGTCGCCGCTCGTGCCGCAGGCTTCTCAGCCTTGACTGCTTGAGCAGGAACGGCTTTGGCCGGAGCTGCAGCAGCGGGTTTGGCGGGCTGAACCTTCCGCGTCTGCGGGGTCTTTACTGCGGACTTGACCTGCTTGACTGCCGGTTCCTTGGCAGAAGCTCTGGTCTTTCGTGAGCCAGTCTTCACTGCCTTCACCGGTTCTTCGGCCTTAGGCAGATTGGCGAGAAATCCCTTCAGAACCGACTTCAGAATCGCCACGCCCTCGGTGATCTCACGCTTCTTGATGATGAGCGGCGGGCACAGACGAATCGTCGTGCCGCCGGCCGTCAGAATAATGAGCCCGGCTTTAAGCGCGGCCTTCTGAATGTCGCCGAGCTGCGCACGAAGCTGCGGAATCAGTTCGCAGCCAATGAGCAGGCCCATGCCGCGGACTTCCGTAAAGACATGCAGTTCCTTGTTGAGCGCTTCAAGCGACGCCTTCATGAAGGCGCCGTGCTTGACAACCTTTTCCAGGAATTCCGGTGCAGAAATATGCTTCAGAACCGCATTGCCGACCGCGCAGGCCAATGCATTTCCGCCAAAGGTCGATCCGTGCGTGCCGGGTTTGAAATGCTTGGCAACAGCGTCGTTCGTCAGTACGCAGCCGATAGGAACGCCGCCGGCCAAACCTTTCGCCGTCGTTACGATATCGGGGCGAATGCCGATCTGTTCATAGGCGAAGAACGTGCCCGAACGTGCGCATCCTGACTGCACTTCATCAAGGATGAGCAGTGCATGGTGCTTGTCACAAAGTTCGCGCACACGTTTGGCAAACGCGGGGTCCACGGGCAGCACGCCGCCCTCGCCCTGCACCGGTTCGAAAATCACGGCACAGGTGCGGTCAGAAATCTGCTTTTCAAAAGCACCAATGTCATTGAAAGGCAGATGGGTAATCGCACCCGGACGCGGGCCGAAGCCGGAAGAATACTTATCCTGCCCGCCGACACAGACCGTGAAAAACGTGCGGCCGTGGAAACTGTGCGTGAAGGAGATGATTTCATCCTTCTGCTCGCCATAATCGTCAAAAGCCGTTCGGCGGGCGAGCTTGAGCGCAGCCTCATTGGATTCGGCGCCGGAGTTTGTAAAAAACACCCGGTCAAACCCTGTGAGTGAAGTGAGCCGCTTGGCCAGTTTCAGCGTAGCGTCGTTCGTAAAGACGTTGCTGATGTGGCAGAGCTTTGCGCTTTGTGCTTTCAGGGCCTTGCGCACAATCTTTGGCGCGTTGCCGAGGCTGTTGACGGCGATGCCGCCGCCGAAATCAAGATAGCTGCGGTTCTGCGAATCATAGAGGCGGCACTTTTTGCCGTGCGTCATCACAAGATCAGCGGGCTTGTAACAGGGAATCATCACCTGATCGTATTCGGCGCGGGTAGGCTGCGTCATGATTTATTCCTTTGCGATTGAATGGTTTTGCAGGCTCAGAGCCTTACAGACGGCAGCGCCGTCAAGCTCTTCGCGCTTAAGGCAAGTTTAGAAATTGTATTCGTAGGCAAGCTCGTCGCACCGCGCGCGCTTGGGACAATTCTCGCAGTCCTTTAGGATCTTCTCAGGAAGTGCGTCGATTTTGGTGAGCGAGAAACCCACGCGTTCGAAGAATTTCGGGTTGCGGGTCAGCACGAAAACTTTGTCGATATCGAGCCGGCGGGCTCTTTCGAGCAGATATTCAACAATCGCACGCCCTTGTCCCTGACGCTGAATGTCGGGGGCAACGCCGAGCGAACGGATTTCAGCGAGTCCCGAGTCATAAACGAAAAGACTGGCACAGCCGACAAGACGGCCGTCGCGTTCGCAGATGGCAAACGAGTCGATGTTGCGGATGATGTCTGCCCGTTTGCGCGGAAGGTTTTCGCCCTGTTTGGCCCAATATTTGACGAGTCCCTCCAAGGCATCAACGTCGGAAAGACGAGCCTGACGAATGTAAAACGGGCTCACTGCTGCAGCTTCGCCGGTCGTCCGCTTGGCGAGCAGCTGCGTGAGCGCACGCGAAAGATAGCGCAGCTCATCGGCCGTGATGTTGCGGCTTCTCAGGAGATTGAGCGCCTCCTCATAAAGGTCGGCGAAAGGCGTGCCGCGGAAACTCGCCGCGACATCGTCGGGGAGCTTGACGCCCAAGGGCGGCAGTGCGCCCGGCCTTTTCAGCCGGGATCATGTGGAGCACAGCGCTCATGTCGGAAGCGGCATGTTCTGGCACCAACGGAAAAATCTTTGCTGTGCGCTAGCGTTGTTCATCAAATTGCCTCAGAAGACTTCCTGCTTTCAGCGACAGGAGAGTTGACGAATTTTGTTGGGGAAAAATGTCTTTGACTGAAGCCGCGCCCAAACGGACGCCTGCAGACCTGCAGCGCCTCAAGGAATCAACGGTTAAACGTTGGGGTGCTTTCCTTGGGCTTCAAGTTCGTTCATTTTATGAATTTCATTTTTTGGTATTAGGCGCATTTGCCTTTGAGTTGATGCAGACCAAAAAATAGAAAATCAGTCGGCGCATTTTTGCAAAATACTTTTCACTGAAATATTTTATATAAATATCAATGCTCTACAACATCCGAAATCGTCGCGTTGAGATTATGGAAATCAATCTCAGGCAACACGCATAACAAAACGAAAAGACCTCAAAGAAATGCCCGACTTTAGTCGATTTGTTCGACTTCACACGGCGCAATAGTCGACAAATAACGAAAGACGGGCAATAAATTCACATTTGAACTGCGCTGACAGTTCACCGTCGGATTCACTCAAGCGTGAATGTGGTCCCCGGCAATTGTCCGGATGCAAGTTTGTTGGGCAGCATCGGATCAAAGACAGAGGCTGCAGCCACCGGTTTGCCTGTCATGGCCGCAGCACGGAATGCGGCGCGCACCTTGACCGTCATGCCGCCGGAAATCACGCCTTCGGCAATAAGCGTCTCTGCCTGCTCCTCATTCAACTGTTCAAAGAGATGTTTATTGGCATCGAGCACGCCAGGGACATCCGAGAGAAAAATGAGCGGCGCACCCAAGAGCGCAGCTGATGCCACCGCCGCATCGTCGGCATTAATGTTCCAGAGCGCCCCGGCAGCATCCATGCCGACGGACGAAATAACCGGCGTGAAGCCGGCATCAAGCAAGGCTTGGAGACAGCGTTTTGCGGCAGAGTCTCCGGGCTCAATCACGCCGACGCGTCCTAAGCGTGGGTCCGCCGGCACGACTCGGCCGATGCCTGCGTCGGTAGCGCAGAGTCCCAGAGGCATCAGCCCCGCCCTTTGCGCAGCTCCGCGCAGCTTCAGGCTGCAGGTGCCGGCCAAGGCGCCGGCAATAACCGGCATGTCTTCGGCAGGGCTCACACGCAGTCCCTCGATCCTGTCGATGCGGCGGCCAAGGCCGCGCATGAGTGCGTCCACCTCAACGCCTCCCCCATGCACCAATACGACTCTCGTACGCTCTGCGCTTGCGGCTGAACCGGCCAGTGCCGCAAAAAGCGCGTCAAGCGCTTTATCCGCTGTCAAAGCCTTGCCGGAAAGCTTCACCACAAGCACATCAGCTTTGAATGGTTTTGTCATCGCGCTCTTTCCCCGAAGTTAAAGCAGTCCCTGCGTTTCAGGAAAGCCGAAGCGCAGATTTATCACCTGCACCGCCTGTCCGGCTGCTCCTTTTATCAGATTGTCGATAGCCGAGACCACAACAGCGTAGCCGGCTTCCTCATCCACGCTGAAGCCGATGTCACAAAAAGGCAGATTCACCACATCATCGAGCTTGGGAAGTGCCGGACGCAGACGGACCAGCGGACACGCCGCATAAGCGCTCTCATAAGCCTGCTGAATCTTTTCACGTGCTTGAGACTGATCACCGAGTCCCGGCGCAAGCTTCACAGTGACCGTGGCAAGGATTCCGCGCTTAAAGGGCCCCAGGTGCGGCGTAAAGATGACCGGGCGCCCTAAATGCGCCTCTATTTCAGGCCGATGCCGATGCGTAAAGACTCCGTAAGCCGAAAGACTCACTTCACAAAAGGCATTCCCGATCTTGGCTTTGCGGCCCGCACCGGAAACACCAGAAACAGCATCGATCACAGGCTTAAAGTCAGCAGCAAGCAGACCCGCATCAATGAGGGGCTTAAGCGCGAGCTGCGATGCCGTTGGATAGCACCCGGGAAGAGAAACGATCCGGGCTGCGCGAAGCTTGCCGCGGTCGACAAATTCCCCAAGGGCATAAACCGCCTGCTCAAGCAGTTCAGGATGCTCATGCTCAAACCCATAAAACTTCGGATAATCCGATGCATTCGGCAGTCGATAGGCCCCGGAAAGATCAAAAACCACTGCACCTTGAGCAGCAAATATCGGCGCAAGGGCCGCACTCACAATGTGTTCGGTAGCCAAAAAGACAGCATCAACCCCCTGCGCCGCAGCAGCCGGATCCGTCATGGGTTCCAGCACGAGCTGTGTGCGGCCAAAAAGACGGCCGTCAATTTCTGCAATCGCCCTGCCGGCGTCGCTGCTCGCGGCCGAAACATAAAGATGCGTCAGTTCAACCGCCGGGTGCGCAAGCAGGAATCTCGTCAATTCTGATCCTGCATAGCCGCTCGCGCCGACCACGGCCGCTCGGATTTTTCTTGCTGCTGTCATCTCAAGTTTGTCCTCTTTAGATACTGGCCGGTGCGGCCGAAGTGTTTGGAGGGGAGTTTGACAAATGTCGATCATCTTGCCGCACTCGTCCTCAGGCCTTTTGCCCAGAGTTCTTGATGGATTTCGGAGACCTCGCTGATTGCATCGGCATCCTCAGCGGTCCGTCGATGATTTCACCGCTTTATTCAAGGTCTCCGCAGCCTTTTAACCTCGGGCCAGAGCGGCAAAGACTACGCTTGGTCAACGTGTTTCTAAACGCCGTACAACATTGGTAAACATATGAAGAGATAGCGTTAATCCTTAAAAAAACAAACGATGCATTGTGCGCTGGCGCACAGACGAAAAGGCTCTCCAAATCTAATCTTTTCCGAACTTGCAGTCTCAAACGCGAAACTAAACCCATGGGACTGCAGACTGAAATTCAAGAAGCCGCTGTCGGCTTCTGAAACAAGGAGATTCATATGCCTAAGTTCAATCGCCGCCAATTTCTCGGCTCTACGGCCGCTGCCGCTGCTTTTGCAGCAGCACCGGCCATCGTTCAGGCTGCCGTCGTTGAAAAGAAGGTCGACCTTGTCATCGTGGGCGGCGGCCTTGCAGGCCTTGCCGCCGCGAATGCTGCCGTTAAGAAAGGCGTGAAACCGATCGTGCTAGAAAAGGAAGCGTTCCTCGGCGGCGCCGGGCTGTTCCCGGAGGGGTCGCTCGGCGTCGGCACGCGCTACCAGAAGGAGCACGGTATTAAGACGACCGTGCAGCAGGTGCTCGACGCGGCTTTGCAGTTCCACCACTATCGCTGTGATCCGGCCGTCCTTCGTGTGCTGATTGAAGAGTCCCGTCAAACGATTGACGAAATTCAGGACATGGGCATTGAGTTCCGCGGCATCCGCACCATGTACGACAAGCACGAATCGCTCATGACGTGGCACTTGTTTGTCGGCGGCGCGGCCAAGGTAATCGAACTCTTTGTGAAGAGCATTCGTCAGGGCGGCGGCGAACTCCGTACGCAAACCTCAGCGCAGCGTCTCATCATGAACAACGGCAAGGTCACTGGTGTTGAAGCCAGAGATGCCAAGGGCAACACCATTATTCTGCATGCCAAGAAGGTGATCATCGCCACCGGCGGCTTTGCTGCCAATAAGGAAATGCTCGCACAGAACGTGACGGACTCCTCGGCGCTCGGCATGGTCGAACCAATTTGGCTCCGCGGGCCGGTAGTGGACGGACGCACCGGCGACGGCATCACGATGGCTCGCTTGGTCGGCGCCAACGTTGCCGGCATGCACGCCGTTGCCGGCAATGCACCGTATCTTCCGGACGTTCCGCCGATCAACCAGTTCTCGGGCCCCGACGAACTCAAGCAAGGCCGCTGCGCACTGGCTCAGCCGTGGCTCTGGGTCAATCATGAAGGCAAGCGCTTCTTCAATGAGTCGCGCGGCGCCGTGTTTGTCGACGTCTACAATGCCATGACGAGCGCGGGCGGCGTGCTCTACACGATCTTCGACCAATCCATGATCGATGATCTGATTAACAAGGGTGCCGTACTGCCTTTCAACGCCATCGTGCTGGCCGGCGTACCGCTTAAGGCGCTGCCGAAGACGCTAGAAATGGGCTATGAGCGCGGCTGGGCCTTCAAGGCAGATACCGTCAAAGAGCTTGCCCAGCAAATCGGCGTGCCGCCAGAGAATCTTGAGTCGAGCATGAAGCGCGTCAACGAATTCGCGAAAACCGGCGTTGATGAAGAATTCAGCCGCAAGCCCGAACATCTGCGGGCGTTCAACCTGAATAAAGGTCCCTACTACGCCCTCAAAGGCGTTCGCTGCTTCTTCCTGACGTTGGGCGGCGTTACGGTGACGCCGCAGTTCGAAGCCAAGAATCCGCAGGGCAACGTCATCCCGAACCTTTATGTTGTTGGACAGGATATCGGCGGCCTCTATGATTCGTCTTACGACCTTCGCTGCGAAGGCTCTGCCTCGTCCTTT
>SCPO01000232.1_pt1 | contig 44479 bp, 58 predicted proteins | sample 6106821 | NCBI WGS metagenome assembly SCPO01 (sample SAMN10720448, study PRJNA508395) | human gut metagenome | isolation source: Participant 2 stool, 0 month | host: Homo sapiens | collected 2017 | reverse complement strand
GCCGGTACCGCCTGAGTCGGGAGGAGATTCTTTCCTGCTGTGAGAATGGTTATCAGCTGGGATTCCGCACCTTTGTTTTGCAGGGCGGTGAGGATCCGGCGATGACGGACGACTGGGTGATGGAGATGGTGCAGGCGATCCGGGCAGGATTTCCAGTTATTGTTCGATTACTTTGTCGCTCGGAGAAAAGAAGTATGATACGTTGAAACGCTGGAAAGAGGCAGGGGCGGACCGGTATCTGCTGCGCCATGAGACGGCGGACGCGTGCCATTACGCGAGCCTGCATCCGGCAGAGATGTCATTTGAACACCGGATGCAGTGCCTGCGTGATTTAAAGGCGCTTGGTTATCAGACCGGATGCGGTTTATGGTCGAGTTCGCCGCACCGAGACGGCGCGCTGTCTGGCGAGAGATATGCGTTTTATCGAAGAACTGGATCCGGAAATGGTGGGAATTGGTCCGTTTATTCCGCAGCACGACACTCCGTTTGGCGGGGAGGCGGCAGGAACGTTGGAAGAGACACTGTTTCTTTTAGGGCTGCTTCGCCTGCTGAAGCCGAAAGTGCTGCTTCCGGCGACGACAGCGCTCGGAACGATTCATCCAATGGGACGCGAACTGGGGATTCTGGCAGGCGGAAACGTCGTGATGCCGAATCTGTCTCCGGTCGGGGTGCGCGCCAAATATATGCTCTATGACAATAAAATCTGCACGGGAGACGAGGCGGCGGAGTGCATCAACTGCATGAAGAGGCGCATGGAAAGCATCGGGTACGAGGTAGTCATCGACCGGGGAGATTATAAGGGGTAAAAGCCTGCGATTTGGTTTTGTTGGCATCGAAAGATGCTTACAGATAAATAAACTGACGGGGAAGGACGCGATGGACGGCTGACCATGCTGGCATTTTTGAAATTGAAAATTCCAGAGGAAAACATGACAGCTATCATCGACCTGTAAGAAAAGGAGAAGAAACTATGAGTTACAATTACAACCCATCATCCCAAAAGGCAGAGGAATTTATCAACCATGAGGAAATTTTAGAGACTCTTTCCTATGCCGAGAAGAACAAAACAACGTGGAACTGATTGACCAGATTCTGGCGAAGGCGCGGCTTCTAAAAGGGCTGAGCCACCGCGAGGCGGCAGTGCTTCTTGACTGCGAGATCCCGGAAAAGGTGGAGGATCTTTGAGCTGGCGCGCCAGATCAAGCAGGATTTCTACGGAAACCGGATCGTCATGTTTGCGCCGCTGTATCTGTCGAATTACTGCGTGAATGGCTGCGTGTACTGTCCATACCACATGAAAAACAAGCACATTGCCAGAAAGAAGCTGACGCAGGAGGAAATCCGCCGGGAGGTAATTGCGCTTCAGGATATGGGACATAAACGTCGGCGCTGGAGACGGGCGAGGATCCGGTCAACAATCCGATTGAATATGTGCTGGACAGTATCAAGACAATTTACAGTATCAAGCATAAAAACGGGGCGATCCGCCGGGTCAATGTCAATATTGCGGCGACGACGGTGGAGAATTACCGGAAGCTGAAAGAGGCGGGAATCGGAACGTACATCCTGTTCCAGGAGACGTACCATAAGGAGAGCTATGAGCGCCTGCATCCGACGGGACCAAAGCACAATTACTGTTATCACACGGAGGCGATGGACCGCGCGATGGAGGGCGGTATCGACGATGTAGGAATCGGCGTTTTATTTGGTCTGGAGTTGTACCGGTATGAATTTGCAGGACTTTTGATGCACGCGGAACATCTGGAGGCAGTTTTTGGTGTTGGTCCGCACACCATCAGTGTGCCGCGCATCCGCCGGGCGGACGATATCGACCCATCGACCTTTGACAACGGCATCAGCGACGATATTTTTGAGAAGATCGTAGCCTGCATCCGGGTGGCAGTTCCGTACACGGGCATGATTATCTCAACGAGAGAGCAAAGCCTGTCGGGAGCGGGTGCTGCGGCTGGGCGTATCGCAGATCAGCGGCGGTTCCCGCACCAGTGTTGGCGGATATGCAGAGGAAGAGCCGGAGGAGGAAAATTCGGCGCAGTTCGATGTGAGCGACAACCGGACGCTCGACCAGGTGGTCCGCTGGCTGATGGAATTAGGCTATATCCCAAGCTTCTGTACGGCGTGCTACAGGGAAGGACGGACGGGCGACCGCTTTATGAGCCTGTGCAAGAGCGGGCAGATTCAGAACTGTTGTCATCCGAATGCGCTGATGACGCTCAAGGAGTATCTGGAAGATTATGCGGCGCCGGGGACGAAAGAGATTGGAGAGAAGCTGATTCAGGCGGAGATCGGTTCGATTCCGAAAGAAAAGTGCAGGAGATCGTGAGGAAAAATCTGGTTGAAATTGAAAAGGGCAGCGGGATTTCAGGTTTTAGCTAAATCAGGAGGATCAAAATGGGAATGAATGAGACGCCGTCCGGCGAGCGGGTACATATCGCGTTTTTGGACGGAGAAATGCGGGAAAATCGAGTCTGGTCAATGCGGTGACCGGGCAGGAGCTGGCGATCGTGTCGGACATCCGGGGGACGACGACCGATCCGGTCTATAAATCGATGGAGCTTCTGCCGCTCGGTCCGGTGGTTATCATCGACACGCCTGGAATCGACGATGAGGGCGAGCTGGGCTTAAAGAGAGTTGGCAAGACTCGTCAAGTCTTAAATAAGGCGGATCTGGCAGTCCTGGTGGTGGATGCGGTGGAAGGAATCAGCAGCTGGGAAGAAGAGATGATCCGGCTGTTTGAGAAGAAGGAAATCCCGTATCTGGTGGTTTACAATAAGATGGATTTGCTGACGGGAAAATCGGAACAGGAACCGGTTGTGGAACATACCGCCTATGTGAGTGCCTGGACGAGAGAAGGAATCCAGCAGTTAAAAGAGCAAATGGCACGTCTTACATCACAGGAGGCGGATGAAAAACGGCTGGCTGCTGATCTAGTAAAACCGTTTGATACGGTAATTCTGGTTGTTCCGATTGACAAGGCGGCGCCGAAGGGGCGGCTGATTCTGCCGCAGCAGCAGGTCATCCGGGATGCTGGACATCGGTGCGATGCCATTTGTCTGCCGGGAAAGTGAACTTTCGGAGACGTTTGCAAAATTGAAAGAAGCTCCGGCATTGGTAATCACGGACAGCCAGGTATTTCCGCTGGTAGACCGGCTGACGCCGCCGCAGGTGCGTCTGACTTCCTTTCATTTTTGTTTGCGCGATATAAGGGGATCTGAAACAGGCAGCGGAGGCGCCAAAGCGCTGGAAATGATACAGGACGGAGATCTTATTCTACGAGGGCTGTACGCATCATCGCCAGTGCGGTGACATCGGCACGGAGAAGCTGCCGGACTGGATCCGCCACTACACGGGAAAAGCGCCGGAGTTTCATTTTACATCGGGGACGGAATTTCCAGAGGATGTGTCCGGTTATAAGCTGATCGTTCATTGCGGCGGCTGTATGCTGAATGCGCGGGAGATGAAGAGCCGTCTTCGCAGCGCGCTGCCGATCGAGATCCCGATGACCAATTATGGGATTTTGATTGCTTATATGAAGGGAATTTTGAAACGGAGCATGGGGGCACTGGAGCCGGTCAGGTAGGAAATTTGGGCGGAGAAATGAACGGAAAGAGCGTAAATAATTAGAAACTTAGAAATAAAGGCGGATAAAGCTGCTGGACGATGGAAATGCTTGTCGGACAGCAGCTTTTTTCATAGGAAATTGCGACCTATGAAAAAACGCTCCGCGAGGATGCGCACTCGCGTGAAGCAGTTTTTAGATTTCGCAGATGCCAGAATGTAAACTATATTAATCTGACGTGTTGACATTTAAAAATCAACGGTTTATAATAGCGAAAGTTAGCTAAATGAGAAAAATAGGATATTTTTTAAGTTGGACCGAAGATAACCAAAAAAAGTGTTTTGATTTTGATAAGGAGTAGAAGATATGAGTTTACAACTGGCAGAAGAGATTATAAAGGGACGCCGTCTGAAACGGGGTGAGTTTAAGCTTTTATTGGTGAGGATCTGGATGAGCTTTGTGCGGGAGCTGATAAAATCCGGAAGGAGCTCTGCGGAAACCATGTGGATCTGTGTTCTATCATTAATGGACGAAGCGGACGTTGCGGCGAGGACTGCAAGTTTTGCGCGCAGTCAGCCTGTCATCATACGAAGGTGGAAGAATATCCATTTCTGGAGCCAGAGGAGATTCTGGAGGACTGCAAGCGTCATGAGGCGAAGAAAGTACATCGTTACTCCATCGTGACGGCGGGACGTGCGCTGACGGGAGCAGAAATGGAGAAGGCGCTTCGGGCATACCGCGCTATGAAGAAGGAATGCAAGGTAGAGCTCTGCGCCTCCACGGACTTCTGTCACAGGAAGATTTCAACCGTCTGAAAGAGGCGGGCGTGGGACGGTATCATGCCAATATTGAGACTTCCCGGAGAAATTTCCCGAATATCTGTACAACACATACATTTGAGGACAAGCTGGAGGTCATCCGGCGCGCGCAGGCGGCAGGACTTTCCGTCTGTTCCGGCGGCATCATCGGCATGGGAGAAACCTGGGGAGACCGGATCGACATGGCGATCACGCTGAGCGAGCTCGGGATCAAGTCAATTCCGATCAATATCCTGCGTCCGATTCCGGGCACGCCGCTGGAACATCAGGCAGCGCTTTCGGATGATGAGATTTTGCGGACGATTGCCATTTTCCGTTATATCAATCCGACCGCGATGGTCCGTCTGGCAGCAGGACGAAATTCAATGGAACATTCCGGCGAACAGGCATTCCGTTCCGGCGCAAACGCAGCCATCACCGGAGATATGCTGACAACCTCCGGAAACCGCATCAGCGAGGACCAGGAGATGCTGGTGGCGATGGGATTCACATTATAAAAAAGGAGTATCCATATCATGAGTAAAACACTTTCCGCAGAAGCGGAGCATAAACCTTACTTTACAACCAAACGGATGGCGCTGATTGGCGTGATGACGGCGGTAACCTGTATTCTGGGACCGTTCTCGATTCCGCTTCCATTCAGCCCGGTTCCGATTTCCTTTACAAATCTTGCCATTTATCTGGCAGCATATGTGCTGGGAATGAAAGCCTGCACGGTGAGTTACCTGATTTATATGCTGCTTGGCATGGTGGGCGTTCCGGTATTTTCCGGATTTACGGCAGGAGTCGGTAAGCTGGCAGGACCGACCGGCGGCTATCTCGTCGGATTTATCCTGATGGCGCTGATTGTTGTATTTTTCGTGGATCATTTTCCGGGCAAAGTAGCCCTGCATATCGTTGGCATGGTACTGGGACTGGCGATTTGCTATATTTTCGGAACGGTATGGCTGGCAGGTCAGCTTAACATGACCTTTGTAGCCGGACTGGCTGTGGGCGTTATCCCGTATCTGCCGGGCGATGCAGTCAAAATCATTTTCACAGCTTTGATCGGACCGAAGCTGCGCCGTGAAATTTACCGCTTAGAGAGTAAAAAGCGTCTGGCTGTAAAATGACTGTTTAGATAAAATGATATTTAAAATGAAGGACAGATGGGTGAAAGTGGAATACATAAAACGCTTTCATCCATCTTTTTTTGTTGAATGAAACGAAGAAGTTGGTTCACATTTTATAGAAACTAAGAAGAAAAGGAAAAATAAAGGTAAAAGAAAACAGAAACAATCGCATATATGGAATAAAATACAGAAAAATAAGAAGTGAGTGTGACTAAACTTGAACAATTTCGGTGCGTGTGTTATACTAAAGACAGAAAAAAGAGGGAGATTCCGGAGGAACAGGGAGGAGGCAGTTGTATGGAGAAAAAGATTATCACTATCAGTCGTGAATATGGAAGCGGAGGCCGTCAGATTGGTCTGGCTGCCGCTAAAAAACTGGGAATGGAATTTTATGATAAGGAATTGATCGATGCTGCTGCGAAGGAGATCGGTTTTCCAGCGGAAATTATTGCGGATCGTGAGCAGCGCCTGACAAACAGCCTGCTTTACAATTTCGCGATGGGAACTTTGTATGGACTTTCCTATCCGAAGGAGCCGAAGCTCAGTGAACTGCCATTGACAGAGCAGATCTATGTGGCGCAGAAGAAGGCGATCGAGGAGGCGGCAAAGCGCGGAAGCTGCGTATTTATCGGAAGATGTGCTGATTATATTCTGAGAAGCCGTCCGGATGTACTGCGTGTCTTTGTTTATGCGGATCGTGATATCCGGCTCCGCCGCGCGATTGACGAATATGGGGATCTGGAAGAGCATATCGATGAATTTATGCACCAGACCGACAAACGCCGCCGGATCTACTATGAAAACTATACGAATCAGCGCTGGGGCGACAGGGAAAACTATGATCTGATGCTGAACAGCGGAGATTTGGGAATTGAGAAGTGCGTGGAGTTGATTTGCCAGGCGGTGAAGTAGTTACTGGGCACGTATGCGTGAACAGTAACGTGAAGTAAGGGATAACGAAACAATTATAATTTTAAGTAAAAATAACCGCTCAAGTTTTGCTAGGACCTGGGGCGGTTATTTTATGTCCTATCTAAGATTCCATCCATGAAACAACGGTCCATTTCCATTTCCAAGATTTAATCCGAATGCTAATGCCCCACTTAAATAGGAACGTGCATCACGAATACTCTGCTCCACAGAACGTCCGGCGGCGAGACCGCAGGCGATTGCGGATGAGAGTGTGCAGCCAGTTCCATGGTTGTTTTGATTCTCGATCCGGGGACTGGAAAACCAGAGTGGAGTCTGGTCTGGCTGACAAAGAACATCACAGACGGTATTTGGCAGATTTTCCCGGTGTCCGCCTTTTAAAAGAACCGCGGTGTGAAATTGACGGGACAGCCGGGTGGCAGCAGCTTCTATGCCTGCGTCATTGTCCAATGTATGCGTCTGCATTTGAAGTAAAAATTCAGCCTCCGGCAGATTCGGTGTCAAAAGTGTGGCGCGCGGAAACAAAAGCTCCTGAGAGGCGGCGATGGCGTCCGGAGCTGCCAGAGGGCGTACGCTGGTGGAGATAAGCACTGGATCGAGTACCACCGGGATATCGGGGTAGGCGCTTAGTTTTTCTGCGACAACCTGAACGGCAGTTTTGTTTCCAGCATTCCGATCTTGATCGCTTGCGGAGTTAAATCTGAAAGAACCGAATCCAGCTGTGCCGCTAATATTTCCGGAGAGGCAGGCGAGACAGCCTGCACGCCGAGCGTATTCTGAGCGGTGATCGCAGTGATGACACTGGTTCCATAGAGCCCCAGAGCGGTGATGGTCTTTAAATCTGCCTGTATTCCTGCGCCGCCTCCGCTGTCCGAACCGGCGATGGTGAGTACTGTGGGGATAACGCGGTGGTTTTTATGAATGCACTCTCGCAGCTCCCGGACCGCAGCCCCGATATCTGGCTGTCCGAAAATCCCGGATATAATCGCAGCTCCTGCGATGCCGGTTCCAGCCAGGGTGGAAAGATTGGAAGCGTTGATTCCTCCGATGGCGACAACCGGAATGGAGACGGACTGGCAGATGGCGGTCAGAGTCTCACGGGACATCGGGATGGCATCTGTTTTGGTTGGACTTGGAATACAGCGCCGGAACCGAGATAATCGGCTCCGGCTTTTTCTGCTTCCAGGGCCTGGGCAACGGTTTTGGCGGTTACGCCGAGAATCTTGTCCGGTCCCAGCTTGGCGCGCACCTCGCGGGCGGGCAGGTCACTTTGACCGATATGGATGCCGTCGGCACCGCTGTTTATGGCGACGTAGAGGCTGTCATTGATAACCAGAGGAACGTGATAGCGCTCGGTGAGTTTGCGGATGGAAAGTGCCTCCCGCAGAAAATCTTCCTCGGACAGATATTTTTCACGGAGCTGCAGCATCGTGATTCCGGCGTCCAGCGCCTCGCGCACCTGTTCCTCCAGCGGACGCATGCCGGGGCGGTGTGGCATTGTGATCGCATATAAAAGGCAGTTATTTCGTTGGAATTTCAATTTTTTGACCTCCTTGCAGCTGTTCGCCGGTCATCAGGCTGACAGCATCCATGAAATAGGTGTGGAAACTTCCAAGACCGGTGCCGTTTGCACGCATCTGTGCTGCGGCGTTCTCACCGCATAACCCGATTTCAGTGACGGCACAGACGGCAGGATAGAAATAAGATTTAGAAGCCGCTGCAAATGCCGCCAGCAGCCCATCCATCATGCATCCGCTCCCGGTAATCTGCGCCAGCTCCGGGCAGCCGTTGTGGATGCGGGCGGTTTTAGAACCGCAGACAACCAGATCGCAGGGACCCGTACAGACGATAACAGCCCGCAGACGTTTAGAGAGAAAACGGGCGATACGGGTGTCTGTGTGGAGGCGTTCTGAAATAGAGTTGGAACTTGCGTGTGCGTCTGGCATTTGCATAGAAACTGCGTCTACCCCGTGCTGTTCCTTCTCCACCGGATATCCAAACAAATTCGCCAGCGTCCGGATTTCAGATGAATTTCCCCGCACGATGGAGACGGAGATGTGCGACAGAATCCGGCGGGCGGCGTGTCTGCGGTGGGCGGACACACCGATGCCGACCGGATCGAATATAATCGGAATCCCCTTCCGGTTGCAGCGACCTGCGCGGATCATGGCAGTGACGGAGCCGATTTTAAGGTTCCCAGATTGAGCACCAGCCCGTCGCTGGCAGAGGCAGTTGAGGTTGTCTCTGCCGGATGATCGGTCATGACTGGGGAGGCGCCCGCGGCGAGGAGCAGGTTGGCAACATCACCTGCAGTCATAATTGGTGATAGAGTGGATGAGCGGTGCGGTTTTCGTACCCGCTCTGGATAATAAGCGAGTGCCCTGGATAAACAGGCAGCAACTGGTCTGGCATCGTGAGGCGCCTCCTTTTACTGTGCGTCGAGCAGGCGTTTTAAGTAGGAAAACAGCCCGATGCGGCGCATAAATTCAATCAGCAGAAATGCAATGGCAGTTCCGCAGGCGGTACTCATCGAGGAATGGGAGAACGTAGAAGAATAAGGCAACATCCTTTCCCATCAGAAGGACAGCAACCGGGTAGCAGAGCGTGCCGCCGATGATGCCGGTTCCGACTACCTCACCGAGGTAAGCGAGCAGGAAACGTCCGGTTTTCTGGAATAAATAAGCGCCCAGAAAGCGCCGACCATACTTCCAGGAAAAGCAAGCAGGCTGCCGGTTCCCAGAATATTTCGGATGAGAGAGACACAAAATGCCATCGAAACGCCATAAACCGGTCCTAAAAAGACGCCGGCGAGGACGTTGACAAGGTGCTGGATCGGAAAACATTTGGATGCACCGATCGGAATGGAAAAGCCGGATAAAGCGACAGTTAAGGCAACCAGCATGCCAGCCAGAGCTGTTTTTTTGATGGAAAAAGTCTGCGCTGATGCAGTGGATGCAGATACAGTTGAGTGATTCATGGAAAAACCTCCTAATTAGTTATGTAAATATTACTCATCGAAAATTGAAACAATCTCCCCCGAAAGGATCCGGTTCATGTTTTTGACGGCGCAGAAATTGCCGCACATGGAGCAGGTATCTTCTTTTTCCGGTTTTGATTCTGCGCGGTAGCGGCGGGCTTTCTCCGGGTCGATGGCGAGGGAAAACTGCTCTTCCCAGTCGAGCCGGGCGCGTGCCTGCGCCATTTGCGATCCCATTCTTTTGCCCCTGGAATACCTTTTGCGATGTCGGCGTGGGCGGCGATACGGGAGGCGATGATACCTTCTTTGACGTCGTCACGGTTCGGCAGGCGAAGGTGCTCTGCCGGGGTCACGTAGCAGAGGAAGGAAGCACCGGCGGATGCTGCGATTGCGCCTCCGATGGCAGCCGTGATATGGTCGTAGCCCGGCGCGACGTCCGTCACCAGCGGACCGAGCACGTAGAACGGGGCGCCCTTGCAGACGGACTGCTGAATTTTCATATTGGCAGCGATCTGGTCGAGCGGCATATGTCCCGGACCTTCGATCATGACCTGTACATTTTTCATCCCAGGCGCGGCGGGTCAGCTCACCGAGTGTCAGAAGCTCTTCCAGCTGTGATACGTCAGTTGCGTCCTCCAGACAGCCCGGGCGGCAGGCGTCGCCGAGACTCAAGGTCACGTCGTATTCCTGACAGATATCGAGCAGGCGGTCAAAATGCTCATAGAATGGGTTCTCCTGTCCGGTCATTTCCATCCATGCAAAGATAATGGAACCGCCGCGGGAGACGATGTTGGTCAGGCGTTTCATTTTTTTGAAGCGCTCGGCGGTGTTTTTATTGATTCCTTGGATAGTCAGAAAATCAACGCCGTCTCTTTGCGTGCATTTCCGCGATCTGCAGCCATTCTTCCGATGTGATTTCACGGCTTGTGGTAATAAACCACAGCGTCATAGATCGGCACGGTTCCGATGATGGCCGGGCACTCGGCTGTCAGCTTGCGGCGGAACTGGTATCGCCGAACGAGCTTAAATCCATAATAGATTCAGCGCCCATGGCAACCGCGTCATTGACCTTCTGAAGCTCCATGTCAAGGTCGTTTAAATCGCGGGAGGTTCCGAGGTTGACGTTGATTTTGTGCGGAGTGCGGAGCCGATTCCGTTCGGATCCAGCAGGTGTGACATTTATTTGCCGGGATCACGACCTGTCCGGCAGCAACCAGTTTGACCAGCTTTTCTGGTTCCATCTGCTCTTTTTTGGCAACCGCCAGAAGCTCCTTCGTCAGGATTCCCTTGCGGGCGGCATCCATCTGTGTGGTGTAGTTCATGCGTAGTCCTCCTTTTTCGGAGGGAAGTGAGCGGAATCTAAAATGGGAATTTGAAGAAGAGAGTTCCTTTTCCTGATAGAAAGGGGATACAGTAAAACCATATGTATGATCCATTTCGTAAAAGATATACGAGCGCAGGTAAAATAAAAAACCTGCACCGCGCAGGTACAGGTCAGACAAGGTATATTTGCTGAAACATTCGGATAGATATATCGATTGTTTTTCATGTCATCGCGTATATTCCCTACGTTGGCATTACCCAAATCAGGTTATAAAGGTCGAAGTTGGATGACTTCCTCTCAGCCCGCTCACGAGCTCCCTCATTCATTTGTGGCAAGTGTAGCACGGCGGTTCTGGTTTGTCAATGGGGGGATTGTCTGGACGAATCCCCCTCACTATGCTATAATAAGGGGCATCAAGTCATTTTGGTTGCTTTATCGTTACTGCTCATGGCAGGTATTTTGAAAACCGGCACATGGACAGCAACATTGTATGCACGGGAGAATGAGATGAAGGAAAATATGAAAATACGAGGTCAGCTGCGGACGTATCTGCAGTGGCCGATCATACTGTCGGTATTCCTGTTGGCGGCGAACCTGGCAGTTGGGATTGTGAGCCCGGCTGCCGGTCTTGTGATGTCGGATTTACGGTTATATATGTGCTGGTGGCACTCGGCTGTTCATGTACCGGAGAAAACGTCTGATGGGCGGACTGGTGGAGTTTTCGGCGGAGTATGCGTGGGTGCAGAAACAGCTCCTCTATGAGATGGCGGTGCCGTATGCCATCGCGGACACAGAGGGACATTTCCTCTGGTTGAACCACTCCTTTTCGGAGATCGTCGGGGAAGATAAAAACTGCCGTAAGAATATCGCGGCGGTCTTTCCGGAACTGACGCGGGAAGTTTTAGATGAGATGGACGAAAAACGAGCGTTCATTCTTCATTTGACGGCAGATTTTACCGGATCGATATCCAGCGGGTGGCGCTGAGCGAGACGGAAGGTATGAAGCTTGGCGCGGTGGACGAGGACAGCGGTGAGATGCTTTTAGTGCTGTATCTCTGCGATGAGACGGAGATTCTACGCTGCAAGCAGCAGATCAACAACCAGCGTCTGGTGGCGGGACTTATCTATCTCGACAACTACGACGAGGCGCTGGAGAGTGTCGAGGAGGTACGCCGTTCCCTGCTGGTTGCCCTGATTGACCGGAAAATTACGAAGTATTTCATGGCGATGGAAGGTATCGTCAAGAAGCTGGAAAATGACAAGTATCTGTTTGTGATCAAGCAGCAGTACACGAAAGAGATTCAGGAGAGCCGCTTTTCGATCCTGGAGGATGTCAAGACGGTTAATATCGGAAATGATATGGCTGTCACGCTGAGTATCGGTATGGGTATGAACGGCGACAGCTACATCCGCAACTATGAGTATGCGAGAACGGCGATTGATATGGCGCTGGGACGCGGCGGCGATCAGGCGGTCGTCAAGGATGGCACGAAGATCCGCTATTACGGCGGCAAATCGCAGCAGCTGGAAAAAACGACCCGTGTCAAGGCACGGGTCAAAGCGCATGCGATGCGCGAGCTGATGGATACGAAGGATAAGATGCTGATCATGGGACACAAGATCGGCGATACGGATTCCTTTGGCGCGGCGATTGGTATCTGGCGGATTGCGACCTCTTTTAATAAAAAGGCGCGGATCGTCATCAATGGAGTCAATTCTTCCGTGAAACCGATGATGGCGCGGTTTGAAAACAGTTCTGATTACCCGGAGGATCTGTTCTTAACCGGCGAGGAAGCGGCAGAGTGGGCGGATTCCAACACGATGTTAGTTGTGGTTGATGTCAACCGCCCGAGTATCACGGAGGCACCGGAATTGCTCAAGCAGATCAAGACGATCGTGGTGCTCGACCACCACCGCCAGAGCAGCGAGATCATTGACAATGCGGTGTTATCTTATGTCGAGCCGTATGCGTCTTCGGCGTGTGAGATGGTAGCCGAGGTATTGCAGTACATCGGCGACGACGGCATCAAGATCAAGCCGGCGGAGGCGGATGCGATGTACGCCGGTATCGTGATTGACACAAACAATTTCATGAACCAGGCAGGTGTCCGCACCTTCGAGGCGGCGGCGTTCCTGCGTAGAAACGGCGCGGATGTCGTGCGTGTGAGAAAGCTGTTCCGCGACCGGCTGGAGGACTACCGGGCGAGAGCTGAGGCGATCCAGAAAGCAGAGATTTATCACGGCGCATTTGCGATTTCCGTGTGTCCGTCCGAAGGACTTGAAAGTCCTACCGTGGTTGGCGCACAGGCGGCAAATGAGCTGCTGGATATTGTAGGCATCAAGGCGTCATTTATCCTGACGCAGATGGGCGACACGATCTATTTCAGCGCGCGTTCGATCGATGAGATCAACGTGCAGATTATCATGGAGCGCTTGGGCGGCGGCGGACACCGCACGATTGCGGGCGCACAGCTTAAGGGTGCGACGATCGATGAAGCCAGAGAGAAATTAAAAGATCTCATTACGGATATGATAGGTAATTGCGAAACTCAAAATTGAAATATAAGAGCAGTTATCCACAATAAATGGAGATGATAAATGCAGAAAAATTAAATGACGAGATATTTTAGGCACACTTAAATAAGCCATAGGCTTTATTAAATTGGTAAGTCCTATGCTATGAGAGGCTTTAAGCTACGAATGTATTCATGATGGTTGATTTTGTCTGCAAGAACAACAGTAATGAGTTGTGTGATACCGGCAAGAATCAGATCTGCATGCAGAGTCTTTTCATTTTGAGTTCGGCGTCCTGCAAGACAGAGATTGTCTTTGATGTGGTTGATAGCTCTCTTTCCACTACAGTCCTGATTTTATAGGTATCATCCCATTCTTCGGTTCCACGGATTGTCCCGGGATAAGTACGAAGGTTCTTTTCAGGATATATGTATACCATGCGACCGCATTTGGAAGAAGTACACGGGTTTTCACAAAAACATTGGCGATGTGCTTTTCGAGTCGTCTTGTCATAGACCCATTTCATTTTTGGACAGACAAACTTGAACGTTGGTATACCGCTTCGTAAGTTTGATTTACTGCCCTCGGGTTTCATAGGCAGAGAAGGGTCGTGAGGGCAACAGGGAACCCCATTTTCATTAATGGAATAATCCTTATTTTCAAGACCCGATCTTGCATTCAGAGGGATATAAGCTTTCGAGAAATGTTTATCGTCACCGAAGGTGTTACCGGTAAGGAGGCTCTTATAAAGCTCAACGGTATCAAAAGCCGCATCTGCGAGGAAGGTTTTCGGATTAATTAGCGGATGTTTGGAAAAGAAGTCTTTCAGTGTTGGAATCAAAAGCTTTGAATCATGAACACATTTATCTTCGTCAGGGGAATCGGATTTCTTTTCGACAACGATATCCGGATGAGACAGCATAAATTCTTTGTTATAAAAAGAGATATGTCGGATAATGCCCAGCCCGTTGGTGACAATGCCAAATTTGAAGACATAGCAAAAATGCCCATTGATATATAGCTGTTTGATCTCAGGATTAGCAGAGGCATGGGAAGGCATGGAGCCATAGGCAGCCTTGTAGGGATCATAAGATTTATCAAAGCCATGAGCCTTCGCATGCGTCTTAAGCTGCTTGATGATCCTGTTCGCATACTTCGGATTATTTTCGGTAACAAATGCTTCAATACCGGAAGAATCAAAGATGGTCATATTTGCTTTCGCAGAGTCAATTGCCTGGCAGATAGGTTCGGTAACATCAACAAGCTTATCGAATACGAACTGTAAGTCATCTAAAAAGTCCTGTTTGAAACGTGTGATTTTGGAAGCGTCAGGGACTTTGGTAAAGCCGCAGAACTCACGAAGCGGTTTTGAATAAGCGAGAAAAGTCAAGAGAAGCTGATCTGTAGGGATAGAGAAAATACGTTGTATAATCAAAGCCCACAGGAAAGCTTGCAAAGGGTATTTACGGGTTCTGCCCGTCGATGCATAGAAATGATTTCTGAAAGAAATCGGAATAAACGCATCAATATCGATATGGGTTTCCAATAGAGAAAGAAACGCAGGTTTGTCATGTTCAAATTTTTCTTGGCAATCTGTAAAAATATCTTTCAAAGAAAGCTGTTTATATGGTATCATAGGTATCAGAATAACTCCTTTCTTGGATAGTGGATTTTAGTTTTTAGCAACTCTATTATACCATATCCGGTGAGGAGTTATTTGTTTTTAGGTAACAAAAAATGCCGTATTTATGCGGCTTGTAGCGTTTCGCAAACGCCTAATTACGGATATGATGGAGAAAGGAGAAATATAACGATGGAAGTTGTATTATTAGAGGATGTAAAGGCACTTGGCAAAAAGGTCAGATTGTAAAGGTAAGCGACGGCTATGGACGCAACTTTATTCTGACAAAGAAACTGGGAATCGAGGCAACACCGAAGAACTTAAATGATCTGAAGCTGCAGAAGGCAAATGAGGCGAAGATCGCGGCAGAGCACCTAGCAGCAGCGAAGGATCTGGCAAAACATCTGGAGGATAAGTCCATCACCCTGTCCATCAAGGCAGGCGAGGGCGGAAAAGCATTCGGCTCTGTTTCTTCCAAGGAGATTGCAAAGGCGATCAAAGATCAGTTAAATCTGGATATTGACAAGAAGAAACTGGTTCTGCCGGAGCCGATTAAGACCTTTGGCACACACGAAGTTCCGATCGCTTCACAAAGAAGTAACTGCAAAACTGGCAGTTAAGGTAGTAGAAGCTTAATATGGAGGACTGAATCATGGATGAAGCCCTGATAAAGCGGGTTCTCCCGCACAGTGTAGAGGCGGAACAGTCAGTCATCGGATCCATGCTTATGGATCGGGAAGCAATTATCGCGGCGTCTGAGATTATCACAGGCGCCGATTTTACCAGCACCAGTACGGGATCATGTTTGATGCCATGGTGGAACTGTTCAATGAAGGAAAGCCGGTCGATCTGGTGACGCTTCAAAATCGGCTGCGCGAAAAAGATGTTCCGCCGGAGGTCAGCAGCCTGGACTTTGTCCGGGATATCATGACATCTGTGCCGACTTCGGTCAATGTCAAATCGAATGCCAATATCGTGCGGGAAAAGGCAGTCCTGCGCCGGTTGATAAAAGTGAATGAGGAGATTGAAAACCTCTGATACGGCGGAAGGGACAAGCTGGAGGATATTCTGGCGCACACGGAGAAATCGGTGTTTGACCTGCTCCAGAGCCGCGGAGGCGGAGAGTTTGTGCCGATCCGGCAAGTGGCGTTGAATGTTCTGGAAAAGATTGAGGCGGCGTCGAAGAGCAACAGCACCGTCACGGGTATTCCGACCGGATTTATCGATCTGGATTACCGGACGTCGGGATTCCAGCCGTCCGATTTTATTTTGATTGCGGCGCGTCCTTCGATGGGTAAGACGGCGTTTGTTCTGAATGTCGTCGAGCATGTGGCGGTCAAAAAAGGGCTTCCGTGCATGGTATTCAGCCTGGAAATGTCGAAGGAACAGCTGGTCAACCGTATGCTGTCGATGGAGTCGAATGTCGATTCCCAGAAGCTGCGTACCGGTACGCTGACGGATTCCGACTGGGATGCCGTCGTGGAAGGCATCGGCACGATCGGAAGTTCCAAGCTGATCATCGATGATACGCCGGGTATCTCGATCTCGGAGTTGCGCTCGAAATGCCGCAAGGTGAAGCTGGAGTACGGTTTAAGCCTTGTCATTATCGACTATTTACAGCTGATGAGCGGCAGCGGAAAGAGCGGAGAGAACCGCCAGCAGGAGATCTCGGAGATTTCCCGTTCACTAAAGGCGCTGGCGCGAGAGCTGAATGCGCCGGTTATCTCCCTGTCGCAGCTTTCCCGTGCCTGCGAGACACGTCCGGACCACCGCCCGATGCTTTCGGATCTGCGTGAGTCTGGTGCGATTGAGCAGGATGCCGATGTAGTTATGTTTTTGTACCGTGATGATTATTACAACAAGGATACGGATACGCCGAATATCGCGGAGGTAATCATTGCTAAACAGCGTAATGGTCCGATTGGAACGGTGCAGCTGATGTGGAGACCGGAGCTGACGAAGTTTGCGAATTTGGCGAAATAGGGTCGCTGGGGGACGGGACTGGAGAAAAGGAATGGAAGATGCTTGAATTAATACAGAAATCAGATGTGGCGGATTTAGATACAGTTCGCCATTTTTATCGCGCGTTAGCGGGAACGGAGTTCTGCGCGTGGACGGATGCCTATCCGGGGGAGCCGGAGCTGCAGTCGGATTTTTCTAGGGATTCGCTTTTTTGTATCAGGGATGATGTGTCGGGGGAGATCGCAGGGCTGGTTTCGATCGATGATGATCCGGAGGTAGAGTCAACCACCAAAATTCCAGCTGGCCCGTGGCGGAGAAGTATCAGAACCGAGGCATCGCACGTGAGCTTCTGGCAGGCGCGATGGAGGAACTTAGAAGACGCGGCTGCAAGAGTGCCCATATGCTGGTGGCGAAGGACAATGTGAAAGCGCTGCGGTCGTATGAGAAGCTGGTCTTTGAGAAGGTCGGTGAGTATGTGCTGCAGGGGCATGATTACTGGTGCTTTGAGAAGAAGCTGTAGAATGGAGAGGGGGAATTTAATCCCCTCTTTTTATTTATGTCATTCATTCGCCTTCTACCGTCAGCGAGATGGCATTTAGCTACGATATGGTAATCGTTCTGATCGATGGTGAAGGAGTTCCGGAACTTGTTTTTTATGTAAATGCTATTCATATTTATTTTGAACCCCGCATATAGTAGTAGTAAGGTACCGGGGAGGACAAGCAGAATGAATAAGAACAAGCATTACCTGATTTCGGATGCTTCCAGACAGGTGCAGGTGGAGGCTCACGTGCTCCGGTACTGGGAGGACGAGCTGGGGCTTCCGATTCCGAGAAATGAACTGGGGCATCGGTACTATACGGAGTTTCATATCCAGCTGTTCCGTCAGATCAAGCAGTTGAAGGAACAGGGGTACCAGTTGAAAGCCATACGGGGAATCCTCGGAAAAGTGGAAGAAAATCAGAAAACAGAACCGGAAGCGCTTCTGGAAGCGCAGGCACAGGCGGTTTTCCGGGAAACGGGAACAGGAGAGCGTAACATGAGCAGGCAGGAAAATATGGAAATGAAAAAATACAGAGGTAGAAAACAAGGAAACAGAACTGCCGCAGGCAGAGGTTTCCCAGCCTCTGGCGGGGGAGAAGATGCGCCAGTTTCAGGAGATCATGAACCATGTCATCGGGCGCGCGATCGAGGAAAACAGCGAAAAACTGAGCCAGGATGTCAGCTATCTGGTGCATGATAAATTGATGAAGGAGCTGGAATACCTGATGAGGGTCTCTGATGAGCGGGAGGAAGAGCGCTTCAAGCGCCTCGACGAGGTCATCCGCGCGTATCAGCGGGAAAACCAGGGGCGAGCGGAAGCAGCGGCTGCTGCGCCAGGGCGTTTTCCATTTTTCCGGTCCCGTGTAAAGAAAAAGAAATTTGGACGGAATGGGAATAAGATGTGATAAGTTCTGCAAAAGGGCATAAAAAAACCTGTCGGAAACGACAGGCTTTTTTATGTAGATATTTCGTTTTTGTTTGTGTTTAATTAGCCCTGCTCGATAGCGCCGGTCGGACATACGCCTGCACATGTACCGCAGTCGATGCAGCTGTTAGCGTCGATATCGTATTTGCCATCTCCCTGAGAGATTGCTCCAACTGGACATTCGCCAGCACAGGAACCACAACTTACACAAGAATCAGTAATTACAAATGCCATGATAAAATCCTCCTTTTATATTTATGCGTTTGGCTATATTTTATACTAAAAATGCGAAATATTCAAGGAGAAATTGATGGTTTTCATGTTCTAAAATAGAAGCAATGGAAAAAACCGATTTTTCTGGAAGTCAGCATTCCTACAGGGTCGAGAGCGTTGAGAGCGCGTGCTCCCGGACGATCGTCTCATAATGCTCCTCATAGTATGCCTCAAATGCATTCGGGGCAGCGGCAGTCTTTAATGGTTCGCTGTACTCGGACAGGAGATTGCACAGGCGGTTGAATGCGTCGGTGCTGTCGGCTGTCGGCGGACAACAAGGTAGTAACGACCGTCGGACGGGTGTTTATAAAGCGTGTTCGGTGTTTCGCAGACTGGAGCTGCGATGCGCGCTGCCCGGCAGACCTCGTCGAGGGAGCCGAAAGTAAAAATACGCGCTGCCGGCAGTTTGGGACCTGGCTCTGCCTTTTCAGTGGAAGGCGCGTCCGAACCGGTCAGCGGGCTTGCGGCGGTATTTTTGCCATTGTCAGTAAACAGGCTTAAAAGCCCGTCCGCGCCCTCTAAAAGCTCGTTGGCAAGCGTTGTCAGAGGCTCGTCCTCGTTTCCCGGGGAAAAGCGTGAAAAGCGGGTGTCCAGCTCTTCCGGATCCTCGATCTTGGTAATGATCAGCATGATGCTCTCACTGGAGAGCGGAATTGCTTCCACCATCAGAGGAATATCGTCCGCCTCGAAGCCGACTTCATTCGATGCCTTCTGGATCATTTCATGGAACAGTTTTTTCGCCTTTTCCGTGCCATAGGCGAGTTCGCCCAGATTTAAGTTGCGGGCGCTCAGATCGCTGCTTGTCAGGGTGCAGCGGATCTGGTTTTCGTTGATGCGTTCTATTTTCATGGATTTTTCACTTCCTTGTCTTTTGGGTCGTTAAGATACCGAATGCTCCGTGCTTCGCACTTCCGCAATTTTGCAAGACATTCGTAATCCGCTCATTTTTTTGCGAAAAAAGGCTGCTTACTCATGTTTTGGACTTTGGAACCTTGGTATTCATCATACTATATAATATAATCACTTGGCAATTTGAATATGAAAAAAAAGCATAAAATCTTTCTAAAAACGGTTGCGGGAAGTGAGGGGATCGTATACAATGAATCTTGAGAGGTGGTATAGACCGAAAGGAGGCGCGGTACGGAAACAGCCGTTCTATTTGGAAAATACCAGCTGGAACGTGTGATCGGACGCGGTCGGAGCGGAACTGTTTTTTTAGCTAGGCATCTGGGGCTTGATGAAGAGAGAGCGATTAAGCGTGTCAGGCGGACAGAGAGCGGTTTCATTCAGGAAGCAGCGCTTTTGAAGCGGCTGCGCCATCCGGGAATCCCGATCATCTACGATCTGGAAATTGACGAAAATTATTATTATCTCATCGAGGAATATCTGTGCGGTGAGTCGTTGTATGCCCGAATTGAGAGAACGGGCAGTCTGCAAACGGGAGAGCTTATCCGTCTGGGAATTGAGCTTTGCCGGATCATGAATTATCTGCATTCATTCAAACCAAATCCAATCTTATATTTAGATCTCCACCCCGGGAATCTTCTAATCTGCCGGGAACAATTAAAATTGATTGATTTTGATCAGGCGGCACTGGCGTCTTTGAGCCAGGAACGATCTGTTTGCTATGGAACAAAAGGCTTTGCAGCCCCCGAACAGTACGAGGGAGGGATTCTGGATGAGAGGACCGACATCTATGCCATTGGCGCCCTCCTGTACTATATGGGGACAGGGCATGCCCCAGAGGGGGAGATAAAAGCAGGACAGGGAAGCTGTCGGGGAGATCTGTACATTCTTATGGGGCGATGTCTCAGAACAGAGAAAAAAGAGCGCTACCAGAGTGTCCGGGAAGTGTTAGAGGCATTGGAAAAACTGGAGGCGCGCATATTTGCAGAACGTCATATACCACTTCTCAGGATTGCCGCAGCAGGCAGCCGGAGCGGAATCGGGGTTACACATACCGCACTTGGCGCGGTCCGATATCTGCGGCAGAAAGGAGTTTCCTGCCTTTACAGGGAGCAGAATGACACGGGGGCAGTCCGCAGGCTGGCATCTGGTATGGGCTGGTGCCGGATGAACATGGAATTTATTACATGGACGGTCTGGCGTTGAAACCCAGATACAGCGATGTGGTGCAGCTGGAACAGCCGGTGTTTGAAGTGATTTTAGATGACTGCGGAACCGGGCTCCAGACGGTTCTGGAGGGGGAGTATGATTTGATTCTTTTCGTCTGTGGATTGCAGCCGTGGGAGAAAGAAGATTCTCTGCGGGCGATCCGGTTTTTGGGAGGAGAAGAGGGACTCCAGATTTTATTAAATCACAGAAAATGCGGGCGGGATTATCTTCCGGAGGAGGTCAGGTATCTTAGGTATCTGCGGCTTCCATTTTAACTCCGCCGTTCGATGCAGGCGGAAGGCGGAGGCAGGAAAATGAGGCAGCGGAGGAGACAGAATTTTTTGAAAGGATTTTCCGGGAGGCAGCTCTCAAAAAAGGACGGGGGCAGACAGACAGCAAAAGAAGGGGGACTCTGGCGGAACATCCGGCGAAGGTGGGAGCGCTTTATGGGGGGATTCCCGTGGCAGTGGAAATAGGAGGAAATACAGATTAGAATCGGAAAACGGGGCGAAGGCTCAAAAGTGGGGCGGAAATTCAGGCAAAAACCAGTGCCAGACACAAAGCAGGCCGGGACAGAACGCTTGGAATGTATCGGGATAGCCGGGAGCGGACCATCGGTTGGGGTGACACACTTTTCGCTTATGACGGCAGCATATCTGTCCGGGGTTCTGTGCCGGCGAACGGCGGTTCTGGAACAAAATGAGAGCGGCTCATTTGCACAGCTTGAAAAGATATTCCGGACGGGAAAAAGAAGGAAAAACCGGTTATAGACGGGGCAGGACAGCCGTTTGAAATTAGGGGAATTTTTTTCTATCAAAAGGCTGAACGTGCAGAATGGTACGATTGTTCGGAAAGGGGATGGAGGCGATGGTGATCGACTTCGGAGCCTTGACACAGAAGAATCAGGATGCCTTTTCGATGCAGCCGCTGTTTTCTGGTCGGTTCGGTCAGCGGATGGCAGCTGGCAGATTTTGCGGCATTGGCAGCAGAAAAGCAAAAATGGAAAAAATGGTGTGAGTATTTCGTCTCATTTGGAGAAGAGGAAGCTGTAAAAATGGCAGAGCAATATCTGGATATCCGGATCCGGCGAATCCCACTGCAGAAGAACGCATTGATGGTTACGGGAGAGTCCATGACTTTTTTTGGAAAATTCCTACGATAAGCGAGGCAGACCCGGGGTTATAAATTACCGATTATCTCTGAAAGGTCAAAAGTTAGAAGGGGCTGTTTTCGCGGAATGGAGAAGGTGTGGAATGGTAGTAAGAAAAAGTAAAAAAGAAGAGGCAGAGAGGAGGCGTAGGGAACAGCAGAGAATATTTGTCGAGGGATTACAGCGATATAAAAGCAAAGGAATCCAGATTTTAATTGATGGGAGGGAGTGCAGACCAGAAGAATACAGGAAGCTGTGTGAGTTCCGGGAGGACGGCTCGTTTTATATGGCTGATTACGTCGGAGCGGAGACAGGAGTGCTGACAGAGATACATTTTGACCGGGTTTACAACCGGTGATAAGAGAGGTGCCGTTTGTCCGTATCTGGACAGTCCGCCGGATTTTTCTTTCGGAGAAAATGGTGAGAACTGTTTAGATGGTGCTATTACAGTTACTGGGCACGTATGCGTAAACAGTAACCTATTACAGGGAAAATGAAAGAGGAGTTAAGAAAAAAGTCAACATTCCATGGAGCTGGTGTGATATAATAAGGGCACTTAGCGAGGTATTTTCGAGCTTAGTGCTTATGGTATTACCTTAACATACACCGGAGGAAAACATGGAAAGAGGAAGATCAAGGAAAGCACGTTCGGGCTGTCTGGGACGGATTTTCGGGTTTGTGCTGTTTTTAATCGTGGCAGCCGTTGGTGTGATTGCAGCGGTCAAATATATGCCAAGCCGGGAGAGGGCGGATCTGGATGCTCTGTACGCGGCGGGCGGCAGCGACCGGGTGGCGCTGTATCTGAACTATGAACGTCGAGGAGAGCGGGGTCTACGTGGATGGGCAGACATATCTGCCGGCTGCGTGGGTAGATGCGAACTTAAATGAACGTTTTACTGGGATGCCAATGAGGAAATACTGGTGTACGCCCTGCCGGAGAGATCGTGAAAAGCGACGAGACGACAGTGGATGAGGACGGAAAAAAGATCCTTTACCGGGATGGCGATGCAGTTTATCTTTCACTGGCTCTGATTCAGAAATACACCGATGTGCGTCTGCAGGCGTATGATGGTGAGGCACAGAAGCGGGTTTTCGTGGAAAATAACTGGGATCCGGTTACGGTGGCAGATGCGGCGTGGAGCGCCAAGATCCGCTTAAGAGGCGGCTTGAAAAGCCCGATTGTGACTGAGATAAAGCGCGGCGGGACAGTGACGGTGCTGGAACAGTATGACAACTGGGCGAGAGTCATGACACCGGACGGTCATATTGGATATATGCACAAGTGGAAGATGAAAAATCTGCACGAGGAGACATTAAAGAGTGATTTTACTGCTCCGGTCTACCAGAATATTTCACTGGATCAGAAGATTGTGATGGTCTGGCATCAGGTAACGATCGCGGCGGCAAACCAGGCGATGGATTCTCTGATTGCAAAGACGAAAGGTGTCAATGTCATCGCGCCGACGTGGTTTACGCTCAGCAGCAACAGCGGCGCGTATGAATCACTGGCAGATAAGTCCTATGTGGATCGGGCGCATGAAAAAGGCCTGCAGGTCTGGGCGGTACTCGACAATTTCAGCCGCGAATGCAGCAAGAACGTGCAGGCGGAGGTGCTTCTTTCCAGGACGTCTGTGCGCGAAAAACTGATTGAAAATATGATGACAGAGGCGGACCGTTATGGATTTGACGGTATCAATCTGGATTTTGAGAGTTTGAAGACGGCGGCGGGCGTCCATTACATCGAGTTTATCCGCGAGCTGTCGGTTTCCTGCCGAAAGAAAGGGCTGGTGCTGTCGGTCGATAACTATGTTCCGGCGGTATATAACCGTTTCTATAACCAGAAAGAGCAGGGCAACGTCGCAGATTATGTGATTATCATGGGTTATGATGAGCACTATGCAGGCGGTGAAGCCGGTTCTGTTTCTTCGATCGGATATGTCGAAAACGGCATCAAAGATATGCTTTCCCTGGTTCCGAAGGAAAAGGTAATCAACGCAGTCCCGTTCTACACAAGGCTCTGGACGGGAAGCGGCGACAATGCGTCCTCCCGTGCGATGGGAATCTCCGAGGCGACAAAATGGGTGTCGGAGAGCGGCATGGATCTGACCTGGGATGATTCGGCTGGTCAGTATTACGGCAGGCTGGACAGCCAGAACGGCGAACAGCAGCTCTGGATGGAGGAGACAAGGTCTCTGGGACTCAAGATGGATTTAATCAAGAAATACGACCTGGCAGGCGTAGCCGGATGGCGGCTGGGGCTGGAAACCAGCGACGTCTGGGATGTGATTGGCTGGGAGTAGAGACAATTTAATTAAGATTCAATGATTCAAAGTAGGGTGGAAGCCTCATGCGGGAGCGTGGGGCTTCCGCTTTTTGAGAATGTGCCAAGGCACATTCTTTTATTAAAAAAGAGCGTCTTGGACAAAAACCTCCGGGCGGAAAGATTGATTCATCCGCCTGGAGGTTATTAAAACATCAAAAATATTGTTTTGTCTGGGAGAAATGTGATTATTCTGCCTCTTTTGCCTGATCGATCAGGTTGGTGTAGAAAGCAAGGAAACTGTCATCACCTTCAGCGATCATAGCTTCCGGATGGAACTGTAAGCCCATCACGTAGTCTTTATCTTCTCTGACGATTGCTTCGACGACTCCATCTGGAGCAGTAGCACGACTTTCAGGTTGTCACCTAACGATCGACTGCGATGATGCGGAGTTTACAGTGTAGGTGCCTTCTCCGCCAAATGCGGCAGCAACGATGTTATCTTTGTCTACGGTAATCTCATGTTTTGCGAATACCTTACCGTTCGGATCGCGATGATCGATATCGGACGGATTCTGAGTCGGAAGATCCTGATATAAGGTACCACCGCTTAATACGTTTAAGAACTGCATGCCACGGCAGGTGCAGAGCATCGGGATATCCTCATCGAGAGCTGCCTTGATTAAAGAGAATCAGAAGTATCTCTGACTTCGTTTACAGTCTCTAATTTTTCGTTTGGCTCTTCGTCGTAGTAGCTCGGATCAATATCTTCGCCGCCGGTCACAACCAGAGCATCGATTTCTACCAGAGCATTTTTCGCGTCATCCTCGGTTTTGATCTGAGGAAGATAAATTGCTTCGCCGCCAGCTTTGGTAACGGCATCTATATATAACTGTGCATCTTTGTCGATTTCGTCTGCATTCCATGAAACGCCGACTTTGACTTTCTCTTCTTCGTCATTCGCCGCTTCTTCGGCAGTTTCTGCTTCGCTTTCTGTCTCGGTTACTTCGGCTTCAGCCGCTGTTGTATCGGCTGCCGGTTCAGACTTTGTTCCACAAGCTGTTAAAGAAAAAGCCAGGGATAAAGAAAGAAGCACTGCACTGGTCATCATTTTAATTTTTCTCATTCTAATTTCCTCCCTAATACAAATTGTCCTCCCAAACATGGCTGGATTCTAACATAAAACAGTCAAAAAATTACAAAAAAATACAAAAAGTTACAAAACAAAATAAAATAATTTTTAATTCTACCTAAAAGATATAATATAATTTTGTAGACATACGAAAAATGAGCGAAAATAAGAAGGGTAAATGGAAGCGAAGAATTGAGTAGGGAGGAGTACGGGGAAAAGCCCTGATAACAGAAAGTTATACCTTCATTCCCTTTCTTAATTGGATTTTCCCTGCAGGCAGGCGTTACAATAAGGATGGAAAAAAACAGACGGGCAGCCGGGTCAAGGCTGCGGGGCTGATAGAGATGGCGGAGTGCAGCGTCAGCTACCTCGATCACAATTTATTATATGTATAGATAATAAGGCCGGACGACCACATTTATTTGCAGTCCGCAGCAAAGAAATTCGGCGTGTATGTGTCCAGACCGGGCAACGGCAGAAGATATTATGGGTGAAAATGTGAAGATCCTGGATTCAATTCACGAGCCGGATCAGTACGATATTGATGATTCGATGATTCTTCCGCCGCTGTCTCCGGAGGAAGCTGCGAAGGTGGAGATTGTCCGCGGACCGAACATCAAGTTTCTTCCGGTTCCGGAGCCGCCGCAGGAGACACTGGTTGCTCCTATCAGCTTAAAAGCCCGTGATAATGTATCCACCGATGATAACACCGGGTGCGGGTTCAGCAGTATGCGTTCCAATATTCCGCTGATGTCCCAGTATTGCTATCATCGATATGATCCGGAATTTGCAGCTCGCGCAAAAGAAATGGGACAGAGCGTTATCATCGGCGGTGAAAACTATGGACAGGGTTCCTCCCGTGAGCACGCGGCAATCAACCCGATGTATCTGGGCGTTAAGGCAGTCATTGCCAAGAGTATTGCCCGTATCCATAAGGGAAACCTGGTAAACCACGGCGTAATTCCAATGTTGTTTGAGGATGGAGCTGATTATGACCGCCTGGAGCAGACAGATGAGCTTCATATCGATAACCTGCGGGAGCAGATTGCAGCACGCCGTGTACAGATTACCGATAAGACAAAAGGATTCTCCTTCTGGGCTAAATTAGAACTGACAGATAAGGAAATCGAAGTTGTTTTAAATGGCGGACAGTTGAGAACACTGAAAAAACAGCTGGAAGCGGAGAAAGAAGCGTAGTCATTTATTAATTATGCCTCCATTATATTTTTATATACAATAACTACTTATTCACCAACCTATTTATTTTAGGAAAAGGCGCCTGCGCGGATGTGCAGGCGCTTTTTCGTGCGACTTGACGGAAGAAAGACATTTGTAGTAATCTTGCGGTAGAATAAGAGTGAAGATTGTGAAAGAAATTGAGAAAAACACATTGTTTGGGCGCTTTAGCGGTGATAGTCAAGGCGTTAAGTGTCCTTACGGAGAATATCGAGGTATTCGGTATAAGAATATATCTTCGCCTTTCCAGATTTGTCTGTTTGCTCCAAGATTCCATCATCGACCAAAATGGAGACTACCTTTGACACAGTATTATAGGACATTTCAAGAGCTGTAGAGGTTTTCTGAATATCAATAATAGGATTTGATTCCAAATAGGCAAACACTTTAAGAACGCTGGTTCGCTGCCTTTTTGTGAGAGCATCAAATAATTTTGTGCTTTTATCGTGTAATGCAGTAAGATAATCAATTGTATGAATCGCATCTTCTGCAGAATCTGCAAAAGCCTGAAGGAAAAAAGAAATCCATTGCTCATAATCACCAGTACGTCGCACCTGAGTCATACGGTCATAGTACTCAATACGGTTCATCTTGAGGTAATAAGAAATATAGAGTGCGGGAGTAGACAGAATGCCTTTTTCCATTAGGAAGAGCGTAATGAGAAGTCGTCCAACACGTCCATTACCGTCAAGGAAGGGGTGCGTGGTTTCAAATTGATAGTGGATTAATGCGGCTTGAATCAAAGGGTCAAGAGTATCATCACTATTAATATATTTTTCAAGGTCGGACATGGCCGTTAGCATGTCTTCCGGATTTGGTGGAATATAACGAGCGTTTTTGAGAGTACTTCCCTGACCGCCGATCCAGTTTTGTGAATACCGGAATTCGCCAGGATTCTTTTCCCGTCCTCGCGCGCTTTCCAAAAGAACTGCATGAGTTTCTTTAATTAGACGATTGCACAGAGGTAGTGTTTTCAGCCGCTCAAGCGCAAACTCAGTCGCACGGATATAGTTAACAACATCGGAAACATCTCGATTGGTGTTGTCTTCAATCAGAGGATTCAAGATATCCTCAAGGGTGCACTGTGTTCCTTCAATCTGTGAGGAAAGAAGGGCTTCTTTACGGACATACATAGAAACAAAAAGTCCCATGTTTGGTATACGGGAGGAAAGCCCTTCAAGTGTTGCTATTTTCTTGTTTGCATCAATAAGTTTCGTGAGAAGTTCACCAGATACCTCAATAGGAGGATTTGGTGGAAGCGGAGCTGGCCGAAAGGATTCATACGCCATTTCGCCTGACAGATTACTCACGAGTGTTCCTGCTCGGTTTGTCATAATTGTTTTTTCCTCCGAAAAATGGAAATTGAAATTTTTGAGGCTATTTTAGCATATAAATTTCAGGAAATCAACTTATTGTGAAAATAAAGAACGGAAGAAAATTCAGAAAAACGGCTTTTTGTGAAATTACTCAAGCAAAATTACCTTGGAAATTTCAAGTTTAGAATTTTATATTTTGATTTTGCCTTGACCCGGACGGATTGCCGCTGGAGCTGCACGAATAATTATGGGAGAGAAAAGAGCATATAAAGTCAGAAAGCCCGGTGGAGACCGGAAGAAGCTGAAGCCGGAGCAGGAAGGTCTGAAAGTCGGGATACGGTTTATGGTGGAAGTGTATAGTTTATGACGGAAATAAAATGAACTCCTGGAGTGCAAAAAAAGCCCTCGCTGTGTGTGATACACAGTGGGGGCGTTGGTCAGATTCTTTGCATGGTATTTCATTCTTTAGAAACGCTGCATGGTAAAGAAAGTGATTCAAAGTTCATGGGGGCAGAACCCATTAACATCAAGAATGAGGCAGCTAAGCCATATTTTATACAAATCCTCGCCTTCGGTAAGCTTTAATCCCGTAATTTCAATGATTTTTTGAATTCTGTAATTCATAGTGTTCCTGTGAATGTGAAGATGATTTGCCGCAGTTATTACATTGCGGAAGAAGAGATAGGTTTGTAATGTATCTAAATAATCGGTTCCGAATTCTTGATCATAGGTCTGTAATCTGAGTATTTCTGGAAGGCAGAAATAGTTCGGCTGACTATATTTTTTCAAAGTGGAAACCAGGTAAGGCATATTGTATTCCTGAAATCGATAGATATTCTGCCTTGGATTCTGTTTCATTCCAATTCGTAGAATCTCTAAGGATTGTTCTACAGATGCACTAAATTCAATGATATTTGAGAAATGGTGACTGCAACCAGCGGCCAGATGATAAGTTTGAAAGAAGTTATCCAAGTTATTGGCAACTGATTCCAGATCTTTGGTTTCAAGAAGCAGATATAAGATATTGCCGATACAGACTGCTTTATAGGTTGGATAAATCATACCAAGATGATTTTTGTAAGCAGCGATGGAACGTTCTTGATTGTCCGATTGGTACGCATCCCGGAATCCAATAGCCATGGTATAGAAGTGTTCTCCCGGAATCCAGCCAAATCCCTTTGCCCGTAAATTAAATTCTTCCTGATTGCGAATGCGTCCGGAAATAAGTTCAAATAGAAGATTTTCACGATAACTGAGTGCAAAGCCTATTTTATTTCGCTCTAATTCTAACGATAGGACGTTTGCCAAAATATCTAGTATTTGACAATCGCCGTCTTCAAAGGGACGTTTCTGTGGAATCACTACGATCCAGCCAAAATATCGGTGCTCAATAACAATTTTTACAATCAGACGTTCTTTCTTCTTCTGGTAATTAGAATGTTCAATAAAGGCATGTTCGGTTTGTTCGATACTGGGCAGAAGTGTTTTATAGTCGTATTTTTCGAATAGATCGGAGGTTACAAAATTGTGTTTGATGATGCATTGAATCAGTTCGTCATCAACTTTCTTTAGTTCTTTCAGATCAGACCAGTGAAGAACACGGGTGGATGTATCCGATAAAAATAAGGGGTTTTTGAGAAGTTCTGCACCTGTAGATAGGATGGTATTCACATCTTTACGGTTTAGCAGGCATTGGCTGAGTTTGTAATGAGCTTCTTCGATTCGTCGCTCTACTTTTAGTATATGCTGCAGCTGGAATGTAAGCTCAGTTTGAACGGTAGGTTCAGCCAGCATAACATAGTTTTCGATCCAATCAGGGATTTCTGTGTCATCTGTGCCGTTCGGCAAAATGATCCAAAGTATATTTTGGTTGTCTTTTGGAATTTGAAAGCAATCATCAGAATGAATAATATATGCGGTAGCTTCTGTAAATGTTTCTCTTACAGGGAGGTTGTTTTGAACGTGAAAAATTGGGGAATCTGGATAGAGGATGCTTTCTTTTTTTAAAGCGTGATAAGCAGAAAGCTTTTGCATGAATGATAGGAATGATAGCATAAGGGACTCCTTTCTACTTGTGCATTCTGCACAAGATGTTTTTTTGATATTGTATCAGATATACGAAGTAATCAGTTTATATTTTTTTTATAATCTGTTCATCAAAATAATTATTCTTAACCCTCATTTTATTACATTATTTTGATTTTAGCTACGGATATTTATATTCAATATTGATTGAAAAATCAGGAAGGAGTTGGAAGTATGGAAGAATTCTATTTGGTTAATGGTAAAATTCTGGATGTAAGAACAGGAAAATTTATCAAGGCAGATTTAAAAATTACAGGTAAGCAAATTGCATCAGTTCAGGAAAAGGCGTCGACTGAAGCAAAGAAGGTGGACTGCAGTGGAAAATATCTGATTCCAGGTATTATGGATGCTCATGTGCATCTTGTATGGGAAGGAACAGCCAAGGACCCCATGTATGAGACTGTACGGGACGGAAACTATTTAAATTTTGCCAAAGGTGTTTCTTCGGCGGAAAAATCCTTAAAGAACGGGGTAACGACTGTACGCGATTTGGGCTGTAATGATGATTGCTCGATTCCTCTGGCAAGAGCTGTGAATATTGGACTGATTAAAGGAAGTCATATTGTTCCGGCGGGAAGTGCAATTCAAGGTTCCTATGGACATTGTCCGATGATTGGCTATATTGCGAATACAAAGGAGCAGTTGATTGATAAAATTAAACGTTTGAAAGGTTATAATATCGAGATGAGCATTCCACCACTTCATTGGATTAAGATCATGGCGAGTGGAGGCGCAGCTGGATTGGAAGATGTAGGTCCATGTATGTATTCACCGGATGAGTTGAAGGCGATTACATATGAAGCACACCGTCTAAATATGAAGGTCGCAGCACATGCGCTTTCACGAGATGCTATTTCAAAATGTATTGATGCCGGAATTGATACAATTGAGCACGGAGGTGCATTAGATGAAGAACTTCTTCATAAGATGAAAGAAAATGGGCAGGTGTGGGTTCCGACTCTGCAGGTATATAAAGAACTGGCTCGAGGAAAAGGAATGATCGCAGATGTTATCGTAGAGAAGGCATCAGCTGTTGAGGAAAATCAAAAAAAGGCTTTTTCAGCAGCCATGAAAATCGGTACGAAGATTGTTGCGGGAAGTGATGCAGGTTCTCCGAATTTCGGCCCGCACCCATCCATATTTAAAGAATTAGTTGCAATGCAGAAAAATGGAATGTCAGCTGCTCAGGTGATTCGCTGTGCAACTTTGGCTGCAGCGGAGGAACTTGGGGTGAAAGACAGAGGTGTTTTAGAAGAAGGAAAAATTGCAGACATTGTAGTTCTGGATGCCAATCCATTGGTAGATTTACATGCGTTTACAGAACATTTATCGGCGGTATATAAAGAAGGTCTTTTAGTATAGAATATGGAAAATGATATTGACATTAAAGGAGGATACATTATGCATGAATTAATTGCTCAGCCTAAAATGCTTCTGGTTGTTATTGTTTATTTGCTTGCTCTGGTTGGAACGGGAGCTTATTTCGCAAAGAAAGCAGCTGTAAAAAAAGAAGGAAAAGAAGATTTTTTCTTAGCAGGAAGAGGCCTTGGAAAGATTGTAGCAGTTGGTACGATTTTGGCTACATATACAGGTGGTGGTACAGTAACCGGTGGTGGAAATAGCCTAGCTTTTAATTATGGATTGTGGAGTGGTTTGTTTTTTACGATTTGCCCGGTTATCAGTATGAGTGTTTTATGTTATCTGACCCCTAAAATCCGGGAAAGCAACTGCTACACGGTATCACAGCTTCTTGAAACGAAATATGGTTCTAAAGCTAGAACAATATCAGCGGTTATCATAGCACTTGCGATGGTTTCTATCGTTTCTTATCAGTATCGAGGTCTTGGATTTATTTTAAACGCTACAACTGGTATTCCAACTACTTATTGTACAATAATCTGTTGTGCACTTGTTATTGTACTAGCCCTTTCTGGTGGATTGAAGACAGTTGCTACGACAGATGCAATGTCCGCATTTTTGATGGTAGGTGGCCTTGCAATTGGCTTACCGGTTCTGATTAGTACAGTAGGTGGCTGGGATTGGGTTATTTCTTCTGCACAGGCCAACGATCCGGAAAGCCTTACGTTCTTCGGCGGTCAGACGCTTCTTAAATGGGTTGGCGGATATCTTCCGCTGATTCTTCTGACTTGTTCCGATCAGAACTATTATCAGAGAATTGTTGCAGCGAAGGATGTAAAAACAGCTCGTGTTGGTCTGATGGGCACTATGCTTGCTTGTTTTGTTATCATGCCGGTTGTTGCATGCTATGCATTCATTTCCCGTCAGTATTTTGGAACCAGTATTGCAGCAGGACAGGCATTGATCGGTGCAGCAACGCTTCTTCCTACGATTATAGGTGGTATTGTACTTTCTGCAGCAGCAGCATTTACTATTACCACAGGTGATTCATACCTATTGTCTGCAGCAGCTAACTTCTGTATTGATTTATATAGCAAAATCAATCCGAATGCAACTGAAAAAGAAGAACTTAAAGTCAGCCGTGCGTTTATTTTGATTGCGGGTATTGTCGCTTATGTTATTCTGACTTTCTTCCCATCAATTCTGGCAATTCAGTACTGGTCCTATACAATATATGGAGCGGGAATTACACCAGCAGTTGTTGGAGCGCTTATATGGAAAAAAGCTACAAAAGCGGGAGGTATTTCATCCATGATTGTTGGATGTGGATTAAGTATTATCTGGGAGGCAACCGGTTCTCCATTTGGATTACAGACAATTTTTGTCGCATTCCCGATTGCATTGATTATATTAATTGCGGTATCCTTAGCTACACAGCCAAAAGTGAATGAAGTTAATGAGGTCAGACCCCATTAAGCGTTCAAGATTTCTTGGGAGAAATACTTCAAAGACAACATCAAGGTATAAGAAAAGCAGGTGAAGGGATCTTAAATGGTTTGCTCACCTGCTTCCTTTTTTTGCGGATGCAATGACCGAATCCGGCAAATCTATCTTTTGAACGGATGGACAATTTAGGACCATATACCTTGCATCATGGGTTCGGATATGTTACATTTATCATATCAAGCACATATTTTTCTTTGTAAACATTTCAAGTATATCTTACATTCCAATCTAATTATGAATCTGAGAAAATCTTATGCTTATCCAATTAAGTAACAATTGAAAAGCAGGAGATTTTCGATGGATTTCTCTGACTGTGAGGTGACGGGAGTGTTACAAAGCAGAAGAAATTCTCCTGACGGAAAGGAGAATTTATAAAAAAAGGAACTTACGCAAGAGCAAGGCGGGATCACAAGGACACGTTGTTTCGGATGATATTCAGTACGAGGGAAAGTCTGCGGAGTTTGTACAATGCAGTGAACCATTCGAATTATGCAGATCCGGCGGAACTGGAGCGCGTGGCGGTTCATCTGCGCGAGGGAAAGACGCTGACGGAGTAGCGAAAGCTGGCAGCGGCGGAAGCTGGGCAGTAGGAATCAAACTGGGTGAAAAAAATAAAAAGTTTATCAGCGAAAGCGCAGAAACCAAAATGAGCACCCTAGAAATGAAAGACTCAAAAATCGGCATATGACCTAAAAATAAAATTTGAATGACTCATTTATGAGCACATAAAAGCTCATAAATGAGTCATTTTTTGCATTCTGAAAAAAATGAAACAAGAACGAGTCATTCCTGGAAGGTTATCAAAAAAATAAATAAAAATTTTAATTCGACAAAAACCTTGTATTTACAAGGAAAACCTCGAATTTTTTGGAAAATAAAAAAGAAAAATATTAAATAAAATCGAAAAACGTAAAAGTTGGCACGGAACTTGCTGTATATATGAGTATCAAGCAAAAGTATCAAGCAAAAAGAAAAATATATTACATGGAGGGAACACATTATGAAAGTTGGCGTATTGAAAGACATCAAAGTAGGCGAGTACCGTGTCATCGCAACCCCGGCAGAGGTAAGCATGCTGGTAGGTGACGGCAATGAGGTTTACGTTCAGAAGGGCGCGGGCGAAGGTTCTGGATTCCCGGATGAGGCATATGTGAAAGAGGGCGCGAAGCTGGTTGATACAAAGGAAGAAATTTATGCAACCTGCGATTTCGTCGCAAAGGTAAAAGAGTTTGAACCGTGCGAGTACAAGCTGCTCCGTGAAAACCAGATCGTATTTACCTGCATCCATCCGGCAGCACATCCGGAGGAGGTACAGGCACTTCTCGACAGCAAGTGTATTGCATTTACCGCAGAAGATTCCACCGTTACGGTTCACCGAACTGCGAGGCAGCTGGTAAGGCGGGCGCACTCTTTGGTCTGGAATCCCTACTCTCCATCAACGGTGGCAAGGGCAAATTCGTCAACGGTCTCGGCGGTGCTCCGGGCGTTAAGGCGCTGGTCATTGGAGGCGGCGTGGTAGGACGCGCAGCAATCTCTGTTCTTCATGCGCTGGGCGCGTGGGTAACGGTTATGGATATTAATATCGGAACCCTGCGTGATATCGGAAAACAGTTCAATGAGGAAGTCAATACCCAGATTTCCAACCGTTATAATCTGAAAAAGATTTTACCGGAGATCGATGTCGTATATAATTGTGTTAGATGGCCGAAGGATGCCAAAGAATACATGATCGACCGCGAGATGGTCCGCTCGATGGAGAAAGGTTCCGTTATCGTAGATATCAGCAACGATTATGGTGCAATCGAGACGTTCCATGAGACCACCCATGAAAATCCGCGCTACATCGAAGAAGGTGTCGTACATTATTGCGTAAGCAACATTCCGGGTGCAATTTCAGTCTACCTCGATCGCATACGCAGCATCCGTACTGCCGCACTTCAGAAGCATCATCAACAATGGCGTGGCGCAGGCATGTGCAAAGGATGGTTTCCTGCGCCGCAGCTTAACCACCTACAAGGGATACTTAACCCATGAGGAGACAAGTGCCATCCAGGGCAGACCGTGGGTTCGTCCAGAAGACATCTTAGAGATCGCAGATCAGAAACTGGATCTGGCTCCGTCGACAACCAAGAGCCATTCGGATAACTTTATCAAATTAGAAAAGTGATTTTCAGATAAAGGATACCGGCAGAACGCTTTTCGTGAAACGTATGGGGATACGGATGAAAAGCATTCTGCCATTTGAGGGGTGAATAGAGGCGCTTCCAGATGGGAAATAGCTGGAGGCGCATTTGATACAGAAGAATAGGAGGGGTATCTGTGAGTGTTACAGACATTTTAGTGGACTTTGCGATTGCATCGTTTTTTATCGCGGTTGGTCAGCTTTTACGTGCAAAAGTGCCGTTGGTACAGAAATTTTTCATTCCGCCAAGCATGATTGCCGGATTTATCGCGCTGGCACTCGGGGCGCAGGGACTGGGAATCCTGCCGTTTTCTGAAAATATTGGTTCTTATGCAAGTGTTCTGATTATCCTGATTTTCGCAGGTGTCGGAATTAATGGATTTTCTTTCAATAAGAAAGATTTTAAAGCGGAAATTGACCGGATTGGTTCTTATTTTTCCTATAAAGTGCTGGCACAGGCGATTCAGTTCTCACTGGCACCGTTGTTTAGTATTTTAGTAATTTCGAAATTATTCCCGAACATTAACTATGGCTTCGGTCTGCTGCTGGCAGCTGGTTTCTCCGGTGGACACGGAACGGCAGCGGCTGTTGGTACCGCGTTTGAGAGACTGGGTGATCTGGATGCAATGGATATCGCGATGACCTGTGCAACTGTTGGTATTTTATCGGGTATCTTTGGCGGTCTGTTCTTCATCAAGCTGGGAACGAAAAAGGGCTGGACCAAATATATGAAAGGCTTCAATCAGATCTCCGCTGATCTGCGCTGTGGTCTGGTGCCCAAAATGAGCGCAAGTCGATGGGCGAGAAACTATTTCATCCAACGTCCTGGATCCGCTGGCATGGCATCGGCAGTGATGCTGTCGCATCCGGTATCGGTGTGGGACTCAGCAAGGGAATCTATGCAGCGATCGGTCTGGATCTGCCGAATTACCTGATGGCATTTTTGACCGCGATCGTGATGTTCCTCGTTTTCCGAAAAGTCGGCGTCGGTGATTATATTGATGAAAATGTAGTGGGACGTATCTCCGGTACTGCGACGGATTATCTGGTGTTTTTCGGAATCGCTTCCATCAAACTGGCAGTTATCGTTAAATATGCAGCTCCGCTGGCACTTCTCTGCTCTGCGGTATTGTAATCGTAGTGGCAACTCTGATGTTCTTTGGTCCGGCGATGAACCGCGGCAGCTGGTTTGAGCGCTCGATCTTCGTATTTGGCTATTCAACGGGCGTTTTTGCGATCGGCTTCATCCTTCTTCGAATCGTTGATCCGGAAAACCGCTCCAAGACGCTGAACGATACTGCATTTGCAGCGCCGTTTAACTCCGGCAGAGATGTTTGCGTGGTCGATGGGACCGATGATGCTCTTAAATGGCAGCCATTGGAAGTTTATCGGCATCTATCTGGCAATCATGGCAGCATGCATCATCGCAAATATCGTATTTAAATGGTGGTGGCTGAAACTTCCGCTGGATCGCCAGGTGTGGAGGAGATCGGATAAACTTGTCTTTGCCTGTTTCCTCTGATACACTTGGAACAGGTGTAAACATAACACCGTTGTCAGGCCGGATGAACGCAGATTCAAGTCGAACGTCCGTGAGACTTGGCGCGTGATTCTGGTCAGCGGTGTTTCAGACAGGGGAGAAATGCATGGAGTTTTTAAGACAGTTATTTCATGGAAAAGGATATATTGACGGAATCACGATCATCAACCTGGATGGCGAGATTCTGTTTTCAGCAAAGTTAAATAGTAAATTTTCAAACCGGAAAGAGAGAGAAGCTTACCAGGCGCTGGTGGGACAAAATTTTTTCGATGTATTTGAAAACCTGAACGCTAAGAACAGCAGCATGATCCGTGCGATGGAGGTCGGACTGCCGGTTTACGTGGAAAACCAGCTGCTGCAGACCAAGGGGCAGGAGGGCATCCATATCAGCTCTCTTTCGATTCCGATCAAGAGCGGGCGCGCCGTGGTGGGCGCGATCGATCTGTCGATGGAGGAGATGACGAAGCGGCGAGGAAAGAGCCGGAGGTGTGGAACTGACTTCGGAACAGATCGGTCGGCGGCGCTGGAAAGCTGAAAAACACAGCGGCGCATCTTTTACGATGGAAGATATCATCGCAGTGGATGAAAAAATGAAAAATGCCAGAGACTATATACCGGTGGTGGCGGCGTGCGATCTGCCGGTTATGATCTATGGGGAAACGGGAACCGGAAAAGAGGTGTTTGCACAGTCGATCCACAATGCCAGTGAACGGAGGGATAAACCGTTTATCGCGCAGAACTGTGCGGCGCTGCCGGATACCTTGCTCGAAAGTATCTTATTTGGAACGTCCAAGGGCGCGTTTACCGGGGCAATGGAAAATAAAGGGACTCTTTGAGCTGGCGGACGGCGGAACGCTGTTCCTCGATGGATCAACTCGATGCCTCTGTTTTTGCAGTCAAAGCTTCTGCGGGTTCTGCAGGACGGCAGTTTCCGCAGCTGGGCGGCAGTGAGACGAAACGCACGAATGTGAAGATCATTGCGGCGACCAATGTGGAACCGCTTGAGGCGATCGAGAAAGGACAGCTTCGGCGCGATATTTATTATCGTCTGAGCATGATGTCGATCCGGATTCCGCCGCTGCGGGAACGGAAGGCGGATATTGGACATTTTGTCAAGTTTTATGTAAACAAACACAATGGCACGTTCCACAAGCAGGTTCAGTATGTGTCAAAGGATCTGCTAAAAAAACTGGAAGAATATGACTGGCCGGGCAATGTCCGGGAGCTGGAACACGTGATCGTTTACGGCATGAGCATGGTGGATGAGACGAGCTCCCTGCTCCAGTATAAAGACATCAAGGGAAAGCTTCTGCTGGAAAAGCAGGCGGACAGGAAAAAGACGCCGGAAAGCCTGGAAGAAGTTCGAAACTCTGCTCGTCGCTTCGTGAGGCGGTGGCTGCCTATGAGGAAAAACTGATTTGGCAGGCGTTGGAGGCGGCGCACGGAAATATATCTGAGGCAGCGCGGATTCTGGATGTGCCGAGGCAGACGCTGCAGAGAAAGGCGAGCCAGCTGCGGGGCGAAAAGGCGAAGGAAAACAGGAAAAAAATCTGAGCGATGGAGGATAGATACGGAAAATTGAGGACGATGCGGGAAGCAGAACCAGCAGAATCAGCCCGGAAAGGATGGAACGCTCAGACAGAATAACAGGAGGAAATGCAGAAATGGAGAAATACATTGGAAAATATTCTGTAAAAGATTTTTTATATCTGATTCTGGGCGCATTTATCTACAGTATCGGCACGCACAGCTTTATTGAGACGGCGAATATTGCGCCGGGCGGTGCGGTCGGCGTGGCACTGATGTTAAACCATGTGACGAACCTGCCGGTCGGACGGCTGACACTGATGGTCAATGTACCGCTTCTGATACTGGCGTGGTTTTATTTAAGCCGGGCATTTGCACTGCGGACGGCGTTCGCCTGTGGAATCTGTTCGGTGGTGCTCGACTATGTGATTGCCCGCTGCTTCCGGTCTATCTCGGGAGACCAGCTTATGGGAAGTCTCTACGGCGGCATTCTGGTCGGCGTCGGAATGGCGTTCATCTTCCTGTCCGGATCGACGACGGGCGGCAGCGATGTGGTCGGCTATCTGCTTCAGAAGAAATATCCGCACGTCTCGATCGGGCGGGCGCTGATGATGATCGACGGAATCATCCTTTCTACCTCGATCTTCGTCTTTGGAAATGTCGATGCGGCGCTGTTCGGCCTGATTTCCCTGTACGCGCAGACCAAGGTTATCGACATGATCATCTACGGAAATGATGCCGGAAGCGAGGTGTCGATCGTGACGAAATACCCGCAGAAAATCGCAGAACGTGTCATTAAGGAAATTGACCGTACGGTAACGCTGCTTCCGGGCAAGGGCGGCTACAGCGGCGAGGACACGACGGTGGTTTTATGTACCGTCCGCAAAACGGAGTTCAATCGTTTAAAACGCATTATTGCGGAGACGGATGAGAATGCGTTTGTGATTGTGAAGGAAACCTCGGGCATTTTTGGACTTGGGTTTAAGGATGTAGCGGAGGCACAGCAGTAGGAGCCGGGATTGGAATTAGAAAATAGCGGGATATGCCGCGAACAAGGCGAATATAGATATCATAAGAATGCATCAGGAGCGGTGCACTTGAACGAATGGTTTGAAACACACCCGTTTCTAAAACAAATGCGAAGGCGGCTGTCAGTGGAATTGGCAGTCTGCCTTCTTTTATTTTGCGGCGTCTTTCTGGCGGCACGGTATGCGGGGCTGGCATCAGCGGGGGCGGACGCTGTGCTTGGAAAGAAAAAGCCGGTTGTTTTCTTGGACGCCGGGCATGGGGATTTTGATCCGGGAAAGGTGAGTGTGGACGGAAGCCTGGAAAAAGACATCAATCTGGCAATCGCGAAGCGCCTGAAATGGTATCTGGAACAGTCGGATGTGGAGGTCGTGATGAGCCGGGAGGATGACCGGGGACTTTACGATACGTCAGCCGGAAGCCGGAAAATGTCCGACATGAAAAACCGCTGCGCCCGCGTCGAGGAATCCGGCGCGGATCTGGTCGTCAGCATCCACCAGAACAGCTACCACCAGGAGGAAGTATCCGGTGCGCAGGTATTTTATTATCGGAAGTCAGAGAAGGGGAAACGGCTGGCGGAAATACTGCAGAAGCGCTTCGACTATGCGCTGGGAGACCAGAACCGCAGAAAAGCCAAACCGAATGACAGCTATTATCTCCTGCTCCACGTCAAATGTCCGATTGTCATCGTCGAGTGCGGATTTTTGTCTAACTGGAAAGAGGCGGCACTGCTGAAAACAGAAGAATACCAGGACCGCGTGGCGTATACGCTGCATATGGGGATTATGGAGTATCTGAATGGTCGCTGAAACCTTGAACTGGCGAGGAATCTTGTGTATACTAGGAGTACTTAGCGAGGTATTTTCGAGCTTAGTACGAGTCATGCCGCGCATACTAGGAGTACTTAGCGAGGTATTTTCGAGCTTAGTACGGAAGATAGATTTATTCATTGTGAGATAGTAGAAAGAAGAATCAATATGCAAAACGAAACCAAAAAAGAACTTCACACCCAGATGTGGAAGATAGAAAATCCAAAGGACTTTACGCCGCATGACCGGGAGGTGCTTGAGAAGGCGGCAGCGATCATCCGCGCGGGCGGTCTGGTGGCATTTCCGACGGAAACGGTGTACGGATTGGGGGCGAATGCGCTGGATGAGGCGGCAGCGAAGAAGATTTATGCGGCGAAGGGACGCCCGTCTGACAACCCGCTGATCGCGCATGTGTCCTGTCTGGAGGAGATCGCGCCGCTGGTATCGAATATGCCAGAAAATGGCAAAAAGCTTGCAAAGGCATACTGGCCGGGACCGATGACGATGGTATTTCCTAAGAGCGCGATCGTGCCGTATGGAACGACCGGCGGGCTTGACACGGTGGCAATCCGGATGCCGTCTGATCCGATCGCGGCAGAGTTAATCCGTCTGTCCGGCGTGCCGATCGCGGCTCGAGTGCGAATACATCGGGACGCCCAAGCCCGACGCGCGCGGATCACGTGCTTCAGGATATGGACGGAAAGATCGATGCGATCATCGACGGCGGTCCGGTTGGAATTGGTCTGGAATCGACGATCGTAGATGTTACGGAGAAAATGCCGATGGTTTTAAGACCGGGTGCGATCACCGTGGAGATGCTGCGTGAAACGGTCGGGGAAGTCGGCATTGATCCGGCGATTTTAGGACCGGTCAGCGCGGATGTGCGCCCGAAAGCACCGGGAATGAAATACCGCCATTATGCACCGAAAGCCGATCTGACACTGGTCGAGGGCGAGACGGAGACAGTTGTGGAGACGATCAACCGCCTGGCAGGCGAAAAGCTGGCAGAAGGGCGCAAGGTTGGAATTATCTGCACGGACGAGACGAAAGACCGTTACCCGGCGGGGATGCTGGAAAGCATCGGTGCGCGGGCGCGTCAGGAGACTGTTGCACACAACCTGTATGCAGTTCTGCGCGATTTCGACGATCGCGGCGCGGAATATATCTTTTCGGAAGGATTTTCGGAAGACAATTTAGGACGGGCGATTATGAACCGGCTCAATAAGGCGGCTGGCTATCATATTTTGAAGGTGTGAGACGATGCGGTATTTATTGGCGGCGATTAATGCCAAATATATACATTCAAATCTGGGAATTTACAGCCTGAGACGGTATGCGATGGAGCGGCTGGGGCTGGGACAGAAGGATGAGCAGGGTGCGGCTGTTGGAATGGAAATGGTTTCGGAGGCAGCAGAAGGCGCGAATCGAACGAAAACCGTGTCGGAAATCCAGATCGATCTCGGCGAGTACACCATCAACCACCAGATGGATCAGATTCTGCAGGATATTTACCGGAGAAAACCGGATGTGGTGGATTTTCCTGTTATATCTGGAATATCGTTTACGTGAAGGAACTGATCCACGATTTGAAAAAGGTTCTTCCGCAGGTCCGCATCTGGATGGGAGGTCCGGAGGCTTCGTATGACGCGGTTCACCTGATGGATGAGCTGCCGGAGGTCGAGCTGATCATGCAGGGCGAAGGCGAGGAGACCTTTACGAGGTTGGTGGAGGCGTGTGAGTGCGGGACGGAGGTTTGTTTTCAGAGCTTCCAGGCATTGTCCTACGCCGTTCGGATGGCACCATCGAGGTCCATCGTCCGGCGCCGCTCATGAATCTGGACGACATTCCATTTTCCTACGGAGATTTAAGCGGGCTGGAACACCGCATTATCTACTATGAGAGCAGCCGTGGATGTCCATTTTCCTGTAGTTACTGTCTGTCTTCGATTGACAAAAAAGTGCGGTTCCGCAGCCTTTCGCTGGTAACCAGGGAGCTGCAGTTTTTCCTTGACCGGAAGGTGCCGCAGGTAAAGTTCGTAGACCGGACGTTTAACTGCAAAAAGAGCCATTCGATGGCGATCTGGCAGTATTTGCTGGAACACGATAATGGAATTACCAACTTCCATTTTGAAATTTCATCGGATCTTCTGGATGATGACGAGCTGGCACTGATGAAACAGATGCGTCCGGGGCTGATTCAGTTGGAAATCGGCGTGCAGACGACGAACCTGGTGGTTGTGAAGGAGATCCGGAGGACGATGGATCTAGATAAGGTGGCGCACCGTGTGGCGCAGGTCAATGCCTTTGGCAACATCCATCAGCATCTCGACCTGATTGCGGGGCTTCCGTATGAGGATATCGAGAGCTTTCATCGTTCCTTCAACGATGTATACAAAATGGAGCCGGAACAGCTTCAGCTTGGCTTTCTGAAGGTGCTGAAAGGTTCCTATATGGAAGAAATGAAGCAGAAATACGGTCTGCTCAGCCAGAGCAAGCCGCCGTATGAGGTGCTTAGAACCAACTGGCTCTCCTATGATGACGTGATCCGTCTCAAAGGTGTGGAAGAGATGGTGGAGGTCTATTACAACAGCGGACAGTTCCGCCGCACGATGAAATACCTGGTGCAGGAATGGGGCGATGCATTTGATTTGTATGACCGTCTGGCGGCATTTTATGAGGAAGAGGGACTGAATGGAGTGAGCCATAACCGGCTGGCACGGTATGAGATTTTGTATCTGTTTATTCAGAAATGGGGAAACAAAGAAATTTCCTATCAGGATCTTCTCATTTATGACCTCTACCTCCGTGAAAACGTCAAGAGCCGTCCATCTTTTGCCCCGGATCCGTCGGAGTGGAAGAACGAGACGAAGCAGTTTTTCATGCGCGAGGCGAAGGAACGCCGTTATTTGAAGGGCTACGAGGCATACGATTCCAGGCAGATGGCGAAAATGGCGCATTTAGAGCGGATGGAAGACGGAAGCTTTGTGCTGTTTGATTACAAAAACCGGGATGCTCTGTTTGGCAATGCGGCGGCATTTTCCATTTCCCGGGATGAAATACAGTGAGAAATGGGATTTTCCAGAGAAAGACAGGAAAAAGAAATTGCGGATGGCGGCAGTCTGAACATCTGCGAACGAGAAGAAATGTAGGACAACCATATTTTAAATTAGATGGATAGTAAACTGTTCAGTAGGTCTGTGCATTTACTGCGCTGACCGTACGAAAACATGGGCCAGCAGGCAAAAATCCCATTGCCGTAGGCAATTTTTAATGGATTTTTGCGCGTGACTGTGAAGGTACTGAACAGTTACGATGGATAAATAAAATGGAAAAAACAGACAATTCTTATATAGCGATTGACCTGGAGACAACAGGGTTAAATCCCAAAACCGAGCGGATCATCGAGATTGGAGCGGCGCGGGTGGAAGATGGAACCGTGGTGCAGACGTATTCGACGTTTGTCAACCCGGAGCGGGAACTGGATGCGCGCATCCGGGAGCTGACGGGAATCTGTGACGATGATTTGAAGGATGCGCCGGTGCTGGATACAGTTTTGCCGGAACTTCTGGCATTCTGCGGAGAGCTGCCGCTTTTGGGGCATCATGTTATCTTTGATTTCAGCTTTCTCAAGCGGGCGGCGGTCAACCGGAAGTATACATTTGAGCACGCGGGGCTTGATACCTTGAAAATCTGCCGCCATTTTATGCCGGAGGAGGAAAGAAGAATCTGGCAGCCGCGTGCCGGTATTTTGCGGTGGATCCGGGCGCGAGCCATCGGGCGCTTTCGGATGCGCTGGCGGCGCACCATCTGTATCAGGAGCTTAAAAACAGGTATTTTCTGGAAGTGCCGGAGGTGTTTGCACCGCAGCCTTTGATTTACAAGGTAAAACGCGAACAGCCCGCGTCAAAAAGCAAAAGAAGTCTTGCGGTAATTACTAAAATATCATAGAATAAATTTATCTGCGCAGATTGATTCGCTTTCGAAAAATGAGATTTCGAGACTTACGGATCAGATTATCGCGCAGCATGGCAGAATGCAGAAGAGGTGAGAGATATGTTTAAATTTTCAAATCAGAAAACACGCCAGATCGTATCGGCGGTTGTTATTATAATCGTAGTAGTAGCGATGGTAGCGGGAACCATTTTGGCAGGTCTTATGATGTAAAGGTTCGGTAGATGATGAAAAAAAGAAATTGGATGGCAGGCGTATGCGGCGCGGCAGTGATGGGACTGCTTATAGCCGGTACGGGCACCGCGTCAGCGGGGACGATTCCCGCGGGCTTTCAGGTCGGTGGGTTTGATCTTTCCGGGATGACACGGGAAGAGGCGGATCAGAGGATTGAGAAATCGATCGAGATGGAAAATCAGACTATTTCGATCCGGGTAGAAGGTCATGAGGTTCAGACGACGGCGGCGGAGCTGGGATTTTCCTGGGTCAACCAGAACGAGATTGAGGAAGTGGAGAAACTTCTTCCGGCGGAAATCTCCTGCGCCGGTATCTGAATCAGAAGGAATTAGAGCAGTCCGGTGTGGATCTGCAGATTGAGACAGCGGTCGATGAAGCGAAGGTTGCCGAGTTTGTGCAGACCCGGTGCGCGGAATTTACGACAGCGCCGCAGGACGCCGTGATCACGCATGAAAATGGAGTCTTTCAGGTCAGCC
>SCPO01000230.1_pt1 | contig 44854 bp, 43 predicted proteins | sample 6106821 | NCBI WGS metagenome assembly SCPO01 (sample SAMN10720448, study PRJNA508395) | human gut metagenome | isolation source: Participant 2 stool, 0 month | host: Homo sapiens | collected 2017 | reverse complement strand
TATCAAATGATTGGTTTTTCTGTAGGCAAATGTAGATAAACTGTCCGAAACGGAACTTTCAATTCATTTCTTCCTTCTCTGATACTGTCTAACAGGACTTTTTTTTCGTTCATTTCAACTTAAAATTCGTCCAAAACAAGCGTTACAGGAAGCTACAAAGAGGGTAAAAGGGTAAAATAGCCCCCAAAACGGAATGACTGGAATTGATAGAAAAATGAAGGTTATTAGTTCTTGTTTAGGTTTTCACCACAGAGGACGCGGAAGACACAGAGGTGAATTTGGTTTATGACTTACAGTGGTGACCCTAATTTTGATGCGTAATCCTCTACTATAAAGTTGAAAAAATCATAAAAACATCTGCCACCTGCAACCAAACGCGTGTAATTCACTAGTTAATAGATAGTTGTAACGTTGCAGATACTGTTGCAGATAGGTTGCAGATAAAGTATCTGCAACACAGTATAAGCCTTGCATAAGCCAATTCTCCAGGAGGGCAAAAGTTTATTGTATACATTAACTTCCCGTTTCCAGGCGGGGAACTGTCGTTTCCGGCATTAGAAATTACAGTTTCCACGGCAGGAAACGAGAGTTTCTAAGGCGGGACACTACAGTTTCTACGTAAGGATACTGTCGTTTCCCCGTAGAGACCACAATTTCTCCATAGAGTCACCCCAATTATCCCATAGCTTTGCACAAAGGAATCAAGGCTTTTTCTTTGATTATATAACGCGTTGCAGATACTTTATCTGCAACCTATCTGCCACAGTATCTGCCACGTTCCAACTATTTGTCAATTAGTGCATTACACGCGTTTGGTTGCAGGTGGCAGATGTTTTTATGTTTTTCAACTTTATAGTAGACAAAAAACTCTCATTCATTTCTGTACCGGCATGAACAAGATTCACCTCTGTGTCCTCCGCGTCCTCTGTGGTGAACAAATGCATAACCGCAAAACAATTACTTAGTATGCTGCTTCACATACTCCGATGGCAGACAACCGACATACTTCTTGAAACTGGTAGAGAAATAAGAAGAAGATCCGAACCCTACCATTCCGCTAATCTCCGAAATGGAGTAACGCCCTTCAAGCAACAATTTACACGCTTTATTAAAACGGATGCGCCGGATAAAGTTGGCAGGCGGTTCACCGGATATGGAATTCATCTTGAGATACAGTGATGAACGGCTCATACAAAGCTGGCTTGCCAACTCATCAGAGGTGAAGTCTTCATTACTGATATTTTCTTCTACTACCTGAATAGCTTTGCTCATGAATTCCTCATCCAGATTATTCGAAGTCATTTTAGCAGTATCTATATCAATCGTATTCGAATAATAGTGTTTCAACCGCTGGCGTGCTTTCAGTTGATTAGCGATTTTTCCTTTCAATAAATGAATCGAGAACGGTTTGGCAATGTAATCATCCGCCCCAGCCTCGAATGCCTTCCGTCTGCATCGACACTTTGGCAGACAACAGCAGGACGGGAATATGGCAGGTTTGCAGATTTCGTTTAATAAGCTGGCAAAGTTTGATACCGTCAATACCCGGCATCATCACGTCGGAAAGGACAATGTCCACACGATGTTCTTCTTCATAATAGCCAATGCTTCGCCGTTTCCGGCGGTCAGCGTCACATAGTTCTGCCGGAAATTATCTTTCAGGTAATCCACCATCTCTTTATTGTCATCTACCAACAAGATAGTAGGACGCTCTTCCTCACTGCCGGCTTCTATCTGATCACCGTCCGATAGTTCTTCTGCAACTATAGCCGACGCATCACCAGAGAAATATTCATCAGCCACCGGAAGCTCCCGGAGAGAAGTAGATGTTTCGACTTCATGTGCCGGCAATTCACGCTCTTTCTCCGTGAAGGCAGCCATATCAGCAGGTAGCGTGACTTTAAATTCGGTATATTGAGCAGGTTCGCTTGCTACCGTAATAGTGCCATGATGCTTTTCTACCAGCATCTTCACCAATGACAATCCGATACCCGTCCCCTTTCGCTGACCGTCTACCTGATAGAAACGTTCGAAAATGCGGGTTAGCTGTTCCGGAGACATACCGATTCCGCTATCTCTTACCGTGAAGCCATAGGTATCTCCCTCTGTCCATAAGGAAAGCGAAATACTTCCACCGTCCGGTGTAAACTTAAAGGCGTTAGACAGCAGGTTCATCAAGATAGTCTCTACATACGTCCGGTCCGCCGGAAACAATCGTCCTTCCAGATCGGATTTTATATGAAAGCTGATAGCACGCTTCTGCGCATTTTCTTTAAACAGGGCAAAAGCATCTTGCAACAGTCCTTCTACATTCACCTGCGCAACATGAATGGGCATTGCACCTGCTTCGGCTTTACGGAAATCCAGCAACTGGTTGACAATGTGCAACAACTTACGACCGTTCTTATAAACGTAATCCAGTTTCTGCTGTACCGGAGTTCCTTTCAGATTGCTCTGCCCCAAGAGTTCCTCCAACGGAGCCAGTATCAGACTCAACGGAGTACGCAGCTCATGAGACATATTCATGTAAAAACGTACTTTCTCCTGACTGATTTCTTCTATCTTGTTTCGTTCTATCTGTTCGATCCGGACTTGCATCTTCATTTTGGCACGGGCAATAAAAAAATAGATCACAAAGACGAGAAGCCCAACAGAAAAGAAGATGAAAAGTGTCTTTGCCCACCAGGTCTGATACCACATCGGAATGATATGCACAAAAAATTCAGTGGTCGCCTCGCTCCACTTTCCATTGTTGTTACATGCCTTCACCTTAAACACATACTCACCGGGCGGGAGATTGGAATAACTTGCCCGTGCAAAGGAAACATGACGGGAGTAGTTCCACTCGGTTTCAAAGCCTTCCAATTTGTAAACGAACTGGTTCCGCTTGCCAGCCAAATAGTTGATAACGGCAAACCGGATATTAAAAAGTTTCTGATCGGAAGGGAACGACATACCCAGCATCCGCCCTTGCTCGTCCTGATAATAACGTACCCGTTCACTTTTCATATCCGTAATCACCTGTTATTTAAGACAACGGCTCCTGTTACTACCGCATCCGGGGAATATGGATTATCACCCAATTCGTATGGCTTGAAATAGGCAACGCCCCCAAGAGACCCCAGAAAGAATGTACCATCGTGCGCTTTGCAAGCTCCGAAATAGTTAAACTGATCGTGAGGCAATCCGTCCTGCTTCGTATAGTTGAGGAAAGTACCCTCCTCCGTATTAAAGCAAGCCAGTCCCTTGTTAGTTGTCAACCATAAACGCCCCCGTTCATCTTCCAGTATATTATAAATAAAGTCGTTTGGCAAACCGTCTTTCATCGTATAGTGTTTCCAGGCAGTCGGTGCTCCTTCCTTATAGCAATATAATCCTGTGGAAGAACCGATCCAGATTTCATGACGGCTATCCTCCTGTACACAGAAAGCCTGTATCAACCCATGCAGATAAGCCGAAGAGGAAAGATGCAGTTCTTCCAGTTTCCCGCTGGCATACAAAAACAGGCTCTCTTCCGTACCAATCCAGATTCTTCCTTTTGAATCGCGAAACAAGGTATATATCAATACATTCTCCAACTTTTTATGCTTTTTAGCTAATGGATGCTGTGAAAGTTCGCCGGTCTGTTTATTGAAAAGGTAAAGCCCGCTCATGCCGCCTACCCAAAGCGTTCCATCCGTTCCGTCTAATAAGGAGTAACAACTATTAGTCAGGGAAGTAGAATGGGGAAAGGAATATGTTTCTACCCTGCCACTCCGGTGATGCAGACGACTCATTCCCCCTCCATGAGTGCCAATATAGACACTTCCATCCTTGTCCGTCCATATACATTTTATATTGTCCGACTTTAAAGCGTTGGCGGAAGTACCCGTCCGGTAATATGAAAAGACTCCGGTTTTCCGGTTATAATAATTTAATCCGCCGTCGTTCGTGCCGATCCAGAGATTGCCATTATCCGAGTCTTCGGCAATACAGCTCACCGTGTTATCACTTAACGAATTCCTCCAGGCGGAATGTTGCAAGCGCCCGAATGACGGAGCGAGAGGATGATAATAATTAAGCCCGCCGTAAAATGTACCGATCCACATTCCCCCTTGATTGTCTTTCAAGATAGAACGGATGGAATTATGCCCCAAAGTAGTCGGATCTTCAGGAGAAAAACGACAGATCCGGAACGTTTCCGTCTCCGGTTCAAGGATAAGCAAACCTTCCATGGTTCCTATCCAAACCCTTCCTTTATCATCTCCGGACAATGTCCTGACCGAGTTCGTAAGGAAATAAGCAGGAGTATTTTGCTTGTTATAATGATGTTTTATTTGAAAGTTGTTATCCACACAATACACCCCGTTTGTCAATGAAGCCAGCCAACAGTTGCCGGTTTTGTCGTCATAGAGCATATCGGAGATGGTTTCTCCTTTCAATTGGAGAAGAAGCCGGGTCACGTTTTCGTTGCGTACATAATAGAAATAGACACCTTCCGAAGTTCCCAACAGGAAACCGTCATTCATCCGGCAAACAGAATAGATCGTTTTTCCGGCAAGTTCCGGCTGCACTTTCATCCGCCCGGTCTTTTTATCAAAAATCACCAGACCGATATTGGTAGCAAGCAAAAGCCGGTCGCCTTCCTCCGGTTCTCCGATAGCCAATACTTGCATCGGCTGATTGTCCGGTGAAGAATAATTGGTGAAATTATTCCCTACTATATTATAACGGGATAAACCGACCTGTGTGCCTACCCATACCGTACCTTTCGAATCGGTATGAAGTGAATAGACATGATTGTTTGCCAGACTGGTCGTATCATCCGGCGCTTTATAATACGAAACGAAACGGGAACCTTCATACCAGTTCAGTCCGTCTATGGTGCCTACCCAAAGCTTATTATTATGATCTTGTGTCAGAGCGAGCACAGTATTTTGCGACAACCCGTCATCCACGGATAATCGCTTAAAATGAATGAAGCTGTCGACGGCCGATACAGCCAAAGGAAAAAATAAAATGCAAACGGTTAATCCGAATAGGTACTTAAATAGCAAATGCCGGTCTTTCATGAGCTAATATTGAAGAATTTATCGTAAAGATAAGTATTTTCAATTCAATCTGATAAATGAATCCCGTTTTTTAACTCATATAAAGGACCGGTATCGGCTCAAAACAGGGTAACCGCGCCAAAGTCCGACAGTTATGAATTCATATTTTAGATGCGGTTGCCCTGAACTTTAAATTTTTTACGGTTTCTCTTCAAGTTAGTAAGACGGATTTTCTGATTTTTCTTTCAGATCTTTATAACGTTTCAAGGCTTCCAGATAATAATAATCAGCATAATTGAGCGGAGTATCAATTTCACTGTCATGCGGGAAACTGCCAACCGAATGTAACAGGATGAAGCCATGATTTTCTCCTTCCTGGGCCAAATAATCATCAGAGGATAACTGTTTCAGGATATGCTCCGCATAACGGAAATATTCTTCCCCTTGTTTCTTGTCGCCATAACCACTCAACTCCAGCAATGCAGAAGCTGTTACGGCAGCTGCAGAAGCATCCCGCGGTTCATTCGGAATATTGGGAGCATCATAATCCCAATAAGGTACATAGTCATTTTCGGACGGACGGTGATCGATAATGAACCGCGCTATTTTATGAGCGGCATCCAGATAGTTCTGCTGCTTAGTGAAGCGATAACACATGGTATAACCATACACTCCCCAAGCCTGTCCACGCGCCCAAGCGGAAGAATCGGCATATCCCTGAAAGGTTCCTTTCGACTCTACCTCACCGCTATCTGCCAGATAGCTCACCACATGGTAGGAGGTCATGTCCTCCCGGAAGTGATTCTTCAACGTTTTGTCAGCATGAGAGATGGCTATTTCACGATATTTCGGATTATTGGTTTGCTCCGAAGCCCAGAACAGCATTTCAAGATTCATCATATTATCAATAATCACCGGATAACTCCAATCGCCGAAATCCCACGAACGAATCAGTCCGACTTCCGGACGAAAACGGGAGCACAAGCTTTCTGAAGAATGAATCAGAATCAAACTGTCCGTTGGCTCCGGTTTCAAACGGATGCCCTGCCCATAACTGCAAAACATCATAAAACCCAAATCGTGATTACCTGTATAATATTGCATATCCTGCAGACGGTCCGTATATTTACGCGCCTCTTTTGCGAGAGCCTCATCACCGGTCAACTCGTATGCCAGCCACATGGAACCGGGATAGAAACCACTCGTCCAATCTGTGGGGTGCTCCAGTCTGTACTTTCCTTCTTTGATAGAACGGGGAAAACAGGCGGTATCCGGTTCATTCTTCAATTGTTCTGCCATATAGAGCAACTGATGTCCCGATGTTTTCACTGCATGGTCAAACCATGCCATCTCATTTCCTTTTGAAGCATCGCAAGCAGTCAGGAGCGCCATACTCCCTACCGCTAGTAAAAGTTTGTTTTTCATTGTTCCACTTTATTTTGTTACTGTATTCTATTACTGGCAACAAAGTTAGAGCAAGTCGCGGACAGCCCCTTTGCAAATCTATTTTTTCATTTTTGTTTCTATTTATACGGACTTTGATTTTGTCCAAAAGTGCTTTGTTTTTATCTTTTATAGAAAAACAGGCACGGATTTTACCAAATAAGCTGTTGTCAGGCATAACCAAACAACTATGCAGCCTTTTGCAAAATCCGTGCCTCCACCAAAAAGTACGCGCTCTTCTATCTCACAATATCTTCCGGGAATTTAGCCGGCATCTCCACCCTCTTCCAGGTTTCATAATACCAGGTGTTCAACTCATTTCCATTCAAATCATTCTTGATAAAATATTTTAGATGGAGATAATCATTGTCTTTAATCTCAAATTCCAAAATATTGTCCTGATTGTCCAGCATCGGAAGATGAATGTTCTTCTCGATACTTTCCTTATAAGAATCGTCCGTGAGTTGTTTATAAGTACCATATCCAGTAATAATCGCATCCGCACCGGGAATAATGGTAAAGTTAACGATTTGTCCGTCATCACTCAACACTTTAAATGTATTACTGGGTTTCAACGCTCCCGGAACATCGGGAGACTCGGATACATAATGGCAGAGCTGCCAAATACCTTTCAAATCGGCCGCTTTGAATTTGGTTTTCTTCTGGGCCGTCGCACCTGTTACCGCTAACAACATAATTGAAAGCATGGTAAAGAAATAGAGCTTTTTCATTGTTGTATTATTTTAGTTAACACTCTCGAATGCGTATTTCCAAATATAAAGATTTATTTTGAGAATACAGCAATTCAGAGCATAAAAAAAACTCGCACAATCTGAAAAGATTATGCGAGTTTTACATAAATATACCGAAATATTAGAAATCAGCATTTCTCGGTGTACGTGGGAACGGTATCACGTCACGGATATTTGACATACCTGTTACAAACAGCAACAGACGTTCAAAACCGAGTCCGAAACCAGAGTGAGGACAAGTACCGAACTTACGGGTATCCAGATACCACCACATATCCTTCATCGGGATGTGCATTTCTTCAATACGAGTCATCAACTTGTTATAATCCGCTTCACGTTCAGAACCACCAATGATCTCACCGATCTTCGGGAAAAGAACGTCCATTGCACGTACTGTCTTCCCATCCTCGTTCTGCTTCATATAGAAGGCTTGATTTCCTTCGGATAATCAGTCAGAATCACCGGACGTTTGAAGTGTTCTTCCACCAGATAACGTTCGTGCTCGGAAGCCAGGTCCACTCCCCAGTAAACCGGGAATTCGAACTTATGTCCTTTCGCAACAGCTTCTTCAAGAATCTTGATACCATCCGTATAAGGCAAACGAACGAAATCATCCTTCAATACACCTTGCAGACGTTCAATCAAGCCCTTGTCGAACATATCGTTCAGGAACTTCACATCATCCGCACAGTTATCCAACGCCCATTTCACACAATATTTGATGAACTCTTCTGCCAAGTCCATGTTGTCTGTAATGTCGTTGAAAGCCACTTCCGGCTCAATCATCCAGAACTCTGCCAAGTGGCGGGGAGTGTTGGAGTTTTCGGCACGGAACGTAGGACCGAATGTGTAGATAGCGCCCAAAGCAGTGGCAGCCAATTCACCTTCCAACTGACCGGATACTGTCAAACTTGCCTGCTTACCGAAGAAATCATCTTCGTATGAGATAGAACCTCTTTCGTCTTTCTTCAAGTCATACAGATTCATGGTAGTTACCTGAAACATCTGTCCGGCACCTTCACAATCGGAAGCCGTAATGATCGGCGTATGGAAATAGAAGAATCCCTTTTCATGGAAGAACTTGTGAATAGCAATCGCCATGTTGTGACGGATGCGGAACACTGCACCGAATGTATTGGTACGCGGACGCAAGTGAGCAATCTCGCGCAAGAATTCCATAGAGTGGCCCTTTTTCTTCTGCAATGGATATGTATTATCGCAAGTACCCAGCACTTCGATTTCACGAGCCTGTACTTCCACTTTCTGTCCGGAACCTACTGATTCTACCATTTCTCCGTTCACGCTGATACAAGCGCCGGTAGTAATCAGTTTCAGCATCTCTTCATCGAAATTAGCCAGATCTACTACGATCTGCACATTATTTATTGTAGAACCGTCATTCAGTGCGATAAAGTTAACTTGTTTGCTACCTCTGCGGGTGCGAACCCATCCTTTCACATTGACCATAGCGCCAATATCCGTGCGCTTCAACAGGTCAACAATTTTTGTTCTACCAATCTTTTCCATTTAACTTTTTCTTTTTAGATACAAGAAGACGAGGTTTCAAATGCAGGATGAATTCTTTCCTGCTTTCTTTCCCCGTCCTCTGTCAAGTTGTTATTTATTGACTTATTACTCAAACGACCCCATGCGGAGGTAGTTTACTTCTGCTTCCGACAGGTAACGCCAGTCTCCGCGACGCAGACCTTTTTTGGTCAGCCCGGCGAAGAATACACGGTCGAGTTTTACTACTTTATATCCCAGTGATTCGAAAATACGGCGAACGATACGGTTCTTGCCGGAGTGAATCTCGATACCTACCTGGTCTTTCTTGAAATCATCTGTATAGCTGATCGCATCTGCATGGATTTCGCCATCTTCCAACTGGATACCAGCTGCAATCTGCTCCATATCTGCTTTCGTCAGGTTCTTGTCCAGATGAACATGATATATTTTCTTCTTCAGGAATTTCGGGTGTGTCAGCTTGGAAGCCAGGTCACCGTCATTCGTCAGTAACAGTACACCAGTCGTGTTACGGTCCAGACGTCCTACCGGATAAATACGTTCGTTGCAAGCGCCTTTCACCAAATCCATTACCGTGCGGCGTTCCTGCGGATCATCCGATGTAGTAACCGTATCTTTCGGTTTATTCAGCAGTACGTATACCTTGCGTTCAATGCTTACCGGTTCGTCGTGGAACTTAACCACATCCGAACGTTTGATCTTCGTACCCAATTCCGTTACCACTTCACCGTTTACAGAAACCACACCTGCTGTGATAAACTCATCAGCTTCGCGACGTGAGCAAACACCGGCATTAGCCAAGAACTTATTCAGACGAATCGGTTCGTTCGGATCAACGAACTGTTCCTTGTACTCGATCTGCTTCTTGACGCTATACTTAGCGTTCGGATCATAATCGCCGGTACGCGGACGAGGACGATATCCTCCTTGTGAACGGTCATTGTTGTATCTCGGACGGTAACCTCCCCCACCGCCGTTATTGCTGCGATAGCCGCCACCTTCGCCGTTATTAAAACGGGGACGATACGGACGGTCACCACCTTCACGGTTGTAAGAAGGACGTTGAGGACGGTCGCCACCTTCGCCGTTATTAAAGCGGGGACGGTAAGGACGGTCGCCACCTTCACGGTTGTAAGAAGGACGTTGAGGACGATCACCACCTTCGCCGCTATTGAAACGGGGACGTTGAGGACGGTCATAAGAACCACCTTCACGATTGTAGGAAGGACGTTGAGGACGATCATAAGAACGTTGTTCACCACCTTCGCGGTTGTAAGGACGCTGCGGACGTTCGCCTCCTTCGTTATTGTTATTGAAGCGAGGACGATACGGACGGTCTCCACCTTCACGATTGTAAGAAGGACGTTGGGGGCGATCATAAGAACGTTCACCATACGAACGCTGCGGGCGTTCACCTCCTTCATTATTGGCATTAAATCGCGGGCGATACGGGCGTTCACCTCCTTCATTATTGGCATTAAATCGCGGGCGATACGGGCGATCCCCGCCTTCACGGTTGTAAGAAGGACGATACGGACGTTCTCCACCTTCTCTGTTGTAAGACCTGTTACCATCACGGCCGGCACCTGTATTCTCTTCATTGAAAGAATTTTCGCGCCATTCTTCGTTTTCTGTGCTCATTTTTTTATTCGAATAAAATTAGACTTTGGCCTCACGGCCTATTTAAAAACACGTTTATTATATAAGTAAACAATTAAAGCCCCGTATATGTATGGGGAGTGATTGCTCTTAACTCTTTTTTAATATCTTCGCTTACATTCAATTCTTCGATAAACTCTTTAATAGAACTTTCTGTAATAGCTTGGTTGGTGCGGGTTAGCGCTTTCAAAGCTTCATACGGATGCGGATAAGCCTCACGGCGCAGGATGGTCTGAATAGCTTCTGCCACTACACTCCAACAATTATCCAAATCACGATAAATAGCCGGTTCGTTCAATAACAGTTTGCGTAATCCTTTCAAAGAACTCTGGATGGCAATCACGATATGACCGAAAGGTACACCGACATTACGGAGCACCGTAGAGTCTGTCAGGTCACGCTGCAAACGGGAAACAGGCAGCTTCACAGCCAAGTGTTCCAGAATAGACGTTGCTATGCCCAAGTTACCTTCCGCATTTTCAAAGTCAATCGGATTCACTTTATGCGGCATGGCGCTCGAACCTACTTCTCCGGCTTTGATCTTCTGCTTGAAGTACTCCATAGAGATGTACTGCCAGAAGTCACGATTCATATCCACCATGATAGTATTGATACGTTTCATCGCGTCAAAGAACAGCAGACAAGTTATCGTAGTTCGAAATCTGAGTGGTATATTCTTCGCGTTCCAGTCCCAGTTTTTCTGCAACAAACCGATTGCCGAATTGTTTCCAGTCATATTGAGGATAAGCCACGTGATGCGCATTGTAGTTTCCGGTAGCACCGCCAAACTTGGCGGTAAGAGGACATGCTTTCAACATAGCCAACTGACGTTCGAGACGGTAAACAAATACCATCACTTCCTTACCCAGACGAGTCGGAGAAGCCGGTTGCCCATGAGTTTTGGCAAGCATCGGGATTTCAGCCCATTCTGTTGCATACGTTTTCAGTTGTGCAATCAGCTCTTCAATCAACGGGTAATAAACCCGCTCCAATGCCTCTTTGATAGAAAGAGGAACAGACGTATTGTTAATATCCTGAGAAGTCAGTCCGAAGTGGATAAACTCTTTGTAGTCATCCATTCCGCCCATTTTGTCAAACTCTTCTTTCAGGAAGTATTCTACGGCTTTTACATCATGGTTGGTTACACTTTCGATATCTTTAATGCGTTGCGCATCTGCTTCCGAGAAGTTACGGTAGATATTCCGTAAAGTTTCAAACACGCTGCTATCGATTCCTTTCAACTGCGGCAAAGGAAGTTCGCACAAGGTGATAAAGTATTCCACCTCTACCTGTACACGGTATTTAATCAGTGCAAATTCAGAGAAATAAGCTGCCAAAGCTTTAGTTTTGCCTCTATATCGACCATCAATCGGAGATATGGCCGTTAATACATCAAGTTCCATACGTTTTCTTAGATAATTATCAGACTGCAAAATTAACTCTTTTTCCTGAGTTATAGAGCAAAAGGATAGAGAAAGTTTGTATAAAAGCGGTAAGAAATAAAAAAAGCCTCACGAATTTCTTCGTAAGACTCTGTTTTATAGTGGGCGTTGACGGATTCGAACCGCCGACCCTCTGCTTGTAAGGCAGATGCTCTGAACCAGCTGAGCTAAACGCCCTTGTTAATGAGCCGGAAGTGTTTCGTTTTTTGTGTGGGCGTTGACGGATTCGAACCGCCGACCCTCTGCTTGTAAGGCAGATGCTCTGAACCAGCTGAGCTAAACGCCCGTACACTTCCGTTTCAAAAGCGATGCAAAGGTACGGCATTTTTTGAATTCTGCAAACATTTCATGTATTATTTTTCAAGAAAGTTTTTGCGCAATAAAGAAAAGCTCTGATTATCAACAAATAATACAAAAAAGTTTTTTTTCTCACAACTTTCACTTCGTCCAGTCTGTCTACCAGATAAAGCAACTTATTTACGAATCACCCGTGCCGGATTCCCGACTGCAACACTGTCGTCGGGAATATCTTTCGTCACAACACTCCCCGCTCCTATCACACAACGATTACCAATCGTCACACCGGGACAGATAATAGCGCCGCCACCAATCCAGCAGTCTTCGCCAATCGTCACCGGATAAGCATATTCCTTAGAGCCTCTTCTTTCCTGATAATCCATCGGATGATGAGGCGTATAAATCTGCACACAAGGACCGACCAGTGTATGAGCACCAATTGTGATATATCCTCCATCCAGGAAAGTGCAATTGGCATTGACAAACACATGTTCACCCAACTTGATCCCGTCTCCGTGATCACAATGGAAAGGCGGGCATATAATGGAAGTTTCAGGAATCCCCGGTACCAACTTATCCAATAATTCCCTATAACCCTCATCGTACGTACTCATTCCCCGCATACGTGCCAATAGTTTTTTGGCATGTTCAAAACGTACCTGCAACTCCGGTGCAGACATATCAGCCAACTGGCTACTACGCATCTTCTCAACTTCCGTCATACCTTATATTTCTTTGCCGTTAGTAAATACAAACTTCTTTTCGTTCGAAAGAGATTCGTTAAATTCAAACCCTTCCCAAGAGAAGCTTTTCAGATCCTCCGGATTTTCAATTCGATTCTTCAGAATGAACCGTGTCATTTCACCACGGGACATTTTGATATATATTACTATCGAAGCCAATTTTCCATTCTTCCATACTTGAAATTCGGGAGTGATGACATGCACCTCTTTTTCCACCCGCTTCCAATCAAACAAGCTTTTCATCTCGTCACTGGCCAAATTGCAAAGTATGCCGCCGGCTTTCTTGATGTCTTCAATGAACACATCCGTCAAACGCGGACTGCCAATAAGAAAACATCGTCTGATTACCCAGTTCAGGCAGCACTACATCTCCTTCCAACCGACAGGAACGAATAACGTCCAAAGGCCTCAACAGTCCATAACAAAAAGAAGTCAGCCGCAAGTGTTCCTGCGCATATTCAAATTCTACTTTCGAGAAATCTTTTGCATTCAACCGTTTGAACACAATTCCGGTATAAGCCAATAAAGCAGGCAGTTCCGGTGTACCCTCCGCATGAAAAGCCTGATAACGCTTGTAATTTTCCACAGCTATTTTAGCATTCACACGCAACAGGCGTTCCAGTTCGTCCACCGAAAACTGTGACATCTGCAAAGCAATCCCGGAAGCTTCTTTTTGAAATCGTGGAACCGTTTTCAAAGGAACTTTCACCTTTGAAGTTTCACTCATAGTCTTGGCACAAGATAGAAGTACTAACATTGTTAAATCTGATTTTATCTTTTCGAAAAACAAAAATAAAAAATAAATCGCTTCTCTTGCTGGCTAATAGACAGATTATCCCTAAATTCAGCCAATAATTAACTTTAATCATTTATTAATAACAAAAACACCCCCATTATGACACACACTAATCCCCCTGAAAGTGTTATGCTTATTGACAATCTTCTGTTTGTATGGCAGTTTATCCTATGCCAGCGTAAACTCTAAACCTTTTGTTGTCCCCGAACTCAAACAATGGACAGGAAAAGATGGTAATTTCACTCCGGGAACAAATGCGAAGATAGTATGCACCTCTGCAAATCCAGAATTGCTGAGAATAGCCCAAATGTTTGCCGACGATTACCAGCAAATGTTCGGAAAAACATTAAGCGTAACTCAAGGCAAAGCCACACCCGGAGACTTCATCCTATCACTGTCAGCTGACAAAAAGCTGGGAGAAGAGGGTTATGAAATCAAGATTACCGATCGGATCACGACTTCTGCTCCCACCCCGACAGGGCTTTACTGGAGCACACGTACCCTCTTGCAAATAGCAGAACAAAGCCAGGAGCACTCATTTCCCAAAGGAATAATCCGCGACTATCCCGACTACTCCATCCGGGGATTCATGATAGACTGCGGTCGTAAATTCATTCCGATGAGCTATCTTCAGGATCTGGTAAAAATAATGGCTTATTACAAGATGAATACCCTGCAAGTCCATCTGAACGATAATGGATTCAAGCAATACTTCGAGCACAACTGGGACAAGACTTATGCTGCTTTCCGTCTGGAGTCCGAAACTTATCCGGGACTCACAGCCCGCGACGGTTCTTATTCTAAAAAAGAATTTATTGATTTTCAGAAACAAGCTGCAACCAACTTTGTAGAGATTATACCGGAAATTGATATTCCGGCACATTCATTAGCATTCACTCATTACAAACCGGAAATTGGGAGCAAGGAGTACGGAATGGATCATCTTGACTTATTCAAACCGGAAACCTATCAATTTGCAGACGATCTGTTCAAAGAATACCTGAAAGGTGACGACCCTGTATTCGTGGGCAAGCGTGTGCATATCGGTACCGACGAATACTCGAATGCCAAGAAAGAGGTAGTAGAAAAATTCCGGGCTTTCACCGACCATTATATCCGGCTGGTAGAAGGCTTTGGCAAACAAGCCGTGATATGGGGCGCTCTCACTCATGCTAAAGGAGACACCCCTGTCAAATCAGAAAATATCATTATGAATGCCTGGTATAACGGATATGCCGACCCAGCAACCATGATAAAAGACGGCTACCAGCTAATCAGCATTCCGGATGCAATGGTTTACATTGTTCCATTAGCCGGTTACTATCAGGATTATCTTAACGAGGTATTTTTATATAAAGAATGGACACCGGCACATATCGGGAAAGCCGTATTCGAAGAAAAGCACCCTGCTATTCTCGGTGGCATGTTTGCCATCTGGAACGACCATGCAGGTAATGGAATTTCCGTGAAAGACATTCATCACCGTGTATTCCCTGCGTTACAAACTCTAGCAGTAAAGACATGGACAGGGAAAGAAACCAGTCTGCCATTCGAAGTGTATAATGAAAAGCGTAGTGCTATCAGTGAAGCCCCCGGAGTCAATCAATTGGGAAGAATCGGCAAGAGTCCGGCATTGGTATATGAGCGTTCTACCGTTGCTCCCGGCAGCACTTCCACTTACCCGGAAATCGGCTATAATTACACTGTCAGTTTCGACATTACCGGAGCACCAGAGAAAAGCGGAACAGAATTGTTCCGTTCACCCAATGCCGTATTCTATCTAGCAGATCCAATTCGAGGGATGATGGGTTTTGCACGCGATGGTTATTTGAATACGTTCCCATATAAAGTGAATCCGGGAGAGAAAGCGACCATTCAGATTGAAGGCGATCATCGTAGTACCACACTCAGAGTAAACGGAAAGGTTGTTGAAGAAATGAACATACAGAAATGTTATTTCAATGCAGGAAAAGATTCTATGAGTTATATACGCACATTGGTTTTCCCGCTCGAGAAAGCCGGAAACTTCAATAGCCGGATAGAGAATCTGAAAGTACACAATTATCGTGTAAGCAAATAACAGAAAACATCTATTCGCAACAAGACAACTTAAACAAAAAACTCCCCCTTTGGCATTCCAAAGAGGGAGTTCTTTTTATTTTGATAAACAGCTAAAGCAGTTTATTTATATTCCTGCCAGCTCTTGATCTGAATATCACCCAATTTCAATTCACAGAATGCTTCGATAAAGGCACTTGCCAGACGAGCATTTGTAATCAATGGAATGTTGTGATCGATTGCACCACGACGGATACGATAGCCATTCGTTAATTCACGTTTGCTATGATTCTTCGGAATGTTTACGATCAGGTCAAACTTATGGTCAGCGATCATCTTCATTACATTATTCTCTGCACCTGGTTTCTCATCCGGCCAGTAAACCGGAGTCGCGTCTACTCCATGAGCATTCAGGAATGCAGCAGTTCCGGCAGTAGCATAAATCTGATATCCCTTAGCAAACAGCATACGGCTGGCATCCAGCAAATCCACTTTCGACTTCATAGCACCGGAAGAGAACATTACTGCCTCTTTCAGGAATCTTGAATCCGGTAGCGATCATTGCATTCAGCAATGCTTCAGAGAAATCATCACCGATACATCCAACTTCACCTGTAGAAGACATATCCACACCCAATACCGGGTCAGCCTTGTGCAGACGAGAGAAAGAGAACTGAGATGCTTTTACACCAATCCAGTCGATATCAAATGCAGATTTATCCGGACGTGAGTACGGAGCATCCAACATGATGCGGGTAGCTGTTTCGATGAAGTTACGTTTCAGTACTTTAGAAACAAACGGGAAACTACGAGAAGCACGCAAGTTACATTCAATTACCTTCACCTCGTTGTTGCGGGCAAGGAACTGGATGTTGAACGGACCGGAGATATTCAGTTCTTTAGCAATCTGACGGCTGATTTTCTTGATACGGCGTGCCGTTGCAAAGTAAATCTTCTGTGCCGGGAATACCAGTGTAGCGTCACCGGAGTGAACACCGGCAAATTCCACATGTTCAGAAATTGCGTATTCCACCACTTCACCATTCTGGGCAACAGCATCAAATTCAATTTCTTTTGTATTTTCAAGGAATTGAGAAACAACTACCGGGTATTCTTTAGAAACTTCGGCAGCCATCTTCAGGAAGTTTTCCAATTCTTCGTCATCGTAGCAAACGTTCATAGCCGCACCCGAGAGTACGTAAGAAGGACGAACCAATACCGGATAACCTACTTTTTCTACAAATCCCTTCACTTCTTCAAGGCTGGTCAGTTCCATCCAAGCCGGCTGGTCGATGCCCAGTTGGTCAAGCATAGCAGAGAACTTGTTACGGTTTTCAGCACGGTCGATAGAGATCGGAGAAGTACCCAATACAGGAACCGACTGGCGGTAAAGTTTCATAGCCAGGTTGTTCGGAATCTGTCCACCTACAGAGACAATCACACCGCGAGGTTGTTCCAGATCGATTACGTCGAGTACACGTTCGAAAGAGAGTTCGTCGAAGTACAGACGGTCGCACATATCGTAGTCAGTAGAAACCGTTTCAGGGTTGTAGTTGATCATGATAGATTTGTAACCCAATTTGCGGGCTGTCTGAACGGCATTTACCGAACACCAGTCAAATTCTACAGAGCTACCGATACGGTAAGCACCCGAACCCAGTACGACTACTGATTTTTCATTCTTATAATAGTTTACATCATAACCTTCCACTGCATAAGTCATATACAGATAGTTAGTCAGTTCCGGATGTTCGGAAGCAACTGTATTAATACGTTTTACAGCCGGGAGGATACCCATAGATTTACGATGAGCACGCACTGCCAGGTTTTCTTTCTCCATGTTTCCGGTTGGATTCAGTACGAAACGAGCAATCTGGAAGTCAGAGAAACCTAATACTTTCGCTTCACGCATTACATCGGCAGGTATATCTTCTACCTTATTATAGGTAGACAGTTTCGCTTTGTAGTCTACGATATTTTTCAGTTTGCCAAGGAACCATGGGTCAATCTTTGTCAGGTCATGAATACGTTCGATGGTATAACCTTCTTCCATTGCTTGTGCGATAGCGAAAACACGCAAGTCTGTCGGACGAGAAAGCTCTTTATCAAGATCGTCAAAGTGCAGTTCGTCGTTACCTACGAAACCGTGCATACCCTGACCAATCATACGAAGACCTTTCTGGATGATTTCTTCGAAAGAACGGCCGATAGACATGATTTCACCTACCGATTTCATGCTTGAACCGATTTCGCGGGATACACCGGCGAATTTCGTCAAGTCCCAACGAGGGATTTTACAAATATAGTAGTCCAGTTGCGGAGCTACGTATGCAGAATTCGGAGTCCCCATCTCACCAATCTGGTCGAGTGTATAGCCGAGTGCTACTTTAGCAGCAACGAATGCCAACGGATAACCGGTAGCTTTAGACGCCAATGCAGAAGAACGGCTCAAACGGGCATTTACTTCAATCACACGGTAGTCGTCCGTATCAGAGTTGAAAGCATACTGAATGTTACACTCACCCACGATACCGAGGTGACGGATACATTTCGTAGACAGTTCCTGCAACAGAGTCAATTCTTTATCATCCAGTGAACAGGTAGGAGCCACTACGATGGATTCACCGGTATGGATACCCAGCGGGTCAAAGTTTTCCATGCTGGCTACTGTGAAGCAATGGTCGTTAGCGTCACTGATCACTTCAAATTCGATTTCTTTCCAGCCTTTCAACGATTCTTCTACCAGAATCTGTTTAGAGAAAGCAAAGGAGCTTTCAGCCAATTTCAGGAATTCTTCTTCGTCGGCACAGATACCGCTACCAAGACCACCCAATGCATAAGCAGAACGTACCATGACAGGATAACCGATTCTGCGTGCAGCAGCAATGGCATCTTCCATGCTTTTCTACTGCCTGGCTAACCGGAGTCTTCATCTCGATTTCGTTCAGTTTCTTCACGAACAAATCACGGTCTTCTGTATACATGATAGCTTCTACCGATGTACCGAGTACTTTTACTCCGTATTTATCAAGAATACCTTGTGTGTACAGTTCGGCACCGCAGTTCAACGCAGTCTGTCCGCCGAATGCCAGCAAGATACCATCAGGACGTTCTTTCTTGATAATTTCTTCTACAAAATAAGTAGTTACGGGAAGGAAATACACTTTATCGGCAATTCCTTCAGAAGTCTGAATGGTTGCGATGTTCGGGTTTACCAATACTGAGCTGATACCTTCTTCTTTCAAAGCTTTCAGTGCTTGTGAGCCTGAGTAGTCAAATTCTCCGGCTTGTCCGATTTTGAGTGCTCCAGAACCCAAAACGAGAACTTTCTTGATTTCCTTTTCCATTTCTTTTGTTGTTATAATAAGTTGTTATTTCTAAGTTCGTCCATAAAAAAAATGCGTTACCCTCAAAAAAGGATTAACGCATTACCAAAGAACTAAAATATCGTTTTTGGAGAAAAAAGAAGAAGGTTGTTGATTCCGGGTGGAAAACATCCGAATGTAGATAATACTTACTTCTTATTTCTTGTTGATTCATTGTTAATTTCAAAATTTGTGCAAAGTAACGACATATTTTGCAAATGACAAAAAGAAACGTTCATTTTTTACTGAAATAGTTTACCGCGTCAATGAAACGGTTGTTTTTTCCGTTAGCTTTTTAATGAATACTTTTTTATCATAGTAAGCACAAATCATGAAGTAACTACATTTTGATGTATCTTTCATTTTTTATCCTTATCTTTGTCGCCATTATATAATAAGGTAATAAAAATGGGAAAAGAAAAAATCATATTGACGGGCGACCGTCCTACCGGAAGACTTCATATCGGTCACTATGTAGGCTCGTTGAAACGCAGAGTTGACCTGCAAAATGCAGGTGATTATAGCAAGATGTTTATCTTCATTGCCGATTCGCAGGCATTGACAGACAATATAGACAATCCGGAGAAGGTGCGTCAGAATGTAATTGAAGTAGCCCTTGACTATCTGGCTTGTGGCATAGATCCGTCTAAAGCTACCATCTTCATACAGTCGCAAATTCCGGAATTATGCGAACTCAGTTTCTATTATATGGACCTTGTAAGCGTATCCCGCCTACAACGTAACCCGACTGTGAAATCGGAAATCCAGATGCGCAACTTTGAAGCAAGTATTCCTGTAGGTTTCTTCACTTATCCTATCAGCCAGGCAGCGGACATCACAGCATTCCGTGCAACAACTGTCCCTGTGGGTGAAGACCAGGAACCAATGCTTGAACAGGCTCGTGAAATCGTTCGCCGTTTCAACTATATATATGGTGAGACATTGGTAGAACCGGAAATCCTGTTGCCGGACAATGCAGCCTGCCTGCGTCTGCCGGGAACTGACGGTAAAGCCAAGATGAGTAAATCACTCGGAAACTGTATCTACCTTTCGGAAGAACCGGAAGAAATCCAGAAGAAGATCATGAGTATGTATACCGATCCGGGACATCTCCGTGTACAAGACCCGGGAAAGATTGAAGGTAACACCGTATTCACTTACCTTGACGCCTTCTGCCTCCCCGAACATTTCGAACGCTACTTACCGGATTATCCGAATCTGGCAGAATTGAAAGCACATTATCAACGCGGCGGACTGGGCGACGTAAAAGTGAAACGTTTCCTGAATTCTATTATGCAAGAAATACTCGAACCGATTCGTAATCGTCGTAAAGAGTTCAGCAAAGATATTCCGGCTATCTATGACATGCTTCAGCAAGGATGCGAAGTAGCCAGAGCTGCTGCTGCCGAGACTTTGGCAGATGTGAAAAAAGCAATGAAGATTAATTATTTCGATGACAAGGAGTTAATCGAGGAACAGGTAAAACGTTTCTCACAGGAATAAGGAAGTTTGCATAAAAACGTATCATATAAAGTAAAGGCTGCCTACTCTAAGAAAGAATGGCAGCCTTTATTATAATATATAATTTAAGATTTAGCTAACTTCATCTTCATCATTCTTGAATAATACATCCTTTAATTTCTGATAAAGGAATGAAAGTATCAGTAATATCAGTCCGAGAATGATGAATACAATGATCTTACCGATAGTAGGCATTGCCCACAAATCATCAAATACAAGTTTAAGCAGAACGATTCCAAAAGTCGAAAGGCTTATCATGCGCATGACTTTCTGATGCAAACGCATCCCTAGTCCCATCTGAACAAATCCGGCAATACTTAATGAAAGCGAAAGTCCGGCACTGAAATCATCCACTCCTACCTGCCAGAGGAAAGAGCGTACCATTGTCACCCAAAGAAGAGTGACCAGAATATTGAGATAAATAGTGAAACGACTCTTGATGCCGATTAATAGATAGTATTGGCGTGCCACATAGCATATATTCGCTATTACAAATGCTGCCGTGAACCATCGTAGTACAACAGGCACAAAAGCCATGTTCTCCCATTGATCTCCCCATATATTTATGATATATACAAGCGTATTTATCCCAATAGCTAACATATAGAAAGTCAGACATTGGGTGATCGGGAATCGTTTTCTAAAAGCATAACAAACACTCGAAATGGCAATGGCAGTAAACAAGAACATTGCTCCGCTCCTCGTAGCTCCCTCAAAATGCAGGTGAAACTCCATCATAAATGTATAATAAAGTATGGCTACAGAGACAAAAAGCATGAAAGGATTCCAGAAACCATATTTCAGTTGACGGGCTGTAGAGAAGAATGGTCTATAATACCCCATCAACAGAGCAAATGCTCCCATAGCCAGCCCTACAAACAAAGAGGTGGCAAATGAACTGTTCAGGAAAATAGTGCTGACAGCATGATGCTCATGCATTACTACATTATATATATCCATCAGGTAAGAAATAAAGGTGAGTCCCACCAGTATCTTTGCCGCATATTCATATACCCGGATTCTCGACTTGATATAAAGCCATAATAATAACACCATTTCTGACGCCCAAACTAATGTTATACAGTTTCCATCCAACTGAATCGGAACGGTAATAGAGACAAATGTCAACACAAGCCCCAGAGTGGTATACACCAGGAATTTATAGTCTTTCCGGCTCTTCCATAACCAAAGCACCAGTCCTAAATTAACAAGAGCAATGAACAGGCTCAACAAACCGCTTGCTTTGAAAGACCATCCCATATTCCGCAAGAACAAAGCTCCCGAAAGCAAATAAATAAAGTTATTCGTTATAATGACGAATACCAGCCCCCGACTCATTGTTCGCATATCTTCCCCACGAAGAATAGAGAACACCGGAAGTAGAAAGATAAAATAAAACAGAGTGGTAAACAAAAACAAGTGCCCCGAAATAACTGTAGAACTGGAGGTATAGCTAAATAAAAGAAAGATTCCCATTATCAGCCAGGTAAAGACAAATGAGATCATCGGAAGCTCACCCCACTTCTTATAAATGGAAAGTCCGAACATACCGAGATTCAGGATACTTACATAAGTGAACAGTAATGCTCTACTGCTTACGATGAAAGGTGCAAGAAATCCTCCGACAAGTGAAATGATAGCCAGTTCACGCCGATTGTATACCACAGACAGAACAGACATAAATACAGTGACGCCTATCAGAATGATAAACGCCATAGTCTGCGAGAAGATATGATAATAATGGAATGCAATGGCAACCGTAAGATAGAATACAGCAAAAGCGCCACCCGCAAGTAACGAGCTAAATGTACGATATTTCTTTTGCAACCGTTCGGCAACGGCCAGCAATACAGCTCCCGTCAGGAAACCAAGTACGGTACGGAAAGTCTCATTGATCCAATTCTTATCAATAGCATACTTCACAAAGAAACCTACACCGATGACGAATATAAGGATACCGATCTTTCCGAAGAGATTCTCACCGATGAACTTCTCATAGTTCACTTGTTTCTTTTGTCTTGGAACAGCCTCAACACAAACATCTTCCAATTCTGTTTCAACCGTCTTTTCAGGTGTTTCTTCCAGTGTCTCACGGATAACTGTTTCAACAACCGGCTTCTGTTTTTCCGGTACAGTTTCTTTTTGCTGTTTAGTCTCTAGTGTCGAAGTTTTTTCTATTATTTGAGGTGATGCAGAGATATCTTCGTTTTCCTTTTTCAATGCTTCTCCTTCAGGCTTTACCTTTTCAGTAACCCCTCTTTGCTGAACTTTGAGATAATCATCCATCCGTTTTTTTATCTCGTTCAGTTCTCTTTCTATCTTCCCAAAACGATTATCCAGCCTACTCAATAAAACAAAAAACATAATTAAAACGAGTAGTGCGTATACGGTATTTATATCGTCCATAATATTTTAGATTTGAGTTCCATATCACAAATATATAAAATATTGCTACACAGAGCGATTATTCCAGTAAGAATGATTCAAATCAAGAGTGAATTAACAGAGATTCAAGCCCTTTCACTTTGCTTTGTATGTAATTTCATTATAGCTAATCAGAATATCATTATAGCTAAAAGGAAGATGCTAATAGCAAAAACAAATATGCTAATAGATTATTTTTTTCATTGGGATGATTAAAAAAAACATTGCAGTGTTTGCCACAATTAATGCAATGACTTTAGAAAGCACTGTAATGACATTTTTCGATATGTAATGTGATGAATACGGTAATGAGAAGCCCTCCCTTCACCCGCAAACAGTTTATTCATCGAGAGTTCAGAAGAAAGGTGAAGAGGATTGAAAAAATAGCTATTTGCAGGGGAAGTGTGGAGTACCTCTTATTCCCCCTCTAAAGCGTAGCTTTAGGTAGGCAAAAGTTATGCTTTACGTTCCCTAAAGCTATGCTTCTTCAAGGTAAAACAACCTACATTTATAATCAGTGTAAGCGCTTCCATATACCTCAAACTCATAATCAAAAGCCCAGGCAAGTATTAATGGTCCTAAAATAAGAAAAGAAAAGGCAGCTGAAAGCGAAAATACCTTATTTCAGGATTCGCTTTCAGCCGCCTTCTCTCTTTCAGCAGGCGATCACAAAGAATCGCCGAATACTGAAATTATATGATTACTGTGCTGATTCGACCAATACTACACGGTTCAGAATCGGTTGACCGAATTTGTCAACACCACCACCGGCTGCAACTTTCAATCTATCGGCAGAGATGCCATACTTCTTAACGAGCAGGTCTTTAACAACTTGTGCACGTTCCAAACTCAACTTCTGGTTGAAAGCCGGAGTACCTGTTGCAGAGTCTGCATATCCGTTGATTGTGTATGTAGCGTTCGGAGATTCTTTTATCTTGCTGGCAAGATATGACAAGTTCATTTCTTCCTGTGGAGACAATTTATCTGAACCGATCTTGAAGAATACAGTACGTGGAGCAATATTAGTATCTGTTATAACAACTTCTTCAGTATCTTCTACTTCAACCGGTTGTTGTGCATTTGCCAACTGCTGTTGTAATTGCATATTAGCTGCTGCCATTGCATTCATCTGGTTACGCATCTGGTTCAATTCAAGTTCAGAGATAATCTGTGGAACAGGACGTTGGAATCCGCGGGTCGGGAAGTAATAAGTCACACCAATAGTAGCACCTAAGATACCATCGTAGTCAGGTTTACCTGCGTGTCCATCAAACTTACCTTCCAGACCTGTTGCACTCAATTCCAGATTCAAGTCAACAGCATTCGACAAACGGAAGCGGTTGATAATACCTGCATTGAAAGTAGCGGAGTTAGTGTGAGGACGAGAATAAGCATGAGCCCAACCGGCACCAATATAAGGGATAATTTCATATACACGGTTCGGATTGTATCCACCGAAAAGTGCATTCAGGTTAATCATCAAATCACCATGCAAGTTCATGTAGTCCCATCTTTGTTTGTAAGAACCATCTTCTCTCGGACCGCCAACCACATAATTAGCATTTTCGCTGGTGGTAAATCCTTTGGCTTGTAATCCGCTGTACTGCAAACGCAATCCGAATCCCGGAGTTACCCATTTACCAACAGACACGTTAAATGTGGGAGCAACACGATCTCTGAACTTACCGATATGGTCATTGTTTCCATACAATACCTGGGCACCTCCTCCTACAGAGAAGAACCAGTTACTCCAGAATGGGTTAGTTATTACTTGATGTTTATCTTGTACCTGAATAACCTCGTATTCAGTTACAGTCACGGTCTGCTGCGCAGAAGCGACAGACGCAACGCCGGCAAAAGCCAGCAACATCAGAATCTTTTTCATATACCTAATAGTTAAGTGGTTATTTTAATCTTTTTCTTTGTTGAACTATTTAAATAACACGAACTGAACTAAAAGGTTTTAAGAAATGATGATTTTATTTGTTTTATTTGAATAATTTCTCGATGTCCTCTTCCTTGATTGTTGTCAATACAGTTTTGCCATCCGGAGTGTAATTTGGTGAAGGACAGGCAAAAAGGTTGTCTACAAGGCTTACCATTTCCTCATTACTCAACACCTGTCCGTAGACAATAGCCGCTGCCCGCGCCAATGTTAATGCCAGAATATTTTGGATTTCTTCCTTAACGTCATTCCCTTTTTCCATCGCTGTATGTAGCATATTACGCACCAGTTCGACCGGATTCAGTCCTTCTATACCCGAAGGGATGCCATTGATGGCATAGCTACCGCCTCCCAGATTGCTCAAATCGAAGCCGACTGCCGACAAATCATCCATAATGCTTTGAAGAACAGCAGCTTCTGAAGTCGGTAATTGTAATATTTCCGGGAAGAGAACGCCTTGAGATACTCCCTGTTTCTGTTGAATCTGTACCATATAGCGATCAAAAAGCACCCGTATATGTGCCCGGTGTTGATCGATTAGCATCAGACCCGATTTAACTGAAGTCAAAATAAACCGCCCTTTAAACTGCAAATGCTGATTTCCTTTTTCCATCACCGGTTCGTTGGCATACAAAGTAGAAGAAGCGGCGGATGTCACCGTCTCTATCTTTTCTTCCACGAAGGCCGGTTCGCCTCCAATAGAAGAATCCTCCCAATCCATTTCGGGTTCCGGCTGCGGATTATTCATCTTACTGGCTTTTGTCAGCCCTCCGTACAATTCCTCCCATTCTACTTTCGAACGACTATACGATCCGCCACCACCGCCACCGGCAGAGACTTTAAACGGATTATAATCTGTATTATAATGTACCTTCGGAGGTTCGGAAGATATCTTTTCCTCAAATGCCGGAATATCAGGCATATCCTCCGTATCAAAATCAATGGAAGGGATAGCACTGAACTTACCCAACGATTCCTTAACGGATGCTGAAAGTATCTGCCAGATAGCCTGCTCATTCTCAAACTTGATCTCGGTCTTTGTCGGGTGAATATTCACATCAATATTAGCCGGATCTACATCAAAATAGATAAAATAGGAAATCTGTTCACCGGCGGGAATCAACTGCTCATAAGCCTCCATGACTGCCTTATGAAAATAAGGATGGCGCATATAACGTCCGTTGACAAAGAAATACTGATGGGCTCCTTTCTTACGGGCAGTCTCCGGTTTGGCTACGTATCCGGAGATTTTCACCATGGTAGTGTTCACGTCTATATTCAGTAATTGCTGGTTGAGCTTCTTACCGAAAATAGCAAGAATACGCTGGCGTAACTGTGATACCGGAAGATTGAACAGTTCCGAATCATTACTATAAAGCGAAAAGGCAACTTCTGGATGCACCAAAGCGATACGCTCAAATTCGGCAAGGATGTTGCTCAATTCAGTGGAATTAGCCTTTAAAAATTTACGACGGGCAGGCACATTAAAGAACAGGTTCTTTACAGAGAAGTTACTTCCTTTAGAACAGGATATAGCCTCCTGGCTCTCCACTTGAGAACCCGCAATCACCAGTTTCGTTCCCAGTTCTTCCGATTCCGGACGCGTCTTCAGTTCTACCTGCGCCACTGCTGCGATGGATGCCAATGCTTCCCCACGAAATCCCATGGTACGCAAAGCAAACAAGTCCGCAGCTTCCCGTATCTTGGAAGTAGCATGCCGCTCAAAAGAGAGACGGGCATCCGTTTCGGACATTCCTTTTCCATCATCAATCACCTGAATACAGGTTTTACCCGCATCAGTCACTAACACATGTATATTTTGCGCATCTGCATCAATCGCATTCTCCACTAGCTCCTTGATAACAGATGCCGGACGTTGTATCACTTCACCGGCAGCAATCTGGTTAGCTACCGAATCAGGTAACAAATGAATGATATCGCTCATACTTCGTAAATTAACAATTAAAAACTCCAGCTTCCTGTTGCTAAATAATGCCACAGATAGAGAAGGAAGGCAATGATTATCAGTATAATTCCGAAAGAAACCGGTTTGTGGCCACTTGCTTTTCTTCTTTTCAAATGTGTAGTACCTTCGACGAATTTACCGCGAATATCTTCCGGATTAAATTCTTTCTCCGGCAGCATCCCCAAGTCACGTTTGGCGTTCTCCTCCATCTTAGCGAGCTTTTCTTTCCGCTCGTCTACATAAATGTATTGATGATTAAAGCCCCGGGGCTTTCTCATTGAGTTAAACATTCCCATACTACTTCATATTTATTAAGTTTCGCTTTTCTGTCTTTGGTCGCCGGTCGGTAGTCGGCTTCAATGTTTCTCCCGCACGCTTGCTGCGCCAGTTGAAAATATCGTCCTTATTTAGCGGACGGACATAGTCGAACCAGGCAAAAGTAGGAAGACGCAGTTTATCAGGCGGTATCTGGTCCATCGGATACATCGTTCCGTTGGATTTACCGATAAAAAGTCCTTTTTCCATTCTCTTATCCTTCATATAAAGATGCAGCATACTACCTTCCAGACAATTAAATCCGGTCATCGTACTGTCTTTCTCTTCAGGATAAAAAGCTGTCAGCACATTACCGATCACTTCAATATGACGCATATCACCATTTTCGAAATAGGCTTTCATCTCTTTACCGGACACTTGGTTATAATGAATAGAGTCTTTCATCTCCACTGTCAACGCCTGGTTGATAATGTGCGCCCAGTCAATCGTGCTGTCATTCATATAAATCTTGATCTGCTCACCAAGCAGTTGCTGTCCGTCATTCCAAAGAATAGGGTCAGTATACATGGTCATACAAGAATCTTTCGAATTATAGACCAGTGAGTCACATACTCCCTGAACATCTGTACGATACATACGTACTTTATGGTAAGCCTTCATCAACCGGTACAAAGAATCGGTATTCAGATTATAGGACACCATCTGCAAAGTATCCCCATGCATATAAAGACTGTCTCCCTGTGAATAATCGATAGCAACAGCACGTTTTGTTGCAAACGCGGAGTCCGTCAATTCATTATAGAAACAATAATCGCCCGTCAGCATATTCTTATTGATGGAGTCTGTCATCTTCACATTATCGAATGCTTCTCCGTAACCGATTATCCGGTCATAGAACAGACTGTCGCCTACAAGTTTCTTCCCCTGATTGGTCGACCGAACGGTCCAACAATTCCGCTTGTTCGGTCAATGTGTTATAGAATCCCCGTTCCGAATAGATATGATTATTATCACTGACAATATTGGAAGGTCCGAGAATCACTGCTATTTTGTTTTCGGTATTATACCTCAATGTATCGGAGGTCAACACAAACTTAGGGTTCACCAACTTCACATCATGGTTGAATACCGACTGTTTTGTTGCAGGGCTATATTCGCCCCAGTCAGAAGTCAGTACATTCTCTTCATCCATCAAAGTTCCCCCCTCGAAATAATATCCGAGATCATAGAGACGGTCGTAGTTCAAACTGTCCGTCAGCAGGGTCGTGTTCCGATTAATCATCTTCACATTTTCACGAAGTTGCGCAATTTGCGTCATTCCGTCATAATAAAGATAATCACCATAGATGAACAAGGTGTCTCCCTGTTCCATACGCACATTGCTGAAGGCTTCTACGGAGTTGGTTTTCTCAAAAATCAGTGCACTGTCACAGTACATATACATACTGTCATGGCGCAACTTCACGTTACCAATCAACACCTGCACATCCGGACGTGCCAGCTTATCCGCCTGTCCTTCGTCAGCATGGAGCAAGTAAACTTTGGTCTTTTTATTCTCCGGTTGCTTCTTGTTGTCCGATTGTTTCTTATTACCCGCCGGCGTTTTGGTTTTGGGAGCCGTCTTAGACGTATCCGCAGTCGATTTTGTCGAAGCCCCTGCCGTGGGTTTCTGTCCCGTCGGCCTCACTTGTGCCACAAGACATACACCAAACAGGCATAGAAAGCCTATAAGGAGCCATCTATGCCTGTCTTGTTGTTTATTTTTCTTATTCTTTTTCAGCATATAAAGTCAAAGCAAGGTTATATCAGTCATTCTTGACCCAACCCGGATACTTGAAGTCACACTTCTGCCAGTTTTCGTTGATGCGTACATAAGTGTGTTTTTGCTTGTTCAGAATCCATTTCTGCAACACCTCTTCGCGACGCTTATCCATTACGATTTCTTTCAGATCCTGATAGTCTTCCGCGATGGTTGCTTTATGACCATTGATTTTAGTTTTCAATTTCACGATAGCGCATACTTCTTTTCCATCTTTCTCATTAATCATTGTAAAAGCTTTGGAAATCTCGCCAACATTCATCTTATCCACCACTTTCGCAACATCCTGAGGCAAATCCTGCATCTGGAACTTAGAAGTAGTGATACCTGAATGTTCATTGATGTTCACCATGATACCGTGATTGTTGCGGGTATCCTTATCTTGTGAGATAACGGCAGCGGCATCATCAAATGTGAATTTGTTAGCACGAATATCATCTGCAATAGAATCCAGACGGGCACAAGCCTCGGTCAGTTCTTTTTCCGAGACTTTCGGACGCAACAGGATATGACGGGTATTAACACGGTCACCACGCTTCTCAATCAACTGGATAATATGGAAACCAAATTCCGATTCTACAATTTTGGAAACTTTCTTCGGGTCCTGCAAGCTGAATGCCACATTCGCATAAGCGGGGTCCATCATACCACGTCCCATAAATCCACATTCACCACCTTTAATGGCAGAAGCCTTATCTTCAGAATACAAACGGGCCAATGTAGAGAAGTCGATTTCTCCTTTTGTCACACGATCCGTATAATCACGCAGTGTCCTCTTTACATCCTCGATTTCCGAAACGGGTATTTTGGGTTGCAAAGTAATAATCTGCACTTCCACCTGTGTAGGAATGTAAGGGATACTATCCTGTGGAAGATCTTTGAAGTAACGGCGTACTTCTGCCGGAGTCACTTTGATATCTCCTGCCAGTTTCTGCTGCATCTTCTGAACCGTCAATCCGTCACGTGCATTATCACGCAAAGTTTCACGAATCTGGGTGGATGTTTTATTGAAATACTCCTCCATTTTCTCTCTGGAACCGATCTGCTGGATGTACATATTGGTCATCATATCCACACGCTGGATGATTTCCGCTTCGGAAACCTCGATACTGTCCAACTTTGCCTGGTGCAGGAATAACTTCTGCACAGCAATCTCTTCAGGAATTACACAATAAGGATCGCCTTCGAATCTGCGTCCATTATACAAGGCATCCATACGGGCCTCTTCTACATCTGATTTTAAAATAGCTTCGTCACCTACTACCCAAACTACTTCATCAACCACATTATCTTGTGCATAGGTTGCCACATTAGCAAATATTGCCAGGACAAGGGTAACAACAAATCTAAAGTTCACAAACTTCTTCATTCTTTGTATTTAATAATTATATATAATCTTCTTCTTACTTACCGCCTGCTGATACAAGTCGTTCTTTACCTGTTCCATAAAGCTCACCCGTTTCTGATTTACCAGTAAGTCTTTCACTTCCGAGCGGGCAAATTCATACGGTTTCTCCTCACCAACTCCGCGATAATCGCTCACATTCAGGAAATAATAATAAGCCGTATCTTTCAATTCTACCTGACGGTGTTTGTTTACGTACTCTTCCGGTGCCTCTACTTTCAACGGAATCATGTCCAGGACATCGGTCACGGACACCCATTTATCATAGAAATATTCATACTTCACCGCATTCTGCAAACTATATTTTTCCAGGCTCTCGATAGCATCCTGTTTTTCCGACTTATACCATCTGCGCACATTGTTCAACTGGGGAGCTGTCAACGGCACTTTAATAAACAATCCCTTAATCAACGGACTTTCCAGTTTAAACAATTCCTTGTTTTTGCCATAATACTCTGCTATCTCATGTTCGGAAATATCATTCGTCAACTTCTGGCTAATCAACTCCTGCTGATAAGTATGCATTATCAACGCTTTCCGGTAATTCTCCACCAGCTTATCTACATCCACATTATCGGGGATATTGTTCGCAGCTTTCTCATACAACAAAATCTCCTCCGCCCAGCTACGAATGTAATGCTCGGCGAAAAGAATGCTATCATCTTTTGACAATCCGACCGGAAGCACGGACATCAAATCTTCTTTATATAAAAAATTACCGTCCACCTCTACCAAAGGAGTCTTTCCTTTGTGGTCGTGCTGTTCCTTGCACGCTCCACAACCAAGAAGGGTAATCAGTAAGAGGACTAATATTCGCATCGTCAATTCAAATCTACTTATTTAAGGTACGAAGATAGTGAATAATCGGTTACATCAGTTATTATTAACTGTTTTTAAAACCTCTTGGTTTATTTCAACCTTACCAGACTCACTCAATTCCCGCATCCAGCACGTGTCAAGATAGCTTCGATAATCCTTTCGAACCCGATCAATTACTTCCCGATAATCATCCGGACCTTTCATTTTTTCGCCTACTACAATAGTAAAAGGATAAGACATCAAAGGATCAAAATCACCCTTCTTAAAAACCAGTTTATCTATATATTTATTGTCTCCGTCGGCAAAAATTCCTTGTTCAACTTGTATCTTTTCCTCCCCGGATGTATTAAAAGTTTGCCGAAGCTTGTCCGCCCACTCTTTTTCCGGCACTTTCTTCAGCATTTTTTTGGCTTGCTTTGCCGTCTTTTTATCAACGCAATGAAGCACGACTCCTCTATACCGGGGGCTCTCCCACCGATAATCCGATGAATGAAACTTAAAATAAGTAGCCAATCCCGCCCGGTCATTAGCTGCGGGCAAATCTATTTTCTGACGTGTTATCTCTTCCACCAAATAGTTTTCATCAGATTCCCGCAAGGCATAAGGAATTTCCGGATGCTTTTTTTCGATATTCCGGCTTTCATAATCCAGCAATGACTTAGCTATAAATCCTTCCAACTGCCGTTTGACAGCTTGAGGATGAGAAGAGGCAAAATGCGTGAACATAGTTCCGGTGTATGCTTGTCCGTCAATCGTAAACAGGGTTTGTTCTGTACGGCCTTTCGCCAGCAGTTCTTCCATTGCCGCCTGATTGGGAGCATACTGCCATGCTTTTTTCAAGCGTTCGAGCACCGCGCCTGTACCTTTGTCCAAAATCTCCTTGCGCCGTAACCGTTCCATTAACCTGGCACTGACATTTTCGTAAGCAGCTGTTTCCTCCCGATCCATCACTTTCAAGATATGAATCCCTTCAGGAGTGAAAAAGGGCTGCGATGCCATACCTTTTGCCAGAGAGAAAGCAACATTCTCAAACTCGCTCGTTGTTTCCAGACATTCGATCCATCTACTTTGCTTATCATCCGAGTATATTTCGACCAAACGGTTAAAGTTCAAATCCGGCTGATTCTGTATCATCCGGTATATAGAATCCATCCGCGTTTTTTCTTCTTCTAAATGCCGGGAAGTGATTGTCTGTGGCAAACGTTTGAAAATCTGCATCACCTGTACCCTGCCGCTACGTGCTTTCAACCCCATCTTCTGATAGATAGCACGGGCACAACTATCCATCACTTGCCTGTCTATCAGATAAGATTCCACCAACTCGGTCCGGCATTTCTCCTGTTGTTTACGAAAAATAGAGGTCGTATCAAGTCCGGCAGCCCTGGCTGCTTCCACTTTCAACTTCGATTGAGCGAAAAGTGCCGCATACTCTTTGGACGAAAGTCTGGCATTTGAACGTTCCGCATAACGGCGGTATGCATATTCAAATTCCGAACGGAGTATCTCTCTTCCGTTAACACGCATCAATACCGGATCTTCCTGTGCAAAGACCGCGACTACAAAGAGAGAAATACATCCCAACAACAGGCTTCTTTTCATCATCAACTTTTATTTTTCAAACAACAAACGGTGAGCAGTGAACACCCTGCTGATTATACAGCCTGTTCACCGTTCACCGTTAATAGTTCACCGTATCTATCTATTATTCCGGACGGCTATAGTTAGGCGATTCACTGGTAATCGTCACGTCGTGCGGATGACTTTCCATTACACCTGCATTGGTAATGCGGGTAAACTTAGCGTCATGAAGTTTCTCAATGTTAGCAGCGCCACAGTATCCCATACCTGCACGCAAACCACCAGTCAGCTGATACACAACTTCGAAAAGCGTACCTTTATAAGGAACACGGGCAGCGATTCCTTCGGGAACAAGCTTCTTCACATCAGCAGTTCCACTCTGGAAGTAGCGGTCTTTCGAACCATTCTCCATTGCTTCCAATGAACCCATACCGCGATATGATTTGAATTTACGTCCGTTAAAGATGATAGTGTCACCCGGAGACTCTTCTGTTCCGGCAACCAATGATCCGATCATTACGCAATATCCTCCGGCAGCCAATGCTTTCACCACGTCGCCCGAATAACGCAAACCACCATCGGCAATCAAAGGAATACCTGTACCCTTCAACGCTTTTGCTACATCATAGACAGCCGATAACTGTGGAACACCTACACCGGCAACAACACGAGTCGTACAGATAGAACCCGGGCCGATACCTACTTTCACAGCATCAGCACCAGCTTCTGCCAAAGCCTTCGCAGCTTCTCCGGTAGCAATGTTACCTACCACGATATCAATATTCGGGAAGCGTTTCTTTGCTTCTTTCAGTTTTTCAATCACAAACTTAGAGTGTCCGTGAGCTGTATCAATCACGATTGCATCTGCACCGGCATCCACCAATGCCTGCATACGTTCCAGCGTATCGGCAGTAACACCTACACCGGCAGCTACACGCAGACGCCCTTTGGCGTCTTTGCAAGCCATCGGTTTATCTTTTGCTTTTGTAATATCTTTATAAGTGACAAGACCGATCAACTTTCCGTCCATTCCGACAATCGGAAGTTTCTCAATCTTATGTTTTTGAAGAATCTGTGCAGCAGATTCCAGATCGGTAGACTGATTGGTAGTCACCAATCTTTCTTTCGGAGTCATGACAAGATCAATATGTTTTGCCATGTCTCTTTCGAAACGCAAATCTCTGTTGGTTACAATACCCACCAAATAACCTTCATCATCCACTACAGGAATACCACCGATTTTATATTCCGCCATGATGTCCAGTGCATCCTGAACAGTAGAACCTCTTTTAATCGTTACAGGATCATAAATCATACCATTTTCGGCACGCTTTACGATAGCAACTTGTCTTGCCTGTTCTTCAATAGACATATTTTTGTGAATCACACCGATACCACCTTCACGAGCAATGGCAATCGCCATTTTCGCTTCGGTAACTGTATCCATGGCAGCCGTCACAAAAGGTATTTTTAACTCAATGTTTCTTTGAAAACTTTGTCGAGAGATCGACAGTGCGCGGTAAAACTTCAGAATAAGCGGGGATCAACAATACGTCATCGTAAGTTAACCCATCCATTACAATCTTATCAGCAATAAATGACATAGGGCTGTGCGTTTAAAAAATTTATTGCGTGCAAATATACGGTTTTTATTCAAAACAGCATACCTGCACGCCTATTTTTTTCGCTTTTTTAATTAGCCATTTCAGAGATGAACTTAATACGTACCAAACGAACTTCCTCTTCCGTGAAGTCATCGCCTAATTCGTCAAGCGCATCATCAATCTTATCAGTGGTAGATTCCTTGAAGTAATCATAGATATCGAGCATATGATCTTCATCCATAATTTCTTCCAGGAAGTAGTCAATATTCAGTTTGGTTCCCGAATAAACGATCGCTTCTACCTCGTCCAGCAGTTCACCAAATTCAATCCCTTTGGAAAGAGCGATATCATCTAACGCCACTTTACGGTCAATTGCCTGAATGATAGCTACCTTCATCTTTGATTTATTGGCAACCGTACGTACCCGCAAGTCTTCAGGACGTTCTATTTCATTCTCTTCACAGTGGCGTTTGATTAATTTACAGAACTCTTCACCGTAACGTTTTGCTTTTCCAGCTCCTACGCCCGGTATATTCTGCAACTCGTCCAATGTCACCGGATAAATGGTAGCCATTGCTTCCAAAGACGGATCCTGGAAAATAACATAAGGAGGAACTTCCAGTTTCTTAGACAGCTTCTTCCGCAAGTCCTTCAACATGGAATAAAGAGCCGGGTCTACTGCACAGGAGCCACCGCCGCGTGCCGGAACTTCTTCTTCCGTCTCTTCGAAATCGTTGTCCTCGGTAATCTTGAATGACTTCGGTCTCTTCAGGAACTTGTGTCCTTCCTCCGTCACTTTCAGGAGTCCGTAATGCTCCACATCTTTGCTCAAGTAACCTGCAATCAGCGCCTGACGAATCACTGCGTTCCATGTCTTATCCTCTTCACCCATACCGGAGCCGAAGACTTCGAGGTCTTCATGCAAATGCGCCTGTACTTCGGACGTTTCTCTACCTTGTAGTATGTCTATGATATAATCTGCCTTAAAATTTTCTTTCACCGCGATAATCGCTTCAATCACGGCACATAATAACTCTTGAGCCTCCACTTGTTTTTTAGGGTTTAAACAGTTGTCACAATTTCCACAATTTTCTTCCGTATATTCTTCACCGAAATAATGCAGCAACGTCTTGCGTCGGCATACGGAAGATTCGGCATAAGCAGCGGTTTCCAACAGAAGCTGCTTGCCAATTTCCTGCTCTGCCACAGGTTTTCCTTGCATGAACTTTTCCAGTTTCTGCAAGTCTTTGTTTGTATAAAAGGTTATGCACTGACCTTCACCGCCATCTCTACCGGCGCGCCCAGTCTCCTGGTAATACCCTTCCAGACTCTTTGGAATATCGTAGTGAATCACGAACCTCACATCCGGCTTGTCAATTCCCATACCGAAAGCGATAGTTGCTACAATAACGTCCACTTTTTCCATCAGGAAATCATCCTGATTCTTGGTCCTGGTCAACGAATCCATTCCAGCATGATAAGGACGCGCATTGATACCGTTTGCCTGCAGGATTTCAGCAAGTTCCTCCACTTTTTTCCGGCTAAGGCAATAGATAATGCCCGATTTCTCCGGATTGTTTTTGATAAACTTGATAATATCCCTGTCAATATTAGCGGTCTTCGCACGTACCTCATAATAAAGGTTCGGACGGTTGAACGAAGATTTGAAGACTTGAGCATCCACCATTCCCAGATTTTTCTGGATATCATGCTGCACCTTCGGTGTCGCCGTTGCGGTAAGCGCAATCAACGGAGCTTTACCTATTTCATTGATAATAGGGCGAATCCGCCGGTATTCCGGTCGAAAGTCATGGCCCCATTCAGAAATACAGTGAGCTTCATCCACTGCATAGAACGAAATCTTTACCGAACGCAAAAACATCTACGTTTTCTTCTTTCGTCAGCGACTCCGGCGCTACATATAGCAATTTTGTCTTTCCGGCAAGGATGTCCGACCTCACTTGGTCTATCGCGCCTTTATTTAATGAAGAATTGATAAAATGGGCGACGCCATCTTCTTCACTGAAATTGCGCATTGCATCCACTTGATTCTTCATCAACGCAATGAGCGGAGAAATTACGATTGCCGTACCTTCCATCAAGACCGAAGGTAGCTGATAGCATAAAGATTTTCCGCCACCGGTAGGCATTAGCACAAAGGTATCTTTACCATCAAGCAAGTTCTGAATGATTGCTTCCTGGTTTCCCTTGAACTTATTAAATCCGAAATACTTTTTCAGTTCATCTGTTAAATTAATCTTCCCTGCCATCTTAACTTAGGTTGTTTTATTCAGTTCATGGTTTAACTTTAAGTAAAGCCCTCTTCTTCAAGAGAGCCAAACAAAGTTATAAACAACTTCGTAATTACCAAGCAAAATGCGACTAATATTTTCAAGAAAATACAGTTACGATCATTTTCTGTAGCCTTACTCTTTGATTTTAAGCAGTTTGTAGTCGTGCCATATTCGCTTTTTCCAGTTGCATCTTTGCATAATCCAGCGTTACCTTATACTCTTTTTTGCTCTCTTTATGGGAAGGGATTTCAAACATGACATCCATCATGATTGTTTCCACAATAGAACGCAACCCGCGGGCACCTAACTTATATTCTACAGCCTTGTCAACGATATATTCGAAAACAGAATCTTCAAATGTCAGCTTGATACCATCCATTTCAAACAACTTGATATATTGCTTGATGATAGAGTTTTTCGGTTCGGTAAGGATCGCACGAAGCGCATCCCGGTCCAGCGGATTCAAATAAGTCAATACCGGAAGACGTCCGATAATTTCGGGAATCAGTCCGAATGACTTCAAATCCTGTGGAGCGATGTACTGCATCATGTTATTCTTGTCTACCGTCGCTGTTTTCTGCGATGCCGTATAACCTACGACATGGGTGTTCAACCGTTGGGCGATCTTCTTCTCGATACCGTCGAACGCACCGCCGCAGATAAAGAGAATGTTCTTGGTATTTACCGGAATCATCTTCTGGTCCGGATGCTTACGGCCTCCCTGGGGAGGTACGTTCACCACAGAACCTTCGAGCAATTTCAGTAATCCCTGCTGTACGCCTTCACCGCTCACGTCGCGAGTGATGGAAGGATTATCTCCTTTACGGGCAATTTTGTCGATCTCGTCGATAAACACGATACCCTGTTCAGCTTCAGGTACATTATAATCTGCCACCTGAAGCAAACGGGTTAAAATACTTTCGATATCTTCGCCCACATAACCGGCTTCCGTCAGCACTGTAGCGTCTACAATAGTAAACGGCACGTGCAGTAACTTAGCAATCGTGCGTGCAAGCAACGTTTTCCCGGTTCCGGTACTACCCACCATAATAATGTTCGACTTTTCAATCTCCACATCATCACCGCTGTCTTTTTGCAACAGACGTTTATAATGGTTATAGACCGATACAGAAAGGAAGCGTTTCGCATCATCCTGCCCGATCACATACTGGTCGAGGAATTTCTTGATTTCTACCGGTTTGGGCAGTTCTTTTAAGTTGAGCTTGGTAGCTCCTGCACTTTTCTTGCCTTCTCCCAATGCTTCCTGAGTGATCTCATAAGCCTGGGTAGCACAGCTGTCGCAAATGTAGCCGCTCATTCCCGTAATCAGGAATCCGACTTCATTCTCCGACCGACCACAGAAGCTACACTTTTTCTTTGTCTTTTGAATCAGCCATTTTTATTTTTTAATCAATACCTCATCAATCATACCATATTCCTTAGCTTCCTGAGCTGTCATCCAGTAGTCACGGTCAGAGTCTGCCCATACTTTGTCAAAATCCGTATGCGAATGATCGGCGATGATCGTATAAAGTTCTTTCTTCAACTTTTGGATTTCACGGGCCGTGATCTCAATATCCGAAGCTTGTCCTTGCGCGCCTCCCATCGGCTGATGAATCATCACACGTGAATGAGTCAACGCAGAACGTTTACCTTCTGTTCCCGCAACCAACAGCACGGCTGCCATCGAAGCGGCCATACCTGTACAGATCGTGGCAACATCGCTTGAAATAAACTGCATCGTATCATAAATGCCCAGTCCGGCATATACACTTCCGCCCGGAGAGTTGATATAGATAGAGATATCCTTACCCGGATCCACAGAATCCAGATACAGCAACTGTGCCTGAAGCGTATTCGCTGTATAGTCATCAACTTGTGTACCAAGGAAAATAATGCGATCCATCATCAGTCGGGAGAATACATCGAGCTGAGTTACATTCAGCTGTCTCTCTTCGAGAATATAGGGATTCAAATACCCGGCTTGCGACTTAATCACATCGTCCAATACCATGCCATTCATTCCTAAATGCTTGGTAGCAAATTTTCTAAAATCATCCATGTTAATTGTTCCTTTCTTATAAATTAAAAATAAACGTAAGTGCAAAGAAACGAAAAAGAATACATAGACACAAAAAAACACAGAGTTATAATTTTATAAAAACTCTGTGTTTCTGTGACTTTATGTTCTATTCAACCGAACGATTATTCAAACATTTTATTGAATTCTTCCATAGAAACATTCTTGTTCTCCAAAGTAACCTGTGCTTTCAGAGCAGCAGCAAGCTTCACTTCTACCACACGACTTACCAAATTATTGATAGTTTCTTTCTTCTTCAACATTTCCTGTGCATAGTTGTCAAGCACATCGTCAGGAATAGACAACATTCCGTATTGAGCAAACTGTGCTTTGGTAGTTTCTTTCGCCATCTTCAGAACATCTTCCTGCTCTACTTTGATATCGTTTGCCTCAACCAACTGTTCCTTAATCAGGTGCCAAGTCAGTTCTTCAATGCTCTTATCATAGTTTTCAGCAACATATTCTTCTCCCTCCTTTTTCTTCGTTGTTCAGCAACATGATACGTTTCAGCAATGCATCAGAGAATTCCAGCTTACCTACTTTGTCCATCATCACTTTACGAATGTCGATCAGGAATTTATAATCGCTGTCAGCAACAAATCTAGCTGCGATTTCTTCTTTGATCTTAGCGCGAAATTCTTCTTCAGTCTTCACAATACCTTCGCCGAATGCCTGGTCGAATACTTCCTGTGTCAATTCACCCGGAACAAAACGAGTGATTTCTTCTACCTGGAAGCTGAAGTCAGACTTCACATCCTTAGCGATTTCCTTGTCGATCTTCAACAGAGAACCAAGTTCAGCAGCGTGTCCGTCGTAAGCAACATTCGGGTTGAATACCAGTACATCATTTACTTTTGCATTAGCAAAGATAGCTTTCTGATCGTCGTTCTTCATGTAAGAAGGCATCAATACTGCACCTTCTACCTGGATACCACCTTCTTTCTGTGTTGCCTTCTTCGTCCAGCTGAGCCAACAGACCTTTCAGCATATCATTATCTTCGTAAGCGTCTACCTTATCATACTTGCCAGTGCGTTGAGTATACATCTTCACCTGGTTGTCGATCATTTCGTCAGAAACTTCGATAGTATAGTAATCTACTTTATCTTTAGCACTTACTTCTGCTTTAAATTCAGGTGCCAAAGCGATGTCGAATACGAAATCGAATTCTTCCATTGTATCGAAATCAATATTCTGCTGTTTTTCTTCGTTAGGCAACGGTTCGCCCAGCATGTTCACCTTATTTTCTTTAATATAGTTGTAAACAGCTTCTTGCAGTACCTTATTCACAACCTCTGCAATTACCGACTTACCATACATCTTTTTAATAAGACTTGTCGGAACCATACCTTTACGGAATCCCGGAATCTGTGCCTTCTGACGGAGTGATTTCAACTATTTGTCTACTTTCTCCTGATAATCGGCTTTCTCAAGCTTTACAGTAAGCTCTGCGCTTACTTTGTCAATGTTTTGTAATGAAACGTTCATTCTGACAATTATTTATTTGATTTATACTTTGTTCTAACTCAAACGAGGGTGCAAAATTAGTGCTAATCTTTCAAATTTCAAAAGACATTGCAGATTTATTTCAGCAACGCCACCCATCTTTCACACATCTTTTATCAATATTTCACTGATATTCCATCTATAAACAAGATAAAATCACCATCAACACCCACCCCGCCAGGTTCCCCCGGCCTACTTTTTTTCTGATAATCCGCAAATTAACCTTCCAAAAAGATGGTCAATCCAAAAATTATTCTTTTCTTTGTTGCGGATTGATGGACCATTAGTTTCTCGATTTGATTACAAGGTTTTTACTTCCGTTACCAAAACGCATTTGTAAACTCTCTGTCGTTTTAATCTTTTTATTAGTAACCATCTATCCAGAGAGTTTTATTCATTTATTTATTTTTTTATCATTTTCATTATGAACATTTATGTTGGAAACCTTAACTACCGTGTTAAGGAAGGAGATCTGCAACAAGTGATGGAAGATTACGGAGCAGTATCATCAGTTAAAGTTGTTATGGACCGTGAAACCGGTAAATCCAAAGGATTCGCTTTCATCGAAATGGAAGACGACGCTGCAGCTGCAAAAGCTATTGCTGAATTGAACGGAGCTGAATACATGGGCCGTACAATGGTAGTTAAAGAAGCTAGACCTAGAGCTTAATTGCCGACGCTAACATAGCTAAGAAAAAAAGAAGAAGGTGTGTCAAAATGCACACCTTCTGTTTTTTACGCACAAAGCCCCGACTTTCACAAGCTGGGGCTTTGTTATTACCTAAAGATTTTGTATCTTTAGGCATAAGAATTTCACTATGACAAAGATACATTTTCGTCCTTACAATCCCAACCAAACCGTTCTTTTTCCTCAAAGAATTGATGAGGATATTGCAGAAAACGATCCGGTACGCATGGTTGACGCCCTGGTTGAGGGCTTGAATCTTGAAAGTTTCAGAAAGCTGTATAAGGAATGCGGGCGCAGCCACCAGGATGATGCTCAAGGTCATTCTGTATGCCTATATGAACAACATCTACTCCTGCCGGAAAATTGAAAAGCTCCTTCACCGTGACATCCATTATATCTGGCTGGCGGATATGAGAAACCGGATTTCATTACCATCAACCGTTTCCGCAACCGGGTGAAGAAGGAAATCAACGAGGTGTTTACGCAAACCGTAGTTCTTCTTCTTCAAAGGCTTCATCAGCCTGAATGTGGAATACATTGACGGGACAAAGATCGAATCCAAAGCCAACAAGTACACTTTCGTCTGGCGAAAAACGGTTGAGCGGAACCGTGAACGCGATGAAGAAGATACATGTCCTGTTAGGGCAGATAGACGATGTCATTGCCAGGGAGAAGTCATCAGAGAACAATGAGGAGGTTGGTTCACTCCTACCATGCTGACTGAAATGGCAGGAGAATTGCGTCATGCACTGGAACAGGTTTCGAGCCATCCGCGAAAGAGGAAAAGACTGAACTGAAAGAAACGCAAACAGTTGAAGGAACTGGAAGAACACAGGGACAAACTGCAGGAATACGACTGCCATCTGGAAACGCTGCAAGAGAGGAATTCCTATTCCAAGACGGACAAGGACGCTACTTTTATGAGAATGAAGGAGGATGCCATGCGCAACGGACAGACGAAGCCCGGTTACAACCTTCAAATCGGCACCGAAAATCAGTTCATCACCGATTTTGCACTCTTCCCGAACCCTACGGATACACTGACCTCGATTCCTTTCCTGCAATCTTTTCAAACAGGTATGACCGGATTACATACGGTGGTTGCTGATTCCGGCTATGGCTCCGAAGAGAATTACCGCTTCATGTCCGAAAACGGCATGGAAGCCTACGTAAAGTACAACTATTTCCACATGGAGCAGCGGTTGAGATTCAAACCGGACCCGTTCACCGAAAACTTCTACTACAATGAAGAACATGACTTCTGCATCTGCCCTATGGGGCAAAGGATGCGGAGGATAGGCACCAGGAATGAAAACCGCATCCGGATATGTCAACGAAAATGCACGGTACAGAGCTGTCGTGTGAAGGCTGTCCCCTGCGATGCCGCTGTTTTAAAGCAAAAGGAAACAGGACGATAGAACTGAATCATAGGCTTAGACAATACAAGCGGAGAGCCAAAGAACTGCTCTGCTCTGAGAAAGGACTGAAACACAGAGGGCAGAGATGCATAGAACCGGAAGCCGTGTTCGGACAAATTAAAACAATATGAACTACAAACGTTTCCGACATTTTGAAAAGGACAAGGTCTTCATGGACTTTGCCTTCCTAGCCATTGCCTTCAATATAAAAAAGATGTGTGCAAAACTGACAAAAAAGGGTATGAACTGGCTGATTAGACTGTTTTATGAGCTTACAACTGCTGTTTTTAGATGCTGGGAACACATAAATCAAAGAAATCTTCAAAAGATCGCAGCTTAAAGAAAGTGAACAGATTTGTATAGTGATGAACAAAAAAAGAGGTGCATCGTGCATTACGACACACCTCCTTTTTTATTACCCTTCCATTCCCTGCACTTCCACGTCCTTCACCTTACGGAGCAAGTCGGAAGCAAAGATAAAATTATTCAGCCGTTCATTGGTAGAAGTAAAGATATCATCTTTCGTACCTTCCCACTCTTTATGTCCCTCATAAATATAAATCACCTTCTCACCAATTCCCAATACAGAGTTCATATCATGCGTATTGATAATGGTCGTCATGTTATATTCCTGCGTAATATCGTGGATCAGATCATCAATCACCAATGACGTTTTCGGGTCCAGCCCCGAGTTCGGCTCATCGCAAAACAAATACTGGGGATTTAAAGCTATGGCACGTGCAATTGCTACACGCTTTTGCATACCACCACTGATTTCTCCGGAAACTTATCTTTCGCTTCCCCCAGATTCACACGATCCAGACAGAACATCGCCCGTTTGATCCGGTCACGCAAGATATCGTTGCTAAACATGTTCAGTGGAAACATTACATTATCCAGCACCGACATGGAGTCAAAAAGCCGCACTTTGGAAAATCATTCCCATTTCCTTGCGAAGCATCTTCTTCTCCTTCTTCCCCATCAGCACAAGGTTACGTCCGTCATACAAGACTTCCCCTTTCTCCGGAGTTAACAATCCTACAATACATTTCATCAACACCGTCTTCCCGGAACCGCTCTGACCGATAATCAAGTTTGTCTTTCCATTTGCAAAGTCAGCATTAATATCACTCAATACTGTCTTGTCATCAAATGATTTATAAAGTCCTTTAATCTCAATCATCCCATCAAAAGTTTAGTTAATATCAAGTCTGAAAACAGAATTAATACACTGCTGGATACTACGGCATCCGTAGAAGCCTTTCCTACAGCAATCGAACCTCCCTCTACCGTGTATCCGAAGAAAGCGGACACACTTGCAATTATAAACGCAAAAAAGAGGGATTTGATGATACCCGCCCAGATAAACCATTCGTTAAACATATACTGCAAACCATATTCGAGATCGACAGCATTCATAACCCCGGCAAACCAACACGTGCAAAAGGCACCGATGATTCCGGCAAAGATACTAAACGTCACTAGAATAGGAATAACAGTCACCATCGCCGTAATCTTAGGCAAAATCAGGTAGTTCGCCGAATTGATACCCATAATTTCGAGCGCATCAATCTGTTGCGTCACCCGCATCGTTCCTAATTCCGAAGCGATATTCGACCCGACTTTTCCGGCAAGAATCAAACACATGATGGAAGAAGAAAATTCCAGCAACATAATTTCACGTGTCACATATCCCACTGTCCAGCGGGGCATCCATGGACTTTCGATATTCAATTTTATCTGAATGGTAATCACCGCGCCGATGAAAAACGAAATCAACAACACGATGCCGATGGAGTTCACACCCAGTTGCTCCATCTCGTTAAGGTATTGCCGGAAAAACATACGCATACGCTCGGGACGGGAAAAAGTACGACCCATCAGCATGAAATATCTCCCGACGGTTCTCAATGCTTTTATCATAACTCACACTATTTGTCTGCAAATGTACATTATTTCAGCTTATTTTTACTACATTTGCCGCAAAATAACTAGAATATGGAAGAAAGCAAGATGGTGCTTCGCACGGAAGACCTGGTTAAGAAGTACGGTAAACGAACCGTTGTAAGCCACGTTTCCATCGACGTGAAGCAAGGTGAGATTGTAGGTTTGCTGGGACCGAACGGTGCCGGTAAGACGACTTCATTCTATATGACCGTAGGGCTGATTACTCCTAATGAAGGACGTATTTTCCTCGATGACCTGGAGATTACCAAATATCCGGTTTACAAACGCGCACAAACGGGAATCGGCTACCTTGCACAGGAAGCTTCCGTTTTCCGCCAGATGAGCGTAGAAGATAATATCGCCTCTGTACTGGAAATGACCAACAAGCCCAAAGATTATCAAAAGAGAAACTCGAAAGCCTGATTGCAGAGTTCCGTCTGCAAAAGGTACGCAAAAA
>SCPO01000102.1_pt1 | contig 45331 bp, 50 predicted proteins | sample 6106821 | NCBI WGS metagenome assembly SCPO01 (sample SAMN10720448, study PRJNA508395) | human gut metagenome | isolation source: Participant 2 stool, 0 month | host: Homo sapiens | collected 2017 | reverse complement strand
ACTTCATCCCACAAACCTTTTGTAGAATTATCTTCATTGGAACTTTCGGAAGAAGAGATGCCTATGGTATCCATCAGTAATGACTTTGCTTGCAGTTTTTTTCAAAAGATGAATGAACAGGAGAAAGGACAAAGTTTTTTCATTTCTCCTCTGAGTGCCCAATTCAATTTAGGGATGCTTGCCAATGGTGCTGCAGGAAAAACATTAGAAGAAATAGCTTCGGTACTTTCCGTTTCTAAGAATAAACCTTCATTGGCCAATAACTACTTTTTAAAACTGATAAGCAATCTGCCTCGATTGGATTCTACGACTGTCTTTCAGTCAGCCAATTCCATCTGGATTCATGACAAGTCACCTGTGAAGGATTCCTTTCAACAAATAAACCGGCAGTATTTTCTTGCAGAAATACAGAACCTGGATTTTTCTGAACCGAAATCAACAGGCATTATCAACCGATGGGCAAAGGAACAAACGCAAGGGCGTATTCCTCACATCTTGGATCAAGCACAAGGTAACTGTATTCTCATCAATACGTTGTTCTTCAAAAGTGGATGGATTTTCCCTTTTGATCCGGCTGAAACCCGGCAGGAAAACTTTTATCCTGTGAGTGGAAAGAAGCATCCGGTCAGCATGATGCACCTGTCTGATCAATGGTTTGCTTTTCATAAAGCGGAATTGTTTGAAATGGCTACCCTCCCTTACGGAAACGATTCGTATGCCATGACAGTGATTCTTCCCAAGAAAGGTGTATCCATTGACTCCTGCATAGCCACATTTAGTGAAGCCAATTGGAAAGCATGGCTGTCCGCATCAGATAGTATAAGTTGTATGCTGGACCTCAAATTACCTTCTATCAAGTTGGATTACAAATCCAACATCATTCCTACCTTCCAGAAAATGGGCATCCATGATGCTTTTAATGCAAATTGTGCAGACTTTTCACGTATGACAGATATGCCTGCTTATATTTCTGAAATCGAACAATTTACCCGATTGGAAGTAACGGAAACAGGCACAGTTGCAGCAGCAGCGACTATTACAAATGTTGTTTTTGAATCAGAAATAGTGCCAGAGATTACACCTTATCCATTCCATGTCAATCGTCCATTCTTGTTAGTTATCCATGAAAATAAAACAGGTTTAATTTTGTTTATGGGAAAGATGATGGATATTCTGTAATCTGAAACACAGAGCATTACAAGGGAGAAAAATAACTTTAGCAAGCAGAAAACTTATCTATAGTATCCGTATTGTATAATCCTCAATATTAGAACGTGCCATGAAGATACCTATATTTTTCAAAAGTATGATGACAGCCATTCTTTTCTTTCTTATTCTTTGGGAAGGAAGGCTACCGGTCTATCCGGTGATGTCATTTATCTGCAGGAGAAGAATGGGTTATTACAAGCCCATCAACCGGGATTCTATCCTGTTTCATCGGTTGATGGAATTCTTGCCGGACAACCATTGCATTACTACCGCCAATTGGGAAGGCTATACCGCCTATTGGGAAGTGCAGCAATCTCATCTGTATCTGCATCATTTGGAAGTCTGTGTCTATGATAAACAGAAGAAAGAAGAGTATTCCCTCACTTATCAGCCAGACCAATTGAAAAAAGTGTTTCAACCTTATTACCAAAACGGGAAAATCTGTGCCCGCTGGTTCAACGGAGAACTTCGTGCCGGGAAAGGTGAGCTGGTGCGTTATGTACACAGCGGCTTCGACCGCAATCTAGAAACGGAACAAGTGATGGTGCTTCAACACGGTCGTATAGAAAGCTGCCAGACTTACCATAATACCCTACGGGCTGGCATGAAAATACAGCATGCTCAGGATGAAATTATCCGGCGTTTTCCTTGGCATCGCTTTCCGGAATACAAAGGGAAACGCATGACCTTTTGGGTAAATAATATGCAATGCAATTCGGATGGTCGTCTGGTGGATTTGGATGTAGTGATTATGTCCGTTCGTCCAAAACGGGAAAACATTGATGACAAGAATCATCCTTTGGCAAAAGCATTTAAAGAAGTGCTGAAGAGCATTTATCCTTGGGAGGTGTTGTTTATCAACGGAAAGTACACGATTGAATTTAAGGATTTTGTACTTACCATTTGGGAAGACAAGCTAAAGTCCACTCAAGCAAACGATACTATGGAATACACCCTCATAGGCAAGGTTTATGGCGAAGAAGTGCGGCAGATTCCTCCTTACGATGTCACTAAGAGGGCAATGATTGCTTCATACCTAACTATGGATGAAAAGCCGTTTCAAGGTTGGCTTACTGATTCTACCGGAACATTCAAGATAGAGCATTTGAAAAGAGGAAAGTATCAGTTGGTTGCCCAATTTGTCGGTTTGAATTCATGCGACACTCTTGTTACTATACCATTTCAAAGTGACACACTGCGAATTACGCTTCCTCTGTGGTATGAGTATATCGAAAAATATGATTGTTCACCGACCTTGTCTCGTGAATACATAGACAAAGGGAAACCCAATCTGAAGCTCATTATTCCTGTTGGAAAAGAAGAGGTCATAAGGAAGCATCCCTTTTGGAAGAAATATGGGGTTACGTATATCAGCTTCTTTCCCTTGAATGAAGATGGTAAACTGACATGTTATTTAAGCACTCCCAACCATCTGCTGACTGCTTATAACGAAGAAGTTTTCCGATATTTGGATAAAAAGTTTGGCAAAGGATGGCGCAAGGAAGTACCTCCCGGCATCTTCGGATTGGACCACTCTCTGAACGAACTGCATGATTATAACTAGCTTATCAAGACTTTGAACCGGAAATGTAAATATCCCGTTACTCAGCAAAAAAAGAATAAAGGTTGTGTTTTGCAAGTAACATATACAATAATCATGATTTCTTATGTTTTAATTGATATTGTTTCCGTTGCTTGCAGGCTATTCCAAAAGCCGTTCTTATCTCGTTTGAATAATTTCGGATATCTTCTATTGATTGTAACTGAATCCATTTATATCCGGTTCTGTTCTCTGTAACAAAACATATCCGCTTGCTGTACGGCCTTAATGATACACGGCATACCCACCAATATTCATGTCCAGTCCAAATCAGCAGATAGCCTTTGAAACTGGTATATGATATTTCACTTTGTTCCCCAAGAACAGCTCTGATTATATTGTATGTGTCTGTTTCCTCCCGTGTAATCACTGCATCTTGTTTGTCACCTATAACAGCCATTCCATCGTTCGGTGCTTGTCGTGTTTTCTCTTCTTTCACCAGTATGGCGGTATCCGGTCTGCCTGAAATCATCCCTCCTATCACGGACAAGATAGATTTCCTCACAATCGGTCTGTATTCTTCGATCAGCTTCGGTGTGGATTTCCCGTTATTAAGACTTCTGACAAAATACCTCGTAAACTCATCGCCCGGCGACTGGAAATTCTTTGCAAGAATCTCCTTTATCTGTATCATCATTTGCAGTTCCTTTGCCGTGCTGAGTATTTCCGACTCATTGTAGCATGACTTGTGGAACTTCTTCATTTCCTCTATATCTGCATCCGACAAGTCCAGCATATTCACCACCAAGAAAGGTTTCTCGTCCATGATGTTCGTCTTGTCAAGATCCGCATAAAACCGATACTCGATACCGTTTGTAAGCACCCCAAAGCGTGCGTTGGACGCAGCATAGTATTTTGAAAGCTGGGTGTTGTGCAAGTCAAGGTTCTGCTTACAGTGCTTGCATTCTATCAGAAGAATCGTCCTGCCATCCTTTTTGATGGCGTAATCTATCTTATCTGTAGATACTAATTGAAAAGTGCGCTGTATTCTAATTGAAAAGAGCTCCATCCATAACTTGTTACAAAATTACTATAAGTTTAAAATATTCATTTATCTTGTCTCATTTTTTGTGTTTCCTTAAGCCTATAAGACAGTCCGGTCATATTAACCAGATAAGCTTTATGTGTAAGCCTGTCAACCATTGCCGCCACAAGCACCTTGTCCTTTATGATTTCATTCCATCTGTTAAAAGCCAAATTAGTAGTAATGATTGTAGCCTTTTTTCCGGCTCTTAACGACAGGTGGTTAAAAAGCAGTTCTCCTCCTTCCTTGTCACAACTGACATATCCGAACTCATCACAGATGACCAGATCGTATTTTCAAACCTTAATTGTAGCGTCCTCAGTGTCTTTGCTGATTTAGCCTCCCTTATCTGGGTAAGCAGGACCGGCACTGAAGTAAACAATACGGTAAAGTCCTGTTGGCAGGCCTTTATTCCTAAAGCCGTAGCAATATGCGTCTTTCCCGTTCCCGGATTTCCATACAGGACCAGGTTTCTTCCCTGTCTGATGAAGTCCAGTGTCTCCAATTCAGGTAATATTACCTGTGCCTCTTTGGGCATGTCTTCCATAACAAGCTCATGCAGATACTTCATTTGTGGAAATCCCGCAGATCTTATCCTTGATTTTCTTCTACTCCCTTCTTCTGGCGCTTTCCTTTCCAAGCAATTCCGTCAAGAACTGCAGATGGTTCCAGTTTTCTTCAGCTGCCAATGAAAGGGTGCATTCAGTTCCTCTTTAAAGGCCAGAAGCTTCAGTTCTGCAGCATAGTCATAAATGGTTTCTTTTTCTGATTTCATATATTATAAACTTAAATGGTTGGTATTATATCATGCACTTCATTGTATCCTGTCATGAGCGCCGTGATGCCTTCAAGCATATCCACAGCTTCTCTTTCTATATTCTCCTGTTGTGCCGGGAGAACAGGCGGTTCCATGGTTTCTTCTGTCTCTCCTGTACGCTACCATGCAGCATGGCCTTTACCTGGTCCGGAGATATCTTTCTGACACCACGTCCGGTCAGCTCCTTGCATGCCGTGACAATGTCCGTTCCGGAAAATCCATTTTTTCGGGCATAGTCCACAACAGAACAAACGTCCTGTTGTCCTCCTTGAAATGGATGTCATACAGCCTTCTCAGTTCTTCCGGTGCTCTTTGCCAAACCACAGAGTGGGGCAATGCCCCCGGTTTACGGGAAAGTGTACGCAAATAGTGCTCCAGCTTGATGCACCAGTCTCCACCGCAATAACTGCGTTGATGAGAGGCCACTTTCTCCTTCCCGTACAGGATGACGATTTTTTCACTATAAACCTTGACATGTACTTTTTCTCCCACAAGAGAATCAGGTACGGAATAATGAACATTTTTCATGCTGATAGTTGACCATTTATCCACAATGTACTCATAGACCTCAAAACAGCCCAGATTACCGGGAAAAGGCTTCAGCGATGACAGGTCAGCTTCCAGACGTGATGTTTTCTCCGCTGTTGAAAGACTGCCTTGCTCGTTGTTGACCTGCATACATACCCGGTTTAAATGCTCCCGGGCAGAATGTATATCACCAAAATGGTCTGTCAGGCGAAAGCTTTCCTTCTGACATATTCCACGCGCTCCACATGTCCTTTCTCCCATCCGGCCCGTACATTACAAACGGTACTCAAAACAATAGAAACCGGACATCTTCATCAAAGCTTCTGTAGGTTTCTTATCACCACCGACAAAGCTCTTGACGGCTACACGCATATTGTCATAGACCATCATGGCGGGGACACCATGTATATCCCTGAAAAAGTTACGGTGGGATTCCATGAAGGCAAGCGTATTCTGATGCCTGAAAAGATAGGCGTATCTGCCATTGCTATGCCCGAAAGTGAATACGGCCAGATAAAACTTGGTTTTGACGCCGTCAATAAAAAGAAGAACTTCACCCCAGTCAAACTCGGCAATGCATCGGGCTCATAGAACAACCGGATAAAGGCTTCGCTCTTTTTCTTCTCTTTGTATGACTCTATATTTTTTATATAACTGCATACTGTGGCGTAACTGATGGTGTATCCTTGAGATAACAGAAACTGGTGGATATCCTTTTCAACATGCGCTGTTTGCGAAGTCCGGTAGCTATCTTAACGGCATTCTTCTTCAGGCAAAATCCTATCTTATCCTTAATCTCTTGTGTGAGCCGGCGAGGACGGCGTCTGGAACTGTCATACCTGGGCTGGATGGTAAGCAAATCACTCAAAGCCTCTTCTGGATTGTCCGTGCGGATGGCTGATTCGTACTTTGAAAGAATATTGTCAACGGTATGACGGCTGACATGAAGTTCACGAGAGATACGCCGTTTGCTATAACCGCATACTCTATACATGTGTATTATTGATTGTCTTTCTACCATAGTCTTCATTTTACCTTTGCATTTGGATTATACAAAGGTCATTATACTTATCCTATGGTGGCGCAATTTTCAACTGGAATATTGGCGCACTTTTCAATTAGTATCTACATATTCCGCTGACCAGAAATGGACCAGCGCATCTGTCGATACCACATACGTAAGAGCGGACACCGTTTCCATGAACTCTCCGCTTCCCATCAAGAAGCGTGATTCACTGGCCCATGCCAGCGGCACACTGCCCAAACAGGGTATCTCCCGTGTAATGGAAGAATCCGACATCAATACCATCAACATCATGAAGGCCCAGGGTGCAAAATGGACACAAATAGCATCCAAACTGACGGAAGACCCTTTGTTCTGCTCCATCGGGCTGGACGAATCCAATGAGGCGAATTTTCTGACAGCCTTATGCGAGGGGGTTGTAGCGGTTGAGGATCTGACCAATGTCGGAACAGCACTGCGTGTCAATTTCGGTTACCTGCCGAAAAACGGATTTGGTGTGACCACTCCCGGCGAGATAACCTTGGATGACATAGAACGTGTGCTCGCCGCAGCTGACGGAGACGGCAATTCCATATCAGTCATCTGTATCGCCCTGTCAACCTACAAAAAACTGCGCCAGACACAAGGAGCCAAAGAACTCGCCGCCACATACAGAGGGCAGATTTTCGACAGTGATACCTCGCTGCCCACTCCTACCTCATCATTGTTTGACGAGGCTTTCGCCGACCAATATAACGGTGTCAGATTCCTGAAGATTGACCGTTCGATCATTTATGAGAAAAACGGTGTACGCAAGGCTTACAAACCGTGGAACGCAAACCGCTTGGTTTATCTGACTACCGAAAATGTCGGCAGTTTGGTCTGGGGGACATTAGCAGAAAAGACAAGCCCGGTGGAAGGAGTGGTTTATACCACAGTTGATGAGATGAAACTTATCAGCCGTTTCAGAACCGCTAACCCTTTGGTGGAAACTACCGCTGGACAGATGCTTGCGCTTACCGTGATTGAAGGAGTAGACCAGATTTATTATCAGGATATCACCGATGCACAAACTGTTGACGCAGAAAAGGAGGCCCAAGATTCAACAGATGTGAAAGTCACCATCTGGGGACATACCTACAAAAAAACGGAGTTCGTTCAGGAGCTTAACAAGATAACCGGTGGCAAGCTGACTGCGAAATCTGCCGATGAAAAGATCATCGCCCGTGTCAACGAACTGAACGATGAAGATGAAGCCACTTTAAAAGCCACAGTGGAATCACACAAGTCTGAATAATGTATGAAAACTGTCCTGCAAGCATTGAAAGATGAAGTCCACTACAAATTAAGTAGTGGCTTCTTTGAAAACCGTTTGCTTGAAAGAAGTCTGGACGGAAATGAAATATGCACCATCGACATTCTTAAAAGCAAACCGTTCAAAGGTGCTGTGGCCGACTGTCTCATGAGCCTGATTCAGATGCCCAACTTTACAGAAGGAGATGTTTCCTTAAGTCTATCTGACAAGGATAATATACTGACGTTAGCCAACGGCATCTATAATTCAATAGGCGAAACAGAAAAAAACATTGGTGAACCGATAGTCTATATAGGAAAATAATCATGATACTTGATGATAGACCACATAAGCTGCAATATCTTATTACCACTCCCGGTTACGAAGACAAGAACGGCGATTACCACCAGGGTGAAAGCCGATGGGAAGGTGATATCCCATGCCGGAATGTTCCGGCCGGAAAAGCTGAACAAAAGCAATTTGAGGACGGAGCAGTCCGTACCTATTCAGCCACGATACGTCTTGATGCTGAATGCCGGGAATTTACTGTTGGAGATCATGTGAAGTTATTCCTGTCAGGAGATATCGTTAGAGAATGTGAGGTCAAAGGGTTTCATCGTTATCAACTATATGCGAAACTATGGGTATAAAAATGACGACACCTGCAAGTCGGATAGACACCCTTATCAATAAGGAAAAAGAACGTGTTGAAATGTTAACTGTCCGCGCCCTCTCCTACCTTGGAGAATTGTGTGTGATCGAAGCAAGGAACAGACCGCAGGAGATAAGCTGGTATGACCGGTCAGGAAACTTACGCAGTTCGATTGGCTATGCCATTATCCACAACGGAAAAATACTTGAATACTCAGATTTCACACAAGTACGACAAGGTAATGAGGGAGTCAGGAAAGGCAAGGCACTTATTGAGGAATTGTCTAAAAAATTCGCGAATGGCTACGCACTTGTTGTAGTAGCCGGAATGAACTATGCTGAATTTGTGGAAGCAATGGAAAATAAGAATGTACTTGCATCCGCCGAACTGTTTGCAAGAAAGGAACTACCGGGAATGATGAGTAAACTGAAAAAGCAACTTGCATCATGATGAAGTCTGATATTGAAATCAAAGATGATATTTACAAACACATCAAAGGTTCCCTTTTGGAAAAAGTCGTGAACGGAAAACTTTGCAAGGCATCAAAAAGACCATCCAACTCTGACAGGGAGGATATAGTCATATCAATCCTTGAAAATGGAAGCGGACAGATACAGGAAGGCTTTCGTGAATGTGAACATTTATGTAAAGGACAATATCCGTAATGGCGAGGCGGAAATGAATGATGCACGCTGTAGAGAACTTTGCAAAGTCGCTATCCAAGTATTGGAAACAGGGCATGGAGAAAGCTACCGCTTCACGCTGAATAAACAAAGGGTGCTTGAAGTGAACGGAAAGAACGAGCACTTCATTAACAATAAACTATTATATTCATTCAATAACGAATAAGATCATGGAATTATCTTGGGGAAAATGTACTATCAAAATTGGAAAGCTGCAAAGCAGCGGAGAAGCTCCTTCATCTTGGATTGATATACCGACACCTGTCGAGAACTCTACAAAATTGACACCTACAAAAGGTGCGAAGAAAGAGGCCAAGATTGAAGGTGGAGAAAACGAGGCTGTCAAGTATGCGGCAAACACCTATACGTTTGAGTTTGAAATCCGGGCTGGCAAAGGCCGTAGAAAACCGGTGGAAGATACAGATGGTGTGATTACAGGTGAATACGCTGTCAAGCTCCAGCCTGAAGACAAAACTGTTGAAGGTATCATAATCGACAGAAGCGTGTTGTCCTTGGAGGATACATACGACACAGATAATGGCACCAAGTGGAAATATACCGCTGACGTATTGAAACCTAAGACCGGCAATCAGGTAAAATTCGAAGTCGTAAATTTTAATGGTGCCGGCAGCCTTCGAGTGATCATCACAGATGATGGCGGAGCCGGCATGTGGAAATTATCTACAGAAACGGACTGGCATCATAGCGGTACTTCAATTACCACAAAAGCCGGTCTTGTGACAATCATATATAAAGATATCGAAGGAAAAACACTGCCTACACAGACATCCGCTACTGTTAAAGATGGGGAAACAGTTGAAGTAAACGCGGTGTACACTTCTGCCGGATGATAATTTTCCATTCAGAGAACAGGCAAACGGAAAGACGTCCTTTACAGGTTGGAGGATAAACCTGCATCAAATTTATGATTTATGAATGACAAAGAGCGAAATATTGAGATGGATGTGGCCGACGCCATCATGGAAAGACCTGCCGGCTTTACCGTTGGCAAGCGGTCTTTCTTTATCCATCCCGTCACACTCGGCAAAATGTATCTTTTGGCCAGATTATTTGATTCCCTCGAAATAAGCAAACAGGTTGTTTCCACCAATCCTTATATGGAAGCCATAAGGATCTGCAAAACGAAACGTGATATTGTCTGCCGCATACTCTCCTACTCCACGTTCAACCGGAAGAACGATTTGTTCGACAATAGCAAGGTGGATAAGCGTACAAAATTGTTTTCCCGAACACTCTCTGAGGAGGAACTTGCTACCATACTGGTTCTCATTCTTACAAGTGATAATATGGATACCTTCCTGCGGCATTTCGGAATAGACAAAGAAAATACGGAAAGAAAACGGATAGCCAAAGTAAAAAAGAACAATAGCAGTATCTCATTCGGAGGCAACAGCACCTACGGAACAATGATAGACTTTGCCTGCCAAAGATACGGATGGACTTTTGATTATGTGGTATGGGGCATCAGCTATATCAATCTAAGGATGTTAATGGCTGATGCCATCACGACTGTATATCTGTCCTCTGACGAAATGAAACAACTCGGAATATCTGGTTCAGAAGAAATAATCGATGCCGGGAATCCAAAGAACAGGGAACGTATCAAAGCCCTGCTTGAGGAATGAATCGGAAAAACAGAACAATATTTTCATAATCGGTCAAAAAAATTACGGGGTCTATAATTTTATAACAAGAAAAATAGAACAAATGTCATGTCAATGCACATGATACCCATCAAATCGAAAAGACTATGGCTGGATTGCATTTTGATATAACTGGGGATAACTCCAACTTTTTACGCAAGCTAGAAGAAGCACGCAACGGAGTACGCAACACATCAAGACAAATTGAAGAAAGCGGGCTGAGTATTGAGAAGATATTTGGAAGACTGACCACGGCCGCAGCCACTTTCGGAATCAGTCTTGGAGCGCAGCAGCTCATCAGTGACATAGCTCGTGTACGTGGCGAGTTCCAGCAGCTTGAAGTGGCATTCCAGACAATGCTTGGAAACAAGGAACAGGCGGACACACTAATGTCCCAACTGGTACGTACCGCCGCCATCACTCCATTTAACCTTCAGGATGTAGCCAATGGTGCGAAACAACTGTTAGCCTATGGTACGGAGGCTAAAGATGTGAATGATACGCTTGTCCGGCTTGGGGATATCGCGGCAGGACTATCCATCCCTTTGAACGATCTGGTCTGGCTGTATGGTACCACCATGACACAAGAAAGGCTCTTCACACAGGACCTACGTCAGTTTATGGGACGTGGAATTCCATTGGCCGATGAACTTGCCAAACAATTCGGAGTAACCAAAGACAAGGTAGGCGAACTTGTGACAGCAGGAAAAGTAGGATTCCCCGAAGTGCAGAAGGCCATTGAATCCATGACCAATGAAGGCGGCAAATTCGGCGGTCTGATGGAAGCACAATCCAAAACCATTACCGGACAAATAAGCAATATCGAAGATGCAATTGACACCATGTTCAATAAAATCGGAAAGCAAAACGAGGGTGTCATCAACAAGACCTTGTCCGGCATGTCTTATCTGGTGGAGAACTATGAGAAGGTAGGTCGGTTATTGACCGGACTTGTTGCTACATACGGTTCATACAGGGTTGCAGTCATGACCGTAACAGCCATTCAGTCGCTTCAAACCTCCGGCATAGCGGCCCAGACTGTAGCGGAACGTGCCCACTACGGATGGCTGGTCTTGCAGACAACAGCACAAAAAGCGTTGAACGCTGTCATGCTTACTAATCCGTATGTGTTATTGGCAACGGCAGTTGTAGGGCTTGGAGCTGCCATGTGGGCATTATCCGACAGCACAACATCTGCTGAACGTGCTTTGGACTCGTACAACAAGAAAATAGAAAAACTAGACACGGACGAAGAAGATCGGAAACGTACTTTGGAAGGTCTTGTTAGCACCATTAATAGCGAGGTGGAAGCCGAGACCACTAAACTTAAAGCCTTAAAAGACATTGAGAAACTATATCCTGTACTTTTTAAGAAGTATGTCGATGAGAAAGGTCATATACATGACTTGACTGGGTTTTGGAAGGCATATAATGAAGAGGTTTCAAAATCCAGAACACAGTCAAAACAGGCTATAGTCGAATCTTTGGAACAACAAATAAAAAGTGCAGAATGGGCTTATAATCTGGCAAGGAAAGAGAACAACCGTTCCGAAATGAAGGTTCAGGCACAGCGTATCGAAGACCTGAAGAATGAATTGGTAAACGCAAGAAAAGATGTCTTGTCAGAAATCAATACCCAATTGGAAGTTGAGAACAGACAGGAAACACAAGAAACTACATATCAAGAGGATTTGGCAAATGCTAAAGTCGAATGGGAGAAAGCGAAAAAAGGGTATGAGGCCTTAATCAAAGATCAGACGGCTACATCGAAACAGGTGAAAGAAGCCAAAGATAAGATGGAGGCATCCGAAAAAGACATACAAGGAGCTGGGCGGAGTAACCGGAAGCGCACTGACCAGACAGGAAAATCTAGCAAAAAAGCAAAAAGAAAATCAGGAAAAGCTAGACGGGCAACTTCTTTCACTTCACCGTCAGAACCAACAGGATGAAATCAACCTGATGGGAGAAGGCACGGAAAAGAAGTTGAAACAGATTGACCTTGATTATCAGAAACAGATTGATGCGATAAGAAAACAGGAGGAAGAATGGAGCAAAGCCGGTAACGGTAAGCTGACCGACAAGCAGGCACAGAAAATTTCAGAAGCTTATACCAATGCCGAAAGTATGAGAGATAAAGATATTTCCGATGTAACTGAAGGACAGCTGAAAGCCGAACAACAGGCTTTGAACGACTACTTGAAAGAATATGGCACGTTCCAGCAGCAGAAATTGGCTATCGCCCAAGAGTATGCGGAAAAAATAAGGAAAGCACAGGAAGAAAACGGTGTTAATAGTGCACAAGTAAAGTTACTGGAGAAACAACGTGATGTTGCCATACAGAACAAGGAAACAGAAGCCATAAAAGCCAATATAGATTGGGTTACTGTGTTCGGTGAGTTTGGTTCCATGTTTTCCGACATGATAAAGCCCGCCTTGGACGAAGCGAAAAAATATGTACGGACTGACAAGTTCAAGAACTCCGATCAGGCAAGCCAGAAATCATTGATTGACGCCATCAGCCAGATGGAAAAGTCTTTGGGTGGTACAAGTGGAGTCAACTTCAAGAAACTTGGAGAGGATGTAAAAGCCTATCAAATAGCAGAACAGAATCGTATCAGTGCCATAGGGATTGAAACAGCTGCTTTGGAAAGACTAAAGAAATCACAGGATGATTACACCAAAGCGCAGAAGGGCGGAACGGAAAGTGAGAAACAAGCCGCAGCAAACGCTCTTGAAACAGCACGGCAGAATGCTGACATTGCATCCGCCAATGTGAAGACACAGACTGATATCGCCAATCAGGCCCAGCGTAATGTGACTGATACCGCCACCAGACTGAAAGCAAGCATGGAAAATTTGTTGGGAGGCTTGCAGCAGATTTCATCCGGTGGATTGTATAACGCATATAGCGGAATTATCAAAACCGTGAACGGATTCAAGGATGTCATAGGAAAAACGTCAGAATCTCTTAAGGAGGTTCCCATTGTCGGATGGATTCTGTCCATCATTGACGTACTCAAAGACGGATTAAGTGATCTTGTCGGTGGTCTGCTTGATGCTGTTCTGAACGCTGTCAGTGGAATTATCGGTGATGTCTTGTCAGGGGATTTGTTTGTCACAATCGGCAAGTCATTGAGGAACGGCATAGGAAACATCCTGAACGCAATCTCATTCGGAGGCTTCAACTCCCTGTTTGGAATAGGTGGAAACGCCAAGGAAGTACAGGAAACGATAGACAGGCTGACGGACAGGAATGAAACTTTGCAAACGGCCATCGAGGATCTGACTGACGAGATGAAGGCAAGCAAGGGAATGAAATCGGTTGAATCTTACAGGGAAGCTGTAAAGTATCAGGAGGAAGTCAATAAAAACTATCTGCAAATAGCAAAGGAGCAAGCCGGATATCATAAGAGCCACGGCAGCTGGCAGCATTATCTGAAATGGACGGATGAAATGCTGGAACACGCAAGAAAAGCTACCGGCATGCAGGATTTCTCCGGCACCGATTCCTTGTGGAATCTGACCCCCGAACAGATGAAGGCTCTACGGTCGGACGTATGGTTATGGGATATCATGGAATCTTCCGGTAAGGGAGGTTACGGTGAGCGTGTTACCGACAAGCTGGATGATTATATAGAGCAGGCAGGAAAACTGGAAGAACTGACCGACAGTCTTTATGAGGGCCTGATCGGAATGTCATTCGATTCCATGTATGACAGTTTTATAAGCAGTCTGATGGATATGGAGAAGAGTGCGGAGAATTTTGCTGATGACATATCCAAATATTTCATGCAGGCGATGCTGTCAAATGCCATCGGTGAACAGTTTAGTGACAAACTGAGGACATGGTATGATAAATTCGGTGAAGCCATGAAGGATGATGGTACGCTTGACAATAATGAGCGTAAGGAGCTGATGGATGAATACATGGGTTATGTGGACGAAGCCATGAAGCTCCGTGACGAGCTTGCCGCAGCAACCGGATATGACAAGATTTCGCAAGAATCAACATCCCAGTCAGCTTCATCCAAAGGTTTTCAGGCAATGAGTCAAGATACTGGCGAAGAGTTGAACGGTAGGTTTACAGCATTGCAGATTGCAGGAGAAGAAATAAAAAATGCCATGCTGAATACGCTGGCGGTGGCACAAGCCATATCCTCATTTGCCAAAGACAACAATACAATGTTGACTGAGATAAGAAATCTGATGATTTCATCCAACGGTCACCTTGAAAGTATTAACAAATACACCAAACTAATTTATAAGTTTGGAGACAAGCTTGACGAAATAGCGAAAAATACAAAAAGTATATAAATATGCCACAAGAAGAACTGTTTATTAATGGAAAGGACGCTTATACCACATGGGGAATAAGCATGGATGACACTGCACTGTCCGCCCTCATGACCCCAGCACCCAATAAGGAGTTCATTGAGAACAAGAGCCGAATGGAGCATGGAAAGCGTGTGATAACAGCTGATCCCAAAAAGGACGAGCGCGATCTTACATTACAGATAAACCTGACAGCCCCTGATAAAGATACATTCTTTGCAAGGTATGACAGCTTTTGTAATGAGTTGGATAAAGGAATACTTGAAATAAAGACAAAGTATCAGCCCAATATAGTTTACAGGACTATTTATATTTCCTGTAACCAGTTCAGCCAATTCATGCAAGGCATAGGAAAATTCGTGCTGAAGCTGAATGAGCCTAATCCCAATAACAGAAATTTCCCCTTGATATTCTATTTGATTTTCAAATAAAATATATACTTTTGTTCAGCATTGTGTAAAGGCACACAAAACTTAATTATGGAACAAATCGACATCAAAGACATATCCGGTGCTATCCAGCTTACAACTTTGATCAATGAAGGCTGCAAGCGTAAGTTCACTCTGATGAAGGAGGACTACATCATGTTAAAGTTCTCCTTAGAGAATCCCATATATTTCAAACTTGGCTCATACGTGGAATGTAACTTCGGATTGTTCGAGGTGTGCGACTTGCAGAAGCCCGCATTCAACACCAATACCGCCGGCTACGATTACGAATTAAGACTTGACGCCTACTACTGGAAATGGAAAAACAAAATCTTCAAATATACCCCGGAGACGACCGGACAGGAGGCGTCCGGAACCTGACCGCTCCGCTTGACGTACAAGTCGGTATAGTCCTTAGAAATCTGAAAGCTCTTGGTTATGCGTATAAAGGACAAGATTTTGTTTTCTCCATTGATTCCACAGTCGAAAACAAGTCCCAGTTGATGAGTTACGACAACATCAACATCCTTGACGCTTGTTTTGAGATGGCGAAGAAATGGGATTGCGAATGTTGGGTGACTGAAAACATCATCCATTTCGGGCGTTGTGAGTCCGGTGACGCGGTGATTTTCGAGATCGGGAAAAACGTGCAGGAAATGTCACAGTCAGAATCCCAGTCCACCTATGCCACCCGTATCTACGCTTTCGGCTCAACAAAGAATATCCCATCTGACTACCGTCCGGTTGATGAGACCGTGGTTGTGAACGGCGTGGTGCAAAACGCTTAATGCTTCCCGAAGGCACTCCTTACATTGACGCTTATCCTGATATGACTACCGAGGAAGCCGTCGAGCAGGTGGTTATCTTCGATGAAGTCTATCCCCGAAGAACGGGCATCATGTCGGATGTCACCACTATCGAAGTGACGGACAAGGTGGAGAATGAGGACGGTACAACCACCGAGGAAAAATGGAATGCCTACCGCTTTAGGGACACGGGTGTTAACTTTTCCGAGAAATATATCCTCCCCGGTCAGGAGCTGAGGATACGTTTCGCGTCCGGGCTTCTCAACGGTTTGGAGTTCGCCGTGAAGTTCAATCCTGAGGGAAAGCCGGAGAAATTGGAGGATGGCGGATGGAACCCTGAGGCACAGCTTTGGGAGATAGTCAGGAATGAGGACTATGGCAGACCGCTTCCCGGTGATGTACTCTTTCCCCAGGATGGAGATGAATATGTGCTTTCCGGCTGGGACAGCACGAAAATAACCGAACTGGGGCTTGTGGGTGCCGCCGAGCAGGAGTTGAAGGAAAAGACTGAAAAGTACGCTGCCAAATCCAAGATAGACCCGAGTACCTATGGCTGCACGATGATGTCAAATGACGCATACCGTGAGGATGGCGTTCATAATTTCTATGGCATCGGTCAAAAGGTCAACCTTATCAACAAGGCTTATTTCGAGAACGGAAGACAGTCAAGGGTTATCGGATTTGAATTCAATCTTGACTATTCCTTTGACTCACCTGTTTATACTGTCGGGGAAACCGCCGCCTATTCCCGTATCGGGGAGCTGGAGGGAGTCTCTGAATGATATTATCTGATTCTTAAAGAAATCACAAAACACTAATAATCAACATTATAACAGAATATCATCTACTTTATAACTTCAACCAATATCATATACTCTTAGAAATCGGGGGAGTAGTTAAAGGAGGTTACTCCCCCTAATCAGTCTTCGTATCTTCGCTCTTGAAATTAAGTGGATAGAACAAGGAAAACTAGTTTCTACTATCATGTATATTCACGTGATGTCAGCCTATTTTCCCTTTAAAATCTTCTCTTTAGATTCGCAGTAAATTAAGTAAAACGTATGAAAAAGACAAATTTTAGTACAAGAGCCTATGTTATGAAGAATGGGCAGGTAATGATCCGGGTAAGATGGAACAGTAAGAAGAATGAGGTCGGTTTCTCTATCGGTTATACAATTGATCCTCTAAAATGGGATAGTGACAAACAATTGGTAAAAAGTAATACGACCCATAAAATCGGTGGGAAGATTGTTTATGCCCGTGAGATTAACAATGCAATCCGTAGTTTCCTGGTCTGCATCGAAGAAGTGTTTGCTAAATATGATCTTCATTCCAAAATACCAACGACAACTGACCTGAAAAAGTTGGTGAATGAGAAATTAGGAAGAACAAAAGAAGTAGAAGTTATACAAGAAGATGAAAACAAAACATTAAAAGATATATTTTCTGATTTTTTACGACTTCGCCCACAAGAAGGAAATTGGAGTCAAAATGCACAATATAAATATGAACAAATGTGGCATCAATTAACAGGCTATGATCCTAAAATAGAACTGGACACGCTGAATAAGGATAAAATGGTTCAGCTAATGAACTGGTACATTAAAAACAATTATTGTAATCGCACCATTGTAAAACAATTTAAAATGCTAAAATCATTTCTCCGTTGGGTTTCCAGAAATGGCTATGTAATACAACCCGGTGTACTGGAGTTCAAGCCTAAGTTAAAAGTTATACCGAAAGCTGTCACCTTTTTAAAATATAAGGAACTGATGCATTTCTTCCACTATGAATATCCCAAAGAGAAGGAGCACTTGTCAAAAGCTAGGGACATGTTTTGCTTCATGGCCTTCACCTCACTCAGATATTCGGATCTGGCCGCACTCAAACCAGTCAACCTAGTGGATGGATACTTGGATTTCTGTACTGAAAAGACCGATGACAAACTGCATATCGCTCTGAATGAACATGCCATGAAGATCATTGAAAAATACTCCTGGTACAAAGGTGATACCATATTTCCTGTTCCAAGCAATCAAAAATTAAATGATTATTTGAAAGAAGCCGCCAAACTCGCCGAACTGGATCGCGAAATATCCCAGGTTTATTTCAAGGGTAATACCAGACATGAGGATACCTATAAGTTCTGGGAACAGATCAGCTGCCACGATGCAAGAAGAACTTTTGTATGTTGTTCCTTGGCTCTTGGCATTCCGGCTAGCGTAGTAATGAGTTGTACCGGTCATTCCGATTATGAAAGTATGAAGCCTTATATCGAAGTGGCTGATGAAACACAGAAGATGCAGATGGAGAAATGGAATACCCATCAATACAAATCGGGAATCATAGAAAGTATGGAAAAAATGACTTCGGAACAGCTAAAACAACTTTTTGAGTATGTGAAGACTATAGCTTAACAAAAGGATTTATTATATTTGGGGCAGTATCTAATTTTAAGATACTGCTTTTTTAATAAATTCAAATTTTTAAGATGATGAACAACGAAGATAAATTCTATCGAGACTTGATTAAAAAATTCTTTGACAATTTTTATTATTTCATCAAAAAACATCCACAAGACAGAAAACCTCAAAGTAAAGAAGAGAAAATTTTGTTGCCTTTCTTACTGCAATGGATGAAAGAAAGAAAAGATAGGAAAATCATCAAAGACGAATTTAATCAAGTATATAAAAAAGGATGGATACCTATATATTCCGAAGAGAATGTACAGAAGATGGATGCTTATTTATTATGTACAGGTATTACATATTCTGTATGTGAAATGCTTATAGCTAATAAGTTAATTGATTCAAAAGAAGATATATATAATCTATTTAGGAGAAGTAGCACAAATAAATTTCAGATTTCAGAAACAGATTACAAAAAAATTCTTTTTATATATTATTGTATGCACTTCTATAATACAGATTTATTACAGAAGAGGGGAATTGAAAGCAAATTTGTATTCATAAATAAAATTATAAGTAATATTGTCAAAAAGGAAATAGTTTCCAATGTGTATGAAGAAGCCAGTAAAGATATTTCAGAGAAAACCAAACTTTCGATTCAAAGGAATTTTCACAAAAGTTTCAGTGACAGTGTTTGGGAATCCATAGATTTCATTTTAAAAAACTATTTTGCCCAAGAGGATATTGTACTGCAATATAAAACTTGGAAAATGGAGAAGGAAATGGATACTGAGACACTGAAAAGAAATCTTTTTTATTCATTAGTCATTAGAATCCCATTAAGTCAACAAAAACAATTTTTCGTTTCCTTATTATATTACTGGCATTATGGGTTAGTTGAAGGACATTATGCAGACACAATATTCGATGGTCTTCACGGAGAATTTGGTCTTGAAGAGAAAAGACTGCTCGCACGTTTACTGGTCTTGGAACAAAATAAAGAAACCTTAAAATATTTTCAAGAAAAGTACAAATCCTACTGCGACCAAAAACAGATTCCGGCAAATGAGCAAATCAAACCTTTAACAAGTTCTCTTGAATTAAAACCTGCCGAAAATAATAGTAGTTCAGAAGAACCGAAAGGATTATACCAATTAGATATACCTGAAGGATTTGATGACACCAGGTTAAACATTTTAGTTGGATTGTTGGAGTCCAAATTAAAATTTATAGATGTAGATGATAAAAATTCATTGGCATACTTTTTAGGGAAGGCTACTCCTAAGCCACCTAGGGGATATAATATTAGATGGAAAGGATCAATATATAGCCTAAAATATTTTTTTAAACAATTATATAAGAATATTGCCAGCGGTACATGGATTTCAATACATAGAGTATTCATGGTAAAAATCCGTGGGGAGTATAAACACTTAGAAAGCTACTTGTCACTTTCAAATTTATCAATCCCTAAGTGTGAGGAACGACTAGGAGAACTCTCCATAACAGCAATCAACGATTGTATTAACCTTGCTAAAAATAGTAAAACCAAAAAGTAGTAGCTATTTAGATTAGAACAGAATTAGAACAGAACTAGCGTCAGATTAGATTAGAAGAAAAACGCTCTAATCAACTATTAATTAAAGCCATACGTATTTTTGCGTATGGTTTTTTTTATAAAACTTTGCACCGTTGAATTCAACGATAGTATTATCAACTAAATAAAAATAATGGAAGTAATAAAAACAATCCAAGAACTCCTATCAGGAAAAGTAGTAGTTCTAACCGATGAAAATTTAGAAAATTTTCTTCAAAAGTGTAAGTTAACATGTAGTGACAAAGAAGAGGATGACCGTGATTATTTAGGGCTGCCAAGATTTGTTACAGGGTTGAAATCTCTGGCTGCGACCTTGAAAGTTTCATTGAGCACAGTCAGCAGATGGAAAGCCAAAGGGTTGCTTGACACCGTAACATTTCAAGATGGGAAATCCGTATTCTTTGATGTATATGGTGTACTGGAACTTTTACGGGTGAGTAACCAAAAGGGGAAATACAATCAATCGAAGTATAACAATAAAAATTGATTATTATGAATTCTAATTTAGAAAATGCTATGGCTAAACAGACAGAACAAGCAACCATCCAAGCGATGGTAGAGAGTATTAACAATGGTATGATACCTCAGGGAAGTGCTACGCCTGATAGTAACTGTAGCGCAGAAGTACAAGGTGTCCCAGTTGGAGAGAAAACAAGTGGGACAGCAACAAGTGGGACAGTTCCATCCAACCCATACCTAAAGAAATGGGATGGTATTCCCTTGCAACCAGGTATTCTTTATCATCGTAACCAGATGATAGGCTTGCCGGAATGCTGTATCATGGAGAACCGTCTAGCAGTTAACCGTGCGGAGGGATGGTTAAAGATATGTCGTGAAACTGGTATGGCGCAACCAGCCAAATATGTAAAGGCAAGTGTTGTAAAGGCGGCCGGATTTACACCTGCCATTATTGATAGTGATGGAACTCCACATCCTGTTCCCGATGAACAGGTACCTTACTGCTATGCAAAAATGGATGGTCACGGACGTTGTGCTGCTCACGATATTGACCTTGCCAAGGCCAAAGAGGATCCTGATCACAAGCCTTTCGACTTTACATTCCTATTTGATGATATAATGGATCCTGATCTGTTCTTAAAACAGTTCATTTCAATCAACTTTGACACAAAGAAAACAACGAATGCAGAACTTACAGGTTATGCAGCTGCTGTTCATAAGGATCCATATACGGAATATTACCATAAATTGCTCAAGGACGGATATGTTGCGAAAGCTGCCGCCTATTATACTTTTGGAAAAGAACCTACAAGAGAGGATATGAAGAAGATTAATGAGGGCAAATCCGTCAACGTGAATGAAGAACAGGTCAATGCGATACGGAAAGCGTTGGAGGTTTATAAGAATGTGTTTGTTGGAAATGCTTCCGCCAAGCTTCTTGCTAAAAGAGTGCAGAAATACAGGATGCCCAGAGGAATAATGCAAGAATGACAAGACACAAACTACCGAGGTTGTTCTGGGAGAGCTTTTTGATAAAATTTTTAACAACTGACACTAGTAATCACAGGGGTGATGATAACTGCATCACCCCTAAAACAAAATTTTATGAGAAATTCTATGTTTGAAGTAAAGACTCTTGGGGAAACAATTGCAGACAAGGGAAATGCCAATGAGAGGGGAACCGTTTTTTTCCCTTTCATAAATGAAGGTGATCTGGCTATTGTTGCAGGTGAGACAAATGTTGGAAAATCCATATTATGCGGTGATATTGCCATAGCAAATGCTTCCAACCTATGTCATTGGAATGAGCCTGTTAACGACAGGACAAGGACGTGCCTGTATGTAGACGGGGAAATGACTGATTCACAAATAACACAACGTTATGCCAATGTACCAGAATTTGCATTGGATGCTGTAAGGAGGGCAAGCATTACCCCTCTGGGACTTGGTTGTACAATAGATGATAAAATTGAGAATATTGGAAAGCTTATCAAAGCTGAGAATATACCGGAACTAGTATTTGTAGATAACCCGATGTCATTAATTGACTGTATGGTATCAGCGGCCAGTGCAAAAAAAGTAATGGAGGGACTGAAGCATATCAAGGATTATTTTGGAATAAGCATGATTGTTGCAGCCCATTTTCATAAACGTAATAGTAGAAAAGCGATTGGGATCAGCGATATTCAGGGCAGTTCCGTTATCGCCAATTACGCGGACAGTGTTGTTGCAATAGGAAATTCCTGCAAAGATCCGGAAATCAAATACCTAAAACAGTTGAAATCACGCAGTTCAAGAATAAACTCCGAGGTTGCAGTGTTGAGAATAAGTGAAGAACCATACCTGCATTTTGATTTCTTGGAATTTGATCAGGAGGAGAACCACCTGATAGAGAAACAGGAGAGTCACAGTTCAATTACCGAGTTTATGGCAGAACATATAATGAGGTTAAGCGAAGAAGGATGCAGTGTGCGTACAATCTCAAAAGAGTTAGGCATTTCTAAGAGTGTGGTAGGCCGATTTATAAAAAATCACAAGTAAGAGGCTTACTGACAGAAAATTACAGGAATATTCAGGGAATAAGATATTCCCCATTCCTTCAAATAAATAATAACAATGAAAGACGGGGCACTTAGACTAACGGAAAAACATATTCTTTCCGTTACAGCCCTTTCTATGCCTGAAAAACATCTCTGGCATGGAATGCAAGTGACTCAAGAACAAAACAATTATAAATGAAAAGATTATGAAAAATTTAAAAGAAAACAGAAATACATTCCCGAATTGGATGTATTGCAAGAAAACAGAGATTGACTTGTCGAAAAGTGGGACGGGCTTGTTTCCCGGTGCCTTTTATATGAACCGGCACGTTAAAAGGGTGATACTTCCGGATTATGCGGATACAGTACCGGCAAACATGTTCAAGGGATGTATAAACCTGAAAGAAGTTACCCTTCCCATGGATCCGGATATTGGCGAGTCAGCATTTGAAGGATGCAAGTCACTGACTGATATTCATATTCCACTTTGTGTCGGTAGCATTGCTGCAAACGCTTTCAGGGGATGCAAGGAGAGTATCAGGTTTCATTCAGATTCACCGATTATCAACCCCGAAAGACTGAAGCAACATATCGAGAAGGAACTGGGGCACAGTATCGAACTGTATGATATTTCCGGTAACCTGGTGGAATCAACGGACTGATAGGAACGGAAGACATCCACTTTCCACTAGACCCTTTTCATCATGGTTTCCAAAGAGAGGTTATGAAATCGGAAACGGTCTGTGGATTCAAAAAACAAGGAAAAACTTAATTAAAATTGTAGATAATGGAAAACATAAAAATTTCTATTACAGCCCTTTCTATACCTCTGAATATCCTTGGCATGGAATGTAAAGGGCTTGGAGACAAAAGGATAACAATAAGCAACACCTTAAAACAAGAGTATTATGGTAAAGTCTAATTTTGATGACAATAACTTATTTACAGTAAATATATCCCCAATTTCCAGCAAGCAAGAATACAGTTGCTTGTGTGAGGTAGTGGAAGAATATGGTGGTAATTTGGATTATCTTATGGGTAAAATCAGTCAAGCAATTAAGAAAAACACTCTTTTATATCAGGACTATTCGAATGCTGACCATTTAGATATAGGTTCACATTGTCACGCTTTTCCTTCTTTCGACTTGGGGGATGGTTATATAGCCTATGTCGGTATGTTTTGGCCGGAAATGAAAGAAAATTTAGCGATTTCCCTAACAAAAGAATTTGTTCTTGAAAATGGCGGTGATGACATGACTATGGGTATTATTAATCCAAATAACACCGATGAACCACAACTTGCATTCTTTACCAGGCTGTTTTTTGAATATTTTTCGGATACTACGAAATTTGGAAAGAATCTCTTCTTCGTTGATGCAGCCTTGAATGGTTATATTTCAGAATGTTCAGGGGAAGTGAGGTGGTTGTTTTCCGAAGGATTAGCTTTCGGATATAAGTACTGCAAATTCTATGTTTTCAATGAATTCACTGATGCTGTAAAATACTCTGACGATTCTTTGAGTGAAGACGATCTTTTTGATCTTATCTGGAATAGTGGGTGGTAAAGTAAGAAAACAAATTAACGGGGAGAATCTTGTATTCTCCCTCTCATTAATAAATTTATAATAGAAATGAAAAAGCAAAAAAGAAAAAATGGCAAGGCTATTTATCAGCCTGCCGGTAAAGCCGGAGAATACGGTACATGGGGATGTAATTTTTATGTCGGTTGTTTGAACGACTGTGAATATTGCTTTTGTCCAGACTTCCTGAAATCTGGTACTTGGAGTTTGGTTCCCAATTTGAAAAAAGCCTTTAAAGATGAACAGAACGCTATCGATATCTTTAGAAAGGAGTTTTTTGAGAATCTGGCAGAATTGCATATAAGCGGATTGTTCTTTAGTTTCACTACCGATCCTTTGCTTCCGGAAACAATGGGACTGACAGCACAGGCAGTAAAAATATGTGTGGAAAACGGTGTGAATGTAAAGCTGCTGACCAAGCGGGCTGATTTCATTGACAAGTTTTTCAAGTTGCTTGTCAGCTATGGCAATTTTGATGCGGAACTGTATCTGAAACATTTGGCTTTCGGATTTACTTTGACAGGACACGATGAGTTGGAACCTGGTGCTTCTTCCAATGGGGAACGTATCCAAGCAATGAAAGAGCTGAATGAACTGGGTTACAAGACCTTTGCAAGTATTGAGCCGATTGTGGATTTTCAGTCCTCCATGTCGATGATAAAAGCCAGTTTCCCGTTCTGCAATCTTTATAAAGTTGGCTTAATGTCTGGAAAAGGAATAAACTACAACTTTCTTGAAGCCAAACAGTTCTTTTCAGAATTGCAGCTGTTACCTAACTCAGTGAAAATTTACCTTAAAGACTCACTGGTGAAATTACTTGGTGTGGATAGAGCTACATTACAAGCTAATTTTGTGTCAAGTGATTATAATATGTTCCAATAAAGCAACCTGAATAAAAATAGAAACAGGTGTCTTTTATTTTGATGCTTGTTTCTATTTTCATATAATAAGAACAGAGCCATAATCCGCTTCAAATCGCTAAAACGCTCCTCTAATCAACCGTAATTCTTACTTCTGATATGAACTTGTATTTTAATCATACATCCATTGGAGGTTCAGAATCTTCATTGGATCGTCAGGAAAATACTGCTCCTGATGTTATCGTCCAAAAAGTAAGTATAACTCCGGAAAAATTCAAAGATGATGTCGAAGCACTGGTAAAGTATATCGGTGAGGAACATTTTATTTCCGGTCTTGGCATTGAAGTTACACTGGGTGAACTTCTTGCCGTAATTCCAAGAAAACGTAGAAGATGCGAAGCGTATAACTCTTTGGTAAAATACCTGAGAGAAGAAAGAAACATTTTATTAACCATTAAAACCAATAAGAAAAATGGCAAAGAGTAATAAAAAGATACCACTTGATATAGTAGTAAGTAATGTAATATTGAGAATTAGTAAGAAATACGGTATTCGAGTAAATTGGGCTGGCACTCGTGTTTATAAAGAGTATAATACTACTGACTGGAACCGATTTCTACAGATTCATGCCAATGCGGATGGCTCCAAATTTCTGAATGTCAAGCCTAAGAATGTTCCGTTGGATGAATTAGTTGCCGATGCTTATAACCCCATGCCTAAAGACGGAAAGAAATATATTCTGATTCATAAAGATGGCGACTTAGGAAACTGTCAAGCCAATAATCTTGAATGGAAACAGGTCAGGAAGTATAAACCAACAGCCACCAAACGTAAATTAGATAACGGTTTGGAAGTGAAAGTTGATGGAACAATACTTGATAAGAAAAAAGCATTACCTATTGTGAAAGAAATCGGAGACAGCGACACAGATTCGATGAAGGCAATAGAGCATCCCTATGTTTCCTATAGGCGAAAGAATAAGTGGGGAAACTATGAAGATAAGACTGCGGATGTTGATGATCTGATGGCTGCGGCAGAATATGTAGATGGGGATAAATCTACAATGAAAAGGCCAAGGGTACTTCATAAGAACATGGATTACAAGGATTTTCATGCCTTAAATCTTAAATGGGTGGAAGAAAGCAGTCCTGAATATCAAGAGTATATGAAAAGGAAGAAGGAGGATATAGATAAGCTGACCAAAGAACTAAACTGGAATAATCCCAATTTCAAGTTACCTGACAATCAATAAATGAATAATCAGGGTTGGTCGGAGACAAGAGTATGGAACGTAGTGGAATGTATAACATAACTGTAAGACAAAGTGTTATAAAAAAGTGTGCAAATGAGGTACAAATGCTTAAAAGAAAGTTCTGTCAGTTTTTATAACATCCGGTTATGTACCATACTCTTTACTTCGTATGTACTTCTGTCTTCGACTTAACCCCAACATAAACTTTTAATTCCAGATAATGAAAAAGATAACATTAAATGTACCTGACGGAATAAAGTATCTGTCAGAATGGAAGGAGTTATGGAACCTTCTGCCTATGAACCAACACTATATCCTGAATAAAAGGATTTGTGGTTGTGGAGCTACTGAAGCCTATATCGGTTCAGACAGGAAAGTGATATTGGCCAGTCCCAGAAAACAGCTCCTCTATAACAAGTATTCACAGCATCTCTCCGACAACCTCCATCTCTACCGTTATCAGGGAAACCGTGAGAAGTATTTTGAGAGCAAGTCTTATTCGGAAAAGGATGTCTTTGCTTTCAACGATGAACTAAGTAAATATATAAAATCAGGTGGGAAAAAGATCCTTACCACTTACGACTCACTCAGGAAGATTAAGGAAGTTCTGGTAGCTGATGGTGAAGACCTGGATAAATGGACTGTGGTAGTGGATGAATTTCAAGCCATGTTCTATGATTGCCAGTTCAAGCCTACAACGGAATACGAATTTGGGCAGATCCTGGGAGCTTTCAATACTGTGGTCTATCTTTCAGCCACACCTTTCCTGGAATCCTACCTTGACATGACCCGACAATTCAAGGATATGACTTTCTATGAACTTTTATGGCCTGAAAGTATGATGCAGATTCCGAAAGTGGAGGTTATAAAATCCAAAAAGTCTGTCTTCAAACTATGTAGTGAGCTGACCGGCAAATACAGGGAAGGAAAAGGAAATAGTACTGTCGTGGATGGTAAGGAATTTGTAGCGAAGGAAGCTGTTTTCTATATCAATGATGTTTCCGTTATAAAGAATATCATAAAGAAAAATGGCTTGAAAGTGGACGAGGTAAACATAATCTGCTCTTCCAAATCAGAAAACATCAAGAAACTGAATGAATTATCCAGGGAGGTGGGAGAAAAGTTTATGATCGGTGATATTCCGGGTAAGGGAGAACCGCATAAGATGTTCACCTTCTGTACTTCCACCGTATATATAGGTGCTGATTTCTATTCCACCAACGCCTATTCCTATATCTTTGCCAATCCGCTGGTGAAAAGCATGACCGTGGATGTTTCAGTGGATTTACAACAGATAATAGGTAGACAGAGGCTTGATACAAATCCGTTCCGTAATACAGCCACTCTTTACTTTAATACCCGAAAATCAAAGGTTACGGAAGAGGAACTGGAGAACTCAATCAAGGAGAAGAAGGATAAGACAAAGAAGCAGATTGATAATTTTAATGCGGTTCCGAACAAGGATGAACAATTGCAGATGATGGAAAATACAATCAGGCAACAGGGACATAAGGAACACTATTGCTGTATTATCAAGGATGCGGATAATAATGTCAGAATTGTTGAGAATGAAATCCTTGAAATATCTGAAAGAAGGGCATGGGAAGTTACAAACCGGATCTATAACAATGATTTTTCCATGTACCGTGCTTTAAGGGTTGGTGCTGTCGTTACAAAATCCTCAGGAAGTGATGATCCTGAAGTACAGCGGATTTTCAAGGAGTGGAATCTGGATAATCAGTTCCCTAGAAAAGCCAGACTGTATTGTGACCTATATGATAATTTCCCTGAACTCTTGGAGGACTGTACTTTCATAGAGGGCAAATATAAGAAATATCATGACGCTCTTGGAAAAGAAGGATTTGAAGCGTTATGTTGGAGGGAAGACTATATCAGACAAGCTATCGAACCTACTCCTTTTGACAAGCTACCCAAGGATCAGATAGCAGTGAAACTAATAGATGCTTTGAAGACAGACAAGACTTATACCAAATCAGAAGTCAAGGATTTACTTCAAGGTATCTATAAGGAACTGAATATAACAGGAAAACCGAGTGCTTCTGATATATCCAAATACCTGACCTGCGAGGATAGGACTGTCAGGATGAAAGGTAAATTGATAGCGACTTTCAAGGTAACATCACACTTCAGAACAAAAATATCACTTTTCAATAGAATTACAGACATCAATCACCCTGAAGAATATGATATAGACAAGGTACTGGATATAATCAAGACCGACAGCTATTATCATGTAGCCGGGAAAGTTGATGCGGTAAGGAAAGCCAAGACCAAGGAAGAAAAAGAGAAAGCCAAGATGAAACTTCCGGCTGTAACATGGAACGGAACTTTCAAGACGAAGAACAGAAGCGATTTGATTCACTATTCTTCATTCACCGCTCTGGATTTCGACCATATTCAGCCAGAGAAGATGGATGAGTTCGGAAAATGGTTACAAGGATTTCCATGTATCTATGCCTATTATGTCACTCCGAGCGGTAAGGGTTATAAAGCGATTATTCTTCATGATAATTATGAACCGCTTTATCATTATGACCTGTATAATCAACTTTTGGAACTCTTCGATTGCCCTGAGAAAGATACAAGTACGGTGGATTTAGCCAGAGGTAATTTTCTGAGCTATGATCCGAACCTATGGAAAAATCCTAATCCTCAGCCTTTTCATTTTGTTCCATCTACCCCTAAGCCTATTATACTTGATACTGTAACAGAAACCATTATAAGGGATGAAACAGGAACTGAAATAATGACGGAGGATGATTCTTATGTAGCCAATTTCCTAAACACTCTGAGCAGACAAGTTGTTTCAGATGACAGTATAATCCGTATCCTTGGGAAAATCTGGACTGGAAAATCAATAGCCAACGGGAGGAATAATACTACGATGTCTTATGCTGGAGTTCTATGTAAGGCAGGAGTAGAGAAAAACAGAGCCAAGTCATTCATCGAAGAGCTTGTTCCGGATTATGATATTACTGAAATAATTGAATATGCCTACTCTCATAATACTTTCGGATGTGAACGTAGGAAATATAAATCAAGAAAGAAATAGCCAATAAAAAGGAGATTGAACCATACAAATGTTCGGTCTCCTTCATTTTTTTCCACATCACAAGAATCAAGTCCTGTAAGTGATCTTTTTTAGGAACACTCAGCCCAATAAGATTTATTATTTTACAGATCACAACAGGACTTGATAAATACAAAAATAGGAATAATAAACCCAAGATCAAAACGGCTGCATTTTTATATTCGGAATAGGCTCTTCTACTATTCTTACAACGGGACTTTTTTAATTTTATTGTGAAAACCCTAAAATCATCTGTTATGGTCCACGAAAGACAGTAACAGTTTTATCCATTCACTCTTTTTCAACAAGCAATATAAAAAGATGAGGTTACCTCCTTTTCGGAATAACCTCTCCACAAAACTAAATCCTTTGATGGTCAGTCTGTCCCTGCCTTCACAAGTAAAAACAAACAGGTGAGAAAAAATAAATTTATATTTTAGTTGAAATGTTATAAAGGTATGCAGATTACATGACATAAACAAATGATATGCAAAATAAAAAACGCCACCATCAGATTGAAAGCAGCCGTTGAATAAGGAATCAAGAGGTATACCAGAACACAACAATTATATAATTTTTCCCCCAAAAATATCCAAGCAGAAACAGCATATTTTTACAGAGAAAATAAAAAAGAAATATCCCTGCTAATAAAAGCAAAGATATCCTCTGTCTGACTTTGAGATATTTTTACTACTTCTTGAAATGATAATCACATAAAGCTAACGGAATCTTATACTTCCCAAGAACCCTCATTTTCATTTTGGAGACAACTTTCCTAACCGGTAAACAATAATAAAATAAAGGATTACCTGGAACCTGACCATATCCTACCAAAACATGATCCACCTTAGACAATAACGAAATACTTTTATCATCCAACTCGTATTCATCATCTTTGATCTGAGGTATCCATAAACACAACATCCTCAACATTTGATCATCTGTTGTTTTAAAAGCTATAATCCTGTTTTCTTGAAGTTCACAATTAAGAGTGAAACGATTGGCACTGACAAAACGACAAGCCATTGATGCGAATTGTTCATTCTCTTCAGCCGATACAGAAACAAAGAAGAGAAAGAATATAAAAAGAAAAAATTGAATTTTACGTAACATATATAAACTCACTTTAAATGTACTTTGAACACTAACCCACCAGAAAAATAACGACACCTGTTAAATTCCACCACTGCATTTACATAGTCTTTCCAAAAACTATATTCCATTCCTATATTCACCTGATATTTCGAGCCATCAGGATCAAATGTCAGATCAGATCTCACATCAGTATAACCCGGAACAATCTCACCCATCAGATTCACACCATTAATAATCCTGTTCATCAACGAACCATTTTCTTTCAGGTCAAAACGAAAATTAGCACCGAAAGCAGGATTATTAAGCTTGTTATCAAAACGGTTGCTATAAATCCATGAGATATGTCCACTCAATGTACCGATTTTATCAAAATAAAGATGTTTGGTTATAGCCAGATAGTAACGGTTCAAAAAACCATTATTATAATTTTGATCAGATTGAACAGATAATGAGCCTCCATTGGCTGAATCTCCAATCCCATCGTTAGCGCCTATCACGATCTGGGGAGTCCACGATTTCCACCAGCCTTCTTTCCAGATTCTGAGACGGAAATGAAAAGAACGGTCCTGATTAACAAACTTGCCATAAGTTGAAGGAACCCAATAATCAGAACGATTACCATAATCCACAGGAACAGCCTTATGACCGGTACATAGATAACCTGCTTCTAACCAGGGAAAAACAGTTATATTAATATAGTAATTCCATGTATCATACCACCATCTCGGTACTGTAGCGTGATGATTCAACCAATTACCTCCAACCATGAAAGTTTTGTCCCTCTGCATATCGGCTGTAGGCATATTCATTAAGCCAGTTGTACCATAATTGATCTGGGAAATCACTGTTGTCGGTATAAAAAACAGAAAAACGAGTAATACACTTATGAAAATTCTATTAGATCTCATTCTTCAAATTTATTTTTTAACCTGTACCGTTTCCATTTTTTCTTTTCCTCATGACGCATAATCATCACCATCAACCTCACATCCATAAAAAGAAAATAAGTTCCAAAAATCATAAGAAACAACCACCATCCATACTCAACCCATATGGCAACATGGTTCACAAGATAAAATAGAACAGTTATACCTGTCCAGAAGCAAAAAGTAAGAACCAACATGGATTTCCATATCAATTTTACCGCGAAATGATAAAGACGGAAAGAGGGAATAATCATCAGAATTTCTTGCCGAAAGCGATATTGAGGAAAGTCTTTACAAGAATTTTAAAATCGAAAAACCAGGAACGGTGCTCAAGATAGAACAGGTCATAACGAAGACGACGAAGCATCTTCTCCATTGTATCGGTATAACCGTTATAAAGCGTGGCATAAGAAGTCACCCCGGACGTATCTGATAAAAAAACGATAACGTGGATCATGTTCCATAATTTGGTCAATATAGAATTTTCTTTCAGGACGTGGACCGATAAAGGCCATATCACCGATAAACACATTCCATAACTGGGAAGCTCGTCCAGATGATGCTCACGAAGAAACTTGCCGATTTTTGTCAATCTCGGATCTTCCCCACCTTTATATAAAGCCGGCCCGAACTTCTCAGCATCCAGACGCATACTTCTAAACTTATAGATATTGAACGGTTTACCAAAACGTCCTATTCTTTCCTGCTTGAAGATAGCAGGACCACCATCCTCACGCTTTACAGCAATATAACAGTATAAAAACAAGGGAGAAAAAATGATCAATGCGATGAATGCTATCAAACAGTCCCCTATCCGTTTGACATTACGTTGAAAAGCATTCATTCCGTCAGGAATGAATGCATCAGTCTGTTGTTCCATATTGTTTTGATTGATTTAATATAAAAGAAATGTCTTTATGCCTCGACCTTGGATGCAATAAAACATGTTTGCTATCTTAGCTTTTTTATATAGGAGTGCCCTCCATCTATTAGGCATTATTCGAGTTATAACCCGGATAATAACATTTTGAACATATCTTGGAAATGATATAAAATGACTTCTCAAAAGAAAATTCGAAACGTACTCTGTACCGACATATTTCAATCCACCTCCGCTTGAACATATCCGGAGAAGAGCGGAAATACAACAAGCTCTCTTGAATATTATAAAATTTTGCTCCATTCATCAACATACGGACCCATAAATAATAATCCTCAAACAAAGGAAAATGTTGATATCCCCCCGCTGCAAGTACTGCTTTTTTCCTGAACATCACAACTGGATGATTTATAGGATTTCTTTTTTTAGCAAAACTGAGAATCTCTTCATGGCATTCCGGAAGCCTTTTCACAGAAACCACATGGGAAATGTCTCCCTCAAACTCATCAATCCATGATCCCACTACATCCACTTCCGGATCTTCTTGGAAAATCTTCAATTGCTTTTCAAAACGGTCTGGCTTCACTATATCATCTGTGTCCATACGAGCTACTAGATCGTGAGAGCAATGCTTCAATCCTTCATTAAGGGCCTTACCAAGACCTTGATTAACTGGTAACGAAACTACTTTCAATATATAATATTTAGACTGATATTTATTTATAACTCGTTCCAAGTCATCAGTCAGAGGTCCATCCTTAACTAAAACAACCTCATGAGGAAAGAGTATCTGTGAAAAAATACTATCTAAACTTTGAGAAAAATAAACAGGATTTTCTTTTTTATAAACAGCCAGAAGTATAGAAAACATAACCTAATTTGTATATACAGCTAAATAATCCCGATAGAAACAATCTGGGGAATAATGTTCCCAAAAACATTGACAAGCCACTTCAGATTTATCTGTTTGCAACGCCAATTTTATAGCCTCCATTAAAGAGTCAATTTTTTCTCTCTCAAAAAATGTTACTTCATTCTCTGACAGTATTTCTTTAAAAATTGGTATGTCAGAACAAACAATATTTCTTTTATAAATCATAGCTTCCAATAATGATAAAGGAAATCCTTCACTACGACTAGACATTACGTAAATATCATAGTAAGGCAAATATTGATAAGCATTTTTTTTATAACCTGCAATACACACACGATCCCTTACCCCCAATCTATCTGCTAAATCTAATAATGAAATTTTAGATTTTCCATCTCCTACAATCCATAATTTAACATTAGGCATAAACGGTAACACTCTGATTATTTGGTCTACACCTTTTCTAGGAGTCAACAGAGCATTACACCCCAACAATATTTTATTTTCTTTAAACGATAATATTCTTTTTACTTCTGCTGTATATAATTTGTTACATTTATCAATAATACAAGTATTATGTACTATAAACAACTTCTTTTGAGAAATCCATCGGGAGTAATAATTCAAAGCGACTTTTGTCAATACTACAACTTTCGTATGACGACATAATAGAAACATCCACATATTACCTATTAGATATGCAGTCAATACATTATATTGGGCGGCTAAATCCTGTATAACCATGTTATGTAAAGTAGAAATACAAACTGTACCTTTTAAACGCCATGGTTTATGCAAAAAGATATAAGCATCTGGACGTAAGCCATGAGAATGCACAATATCATAAGACGAAAAATTAATAGACTTTAAAAAAAATATTCTTTCTGTTTTACAAGGAAATTTCAGTTCTATAATATTATCAAAATAATAAACCGTACATTCATGCCCATGAGCAAGCATTTCTTGAACAAGATGAAAAACGACCAAGACTGGTCCCCTCTGAGCCAAAGAGGGAACAATATATGCTAATTTCATCGTAACCACCCCCGCATTTTTCTAATCAAATAAACAATTGACAAAGACAACCAATATATTTTTTTAATAGCAGATATCAATGCTAGTTTATAATAAAAAGGATACACTGAATTTCGCATAATGTACATATTTGCATCTGGATACATATTTGTAATCTTCTTGATTTCATCTTTATTATTACAATACTGAAGCCACACAAAACGAACATTGTTTTTTATCTGCATTAAATCGTTTTGATGGCATTCATATATATTATGCTTAATCAAAAAAAACTCTATAAGAGAAACAATCTTATTTAAACCTTCTAATGCTATCAAAGACATTTTAGCTGTCTGAGAATTTTCATATTGCACATAATGTAAAAAAGGCTTGTTTAAATAATAAATCCGATTTGCATAATAAAAGCACTTGATAGAAAATAACAAATCCTCCCATACATTAAATTTTTCCACAAAACGTATATTATTATCCTCTATAATATTCCTATTTATTAGTTTATTACATGTTGATCCATGCAGTTTACCTTGTAATAACAGAGAGATACATTTCTCACCTATATCCGGACATTTTTGAGTTTTCACATATTCTCTATCAATATAATTTACAAAATAATCTGAAACAATAATATCTGCCTGCGAACGTTGTTTTGCATAATACATCTCTTCTAACATGTTTGTTTCACAAAAATCATCGCTGTCAATAAATATTACATATTTTCCTGTTGCACTATTTAAACCTGTATTTCTAGCAGCGGCAGAACCTCTATTTATAGTATGATTAATTATCACTGTTTGAGATTGTCTAAGAGGAAACTTTTTTAATGCAGAAAGTAAAATCTGAATACTCTCATCTGGAGAACAATCATTCACAAAAATATATTCCACATTCTGATAAGTTTGCATAAAAAGAGAAAGAGCACATTTATATATATAATTTGCAACTTTATATACAGGAATTATCACAGAAATCTTATCCATATCAATAATTGTTTATGTAAAAATGCTCCCAAGTATTTTTTCTATCATAAAAAGTTCGCATACCAGTAAGTATATTGTCATAATCATATAATATAGTATCTGTAAGAGCTATCGTTCGACTTATAGAAAATAATAAATAAAAAGAGATTAATACCTTATGATAACTAATCCTTTCTTTTCCAAACAATAATAAAGGTATCAATATCCAATAAAAGTAACGAAACATTGCTGCCACCCGATCAATAAAAATAGAAAAATCAGAACAATAAACCATTAATAGCAGATACATATAAGCTGTGTTTATAAACAAACGATTTATACAACTTTTCTGCTCCAATCTCGAGGCATATTTATAAAGCAGAAAAAATGTAACTATACGTTCCACAAAGCCAAAAGATAATCCATAAGGCTGACTAAACAAATCTGAATCTAAATAATTTATAAGCATCATTGAATACACCCCTCCCATAAACGTCAGCACTGGTAATAAAATTAATTTAACAATACCAATATGACAAATGAAAAGCAAATTTCCAATTACAAATAGTGATCCAATTAATCTTTTATTAATATCTCTATTCAGAAGGAAATATAGCGGGAAGAATAATATCGCACTAGAATGAAATCCTATTGCTATCGTATTATAAAATAAAAAATATGTGATTTTTTTTCTATACACATACTGCAAGGAATAAATAAAAAGCAATAAAGCCTTTATATTCCTCATTAAATCAATCTCGTATCCCATACTAAAAACGATAAAGAAAAAGAATCCCCACGCATAATATTTGGATAAATATAATTTAAAAATTAAATGTAATAATATGAAATCAAAACAGGTGGAAACCAATACAAAACCATGATAATCAAGTCCAATAATTTTACATCCAACCATAAAAAATCCAAAGCATGGTTCTGTTGAATATTTTTGTATAATCAAATCAGAAGTTTGATTATATATTTCATAATAACTATACCAATCCCAACCTACAAATCCCCGACACCCAAAAAATAAAATGAAAATTCCTCCACTAATTAAATATTTTCTATGTATAGTACATCTTAAAAAGTTAATAGTCAAAAAACAAAATAAGATAAATAAATAAGGCAATGAAAATATAAAGTTATGGAATTGCATACCTCACAGATTATATTATTATAATTTGGCAAATCGCTTATTCTTTAATAATCTCACTTCTTTTTTCAAAGGAGTAAAATATTGTGGATATATTTTTTCCAATCCAACTCTAACTTTAGTTTTTAACATTATTCTAAAAAGATAAAAATATGATTTGAACGATAACTTATTATTAATAATCAATTCATTTTCTTTCACTCGCTTTAATTCGTTTCTTAATTGTGTAGAAACACCATTTTCACACTCACAAATAGATATATATTGAGGTATATATTTAAAAACATACCCTTGCTTGTATAAGCTAAACAACTGATTATAATCAGCACAAATGTTATATTTTAAGTCAAAAAGATTATTCTCCAATAACACTCTTCTAACAAAAGTAGATTGATGAAAGATTGGAAAACTTTTACTAAAATTTTCCAAAGAATCCACTAGGTGAAAATATTTACCAAATGAATATACACTTACTCTATTACCATATAATATATCTACTCCTTCATATTCATTTAGAATGCTAGATATAAATATTTTATTTAAAACTTTCATATCTAAGAAAGAGTCACCACAATTCATAAAATTAATCCATTCACCCGTTGCTATTTTTATTCCCTTATTCATCGCATCATAAATTCCCTCATCTGGTTCACTCACCCAATAAGCTATTTGATCTGCGTATTTTCTAATAATATCTATTGTTCCATCCTTACTTCCCCCATCAATAATGATATATTCTATATTGGGATAAGTCTGATTGATGACGGAAAGAATTGTTTGTTCAATAGTTGCAACAGCATTATAGGAAACTGTTATAACAGAAATTAAAGGAGGGGTCACTATTTCATTTTTTACGACTTTTCTTTTCATTACATTTGAAACTCCCCTTATATTATTTTAACCAAACAGGTATATTAGGTCTGCATAAAGCCTTATCTACTAAAGATCTAACATACTTTATTATTTTCCCCCTTATAGACTGTTCACACCAACTATGAGCCACACAATGAACCGCAAAATTACTTTCCTGATATTCATCATAACCACCGGCAACAAAGTGTGACGGATAAATCATAGTATCAAAATCTAACTCCTGTTTCTTATCAACATAACAATAACCATATTTTTCCAATATCTTAGCATAAACATCTGGAGATATCAGCTGAACATCAAATATATTATCATCTTGAATAAAACGACGCCCCATATAATAAGCCAACATCTCTTTAAGAACAGGACTTCCTGGCTCTCCCATAAAAAAAGCAGCCTGAACGCCACAACCTTTTATATTTGAAGAAGAAAGATTCTTTCCTCTGTCATCAAGTTTATTAGACATAGAATATTTATATAACATATTTTCATGATATTCTTGGAAAAATACCAATTTGTTTTTCATAAAGGCATCAAACCGTTGCAATATATAAATATCACTATCCATATATACTCCTCCTTCATGGTATACAGCCCAAAGACGTATCACATCTGCCGCAAACGCCCATTTACGCACTGATATGGCTTCTTTAACATATAAAATATTTGTTTCAAGTGCCATTTCCTTTGTCCAAATTTTAATCTCAAAATCAGGCAATACCCTCCGCCAGCTATCAATACATTTTTTAATAATATCAGGGTATTCATCACCACTAAACCAACATAAATGAATAACTTTAGGAATTCTCATCATAATTTCATATTAGATTTTAACCATATATACAATATCACCATATTAAGCAAAATAAAATCTGAAAATAAAAAAACATAGATAGAGTTTATATAGAGCATGAAATAGAATATCTGATTTTCAGTACCTAACCCCCTATTTCATGTATTGTTTTAATATATGGTTTATTTATGCTTGTTGTAATAATCCATTAATTTATCTATATCAGTCAACAATTCCCAATGTTCTTTAAACCATTTCGGGGAATTATTCCACCAATTTATAGATTGTAAAAATTCAATTGTCTTTTCACTATACCTATACTTAATGATTTTAGCCGGCACACCGCCTACAATGGCATAAGGCGGAACATCTTTAGTTACAACAGCCCCTGCAAGCACTACGGCTCCATTACCAATAGAAATCCCTCCCACAAAAAAAACATGTTCACCAATCCAACAATCATTACCAATCCAAATAGCATATCCATTTTTTCTATCTACTAATTTATACTCATCATACATTTGGCGTGTAGCAAATGTCCCTCCACAGTTTTTATTTAAAGAAAAAAAAGCAGGACTAGTAGTAGCAAAAGGATAAGTATAAGCATGTATACCATAATTACAATTTACATTTGGAGCTATAGAAGTAAAACGTCCTACGTAGGCAGACAAACTACAATATGAACCTATATATGAACCATATCCAAGATGTCCATGAAAATAAGTATGTGGCAATATTCGCGACATACCTTCAAAAGTAGAAAGCGTGCTGATATTAGATGAAAAGGCAAACTTTATCTTCCGACCATTCTTTATCTTATGATACATATATTTCACTAATCTCTTCAAATACATTTTTTATAGAATCATATTTTGCGATACTCATATATCAATAATAACATTTACCCACTACTGAAAATATTCAAATATAAGTACTTTTTAATTATCAACTATTTTCAACAAACACCTACTCCTACAATAAAACAAATCCAATTAATATATATTTAAGAGATATTTTATACAAGCAACAAATTATTTATCGCTGCCAAATTCCAGTAGCTCTATTATTTACAATTTTCATTATCTGAATCTTGCCAATCAAAGTCAATACGGCAAGAGTTACGGTTGGTATCAACAAAGCTCCTTGGACTCCCCACAAACGACAAAACAAACAAATGCAAGGAAGTGATATAATTGCAAAACATACATTTATAATCAACTGCAAACAAACCATACTTGTTCCATTGATGAGAATCATGTAAAGATTCGCACTAGTATAAAAAAACATAAAAACAGCCATACATATAGATAAAGAAAAAGAAATAGACACAGAATTACCGACCCACCATTGATAAAAAAAATTAGAACATAGCACCATCAGAATCAAAATAGGAATACATAGCAACCACAAAAATTCCAATTTTTTCACTATTCCACTCATCCAATTATAGTCTTTTTTCACATATGCATCCGTAAAAGCCGACCAAAACGGGGTAAGAACAATCACAAACACCATATTGAGCACATTAAAATATTTATAAGCAATATTATACTGAGTCACAGCTTCCGGACCTTCTACTCTAGATAAAATAATATTAATGAATTGAAAGATAAATAACATGGAAATCATGATAACAAAAAACTGTCCTCCCAATCCCAAAATCTTTTTAGTCAACGAAAAACGAATATAGTGCAATGATGGTGCTACAATCTTATATCTCTTTCCATAAAACATCAGAATAGAAACCACCAATAATAACAAACATGGAATTCCTGAAAAAGCCAGAGCCAAAGCACTCAAGCTTCCTGTTGTGTTTTTCGTCAGAATATAAATACAAACAAAGGCCAAAACTTGTCCTCCGGTCTGTATCAGTGAAGCCAGAGCAGGTTTCTGGTCAGCAGTCAGCATTGTGGTAAAAACACTGGCTACAATATTGATGCAGAAAAAACAGGCCAGCAAACCAAACACGATATGAAGTTCCTCGTTATAAACCGCGTCAATATTCAATATACTACTCCAGTTCAGGTATTTGTTCACCATCAAGGTTATCAATAGAATAACAGAGAACAACAGAAACAGTACAGCATATGTAGTACTGACATATTCTTTAGCCAGTCTGATATCCCCCTTCGCTTTCGCTTCTGCAAAACGGTTACGAAAACCATGAGCAAACCCCAAGTCAAAATAGGACAACCAGGCTATGATTGAACTTAAAGTCAGCCAGATTCCATATTTTGTCGGATTAATATAATCAATGGTCAAAGGAACAACCTGCAATGAAATCAAAATACTTATACATTTCAACACTAATGAAACGGCGATATTTTTCTTTATGATAACGCTACGTTCATTACCTTTTGTAAAATAAGAGTAAATTTTAGATCTTATATTAACCATATAGTCTTTCTATACTAACTACTACTTCACAACACTTTCTTCACCGCCTGAATATGCCACCTATGATAATTTCCATTCAAAGCAGCCGGAGAAATAGACAGAACCTTATAATCAGGTTTGTCGTGATGAATAATATGTTTCCGAAAATAATCATCAGCCTCATCATGTGGAACAGAAGCCATCACGACATATTCAGGATAACCGGAAACCATGAACAGATTAATCTCACATCCCTGAAAAATATTATCCACCCGAAAGGCTGATCTTTCAAAAGCCACCCAGTATGTACCTATATTATAAAGGTGGATGAACTTCCCGTTGTTCCTCTCTCTCTCCAAGATATCCTTATGATGATCCTTTATCAGCATCTGAAGCCTGATTCCTGCCGGTAAAGCCTTAGTCATGATTTCTTTTCTTCGGTTCCTCAATTACTTCTATAAGATCAGGTGAGAGTGTGGCCATTGCAAGAGCCAGTATACCCTGCAAGCTGATAACCACTCTCCGGTCCCTGCTTCCCTTCACTTTCACAAAAACTCCCTCATATCCCTCGAACTGTCCTCCTGTGATTCTGACTTTTGTTCCCTTTCTTAAGTTAACCTCATCGGGACTGAAAAAAATAATCTGTTCGTCATAAGTACCTGCCACAGCAATGAAACGCCTCATCTGCTCATCGGGAACTATGATCTTCTCACCGTTACGGATATCCATCATATACTGAAAATAGGGGATACCATATTTTATTCTCTGAAGTTCGGACTGGGTTGTATGGACAAAGACAATATCACGGATTACAGGAACAAGTTCACGTCTCCTGTGTCCATTTTTTAAATGGATTTCATAACGCATCGGAATAAAGCTGTTGATTCCTTTCTGGTCAAGAAGTCCTTTGATTTGCATGCCTCTGCGATAAGTAGCACGCATCGCAAACCATTGCATTTTTTCACTTGAGTACATAATTATGGAGCATTGAAACACACCTATATTTCTGTATTTCAATCACTTACGAAACTCTGTCTAAAATTACCGGAAGAACTGAACTCTTCCGTTTACATGATGTTTCGATCTTTTCAGGCAACAAAGATAAGAGTATTTTAATTATCCTGCAATAAAAGCGTATAAAAAATAGGAAAACTTGTTTTTTAAAGAATAAGACACTTACATTAACAGAGGGTAAAAAAGAGAAAGAACAAGCCATGTCCACCCCGGATTGCATAATCAAACAGCCAAGGAATTCCATTCAAAAAAACGCAAATATGAAATATTTTTTCTATCTTTACAAAGACTTGAAATGAGACATATTTCAAAACTATTATTAATTTGATAAAAGAACAAAATGAAAAACACTCATGAACTTGAAGACGATCTACGGGAACGCTGGCTGAAATCCTATCCCGATGACGAACGGAAAGCATTCTGTTTTGACGGACTATGCTATAATGGAGAAATTTACAATGATGGTAAGAATGCACACCAAGGTAATGAGGAGAAACTTTGGAACAACACCGACAGACGCATACTCTTTCTGATGAAGGATACAAACAACAATTCAGACAGTGATTACAGGGAATGGCACTGGAGAAATATAAATCACAATTTTTTCAACTGCATATTTAAATGGCTGGAAGGATTGTCGAGAATAAGCAAAGATTTTATTCCCACAATGGAAAATGGAGATTATGCAGCCGTACCCAATGCTGTTGTTACGAAATATCCACTTGCCATAGTCAATATCAAAAAAATTTCAGGAACTTCATTCGTCTCAAACAAAACATTGTACGAATATGCAAACAGGGACAAGGCTTTCTTACAGGAGCAGATACGTGGCATCCTTCACCCCAATATCATAGTATGTGGAGGAGGAAAAGGTACGGTTCTGAATATAGCCAAAAACATAATATATGAGGATGAATCATTCAGGGAAATAAATTATTTCTGCCATTATAGCAGGAAACTGAATATTCTGCTGATAGACAGTTTTCATCCGTCAGCAAGAATAAACAGTTACTGGAAAATAGAGGATATGATGCTGAAAGTTCACGAATTCATTCTAGAAACCGATCCCCCATTTATGAAGTAAAGCATTCACATCATATAATACACTACTCAAGATTTCATAAGGACATACTGCATCATATCATAGTTGGTCAGTTCCTTGATCGTACTGAAATGGTTACGCCGGAAATCATTTATATGACGTTTATGTACAAGAGCCGTCAGAATCACATCAGCAGAAATATCCTCAGTTATTGAATCCAGCAGTCCGTCTATCGTATCCGGATCATTATCTCTTATATAATAATTATCTATATGAAAACCGGTATTGTTCTTCTTCAAGGGCATAAAACCGGAAATATCACTATCTTCCATAGCAATATACCATACTGTTCCCGAGAAATTCTTGAAAGGATAATTGTTGTTACTCTTCAATACTTTCGGATTCATAACCAAAGGAGCTATCAGACTGTAAAGTTCCGGATCATTGTCTTCTATCTGCCTTATTTTCATGCTATCACAAAATTTTGAACATGGCAAAGTTATTAAAAATGAAAATAAGAATATCAGCAGGAAAAACAAAAATCCACCAACCTGCAAAATGAAACAGACTAGTGAAATGTTAAGAAATTAAAATAGAGATAAACATACTTTTTAATTCAATTCATCTCAATAAGAGTCCTGTTAACCGGTCTCCTATTTTGTCATCTTCAATTCAAAGTAAAATTATACAAAAGAGCTACTGTTGACAAAAGAAAAGCAGGCTATGGCACATCACAGCTTTTATGTCCGGAATGTTTTTCTTGCTTTTGCTCCTAAAACAACAAAATTGAAACAACACTGAAGTAAAAATATATATGAATTACATTGGGAAGATCGGATATTATTTCCGTAAATTCGACAATATGCATATTCTATCCGATATGTTGAGGAAGGATGACGATTTTATTCCGGTAATATTTGTCAGACTATTGCTTGGGAAGTTTTTTTATAAACAGGCATAATTTTTACTATATAACTCTTTCTAAATATATATTTTCTTTTAGTTGATAATATGCAGTTAAAAGGTTAATAGCTAGATAAGAATATTGTTTTTCAACGAATTATCTATTGTTTTACAATGTGATGTCAAGTTGAAAATTATACAATTCCATCATGGGGGGATTGGCTATTTTGATTATTAATATTTTTCCCCGATTTCACAAAATATCAGCTTCAATTTTTCCATTATGTATTCCACAAGTAATGAAATGGAAACAGACAGCTTTTACACTATCATAAACATTTGCCTGATCCTGTCTGAAATGGCTGCGGTTGCCTGGCAAAAGTTAACGGTTATGCTCTGCGGATAATTCCCTTCAATCTTCAATCAGTGGGAGATGCAAATCCTATCGGGAACGTGAACCTTACTTTCACATTCACTCCATGCTGGCTACCGGGTTTCCACTTAGGCATTATTGAAACGATACGTAATGCTTCCTCACAAAAAGCGGCATCAGCACTCAGTACAGGATTGATGCTACGGAGAATTCTGGGCTGTATCACACTTCCATCCTTGTCTATGACAACCTGTACAATAACCCTGCCTTCCAGTCTGCTTTGTCTTGCAGCTTGTGGATATCGGATATTCTGTCTTATAAACTCCATCAGTCCGGCATACCACCGGGAAATTCAGGCATATTCCGAACAACATCAAATATATCATCCTCGTCTGAAAGTACCTTATAGTCCGAAGACCGTGCAGGTCCTATAGGAATAGGTTTGTCCCTGGATGAAACCTGATGAGAGGTATAGGCTTCAAACCATTGATGGATTGTATAATAACATTCCTCGTTCTTATTATATACCCTGATTTTCAAAAGATAATCACCCGGTTGGCAGCTATCAGGGAAATCAACACTTATCTCGGCAGTCTTCCCTTTTTCAAGATGCAGCGCGACAGACTCCTTATCCACGTCTTTACCGGGAATCTTATGTAATTTCTTCTGTTTGTCCTCCAGATAGAAATCAGCCTCACCTTTATATATCAGATTATAATTGGAACTGACAATGGAAATATAAACCTTGCTTTCGGAAATACTGATATCATTTACCATGATATCCTCACTTTTCACGGTTTATCCGGTTGTTATGCCTGTCAAAAGAAGCCTTGACCACTCCTTCCGTATCATCTATCAAATGTCCCCATTTTACGAGCCTCGTATTCTTTGCAGGAGGAGCGGCATCCACAGGAGGAATATATTCAATTTCGATGGCTCCTGTGTCTTTCGGATCTTGTTTGGGACCCTCTTCAACTATTATGGGTTGAATCCGATTGTATTCTTTAGGTAATACAGTATAGAGTCCCTGTTCATCTTTCAATATTTCATGACTGCCCGATTCCAGCCATTTATTCCATTCGTTGAACAAATCGGATATGAACAGATATAAATCTTCTGAAATATGAATTTCTTTACCGGATTTGACATTGAATTTCAGTCTGTCATCCGCTACAGTAAGAAACTTCCTGGCTCTATCCAACGCTTTCAGATAAACAATCTGGTTAAAGGCGTAGTTCTTGTTGAGCCCTTCTCCTGTATACATATCTATTGCGGCATAGGACATTATCCCTCTTGTCCTAAGGAAAGTGGTATCGGTTATGGAAGCCTTATACCTGTTCGCCTCTTTCCATAAATTCTCTCCCTCAAGTTTTATCAGACTGTCCGTTTCATTATCTACAGGAGATATTGCATCAAAGACCGTGTCAGTAACACCAGCGTGACTCTCTTTATTACTTTTTCCATTGCAACCAATCAGAAAAAGACAACATACTAAAACATATAGCATCCCTGTTTCCATACACCTATAATACTTGTGATACCTGTTGATTCATGAAAACTTTCTAAAGATAAAGATATTATCCGAAATTTGAAGGGTATTTGATTCCTATTTCCCGATATCCTGTTCCAAAACATTTCTTTCCTGACAGACCAAGTTATTATCAGGAGTTTGGCAGGGCCGGAAGTATGAAACGTAAGTGGAATGTATAACATAA
>SCPO01000195.1_pt1 | contig 45555 bp, 57 predicted proteins | sample 6106821 | NCBI WGS metagenome assembly SCPO01 (sample SAMN10720448, study PRJNA508395) | human gut metagenome | isolation source: Participant 2 stool, 0 month | host: Homo sapiens | collected 2017 | reverse complement strand
CTGCCACGATGATTCCCCAGTACTTAAAAAAATATCCGCCAGAAGGAAGGCGGCAATGATTTTTCCAGCCAGTTCAATCATGCTGGAGCATATGGGGAGTCACATGATCGCCCATGCCCTGAAGGCTGTTTCTCAAGATAGAAATAGCAGCCGGAGCAAAATAAAACAGGGTGTTGACCTTCAGATACAGAGCTGCGGTATTGAGAACCGTCTCGTTTTGGGAGCCTGTAACCATAGAAGCCAGCCGGGGAGAAATGGTCCAGCTTAAAAGGATCATTCCTACGGCCCAGATCCAGGTCAGAAGAAGGGATTGGCGGATTCCCGTCCGGATGCGGTCCATGCGGCCGGCTCCCGTATTCTGTCCGCAGTAATTTGCCATGGTTACGCCCATGACGCTGAAGGGAAGCATACAAAATTCTGTAATTTTCCGGGCGGCTGTATGGGCTACGATGATATCCTGGCCAAAGGTATTGATGGCGCACTGGAGCGACAGGGTGCCGAAAAATACAAGGGACATCATGGCAGCCATAGAGAGGCCGGAGGTGTAGAGTTTTTTGACCTGTTCTCCGGATATTTTAAAATCAGCCGGGCAGAAGCGGAAGATCCGGTATCTGCAGAACATATAGATCAGGCTTAAGCAGGCCGCCACCCCCTGGGACAGAACCGTAGCAAAGGCGGCTCCTTCTATGCCCCAGCCAAAGTACATGATAAAAACCAGATCTAAAACCACATTTAATACAGCTGCAAAAATCAGAAACAGCAGAGGGGCTGTTGTATCGCCTACAGCCCGCAGGACAGAGGCGCAGGCATTGTACAGCATGGTGACAAACAGTCCGGACAGAATGACGCGGATATAGCTGTCTGATTGGATAAGAAGCTCCTGGGGCACGTTTAAAAGTCCGAGGATCCATGGGAGGCCTGCGAGACAGGCCAGTGTGAGGGACAGGGCAGTCACAGCTCCAAGGAGCAGGCTGCCTGCGGCAAAGCGTTTTACTCCTTCTTTGTTTCCTGCGCCGAATTCTCTGGCGATTAGCAGAGAAAAGCCGTTTGTAAGGCCGGACAGAAAGCCGATAAAAAGAGTGCTGATGGAGGCGGTGGCCCCCACAGCTGCCAGAGCAGTTTCTCCCAGGGCGCTTCCTACTACGCGGGTATCAGCCAGACTGTAGCACAGCTGAAACATATTTCCAAGGGCTACGGGAACAGCAAAGCTGATCATGATCCGGGCCGGTGTGCCTTTTGTAAGATCCTTCATATGTAAATCCTTTCGTGTTTTAAGTGTTTTTCCGTACCAGAATTTCACGGGTGGTCCGCTGGCGGATCCCAACGACCCGTTTATGAAGACGATATGCCGACAAGCCTGCCGTTTTGCTTTTAAAAATACAGGTTACCGGCTCTCCGAAGCGAAAGCCCAGGCGGCTCAGACGGCGCTCCATGGCAGGCTCGGATATGATCCAGGCTACCTGGGCTGTTTCTCCGGCTTTCAGATCGCATAAGGGAAATACCATGTTTTATCCATCCTTTTGACCCTGATACCATAGTATATGATAACAGGACTTAAGAGAGACTGATTTTTACCTCTCTGCGGATTTTCATGGAAGCTTCCTCTACCTCACAGTCATAGGCCAGAATATGCAGTCCGGCTCTGGCTCCTGCCCGCAGGGCGTCCCCAAAGGCTTTGTGTGTTTCATCATTGGGACGAAATTCCCTTACTCCTTCCATCTGTATGACAAAGAGCACAAAGGCCTCAAAGCCTTCGGCAACAGCTTCGGACAGGCCCTGAAGGTGCTTTACACCCCGCTCTGTGGGAGCATCGGGAAAGCGGACGATTCCATTTTCTTCCAGGGTTACGCCCTTTATCTCCATGAAGGCAGGTTTTAAGGCTCCGGTCTGCTGGTTTTCCAGCATAAATGCCAGATCGAACCGGGAATCTTTGTGGACTACCTCCCGCCGGATCTTACGGGGCAGCCAGATGCTCCCAGATGGATCAAAGGGCTGGAGCATCCGGAGCGCGTTGTCGTTTGGCTCCTTTTGGGAGAGGTTCTCCATCCATTCCAGGGCAGCCCGGTTGGGCGCCTGGGAATCCATATTGATCAGAAGGTTTCCCTTATAGACCGCGATTAGGTCAAATTCTGTTTTCCTTCCCATTTCCCTGGCGTGGGGGTGAAATTCCAGCACCACGGTACAGCCGGAGGTAAGCAGTTCTCTGCAGCGTCCTGTATTTTTTACATGGCAGATAACACGCTGGCCGTTTACCTCCACATAGGCGATAAAGCGATTGGGACGTTCCAGAAAACGTCCCTTCACTGTATGTTCATATCTCATGTCAACCTCATTTTTCCGGAAAAATCCGGTTTTTGTTTCGGCTATCATAATAAGGCAAATTTTGGGTTCACGCAAGTGTTTCCTGCGGCCGTTTTCTTCTTTTACAACAGTAATTTCAAGAAAAATTCCCGTTCCTGCCCCTTAACAGTTGCACCTCTCATTAAAATATGCTAAACTTTCTGCAAATAAGGGTCCGGGGCTGTGCGTTCAGACTGGCAGTCCCTCAAAGTATACATCGCATAAAGAAAGGAAATTGATTATGGCATTATCTTACCAGAGTACCAGAGGCGGACAGGCCGGGGTCACAGCATCCCAGGCCGTCCTTCAGGGTCTGGCTGCCGACGGCGGCCTGTTTATGCCCACTGAAATTCCGAAGCTGGATGTTTCTATTGAAAAGCTGGCCGGAATGACCTATCAGGAGACCGCATATGAGGTGATGAAGCTTTTCCTCACAGATTATACGGAAGAGGAATTGAAGTCCTGTATTGCGAAAGCCTATGACAGCAAATTTGACACAGAGGAGATCGCTCCGTTAGCAAAGGCCGATGGCGCTTATTATCTGGAACTTTACCATGGGAGCACCATTGCGTTTAAGGATATGGCATTATCTATTCTGCCTCATCTGATGACCACTGCGGCAAAGAAGAACCATGCAGATAAGGAAATCGTGATCTTAACGGCTACTTCCGGCGATACCGGAAAGGCAGCTATGGCAGGCTTTGCGGATGTACCCGGCACCCGTATCATCGTATTTTATCCCAAAGGCGGCGTAAGTCCGGTGCAGGAGCGCCAGATGCGCACCCAGAAGGGGGAGAACACGGCAGTTGTCGCCATCCACGGCAATTTTGACGACGCCCAGACCGGAGTAAAGAATCTTTTCAATAACAAGGAGCTGGCAAAGGAGCTGGCAGAGAAGGGATTCCAGTTTTCCTCCGCCAATTCCATTAACATTGGCCGTCTGGTGCCTCAGGTTGTGTACTATGTATACGCCTATGCAAAGCTTCTGGCAAATGAGGAGATCGCTGCCGGGGAGGAGATCAATGTGGTGGTTCCCACAGGCAATTTCGGCAACATTCTCGCAGCCTATTTTGCTAAGAAAATGGGGCTTCCCATCCGTACTCTGATCTGTGCCTCCAATGATAATAAGGTGCTGTACGATTTCTTCACCACAGGCACTTATGACCGCAGAAGGGAGTTTATTCTTACCAATTCTCCGTCCATGGATATTTTGATCTCCAGCAATCTGGAGCGCCTGATCTATTTAAGTACAGGCTCGGATCCGAAAGCAAACGCCGCTCTGATGAAGGAGCTGGCAGAGGATGGCCATTATACCATTACGGATGAGATGCGGGCCTTTATGGCTGATTTTAAGGGCGGTTTTGCCACAGAGGAGGAAAATGAAGCTGCGATACGGACCATTTTCAGGATACAGGCTATCTCATCGACACACATACAGGCGTGGCAGCGGCCGTATACGGACAGTATAAAAATGAAACAGGCGATCAGACAAAGACGGTTATTGCGTCCACGGCCAGTCCCTTTAAGTTCTCACGCAGTGTAATGGATGCTGTAAAGGGTAAAGCGGCCACAGAGGGAAAGGATGAGTTTGATGTGGCCGATGAGCTGGCTGCAGCTGCCGGCCTTGTGCTTCCAAAAGCGGTAGAGGAGATACGTACTGCGCCCATCCGCCATGACAGAGAGTGCGCTGTGGATGAGATGGAGGAAACCGTTAAGAATATCCTTGGGATTTCATAAAAGTTCTTCCATTTTTGGATGGTATGGTTTATAATGAATTCGAAACTGTTAAAAACATAACAAAGTAGAACTGCGTTCCAGGGCTGTTATCCGGGTTCCGGGTTCATGCAGCTGGGGGAGCGCCCAAGTATAAGGAGGAAATATTATGTTAGTATCAGCAAAAGATATGCTTGAAAAAGCAAGAGCAGGCAAATATGCAGTAGGTCACTTCAATATCAATAATCTGGAGTGGGCAAAAGCAGTTCTTCTGACTGCAGAAGAGCTTCAGTCCCCGGTTATCCTGGGTGTATCCGAGGGCGCAGGCAAGTACATGACCGGATTTAAGACCGTAGCAGCTATGGTTTCTGCTATGCTTGAGGAATTAAATATTACCGTACCGGTGGCACTTCACTTAGACCACGGCTCCTACGAGGGCTGCTATAAGTGCATTAAGGCCGGATTCTCCTCTATTATGTTCGACGGATCACACTATCCGATCGAGGAGAATGTGGAGAAGACAAAAGAGCTGGTTAAGATCGCTCATACAATGGGCCTGTCCTTAGAGGCTGAGGTAGGCTCTATCGGCGGCGAGGAAGACGGCGTGGTAGGCGCAGGCGAGTGTGCAGATCCTGCAGAGTGCAAGGCTATCGCTGATCTGGGTGTTGACTTCCTTGCAGCAGGAATCGGAAATATCCACGGTAAGTATCCGGAGAACTGGCAGGGCTTAAACTTCGACGTACTGGAGAAGGTTAAGGAAGCAACCGGTGATATGCCGTTAGTTCTTCACGGCGGTACAGGTATTCCCGAGGATATGATCAAGAAGGCAATCAGTCTCGGTGTTGCTAAGATCAATGTAAATACAGAGTGCCAGCTTTCCTTCGCAGAGGCTACCAGAAAGTACATCGAGGCAGGAAAGGATCAGCAGGGCAAGGGCTTTGACCAAGAAAGCTGTTAGCTCCCGGCGCAGAGGCAATCCGCGCAACTGTAAAAGAGAAGATGGAGCTGTTTGGTTCTGTTGGAAAGGCAAATGCATAAGCTCTGTGAATTAAAACTTATTAGAATAAACTGATTCTGTTTTTGGAAAAACCGCTTGCATTTTCACGGGAAATGGTTTATTTTATAACAAAAGAACGAGGGCGTTCTCTTTTTGAAAAAGGAGAGAACGCCTTTTGCTGTACAAAACCGCCTTTTGGGGTGCATTGGGGAAAGGGGACACCATGAAAAGAGAGGATGGAGAATCTATGAGCAAAGTAATAAGTGTTACAGAGATGTTTGGCAAGGATGTGTTTAATGATGCCGTGATGAGAGACCGTCTGCCTAAAAGCGTATATAAGAAGCTTAAAAAGACCATTGAGGATGGCGCAGAGCTGGATCCCAGTATTGCAGATGTGGTAGCTCATGCTATGAAAGACTGGGCGATTGACCATGGTGCAACCCATTTTACTCACTGGTTCCAGCCTCTTACAGGCGTTACGGCTGAGAAGCACGATTCCTTTGTTTCCGCTCCCGTTGAAGGCCGTGTGATCATGGAGTTTTCTGGAAAAGAACTCATAAAGGGTGAACCGGATGCTTCCTCCTTCCCCTCCGGCGGCCTGCGCGCAACCTTTGAGGCCAGAGGCTATACGGTATGGGACTGTACCTCTCCGGCTTTCTTAAAAGAGGACGCTATCGGCGTGACCCTCTGTATTCCTACCTCCTTCTGTTCCTATAAGGGTGAGGCTCTGGATAAAAAGACCCCTCTGCTGCGCTCCATGCAGGCCATCAATGAGCAGTCCCTGCGGATCTTGCGCTTGTTTGGAAACACCACTGCAAAACGGGTCAATCCTTCCGTGGGACCGGAGCAGGAGTATTTCCTGGTTGACCGCCAGAAGTATCTGCAGAGAAAGGATTTAATTTATACCGGCCGCACCTTATTCGGCGCTATGCCGCCAAAGGGGCAGGAGATGGACGACCACTATTTCGGCATCATCAGAGAGCGGATCGGCGCCTATATGAACGATGTAAATAAGGAACTGTGGAAGCTGGGAGTGCCTGCCAAGACCCAGCACAACGAGGCAGCCCCGGCCCAGCATGAGCTGGCTCCCATCTATGAGGGCGTGAACCAGGCCGTAGACCACAATCAGCTGGTGATGGAGACATTAAAAAGGTAGCCGGACGCCACGGCATGGCCTGCCTTCTCCACGAAAAGCCTTTCTATGGGGTAAATGGCTCCGGTAAGCACAACAACTGGTCCCTGACTGCCGACGACGGCACCAACCTGATGAACCCCGGCGATACGCCCCATGAGAATATCCAGTTCCTTCTGGTTTTAGCCTGCATCATCAAGGCCGTAGACCGCCATGCAGATCTGCTCCGTGAATCTGCCTCTGATGTGGGAAATGATCACAGACTGGGAGCAGACGAGGCTCCGCCGGCAATTATTTCCATTTTCCTTGGAGAGCAGCTGGAGGATGTGATCGACCAGCTCTGCGACACCGGAGAAGCGACCCATTCCAAGAAGGGCGGAACTCTGCGCACCGGCGTAAATATCCTGCCGGATCTGGACAAGGATGCCACCGACCGGAACCGCACCTCACCCTTTGCTTTTACAGGCAATAAATTTGAGTTCCGTATGGTAGGTTCCTCTGATTCCGTAGCATCTGCCAATACGGTGTTAAATACCATTGTGGCATAAGCCTTTAAGGAAGCGGCTGATCAGCTGGAGCAGGCCGAGGACTTTGATATGGCAGTCCATGACCTCATTAAGGAGCTTCTGGCAGCTCACAGAAGAGTTATCTTCAATGGAAACGGCTATTCTGAGGAGTGGGTAAAGGAAGCCGAACAGAGAGGGCTTCCCAACCTTCGCTCTATGGTAGACGCGATCCCGGCTCTTGTGACAGACAAGGCGGTAAAGCTGTTTGAGGAGTTCGGCGTATTCACCAGAGCCGAGCTGGAGTCCAGAGCCGAGGTAGAATACGAAAGCTATGCAAAGAGCATTAACATTGAGGCAAAGACCATGATCGATATGGCAGGAAAGCAGATCATTCCTGCAGTGATCCGCTACACCACCCAGCTGGCAGGTTCCATTTCCGCGGTTAGAAATGCCTGCCCGGAGGCAGACGTGAGCACACAGACAGAGCTTTTGCTGGAATCCTCAGACCTTCTGGCTGAGACAAAAACAGCCCTGTCTGCCTTGGAAGATGCAACGGCCCGCTGCGCAGCCATGGAAAGCGGAAAGGATCAGGCACTGGCATACCACAGTGAGGTCGTTCCTGCCATGGAGGCCTTAAGGACTCCTGTAGACCGTCTGGAGATGCTGGTGGACAAGGATCTGTGGCCCATGCCAAGCTACGGCGATCTGATTTTTGAAGTGTAATACGACAATTGTTTAACTGGTCATTTTAGAAGACAGAGCCTGCGGCTGCCCGGAAGGGGATAGCTGCAGGCTGTTTTCTTTGGCCGCTTTGCTGTATAATAGGGATATTATCAGTAAGTAAGGGGATGTATATGAAAATTCTGATCATAGAGGATGAGCGGCTGCTGGCCGGTTCTATAAAAGATCTTTTAGAGATCCAGGGTTTTGAGGCCGAGGCTGTATATGACGGAGAAACCGGTTTTACATATGCAGGCACCGGGATTTATGATCTGATCATACTGGATGTGATGATGCCGGGAAAAAGCGGCTATGAGGTGGCAAGGGAGCTTCGGGCCAGCCGTCTGGGAACGCCCATTCTAATGCTTACGGCCCGTTCTGCTCTGGAGGATCGGATCGCAGGGCTGGATGCCGGGGCAGATTATTATCTGACAAAGCCCTTTGACACCAGAGAGCTTACTGCCTGCGTCCGCGCCCTGCTTCGCCGCCAGGGAGGACAGGTGGATGAGGTAGGGATGGGAAAGACCTGTTTGGATCTTTCGACGGCTGTTTTAAGCTGCGGGGACAGACAGATCCGGCTTTCTGCGAAAGAGTTTGATATTATGCGCCTTTTATTTCAGTCCGGGGCAGGAAATCTTTCTAAGGAAATGATCCTGGAAAAGGTGTGGGGCTATGATTCAGATGCAGTGGAAAACCATGTAGAGGTTTATATTGGTTTTTTGAGGAAAAAGCTGTTAAGCATTGGGTCAGATGTACGTATTGAGTCCATCCGGCGAATGGGATATCATCTGGAGGTGGCAGAACATGATTTATAGGCTGAGAGTGAAGTTTGTAGTTATCAACATGACGATAGTGGTTCTGATGATGAGTGTGGTATTCGGCCTGGTGTACCATTTTACAAGAGCAGATCTGGAAGAAAAGAGCATCCGCATGATGGAAAAGATTGCAAACCGACCCTTTCAGATTGAGATGCCCGGAGAACAGAGCGAGCAGATCCGTCTTCCTTTTTTTATCCTGCATCTGGGAACCGGGGGAGAACTGATCGCCAGCAGCGGCGGCTATTTTGATCTGTCTGATCAGGAATTTCTCATGGATCTCATTGTAAGGGCACGTTCCTCCCATCAAAAGGTAGGAGTGATAAAGGAATACGGCTTTCGGTACTATAAGACCAATACGCCCTACAGGTATAGCCTGGTATTTGCGGATATTTCCAGTGAAACGGCGGCGCTAAAGGGGCTGGTGAGAACCTGCGCCCTGATCGCGGGTCTGAGTTTTATCCTATTTTTAGCCATCAGCATCTGGCTTTCCGGCTGGGCGGTGCGGCCGGTGGAAAAGGCCTGGAAACAGCAGCGCCAGTTTGTGGCCGACGCCTCCCACGAGTTAAAAACGCCTTTGACTGTAATTATGACCAATGCGGAGCTTCTGCAGTCCTCCGGCTGTGGGGAAGAAGAGCAGAGACGTTTTTCCGAAGCCATCCTTGCCATGTCACGGCAGATGAGGGGGCTGATCGAACAGATGCTGGATCTGGCCCGTGCTGACAGCGGACAGGCAGAAGCAGCTTTTGAACAGGTGGATTTAAGCCGGACAGCAGAGGATTCGCTTCTTCTTTTTGAACCCCTTTATTTTGAACAGGGATTAACGCTTTATGCAGAAATAGAAGAAGGTATTCTGATCTGGGGCTTAAAGGACAGGCTGAGCCAGCTTCTGGATATTCTTTTAGACAATGCCTGCAAATATTCGAGCCAGGGCGGAACCACCTGGGTAAAGCTTAAAAAACAGGGAAAAAGCCACTGCATACTCACTGTAGAAAATCAGGGTCCTTCGATTGATCCCGAAGACTTAAGCCAGATCTTCAAACGCTTTTACCGCGCCGATCCCGCCCGCAATACCTCCGGAAGCTACGGCCTGGGCCTTTCCATTGCGGAAAAGACCGTACAGCTTCATCACGGAAAAATACACGCTGAAAGCAGGGATGGGATCAACCGGTTCTGGGTGGAGCTGCCCTGTGTTCTGGGGTCTGGTGTGCAGGGCTACGGTTTCCGGCTATAAAGTCGGATGATTCCCTCTTGCATCCATATATTTCCAGTGCTATACTGAAGCCATACTTCAGATTTTTAAAGGAGAGGCCAGATGTTAATTTGATCCATTTATTTTGACGCATGAAGATTTGTGAATGCAGGCGCAGTACCATGAAAGCGTCCTGTTATTTCATGCTGCCAAAATGGATCAGATACCAGGTTCTCTCTTTTTATGCCGTATATTATACCGCACACGCCGGTCGCCCATCTTTCAATGGGCGGCTGGCTGCTGGGCCCGGCCCTATCTAAAAGAGAAGATACTATGCAGAGATCCTTTGGCAGCAGAGGGTCTCTGTTTTTTTATTTCACAGGAAAGTGCGGTCTGACACAGGTGGAAAAGCATATAGCAGCATATATTTTAAGAGGATAATTAGAAATGAAAACAATATTTGAGAAAATGTTCGGCCAGTACAGAGGTATGAGGAGAGAATTATATATTCTTTTCTGGGGAAAGGCAGCAACAAATATGGGAGCTATGATATGGCCCATGCTGACGCTGATTTTGAGCAATAAACTGGGAATGAATGCACAGGAGATCGCCAAGATCACCATAGCTATGGGAGTGGTACAGTTTCCTGCAAACCTGCTGGGAGGAAAGCTGGCAGACTGCTGCAATAAGAAAAAGCTCATCATTATCTGCGATTTGGTAACGGTCATCTGTTACCTGACAGCAGCGGTTCTTCCTGTATCCATGGCACAGATCCTGCTGTTTTTTACAGCAGGAATCTTTCAGACAATGGAAAATCCGTCCTATGACGCGCTGGTAGCCGATCTGAGCACCTCCGAAAACAGGGAAAAAGCCTACAGCCTTATGTATCTGGGACTCAATCTGGGGATTATTCTGTCACCAACCATAGGAGGAATCCTGTTTGAGAACCATCTGGCCTTGCTTACGCCATTGACGGGCTCACGACCCTGTCGTCCACCATTTTGATCCTTCTTTATAAAGGACATCACCCCGGTAAAGGAAAAACAAACCATTTATGAAGAGGCAAAAGAAACCCAGTCCACATGGAAAATCCTCAGGGAGCAGACGGGAGGCGGCGTATTCCATAAATTTTCAGCCCCATTTCAGCATAAATTGTTATAATGCCAGAAAAACAAAAATCCAATCAGGAGGTCAACCATGATACAGGTAGAGCATTTAACAAAATGCTATGGGGATGTGACAGCGGTAGATGATCTGTCCTTTGAGATAGAAGGCGGCCATGTATACGGCTTTTTGGGTCCAAACGGCGCAGGAAAATCCACCACCATGAACATCATGACAGGATGTCTGTCAGCCACAAAGGGAAGCGTAAAGATTGACGGCTTCGACATTTTGAAGAACCGGCCCAGGCAAAGAAACGGATCGGCTATCTTCCGGAGCAGCCGCCCCTTTATATGAACGAGACACCGGCAGAGTATCTGCGCTTTGTAGGAGAAGCAAAGGGGCTTAAGGGAAAAGAGCTGCACAGCCAGATTGACAGTGTGATCGGGAGGACAGGTCTAGACCATGTGCGAAACCGCAGGATCAGCGCCCTGTCTAAAGGATATAAACAGAGAGTCGGGATCGCTCAGGCCCTTCTGGGGGATCCGAAAGTGATCATACTGGATGAGCCGACAGTAGGACTGGATCCCTTACAAATCATAGAGATCCGCGATTTGATCAAAGATCTGGGAAGAGAGCATACGGTCATTTTCAGCTCCCACATTCTTTCCGAGGTTCAGACTATCTGTGAGAAAATCCTTATTATTGCCAGAGGAAAGCTCATCGCCTTTGACGAGCCGGAAAACCTTGAAAAACGCCTCCTTTCACCGGGAGAGATTACTCTGGTAGCAGAGGCGGACGCCAGGGAAACAGAAGAACTTCTCTCCGGTATGGAGCACATTACAGAACAGACCATAGAAGAAAAGGAGATAGGACGGACCGCAGCTACCCTCCATTCGGACTGCGAGGATATCTATGAGGTGTCAAAAGCCCTGTTTAAGCGTTTTTCAGCCGCCGGCAAACCCCTTCTTGAAATGAATGTGAAAAAGGCGGATCTGGAGGAAATATTTATTGAGCTGACAGAGAGCGCCCAAACAGAAGATATTAAAACCGAGGAATCCGAAGCAGGAGAGGAGGAAATGGCATGACCGCCGTATTAAAGCATGAGCTCCGCAATTATTTCCATACCCTGACCGCCTATGTATTCGGCGCATTTTTGCTGGCCTTTATCGGTCTGGGAGCCACCTTATATAATCTTCAGGCAGCAGTAAGCAATTTTGAGTTTGTATTAAGCTTCGGCAGCCTGGTATTTGTAGTAATTGTACCTATTTTAACCATGCGCGTCATTGCAGAGGAGAAGAAGCAGAGAACAGACCAGCTGTTATACTCCCTTCCCATTACCACCACAGAGGTTGTACTGGGAAAATATCTGGCGCTTCTTGTTGTATATCTGATCCCTTTGGCGGTTGTTTCCGTATATCCGCTGATATTTGCCCGCTATGGAGATGTATACCTTTTGACCTCCTACGGCTCTATCTTTGCCTTTTTTGTTTTGGGCGCAGCCTTGATCGCTCTGGGAGTATTCATTTCCTCCCTGACAGACAATCAGGGCTTTGCGGCAGGAATCGGCATTGCGGTGATCCTACTCAACTACTACAGCGCCAGTCTGTCCGAGTATGTATCTTCTACTCCGGCAGGCGCCCTGATCGTAGCCTTTGCTCTGGTGATCGTCCTGGGAGTGGTAATACGCCATTTAACAAAAAATGAACATCTGGCTTATGGATTTTATTTCCTGGCTGGCGGCGCAGTGCTTATTTTATATCTGGCAGACCCGGAAGCTTTTTCCGGACTTCTGCCCTCAGTTATGAAAACGCTTTCCCTGTTTGAACGTTTTTATGTGTTTGTAAACGGGGTGTTTGATCTCACTGCGATCGTATATTTTGTGACCTTTGCCGCATTTTTCCTGTTTTTATCGGTGCAGTCACTGGAAAAAGGAGGTATAACTGATGAAACAGAACCGTAATGCCTTTGTGGCGGAGCCTATTCCCTGATTCTTTCCGCAGTGGTTCTTACAATCCTTATTGTAGTCAATATACTGGTAAACGCCCTTCCGGAGAATCTGACAAAATACGATATCAGCGCGGCAAAGCTCTATTCCATTACCAGCAATACAAAGGCGGTGGTAAACGGGCTGGATGAGGATGTAACCATTTACTGGATCGTGCAGGCAGACAAAGAGGATGCGGTCATTGAAAACCTGTTAAATAAATACGACAGCCTTTCAGACCATATCCAGATCGTAAAGAAAAATCCGGATGTATATCCCACCTTTGCAGAGCAGTACACAGATGAAGAGGCCGCCAACAACAGCCTGGTTGTAGAATGCGGCGAACGCAGCCGTTTTATCGGTTATGATGATATTTACGTTCAGGAGGCAGATATCTACTCCTATTCCTACAATACCTCCTTTGACGGAGAGGGAGCCATCACTTCTGCCATTGACTATGTGGTAAATGAAGAACAGCCTAAGATATATCTTTTAGAGGGACACGGGGAAAGAGAACTTCCCGCCTCCTTCAAGGAGCAGATTGAAAAGGAAAATATCCAGTTAGAGCAGCTGTCTCTTCTGAATGTAGATTCCATTCCTGAGGATGCAGCCGGAATTATGATCTATGCGCCCTCCAGCGACATTTCCGGAGAAGAACAGACCATGCTTGCAGATTACACCAAAAAGGGAGGAAAGCTTTTTGCGGCAGCAGGGCCTGTAAAGGAAGGAAATCTTGACAACCTTCACGGCCTTTTAGAGGAATACGGCGTTACCGCACAGGACGGAATCGTAGTAGAGGGAGACAGAGAGCGCTATGCTCTTCAGACGCCTTACGCCCTTCTTCCTCAGATGGAGAGCAGCGATATTACAGACGCTCTCATTGAAGAGCACTATTATCCCATTCTTCCCATTGTCCAGGGCTTAAAGGTAGATGAAACGAAAGCCGCAGGCCGGGTGACAACCATTCTGTCAACCACAGACCAGGCCTTCAGTAAGATGGCAGGCTATGAGCTTTCCACCCTATGAACGGGAGGAAGGAGACGTTGATGGCCCCTTTGCGGCAGCTGTGTCGATTTCCTGTGAAAATGAAGGACGGATCCTCTGGTTTGGCTCCTCAGACTTTTTAGAGGATATGTATAATGCCCTTTCCTCTGGTGCAAACGGGGATCTGGGAATGAATGGTCTTTCTTCCATGATCGGAGAGAGCGAGGCTATGGCGATCCGGAGCAAGTCCTTAAACTATAATTATCTTACCATCAGTGAATCCACTTCTGCCATGCTTCAGGCTGTAATGATCGGTATTTTCCCGCTTGCATACCTGGGAATTGGTATCTGTGTGGTAATGAGAAGGAGGAGAATGCAGAATGAAGCGGGCTAAACGGTTATATATCCTTCTGGGAGTTCTGGCGGTGCTGTCTGTGGCGGCCATCGCGGTGATCCAGAGGGAGGAGCATAAGGAAAAGATCAAAGACAGCGGTGAAACCATCCTTCAGATCCCCTATGAGGGTGTCACGGCCCTTTCGTGGGAAAATGAGTCGGAAAGCCTTTCGTTCCATAAGGGAGAGGACGGAGTCTGGACCTATGACGAGGATGAAAAATTTCCTGTGAGCGAAGAAAAGATAAAAGAACTCTTAGAGCCCTTTGAGGAATTTGCAGCAGCCTTTGTGATCGAAGAGGTAGAGGATTACAGTCAGTACGGTCTGGATGATCCTGTCTGCACCATCCATGTGGAAAATGGAGAACAGGAGCTTGAAATAAAGCTGGGCAATTTCAGCAATATGGATTCCCAGCGCTATGTGTCCATCGGAGACGGAAAAGCTTATCTGGTAAAAGACGATCCTCTGAATTATTTTGACGCGGTGTTAAAGGATATGCTGAAGCAGGATGAGATCCCTGAGCTTGAGACAGTAAGCAGCCTGCGGTTTACAGGACCGGAGACCTATGAAGCAGTCCGCATAGAGGACAGCGGGGCTTCCTACAGCAGCGAGGATGTTTATTTTAAGAAGGATGAGGAAAACCTGCTTCCCTTAGATCCGGTGCAGGTGGATGAATATATCAGAACCCTCCAGAATCTGGATCTGTCTGACTACGCTTCCTACTATGTTTCAGAGGAAGAGTGGAGCACCTATGGACTGGATGCGCCGGAGCTGTCCTTAGAGGCCGATTATACCTTTGAAAATGAGGACAAAGAGAACGTATCCGGTACGCTTACCGTAAGCGTAAGCCGTGATCCGAAGGAAAAAGAAAAGGCAGAGAAGAAGGAGAACTTTGAGGAAAACAGCGGGGAAGAGGAAGAAATTACCGCATACGCAAGAGTAAATAATTCCCAGATCGCCTATAAGCTGACTGCCGAGGATTACAAAGGCCTGATGGCCATGAAATATGATGACCTGCGCCATAAAGAAGTATTCTGGGGCGATACAGAGGAGATCACAGGAATTGACATTTCCTTAGAGGGAGCTGACTACAGCCTTACTTCCAAAGGCAAAAAGGATGACCGCACCTGGACGTATCAGGAGGAGGAAATAGAGGCAGATGAACTGTTCTCTGCTCTGAAAGGCTTAAAAGCAGATTGCTTTACAGAAGAGGAGCCAGGACAAAAGGAGGAAATCCGCCTGACCCTCCATCTGGATAATGAAGTTTCTCCCCAGGTAACGATCGTCCTTTACCGTTATGACGGAAGCAGCTGTCTGGCAGAGGCAGATGGAAAGACAGTCTCTCTGATTCCCAGATCTCAGGCAGTGGATCTCATCGAGGCAGTAAATACCATTGTTTTGGGAAATACAGAGGATTAGCTCTTGCATTTCCCTGCGTCCGTGCTATAATGTTCATATAAAATAAAAATATAATAGAAATGAACAAAAATGTCAGTGGACAGGGGAGCAAAGATTCCTCTGTCCGCTGACAGTGCATATACAGGATGAAGAATGGAGGATCATATGGACAGATTGGGGTTGATATGCAGAAACATTTTGGAGGAGCCATATATTACTCAGCGGGAGCTAGCAAAGAGAATGGAGCTATCTTTAGGGACCATTAACGGGCTGATAAAAGAATGTGCAGAAAAAGGCTATATCAGAGAAGATGAGGATCAGAGAGGAAAACGGCTTGCTCTTACAGAAACGGGACAGGCTGTTTTAGCGCCCTATAAGGTAGACGGAGCTCTGATCATTGCCGCAGGCTTTGGCTCCCGTTTTGTCCCTCTTACCTTTGAAACGCCAAAGGGGCTTTTAGAGGTATTTGGAGAGCGTATGATCGAACGCCAGATCCGCCAGCTCCATGAGGCCGGAGTATATGATATTACCATTGCAGTCGGTATCTGAAAGAGAAATTTGAATATTTGATCGACAAATATGATGTAAAGCTTCTCTACAATCCGGAGTATTCCTGCAAAAATACCCTGGCTACGGTTTACAGAGCCAGACATCTGTTAAAGGGCCGCAATATGTACATTTTATCCTCTGATAACTGGCTGCGGGACAATATGTACCACGCCTATGAGTGCGGAGCCTGGTACAGCGCCTCCTTCCAGAAGGGGGATACCAAGGAGTGGTGCTTTACCTTTACTAAAAAGGGAAGGATTACAGATGTAAATGTAGGCGGAAGGGATCAGTGGGTGATGTACGGCCCGGTCTATCTGTCCAGAGAATTTTCAGCCCGGTTCCTTCCGGTATTAGAAGCCTACTATGAAACTCCGGGAACGGAACAGTTTTACTGGGAGCAGCCCTTTGTAGATATGCTCAAGGGAGAGGCAAAGCGCCGTCTGGAGGCAGAAGGGGGAACGCTTCTTGCCCGCGCAGAAGAGGCTTCCGGCTGGAAGGCGTCTCAGTGGGATCAGATCGAGATGGATGTAAACCGTCAGCCTGAAAACCAGGTGTATGAATTTGAAAATCTGGAGGAGCTGCGCCTGTTTGATGAACGCTATCAGAACCATTCGGATAATGCGGCAATGGATCTGGTATCCAGGGTATTTAAGGTGCCTGAGTCCCATATTACAGATATCCGCTGCCTGAAAGCCGGAATGACAAATAAATCCTTCTTGTTCCGGGTGGATGGCGCTCACTGCATCTGCAGGATTCCGGGGCCGGGGACAGAGCTTTTAATCAACCGCAGGGAGGAAAAAGAGGTTTATGATACCGTAGCCTCTCTGGGGATTACGGAAGAAGTGCTGTACATGAACCCGGATACCGGCTATAAGATTGCACGGTACTATGAAAACGCCCGGAATGCAGCGGCAGATAACTGGAAAGATATGGAAATCTGTATGGGTATTGTAAGAAAGCTTCACCAGTCTGGTCTTACAGTCGATCATTCCTTTGATATTCGGGAACGGATAGATTTTTATGAAAGGCTCTGCCTGCAGCATGGAGGAATCCCTTTTGAAGATTATGAGAAGGTCAGAGGCTGGATGAATGAGCTGATGGATCGTTTGGATCAGATGGATCGTCCACAATGTCTCTGCCATATTGACGCAAATGTGGATAACTTCCTGATGTTTGAAGACGGCAGTGCAAAACTGCTGGATTGGGAATATGCAGGAATGTGCGATCCCATTATGGACATTTCCATGTCGGCGATTTATTCTTACTATGATGCAGAGCAGACGGAAAAGCTTTTAGAGATTTATTTAAAGAGAAAGCCTTCAAAGGAAGAATATTATTCCGTATTTGCAAATGCGGCCCTGGGCGGTTTCCTCTGGTGCCTGTGGGCTGTATACAAGGCAGCTTTAGGAGAGGAATTTGGAGAATATACCATCATCATGTACCGGTATGCAAAGGGCTATTATAAAAAATTAAAGGCTCTGTAGCAGGTATGAAAATTTACGGAAATTGTAATAAAATTGTTACCTTCCTTACAGATAATCTGTGCTATAATTAAAAGGATGAAAACCCGAAACAGACAAAGGGGCTTATATACAGAAGAATGAGGAGGAAAAGGCATGAAACGTAAGAAATGTCTGGCGGCTTTGACCGCAGCCGGCGTGATCAGCGCCATGGCCCTGGGAATGGCGGTTACATCCTATGCGGCAGACGGCTGGACCAAGACAAACGATCACTGGACCTATATTAACCAGGGAAAGACCCACACAGGCTGGCTTCAGACCAGCGAGGGTTATTACTATATGGATCTTTCTACCGGCTATATGACCACTGGTTTTAAGCAGATTGATGGAAAATGGTATTTCTTCCGTCCGGGCGGCCTGATGGCAAAGGGCTGGATCAATCCGGAATACGGCAAATGGTACTATATGCTGGAGGACGGCACCATGGTTACGGGCTGGCTGCGTATTGGCGATGATTACTATTTTATGCGCGGCGACGGCAGCATGTGAACCGGCTGGCGTGGAGATGGACGGAGCCTGGTATTATTTCTAGGAAAACGGCAAGTGTGTTGTGAACGCATGGGCTCAGATTCAGGACAACTGGTATCTGTTCGGCACAGACGGAAAGATGATGACCGGCTGGGCAAAGGTAGACCAGGATTACTTCTATCTGAATACAGACGGACGTATGCTCATCGGCTGGCTCAGCGACAGCGAGGGCAGCAAGTATTATATGGATATGACAAACGGAAAGATGTCTGTAGGCTGGAAGCAGATCGACGGCAAGTGGTACTACTTCAACAGCAACGGTCACCTGATGACAGGCTGGATCCTGGTCGACAGCAAGTATTACTACTTAAATCCGGCAGACGGCGGCGTGATGACAGCAGGAACTACCTTAAATATCAACGGTACCTCCTACAATTTTGACGCATCCGGCGTATGCCAGAATGCAAACGGCGTATCTGCACAGACGCCGGCTGCAGGAAACCAGTCTTCCGGAGGCGGCGTAACCGGTGAAAACGGCGGCCCCGGCGTATCAAAAACTTCTGGCAGTTCCAGCTCATCTGGTCCAGGTTCCAGCAGCTCCGGAACCACCAGCTCCAGCGGTCCTTCCAGCAGCGGCTCTCTGGAAGCCGGACGCACAGATGGACCAGGCTGATAAGAGAAATCCGATATGGAAACATGTGACAAGGACAAGTTGATAAAGGGGATGCTGCGGCGGGACTGGCTGACAGCATCCTCCGTTTTGCTATCAGTACGATATAAGGAGAGGAAAATGAAAAAGAGACAGGAGATGAGAAAGCGCTGCCAGGCACTTGTCCTGGCTGGAATTCTGGGCGTAGGAACCCTTGGGTTCTGCGTATACGGCCTACGCTGCAGGGCCGGGAGAAATGCCGGTGTCTGTTGGAGCGTCTGCTGCAGGAGCCCGGGAGAAACAGGAGGATCCGGAGGAACCGGCAATGTGCCTTCTGCCTCAGCAGCACTTGAGAATGCAAAAGGAGCAGACCAGACCAATCCAAATGCATGGAAAAAGGTAAACGGCGTCTATCAGATGCCGGACGGAAGTGCCATTCAAAATGTGCTTGCCAGAGGAATTGACGTATCCAGATGGCAGGGGGAGATCAACTGGAGCCAGGTCGCAGCAGATGACGTGTCCTTCGTGATGCTGGGAACCCGTTCCAAGGGAGTGGTAGATCCCTATTTTCACCGGAATATCCAGCAGGCCAGCGCCGCCGGCGTGAAGGTGGGCGTGTATATTTACTCATTGGCGGTAACGGTGGAAATGGCAGAGGCAGAGGCCGATTTTGTGCTGGATCTGATCCATGATTATCCTGTTTCCTATCCTGTAGCTTTCGATATGGAGGATTCTACTCAGGGAAACCTTTCAAAAGAGGAGCTGGCAGCGATCGCAAATGCGTTCTGCAAAAAGATATCCGATTCCGGATATTATCCGATTGTCTATGCAAATGAAAACTGGCTGAAAAATAAGCTGGATATGAGCCTGATGGATTATCCCGTATGGGTAGCCCGTTATTCTGCCCGTCCCAGCTACCAGAACCCTGTTATGTGGCAGGCGACCAGCACCGGTTCTGTAAAGGGAATCAATGGAAATGTGGATATTGATTTCCAGTTTAAGGATTTCTCCGGCCAGATTCCGGCCAATACCTGGCGTACCATTAACGGGAAACGGTATTATTACAGCAACTATGCCAAACAGAAAAACGCCTGGGCTCAGGATAGTTCAGACTGGTATTATATGGACAGCGAAGGCCTTGCGTCCACGGGCTGGATCACGGTATCCGGCAGCCGTTATTATCTGACGAGACCACGGAAAGATGCAGACTGGCTGGCGTCAGGATCAGGGAAAATGGATCTGGGAAGCTCAGGAGCTGTTAAAAAAGGCTGGATAGAGGACAATGGAGCCTGGTATTATACAGACTCCAACGGTATCATGAAGACCGGCTGGCTGGATGCAGACGGAAAGCGGTATTATATGGAGTCTTCCGGAAAAATGGCGGTTGGATGGACAAACCAAAACGGCAAATGGTACTATCTGGACGCATCAGGTGCCCTGGCAAAGGGCTGGATCCAGGATAATGGCTCCTGGTATTGCTCAGATACAAACGGCGTGATGCAGACCGGCTGGCTGAGTGAAGGCGGAAAGCGGTATTATCTGAAGGGCTCCGGCGTGATGGCGACCGGCTGGCGTGAGATGGATGGAGCCTGGTATTATTTTGACGGAAGCGGAGCGATGACCACGGGCATGATCGAGGTAAACGGTCTCCATTATTATATGGATCCCTCCACAGGACGCATGGCTGCAGGACAGACGCTGGAGATCGGCGGCGCTGTTTATGAGGCAGCAGCAGACGGCCATCTGATTCCTCAGGGGCAGGAGGAAAGCGGTTCCACAAACCAGGAGAGCGCGTCCGACAGTGCAGGAACGGCTTCCGGCAGCTCCGGCACATCCTCTAACCCCATTATTATCCCGTCAAACGGAAGCGGAAACAGCTCTTCCTCCCAAAACGTTCCAGAGCCCTCAGCTCCTGTTACAGGAATCAACGGCGGCCCCGGTGTCAGCTCTGCTCCCTCCCAGGGGCAGGTAGCGGCGGGGGAGAAGCCGGGAGTGTAGAAGGGGCATATGCAAAAAATTTACTCGACCGATCTTATTATACTATGGATTGCGGACTCTTCGGAGTCCGTTTTCTGTTTTTAGGACATAAAAATGGAGCTGCTACTCCAGTAGATTATTTATCTGCTTTTGCAGCAGACAGCCCTTTTTCTATGTATTTTTTAATAAGATAATGGTATACTTTCTTATAGGAAAATGGTGGATGTGTATTAGATGCTAATATACACGAAAAAGCAGATGGATTGGAGATAGAAGAATGGCGGTTCAAACAAAAGGACTTTGTAAGTATTGTGGAAAAGAGTATACAAAAAGCGGGATGCTTCGACATTTGCAGGCGTGCAAAAAGAGAAGCGCAAAGATTGCTGAAGAAAAAGAGAAAAGAAGATGCCGATATTTTCAGGTTGTTATTACTGGAAAATATCAAAAAGATTATTGGTTAATCGTAGAAGCAAGTGAGAATACTACGCTAAAAGAGTTGGATTGGTTTATTCGCGACATATGGGTAGAATGCTGTGGACATCTGAGTGCATTTACGATTCATGAGGAGCAATATGAAAGCAATCCGGATACGGACGTCTTTTTGGGGAAAGACCTTCCAGAAATATGAATTATCGCTTAAAAGACGTTGTAGATGTCGGCGATAACTTTTTGTATGAATATGATTTTGGTTCAACCACAGAACTGGTATTAAGTATACATAGCTGCCGCGATGGAGAAAAAAAGAATAATGACATTGTAATTTTATCAAGAAATAATCCTCCTAAAATTCTTTGCAGTAACTGCGAACAAAATGAGGCGAAATGGGTTAATCCAGAAGGCTATTATGAAGGAGAGCCTTTTTGGTGTGATGAGTGTTTAGAGGCGGAAAGTGATGAAGAGGGAGAATATTATAAACCGGAATTTTTGCTGCCTGTTTGTAATTCTCCCAGGATGGGGTGCGGATATGGGGGAAGTGACAGTTATCCAGATCAATTTGAGCCAGATGAACAATAAAATCTTTGAGATGAGGTGACATAGTGCAGGATATTATTTGTGAGTTACAGGATATGAAACATCTGGACTGGGCGGCAAAAAAAATGTCACCGGGAACCTCCAGGGTGCTTTTTGAAGGCGTATGAAGAAGTGAATGGGAAAAGATTATATTACAAATTATCGAATTATGATAGTTATCGAGGGGTGTTTTTGGTCATGAGTGTGTCAACGAATTGATTGTAAGCCGGGTGATGGATGTTTTGAGAATTCCGCATGTAAAGTATAAACTGATACATGCAAGGATTGTTATTGATGGTAAAGAACAAGAAACATGGGTTTCTGTTTCAGAAAATTTTCGTAAGGACAATGAAGAAAAGTTGGCGTATGATTTGTATTATGATTTGCAAAAAGAAGGTAATGAATCTCCATTAGAGTTTGCAATAAGAAACGGTTGGGGATTATATATGTACCAGATGTTCTGTATTGATTATTTGATTGCTAATAGAGATCGGCACGGAAGCAATCTGGAAGTGTTAAGAAAATAGAAGAAGAGAATGGCACCTTTGTTTGATCAGGGAGTATCGTTATTGTTTTCAACATATGGTGATGAAAAACTTCTGAAAGAAATAGACGTGATGAGAGATTTTCCAGTTAATAATTATATCGGCTCAAAATCTCTAGAGTATAATCTGTTATTGATACCAAAAGAATACGATTTACAGATTTGGAAACTGAAAATAGAAGATCAGGATTATATTTTCAACGGTATAGATCATGTTTTATCAGAGATTCATAGGGAGAAAATCTGGGAAATGATTTGGAAAAGGTGGTGTTTTTTTGAACAGGTACGCAATCAAGAGAAATAATAGAAATAAAATCGTCGGAATATTAAATTATGATGAAAGAACAAAGAAATACACAATAGATATTCCAGAAAATGTTACTCCTAAGGAAGCTCCGTTTATGATGTCGCTATTTTTAAAAAAAGGTATCCGGACCATGAATTCAGACTGGAGTATGCGTTGGGTACAGAGCAGAATCATTCCAAGTAGCAGACAGAATATAGGAGAAATACTTCGGGTGAATGGAATGCGTTCCTATGACGAGCATAAATTACTATTAAAAAATGAAGGGAGAAGTTGTCAGGATGAATTTTATATTGAACACATGTAGTTTCGAGGTGTTCTGAGGAGTAATGAGAAGCCAAGCGTTCTCAGTTCAGCAAACGTTAATCTTGTCCCGGCAGTGTCAGCTGTCTGGTGTTATATGGAACGGGGCTGTTGCAAAAGCAGATAAATAATCTACTGGAGCAGCAGCTTCATTTTTATGAAAAAACAGGGCCTCAAATTATTTGAAGCGATCCGTCTATTTCTACATTCTCCCTCATATAAATAAATCAATCTACCAATCTGCCCGGAGGCCTGAATGTGAAGTGGAAACACAGGGTCCATCTGTTGTCGGCTGTTCTGTCCGCCGATTTTATCCTTCTGGCATATCTGATCTGCCTTTGGCTGCTCCGGTTACGGTCAGGGAGGCATCAGCACCTGAGGGTACGTTTGAGCCGGAAAAATATCTCGCTCTTACTTTTGATGACGGCCCCCATCCCGTCCATACGCCGGTTCTTTTAGATGGTTTAAAGGAACGGGGAGTACCTGCTACCTTTTTTCTCATGGAAGCTGTATACCGGGAAACGAGGCTCTGGTAAAACGGATGCAGGAAGAAGGCCACCTGATCGGAAATCACAGCTATAATCATGTGCGCCTTACAAAAGCGGGTCCTGCGGCTGTCTGTGAGGCGGTAGACCGCACCAGCGGGATGATCGAGGACATTACGGGCTCCCGACCTCAATATATGCGTCCGCCCTACGGAGACTGGAACGAGGAGCTGGAGTGTCAGTCCGGCATGACGACAGTCCTCTGGTCTGTGGATTCCCTGGACTGGAAGCTCAGAAACCAGAAGCGTATCGTAAAGAAGGTCTTGAAAGAAGCTGAGGATGGGGATATTATATTGATGCATGATATATTTGATACATCTGTGTCAGCGGCTCTGGAGCTGATCGATATCCTCCAGAGAGAAGGATATACCTTTGTTACAGCCGATGAACTGATGATTGACTGAAAGAGAGATAAAGATGAATCTGTTTGATTATATGAGAGAAAATACAATGGAAAAGGAAGCGCCTCTCGCTTCCCGTCTCCGCCCAAGGACGTTGGATGAGGTGGTGGGGCAGCAGCATATCATTGGAAAGGACAAGCTCCTTTACCGCGCCATCAAAGCGGACAAACTTGGATCTCTTATTTTCTACGGCCCGCCAGGAACCGGAAAAACCACGCTGGCAAAGGTTATTGCCAACACCACCAGCGCTGAATTTAAGCAGATCAACGCCACAGTGGCCGGAAAAAAGGATATGGAGGAGATTGTGGCCGCCGCAAAGGACAGCAGGGGAATGTACGGCAAAAGAACCATTTTGTTTGTAGACGAGATCCACCGCTTTAACAAGGGACAGCAGGATTATCTTCTTCCCTTTGTAGAGGACGGCACCTTGATCCTTATCGGCGCTACGACGGAAAATCCTTATTTCGAGGTCAACAGCGCTCTTATCTCCAGATCCCGCATTTTTGAGCTGAAGCCTCTGGAAACGCAGGATATTCTGGAACTGATCCAAAGGGCCATTACTGATGTGGAACGGGGATGGGTACATATGATGCAGTGATCGAGCCGGATGCAGCCCGGTTCCTGGCAGATGCGGCCAATGGAGATGCCAGAGCTGCCTTAAATGCAGTCGAGCTGGGTGTACTTACTACAGACCGAAGCCCGGACGGGAAGATCCACATTGATCTGGCAGCGGCTCAGGAATGCATCCAAAAGCGGGCTGTGCGCTACGATAAGGACGGAGACAGCCATTATGATACCATTTCCGCTTTTATAAAAAGTATGAGGGGCTCTGATCCGGATGCAGCTGTGTACTATCTGGCGCGGATGATTTATGCAGGTGAAGATATTAAGTTTATTTCCCGCCGGATTATGATCTGCGCTGCAGAAGATGTGGGAAATGCGGATCCCCAGGCATTGACAGTAGCGGTAAGCGCCGCTCAGGCCGCAGAGCGCATCGGTCTGCCGGAGGCTCAGATCATCCTTTCGCAGGCAGTGACCTATGTGGCCTGTGCACCCAAGAGCAATGCGGCCTGCTGCGCTATTCAGGATGCCATGGAGGCGGTAAAGACGGAGCGTGCCATGCCTGTTCCCGTGCATCTTCAGGACAGGCATTATAAGGGCGCAGGAGCCTTAGGACATGGAGACGGATATCTCTACGCCCATGATTATCCCAAGCATTATGTACGCCAGCAGTATCTGCCTGATGGCATGGAGGGCCGTATCTTTTACAGGCCGTCGGACAATGGATATGAAACACAGATGAAAGCCCATATGGAATGGCTTAAAAATTAAACTTTACAATCACAGGGGAGAGCGTTTATAATGTCTGTATAAGCAATCAGGGCGCTTTCCCCGCATATTCCAGGGGCTTTCTGTCTGAGATATCAGCGCCCGGACTCATTCACGGTCAGAACCGTTCCGGTTTTGTACCATTCCCACTTTTGATTACATTTAGATAATTCAGGATCAATACAACTGTTCGTAAAATTAAGGAGAATCATATGCGAGAAAAATTACAGACCCTTCCTTTAGCGGAGCTCAAGGAATTGGCGAAATCTCAGGGGCTTAAAGGCATCAGCACCCTCAGAAAAGCTGAGATCATAGAACTTTTGTGCCGGGAAAATGAGGCGGCCGCACAGTCTGAAGCTGTTTTGCAGCCGGATTCCGGTTCCAGTGAAGGCCGTGAGGCACAAAGCAGCCGTGAACCCCAAAGCAGCAAAGAAAACGGTGAGCCGCGGGACAGCGAAAAGTCACGGGACAGCGGAAAGCCGCGCGATGGACGCCCACAGCGTGACTCCTCACGTCAAACCCGTTTTGTCAGACAGCCCCGGACTTCATACGGGCAGCAAAATTCCAGAGAAGCTTCCAGGGATTCAGCAGAAAGCAGGGAGCCAAAGGAGAGCCGGGAATCCAGAGACAACAGGGAGTCAAGAGAGAGCCGGGAATCCAGGGAAACAGGAGACATTCGTGACACCAGAGAGACACGGGCAGACGTCCGCGAATCCCGTCCAGAGCCTCGCAGTGACGCTTCCGGCATTGCCGGTCAGGATATGGCAGAGCTTGACAGCGGAATTGAGGCAAACGGTATTCTGGAAGTTATGCCGGATGGCTTTGGCTTTATCCGCTGCGAAAATTTCCTTCCGGGAGAAAATGACGTTTATGTGGCTCCTTCACAGATCCGCCGGTTCAATTTAAAAACAGGTGATATCATTGTAGGAAACAGAAGGATCAAAGCAGTAACGGAGAAATTCGCTGCCCTTCTTTATATCAAAACAGTGAACGGATATCCCTTAAGCGCCACAGAACGCCGTCCGAATTTTGAAGATCTTACTCCCATTTTCCCAAATGAGCGTCTTCATATGGAAACACGGGAGAGCGTAACTCTGTAGCAATGCGTGTGCTGGATCTTTTATCGCCCATTGGAAAGGGCCAGAGAGGCATGATCGTTTCTCCGCCCAAGGCAGGAAAAACCACCCTTTTAAAGCAGGTCGCCAGAGCAATTACTGTAAATCATCCGGATATGCACCTGATGATCCTTTTGATTGATGAACGGCCAGAGGAGGTAACGGACATCCGAGAGGCGATCGTAGGGCCAAACGTAGAGGTTATCTATTCCACCTTTGACGAGCAGCCGGACCGTCATAAGCGTGTATCAGAAATGGTGATCGAAAGGGCAAAGCGCCTGGTAGAACACGGGAGAGATGTGATTATCCTTTTAGACAGTATTACCCGTCTTGCAAGGGCTTATAACCTTACCGTAGCTCCCAGCGGCCGTACCTTATCAGGAGGCCTTGACCCGGCTGCTCTTTATATGCCGAAGCGTTTCTTCGGAGCCGCCAGAAATATGCGGGAGGGCGGCAGCCTTACCATTCTGGCTACGGCTCTGGTAGATACAGGAAGCCGTATGGATGATGTAGTATATGAGGAATTTAAGGGAACCGGAAACATGGAGCTGGTTTTAGACCGCCGCCTGTCAGAAAAGCGGATTTTCCCGGCCATTGACATTTTAAAATCCGGTACCCGAAGGGATGACCTTCTTCTTAACCGGCAGGAAGCAGAGGTCGTAGACATAGTGCGGAAAGCCACCAATTCCCTGAAGCCCGATGAAGCCGTAGAGCGTATCCTGGATCTTTTCTCCAAGACAAGAAATAACTATGAATTCTGCGAAATGGTAAAGAAGATACGCCTGCTTTAAGGGAAGTTTTACTTGGCATCTACTTCCCTTTTTTTTCCTGGTGTAGTATAATCAAAAGCATAAAAATGCAGGTATTACGATGCATGGGAAATCAGGAGGGAGTATAGAAATGAAAGATTACATGAAGATCTATCAGGAATGGCTGTCCAATCCGTATTTTGATGAAGCCACCAAAGCCGAGTTAAAGGCCATTGAAGGCGATGAGAACGAGATCAAAGAGCGTTTTTATATGGATCTGGAGTTCGGAACCGCAGGCCTTAGGGGGATCATCGGAGCAGGAATCAACCGTATGAATATTTATGTAGTAAGACGGGCCACACAGGGACTGGCAAACTACATTATCAAGCAGGGCGCTGCAGACAAGGGCGTAGCCATTGCCTATGACTCCCGCAATATGTCTCCTGAATTTGCCATGGAGGCGGCTATGACTCTGGCAGCCAACGGAATCAAGGCATACAAGTTTGAATCCCTGCGCCCCACACCGGAGCTGTCCTTTGCTGTCCGCGAGCTGGGCTGCGTGGCAGGCATCAACATTACAGCCAGCCATAATCCGCCGGAGTACAACGGCTACAAGGTATACTGGGAGGACGGCGCACAGTTTACACCGCCTCACGACAAGGGCGTGACAGAGGAGGTTCTTGCCATCGAGGATCTGTCCAGCGTAAAGACCACAGACGAGGCTTCTGCCATCGCAGCGGGCAAGTATGAGGTTATCGGAAAAGAGATCGATGACAAGTACATCGCTCAGGTAAAGGCTCAGGTTGTAAACCAGAAGGCCATTGATGAGATGCAGGATCAGATCCGCATTGTATATACCCCTCTTCACGGCACTGGAAATATTCCTGCCAGAAGAGTGATGAAGGAGATCGGCTTTACTCACGTATATGTAGTTCCCGAGCAGGAGCTTCCGGACGGAAATTTCCCTACTGTAAGCTACCCAAACCCTGAGGCCAAAGAAGCCTTTGAACTGGGCTTAAAGCTGGCTAAGGAAAAGGACGCCGACCTTGTACTTGCCACAGACCCGGATGCCGACCGCCTGGGCGTATATGTAAAGGATGCCAAGTCCGGCAAGTACATTTCCCTGACCGGCAACATGTCCGGTTCCCTGCTGTGCGAATATGTTTTAAGCCAGAAGCAGGCTGAGGGCAAAATCCCGGCAGACGGACAGGTTGTAAAGTCCATCGTATCCACCAATCTGATCGACGCGGTAGCCAAAGCCTACGGTGCAGAGCTGATCGAGGTGCTTACAGGCTTTAAGTGGATCGGAAAGCAGATCCTTAAAAATGAAACCACAGGAACAGGAACCTATCTCTTTGGCATGGAAGAGAGCTATGGCTGCCTGATCGGCACCTATGCCCGTGATAAGGACGCTATTTCCGCTACGGCCGCTCTCTGCGAGGCAGCTGCCTACTATAAGCAGAAGGGAATGACCCTGTGGGATGCCATGGTAGCCATGTATGAGAAATACGGCTATTACAAGGATTCTGTCAAGTCTATCGGTTTATCCGGCATCGAAGGTCTGGCAAAGATCCAGTCCATCATGGAAACTCTGAGAAATAATACCCCTGCAGAGGTAGGAGGTTACAAGGTAGTATCAGCAAGAGACTACAAGCTGGATACGATCAGGGACATGGAGACAGGAGCGGTAAAGCCAACCGGACTTCCGGCCTCCAATGTACTGTACTATGACCTGGAGGACGGCGCATGGATCTGCGTAAGACCTTCCGGTACAGAGCCGAAGATCAAGTTCTACTTTGGCGTAAAGGGAACCTCCTTAGAGGATGCAGACCAGAAGGAAGCAGACCTTGGAGTAGCTGTTATGGCTATGGTAGATAAGATGATGTGATATAAAAGCAGTATAAAGATCAGCCGCCGGGCAGTGTGTACTGTCCGGCGGCTGCTCGATGTTTATTTGTGAAGCTGTTTTTCTGCAATCTCCCGCAGTTCTTTAAATGCGGTTTCGAACCGTCTGGAACGGGCTCCCGGATTACGTTTCAGGATCCCTCTCTGGTATAAATCTATGTGGAGGGCCATATGCTGTCTCTGATGCGCCAGCTCAGACATCCTCCTGGTAAGAGAGCGGATCTGCTCTTCTTTGGAAGTCCTGTAAAGTGCAGCCTCGGCTTTTGCGGCAGCCAGCTTATGGGAAGCCTCTTCCTGGATATTGGCAAGTTTCTGGTTTGTTTCTGCTTTGAGCAGGGATAACTGCACCTGTATATCTTCCAGTTCTGCCAGAATATGGGTCATGGAATCCAGTACCTTTGCCAGATTGAGGGCAGCCTGTACTGATTGTACGGTATCAAGGATGAAAAATACGGATATAAACAGAACCCAGAGCAAAAGCAGAGCTTGTGAGGTGTTTACGATCCAGAATTCCACCGGCTTATGGATTACCTCTGTCAGAAGCAGGGTAAGAACCCCCCAGGCAATAGAAGAAGAAAGGCAGATATATCCGTGTAAATTAAAAGCCTGGCTGCTGTAGTCCCAGTAGCGTACCCGGAACAGCTGTTCCATGCACCAGCCGGTTATATATTCAAGAGCAGTAGAAGCGGTCATGCCGGCCAGAAAGACCAAAAGGAGATGTTCTCTCAGAGGGAGGGATACCCACAGCATCATCACAGCTCCCGTACCATACAGAGGGAGCAGAGGCAGCCGCAGAAATCCCCGGTTTACAGGACGCCTTTCTTTTAGAGAAACATAGGATGATTCAAAGATCCACCCTAAAAAACAGTATAGATAGAAAATAAACAGCCATTGATACCAGGTGTATTGATACATATAATTATCCTCCATTAATGGTTGTATTATATTACCAGGTTACTACCCGGTCAATCACCTTTTGCTGTTCCTGTGAGGAACGGGTCAGATAGATGCGCGTGGTTTCGATGCTGTCATGTCCCATAAGGTCTGCCAGCAGGGAAATATCATTGAATTTTTCAAGAAAATTTTTTGCATACCGATGGCGGAAGGAATGGGGATATACCGTTTCAGGCCGGATCCGGTATCGTTTTGCAAGCACTTTAAGCTGTAAGCCGATCCCTCTGGGAGTAATGGGCTTTCCGCAGCGGCTGGTAAATATATATCCGGATGACAGTTCTCTCTGTTTTAGCCACACAGCCATTTCCTGCAAAGCTGTCTGGGAAAATAAATACGGCGCATTTTTCCCCCTTTCGTGTACAGATCCATACAGCCTACGGCATGATCTGAACCAATTCGCTTACTCTGGCTCCTGTAGCACCCAGAAACCGCACTACAAAGTACCAGAACAGATCCTGATCCTTCAAAAGTCCCTTTTTCAGTTTTTCATAATCCCGTTTTGAGATTATATTGTTGAGAAATGGTTTCTGCTGGCACCGCACAGGAGGAAGCCGGAAATCCTCCGGAATTCCACTGTTTTTTTGGTACTTCACATATTGGTTGATCCCATAGATCCGTGTATTTACTGTTGCAGGCCGGTATTTTTTCAAAAGCTCTCTTTTATAGTCCTGTAATTCGTCTACGGTCAGCTCCTGATGATTTTTATAAAATTCCCGCACAGACGCCGCATATACCCTTACCGTATTTTCCGACGCTCCATTTTCTGAAAGCATGCTTTTAAATTCTTCGATCCGATCCTCCGGGAGCAGGGAGTTTCCATTGTTCACATTCATCCCATATGTCTCCTTTCACCAGTCTACTACCTTATTTACGATCCTGTATTGCTCCGCGCTGCTTCTGCGCAGATAAATCCGCGTAGTTTCAATGCTCTCATGTCCCAAAAGATCTGCCAGCAGAGAAATATCCCCGCAGGCTTCAATAAAGTTTTTGGCGAACCGGTGGCGGAAAGAGTGGGGGTACATTACCTCCGGATCCAATCCATACCGTGCGGCAAAGGTTTTCAACCGCGAGCGTATGCCGGAGGGAGTAATAGGAGCTCCAAAGCGGTTTAAAAACAGGGCTCCATCTGTACGGGCTGTAAAGTCATCCCATTTAAAAAAGGCTTTTCGAAGATTTGAAGGAATATAAATCCTCCTCATCTTATCCCCTTTGGAATACAGATCCTTAAAACCGCAGTGTACATCCCTACCTGAAAGGTTACAAGCTCGCTGACCCTGACTCCGGTAGCTGCCATAAGACGAACGAGGAAATAATAGACCATTTCCTCATCCTCTAAAAGCCTCTGTTTCAGATATTCATAATCGGCCTGACTGATAATCTTATCCAGCCAGGTTTTCTGCTGGATCCGTATCATGGGGGCAGGAGAAGACCGGAGCTTTTTATCTTCTATAAAACAATTTATTGCCCTGAGTCTTAAGTTTACAGTCTGGGGCTTATAATGCTCAAGCAGATAAACTTTGTAAAGCTGCAGATTTCTGGAAGTAAGCTGGGGATAGAGCCTGTAAAACTGCTCCACAGCATAGCGGTAAACGCAGATGGTGTTATCGGACATATTTTTTTCCTGAAGGTGCTCCAGGAAAACCTCCAATCCCTGGACAGATGATGATTTTGTAATCGCATTCATAATGAATCCTCCTTTTTTCATCCATCCTAGACCGATTTTTTAGAAAATGTAAGTGTGGGGGCTGGATAGCTACCAGGTTACGATAGAATCAATGATCTCACGCTGTTCCTGGGAAGATTTTGTCAGATAGATCCGCGTGGTTTCAATACTTTCATGTCCCATCAGATCCGCAAGCAGAGCAATATCATTGCAGCGGGCCAGGAAATTTTTAGCGAACCGGTGGCGGAAGGAGTGTGGATATACTGTTTCCTCCGGAATATCATACTGTCTGGCACGGAGCTTAAGCTGGCTGTTGATCCAGCGGGGAGAAACGGCTCCGCCTTTTCGGTTGCGGAACAGAAAACCGGATCCCATGTTCTGCGAGTCCATCCACCCGGAAGCTTCTGAACAGAGATAGTCGGGGAAATAAATCCTGCGCACCTTTCCGCCTTTTGTATACAGATCCATATATCCAAGCTGTATATGCTCCCGTTTGATCTGGATCAGCTCACTGACTCTGGCTCCAGTACAGGCCAGGAACCGCACTGCAAAATACCATTTCATATCCCGGTCTTTTTCAGATTGTCTCTAAGCTTTTCATAATCCTTTTCTGAAATAATATTATCCAGAAATGGAGGATTCTGGCTGCGGATTACGCCAAGGCGGAAATTTTTTTCCGGAAGTGTCCATTTCCCACTTGTTTCATAAGAGTTTTTACACTCAGAACAGTAAGCCAGAAAGCGGTTTATACCATAGATCCGGCTGTTTACGGTAGAAATTTTATAGTGCTCCATCAGATACCGTCTGAATTCATCCAGATTCTCTGCGCTGATTTCTCCATAGAGCCTGAAAAGAGCCGGAGAGCAGCCAGACAGCTGTCAACGGTGTGTTCTGATGCCCCATGCTCCTTCAGATACAGGATAAATTCCTCCTCCGGTTCCTTCGGCTTTTTTCGTTGTCCCATGATACATCCCGCCTCCTACCAGTTTACGACCTGATTGAAAATCCGCGCCTGCTCAGTGCTGGTCCGCCGCAGATAAATTCGGGTAGTTTCAATGCTTTCATGTCCAAGAAGATCGGATAAAAAAGAAATATCTCCGCCGCTTTCAATAAAATTTTTGGCAAACCTGTGGCGCAGTGAATGGGGATATACAACTCTTGGGTCAAGTCCATAGCGGCATCCAAGTACCTTTAACTGTTTGCGTACTCCTGAGACAGACATACGGCATCCGCTGTGATTCAAAAAAAGAGGCCCCTTTTTTTTCGGCCTTCATTGGAAAGCCAGTCCTTCAGCCTGCTTTGCAGTCCTGACGGAATATATACACGCCTTATTTTATTGCCTTTTGAAATGATGTTCCGGTATCCGTGGGCGACGTCTTCGCAGTTAAATTCCACCAGTTCGCTGACCCGTACGCCTGTGGCTGCGATCAGACGCACGATATAGTAAAAGGTCAATTGTTCATCCTCCAGAAGCCGTTGCTTCAGATACTCATAGTCTCCCTGGCTGATCACATATTCGGTATATTTTTTTTGTTGAATTTTTAAAAGCCGCGTATTCATATTTTCTTTTTGATGGAATCTGAGAAATGAATTCAGAGCACGTATTCTGGCATTTACAGTCTGCGGACAGTAGTGATCGATAAGATAGGCTTTGTAAAGGCTGATATGTTCCGGGGTGATCTCGCCGTACCGTTCAAGAAAATCCTTGGCTCCGAACATGTAAGAGGAAATCGTATTTGGGGACATATCACGGTTTTGAAGAAAGATTTGAAAGGCGGTCAGCGTTTCCGCCATGGCGTCTTTCCCTGTGACATTAGATGGCAGCTGTTTCATGCTGTGCCTCCTTAAAATAAATTTTGAAAATGATAATATCACAGATACAATTGAAAATGAAATAGTCAAATTGTTAATAAAGTACAAAAAATATATAAAAATAGTATATTTGTCATCTGTTTTATGAAAATTTAACAAAGATAGACAAAAATAAACAAAACTGTCATCTTATGTGCCTGAAAAAAGGCATGAGAACGATTCTCCCATGCCTTTCTATTTTGTCGGTATTTGATTTTGTTTTATTCAGCTGTCTCAGGAGCAGCTGCATCCTGCTGCCATACACCGTTTTCATCTACATAGAAGCCGTCCGGCGTAGTAGTATCCTTTAACATCCAGCCGTCCTCGTTGAGATAATACCATTTTCCGTCCGGATCCTGTTTCCAGCTGTTGGTGAGATAGGAGCCGTCAGACTGCATGAATTTCCAGCCGATATCGACAGGCTCCCAGCCGGTTGCGACGCCGGGCCCCAGATTTACGGTTTCTTTTGCAACCGTAGAAGCATTTCCGTCCCAGACACCATTTTCATCTACATGATATCCGTCTGGCGTATCTGTATTTACAGCCATTATAGCAGCCATATTGAAATAATAGTATTTTCCGTCTGTATCCTGATACCAGGTATTTGCCAGATAGTAGCCGTTCTTCTGGATATAACGCCAGCCGTCTGTATCCTGGAACCAACCTGGCATATAGGACACGCGCTTGCCTTCCGGCGTTACATAATGGCCGTCCGGCGTAACGGTATCCTTAAGCATTACTCCGCGTTCATCCATGTAATACTGCTCATCTTCCAGAGTAAGCCAGCCATTTGTAATATAGGTTCCATCGGGCTTTAAGTATTTTTTCGAGCCGTCTGCTTCTGTCTGCCATCCGGGAGTAACAGTACCATTGTAAGCGCCAGCATCAGAAGTATCTACATTGATCAGATATTTCCGTACCTCCGGCGGGAGAGAAGAGGTGTCAGTGCCGTTGGGAAGATGGACTACATTGATATAGCGTTTATCCGTATCCAGATTTTTATTGTTGGTTTTCAGAACAATCTGGAGCACCGGTTGAGTGCCTTCCGGCAGACTTCCCCAATTTTCAGGAATCGCCCAGACTCCATCGGTATTTACCAGATCCGGCACAGTACCCCATGGTCTTGCATAGGTCATGGGATCAAAGGTATAGGCATAATCATAGCCTCTGTTTAAAATCACATTGCTTTCAGTAATGGTGTTTCCGCCTACAAGAATTGCAAAATAATTTCCATTTCCGCAGTCAATGGGACGCCATTCAAAGAGATAAGCGCCGCAGTTTTCCATAGATGTACTGGAAAAGGATGTATTTACGGCAGCAAAAGCCGGAAGAGAAGAGGACGCAGCCATCACAGCGGCCAGTCCAAAGCACAATAAACGTTTTCTGATCATGAAAAGCCTCCTTTTGGTTTCATTTTTAAGGGTATTTTGAAATATAAAAAGCGCTACAGCTAACATATCTCTATATCAGCTATAACGCTTCCCCCTTATGTCATATTAAATCTGACTGAATGTTGATCCGAAGATTAGTCCTCAACGTAGATAGCAACAATGCTGTTCTCGCCGTTAGCCTTCTTCTCGGTTACATAGTAGTAATCGCTGCCGTCCTTGTTCTTGCCCTTGCCATCAACGATCTTACCGGAAGTATTTACAAGGATGTACTCCTTCTTGTCGCCCTTGGAATTAGCCTCGGTCTTGTAGGTGATGGAGTATGCCTCGGACAGATCCTCAGCCTTCTTGGTGTTACCGTTTCCGATATTTACAGCCTCATTACCATTCTTGCCGTCTAACTCATCCTTAACAACTACGCCTTCAGCGTTCATGAACTCCTTAGCGTCATCCAGCTTGCGGTAGGTGCTGTACTCAGCCTTGCCGTCAGCATTTACATGAGTTGTCTTCTCAACAACGATGTACTTGTCATCGGAATCAGCCTTTAACAGCATACCGGACTGGTACAGCTTGTCATCTTCCTCACCAGTTACACCAGCACCCTTTGTGGCTTCCGGACTTCTCGAAGTAGAAGTTGTGATTCTCACCATCAATTTCAACAGTGGTCTTATTGGTTCTCATAGCACCATCATCTCCATCACCGAAGTAGAAGCACTTGTAGCCTTCTGGCTCATAGAACTCAGCTGCGTGATCAAGGAAGTCATCCTCGTTATCGAAGTTCCATGTATCATCATCATCAGCGTATACGCTCAGGCTCTGGTTGTCAGCATCTTCCTTGATGAATTTCAGGCCAGTCAGCATACGACCGTCATTACGGAATGCATACTTCTTGCCCTTGATGGTCTTGAACTCACCAGCATACAGATTGCCGCTGCCATCTGCATAGTACCAGAAGTCCTCATCGTCATCATACTTACCCTCATTCAGGTACTCAGCAGGAACTACCTTAAACCATCCCTTGCTTACACGAGCGCCATCTTCAACGCTGTTGAAGTACTTCCAAGACTCGGTATACTTGGAATCGAATGCCTTACCTGTGATTACCTCTGCGGAAGAAGCTACGCTGGAAGTAAATGCCTGAGGATTGGTACCCAGATCTTCTTCATCCAGAGACCACTCAGCTACCATTGCGCCGTACTCGTCAAATGCATACTTCTTACCGTTGATAGTCTTATCCTTGGTTCTGTCGCCGTCCTCAGCGAAGATCTTCTTACCATTGGACTTGAAGTAGAACCAACGTGTCTGATCCTCATCATCATTGAATGCAGCAGCAGTATACTTATAGTCATCTGTTGTTGCCTCATCGTATGTGATGTCAAGCTGTAACCAACCAGTGGTCATAGCACCGTCATCTTCGCCGCCGAAGTAGTAAACGCCTTCCTTGAAGCCGTCACTGTCTGTATCGTCAACGCGCTCTGCGCTGTCCTCGTCAACCCAGCCGTACAGCATCTTACCTTCGTCATCGAAAGCGTACTTCTTACCGTTGATGGTCTTTAAGGAAACCTTATCGTTGTCACCATTGGTTAAAGCCTTGCCGTTTGCCTGGAAGTAATACCAGTAGTGCTCTGGCTCGTCATCCTCGCCAGCATCCTCGTTCTCAATTGCAACCCACTGGTTAGAAGCCATAACGCCGTTGATATCTACATAGTAGTAGTTATCGCCGTCCTCGATGAGCTGATCGATTGCCATCTCACCGTCGCTGTCCAGGTAATACCAGTTGTTTCCGGACTTCTTCCAGGAATCGGTTGCTCTCTCGCCGTCACGGTCATAATATACCCATGTTCCGTCTTCCTCTGCCCAGCCAGTAGCTGCGAAAGAAGTCATGGAAGCGCCGATAGCGAGCAGTGCTGCTGTTGAAAGTACAGCAACTAACTTTGTCTGCTTCTTCATAATGAATGCACTCTCCTTTTTTTTTGAAATACTTTTTGAAATTCCTTTTTTGCATTACGAGTTGATTATACTTCCGATAAGGAAAATTATCAATACTTTTTTTGCATTTTTTGCAAAAACTGCTTATTTTTAGGAATATTGATATTTCCCGGATGAATAACCAGCTCCATCACATGACATAGTATATTATAAATTCCGAAAAAAAGCCATAACTTTTACCTGTGCATTTTCTTACGTAATTATTACAAAAGTATTGAATAAGTGTATTATTGTATTTATCTGTGTACATGGATGTAAATTTAATGAAAAGAAAACGGTTTCCGTTGCTCTTGCGTCTTAAATAGCCGGATGCTATAATCAAAACAGGAGTGCGTGGGAAAGGACGGAATGAATTTTTATGAGTTTAGGACAAAGCCGAAAGTGAAGTGTGATGATAATGGCATTGAATTAAGGATTGCAGATCGATTTTATCCATCTTCTAAAATATGTCATTGTTGTGGTTCTATAAAAAGGACTTAAAACTTTCAGACAGGATCTACAAATGCAGTTGTGGTTATGTAGAGGATAGAGATCTTAATGCGAGTTTTAATTTAAGAGATGCAGTAGCTTACAAAATTGCATGATCAGGCAAGTGTAAGTATGTACCGAAGGCTATTTCGGGAATTGACGACTGTGGAGTGTACAAGAACCTGTTAGTAGCAAGTTGCCAGCAACTGCCAACGCATACACAATGAAGCAGTAAAAAGTATCCGTGAGGACTTTAATTTCTCGATGTGTTTGAGTATAGTTTAACACATTTTGAGTGGCAGGTGGCGAAGATGTGTACGTACAGCCAGTTTATGTTGGACAGGGGAGAGAAAAAAGGGCTAGAAAAAGGATTAAAGACAGGTCTTGAAACCGGTAAATACAAAACCTACTACGATCTCATTTCTGATGGGACTTTGACCTTAAAACAGGCAGCCGAAAAGTGCAGTCTGTCCCCGGATGAATTTCAGAAGAAGCTGATTGAGTTAAAAATCATAGAAGGATGATGCATTGACATGTATATTGGAGAGGTTTTAAAACAGGTCCGGCGCATGCAGCAGGATGTATTTTCTGCTGCGTCTGCCGGGCTTTTTTATTGCATTTTCTAATTGACAGAATCTGACAATAGATATACTATATCATTATGAAACGTCAGTTTCAGACGATTATCAGAAAGGAGAAGAGTTATGAAACGTTTCACAAAAACAATGGCTGCTTTGGGGTTAGCAGCAGTGATGGGAGCCGGATCTGCTTTTATAAGTCTGGCAGATGTAACAACTTCTGTAAATCCGGTGGCTACTTCCAGAAAATCAGGATGGGTGGATGTACAGAATCACTGGTATTATTTTGATGCAAACGGAAATCCTGTGAAAAACCAGTGGATTCAGGACGGAAATAACCGCTACTGGATGCAGGAAGATGGAGAAATGGCAAAGCAGGAGTGGATTTATACGGAAGGGCAGTGGTACTGGGTGAATGCTCAGGGAGCTCAGGCCAGCAATATCTGGGTTGAGGGCGGCGAGTCCTGGTATTATATGGGAGGCGACGGACGGATGATGACCAACACCTGGCTGGATTATGCAGGAAAATGGTATTATCTCACAGAAACCGGTGCAGCTGCCAGAGGATGGAAAGAACTGGGAGAAAAATGGTATTTCTTTAATGATTCCGACTGCAGTATGGCAAAAGATACCATGGTAGGATCGTACCGGGTAGATGCAAACGGCGTATATATTCCTTAAAACACATATAAAAAAACCGCTGAATCTATTTTCACAGATCCAGCGGTTCTCTTATATCCATTGATACAGAAATAATATCTCAGGAAGTTATAAGCTGAAAGGTTGATTACTTCAGAGTAACCTTTGCTCCCTCTGCCTCTAACTTTGTCTTGATATCCTCTGCCTCTTCCTTGGAAGCGCCCTGCTTTAATACCTTTGGTGCGCCGTCAACTACTTCCTTAGCTTCCTTCAGGCCAAGACCGGTAGCTTCACGTACAACTTTGATAACTTTAACTTTGTTCGGGCCAACCTCTGTCAGCTCTACGTCGAACTCGTCTTCTCCTCAGCTGCTGCTGCGCCAGCACCTGCTGCTGCTACAACAACGCCTGCTGCTGCAGATACGCCAAACTCCTCCTCGCATGCCTTTACTAACTCGTTCAGTTCTAATACGGATAATTCCTTGATAGCTTCGATAAACTCAGCGGTTGTTAACTTTGCCATTTTAATTTCCTCCTGTTTATTATTTACTTTCGATAATATGGTCTTTCATCTTATGCGGCCCATGCCGGTCTAAGCGGCTGCGGGCGGCCAAATTTTGCATTGAAGCTTATGCTTCTGCTGCGCCACCGTTCTTTTCTGCGATCTGGTTGAGAACGCGTGCCAGATTGGTGATTGGGGACTGGATGCTTCCAAGCAGCTTGCCAAGAAGTACCTCTCTGGATGGGATTGTAGCGATCACCTGAGTACCAGCCTGATCGTAGTAGGTTCCTTCTACTACGGAGCCCTTCAGTTCCAGATTTGGAGCTGTCTTTGCGAACTCAGCAAGGATTCTTGCAGGTGCAGTAGCATCATCCTTGGATACTGCAAGAGCAGTAGGTCCTTCCAGATGTGGATCCAGAGCTGCGAACTCTGTTCCTTCTGCGGCACGCTTGATCAGGGTATTCTTGTATACCTTGTAAGACACGCCAGCTTCTCTTAACTGCTTACGCAGTCTTGTATCCTGCTCAACTGTCAGGCCGCGGTAGTCAACAACAACTGCGCCGCATGCGCCGTCCAGCATAGCCTTGATCTCGTCAACGATTGGCTGCTTTAATTCAACTTTTGCCATGAATGGTTTACCTCCTTATAGTATTTGTGCATTGAAAACCATAGCATGGGAACGGATATAAAAAACCTCCCTGCCACATGGACAGAGAGGACGCAAAATCTCGATCAGAGTTTTGTATGTTCCTCGGCAGGCGTTAAACTTACACCTTACGGTACCTGCTGTCTTCGGGCATTCAACACTTGTACTAAGATAGCACATTTATTTTAAAATGTCAACTTATTTTTCAAGAAAATATAAAACAGCGGACCCGCAAAAATGCGCTGTCCGCTGTGATTCTATTCTGGACTCCAAATTAGTTGGAAAGCTTTGCTACGTTCAGCTTTACGCCAGGACCCATAGTAGAGGTAAGAGCTACGCTCTTTAAGTATGCGCCCTTTACAGTGCTTGGCTTTGCCTTTAAGATAGCGTCCATAAGCGTCTGGAAGTTGTCCGCTAACTGCTCCTCGGTGAAGGAAGCTTTTCCTACTGGCACATGGATAATGTTTGTCTTGTCAAGTCTGTATTCGATCTTACCAGCTTTGATATCGTTGATAGCCTTGGTTACGTCCATGGTTACGGTACCAGCCTTTGGGTTTGGCATTAAGCCCTTGGGTCCAAGTACACGGCCCAGACGACCAACAACGCCCATCATGTCAGGAGTTGCTACTACAACGTCGAAATCCAGCCATCCTTCGTTCTGGATCTTCGGGATCAGCTCCTCAGCTCCTACAAAGTCAGCTCCTGCTGCCTGTGCCTCGTCAGCCTTTGGTCCCTTTGCGAATACCAGAATACGAACGGTCTTACCGGTTCCGTGAGGAAGTACAACAGCGCCGCGGATCTGCTGATCAGCGTGACGTCCGTCACATCCTGTTCTGATATGAAGCTCTACAGTCTCGTCAAATTTTGCAGAAGCGTTCTTCTTAACGATAGAGATAGCGTCTGCTACGTCATAAAGTGCAGCGCGGTCTACGTTCTTCATAGCCTCTGCATATCTTTTCCTGATTTCATTTAAAATAACCTCCTAGTGGTATTGACGGGGAATCTCCCTCCCACGTTCTCTGTTGCAAATACAACGGGTATTCCTGATTACTCCTCGATGGTAACGCCCATACTTCTTGCAGTACCGGCTACCATGCTCATAGCAGCTTCAAGGCTTGCTGCGTTTAAGTCTGGCATCTTTGTCTCTGCGATCTTCTGCAGATCAGCCTTCTTTAATACGGCAACCTTGGTCTTGTTAGGAACGCCGGAACCGCTCTTAATGCTGCAGGCCTTCTTGATCAGAACTGCTGCAGGCGGAGTCTTTGTGATGAAGCTGAAGCTTCTGTCAGCGTATACTGTAATAACTACAGGGATGATCATGTCGCCCTGATCTGCTGTCTTAGCGTTGAACTCTTTCGTGAACTGTACGATGTTTACACCGTGCTGTCCAAGAGCCGGACCAACTGGCGGAGCCGGTGTTGCCTTGCCGGCAGGAATCTGTAATTTAATATAACCTGTTACTTTCTTTGCCATCTTACGGCACCTCCTAAAATCATGTGGTATTGTCGGGAATGTCCCTCCCACCAGCCTTCGCACCCGCAAAAGCTGATCTTTTTGTCTGTTCCACAGATCTGCTTACATCTTCTTGACTTCAGCAAATCCCAGCTCGACCGGTGTCTCGCGGCCGAACATTTCTACATTGATGGTGATGGTCTGTTTACTGTCATTGACAGCCTTAATGGCGCCTACAGTATCCTTCCATGCACCGGAGATAACGGTTATCATATCTCCCACTTCAAAATCGACTAAGACATCTGTCTTTACGAAGCCCAGACTTGCCATCTCTTCTTCTGTCAGAGGAACCGGTTTGGAGCCCGGACCAACAAAGCCTGTAACGCCTCGGGTATTGCGTACTACGTACCATGTGTCATCATTCATGACCATGTTGATCAGTACATAACCCGGGAACATCTTTTTGTCGGCTTTCTTCTCCACGCCGTTTTTCAGCTCTACTACAGGGAGCATGGGCACAGACACTTCAAGGATCTGATCCTGAAGATTTCTGTTTTCAATGGTCTTCTCGATATCGACTTTGACTTTGTTCTCATATCCTGAGTAGGTATGGACTACATACCAATGTGCTTCTGACATACAATCACCCTCGCCTTTGAATTAAAGAATAAAACTTAAACCGAATTTCATAACCATGTCCAGTACGCCGATCAGTACACCGATGAAAATGGACATGATCACCACTGCAACTGTCTGCTTGGCTACGGTTTCCTTATCAGCAAAGACGATCTTTTTGTACTCTTTTTTCAGGCCCTTGAAAAAGCTTGGCTTTTTCTCGTGCTTAGCCGTTTTCTTGTCAGCCCTGGCCGCTTTTTCGGTGGTTTCTACAGCAGTATTCACTGTATTTTCTTCCATAATTTCACGTCCTTTACTGAACAGGATTACTTTGTTTCCTTGTGTAACGTATGTCTCTTGCAGAATCTGCAGTACTTCTTGGTCTCCATGCGGTCCGGATGAGTCTTCTTATCCTTCGTCATGTTGTAGTTACGCTGCTTGCATTCTGTACATGCCAGTGTGATCTTTGTGCGCACGACTTCCACCTCCATTTAATTTATCGTAAATCATTGAGTTGCTTCAGGTCTTAATTTTGAGCATAAAAAAAAGACCTGTCTTCCATTCGCCCGTATAATATAACACAAAAATCCGGCGTTCGTCAAGAGGAAGGACGGTCTTTTTTATGAAGAGTTTTTAACGGCCTGAGCCGATACAGATGACCGCAGGGATAATCCGCTCTGCCCCGGCATTCTTTAAGGCTCTGGAGCAGGCTTCCATGGTGCTTCCGGTGGTGTAGATATCATCCACCAGAAGTACGGTGCGTATTCCGGACGGGAGCCTGCCGCATACAAAGGCCTGTTCCAGATTTTTGAGGCGTGCTCCCGCATCCAGTTCCTTTTGGGGCAGAGTCTTTTTTGTACGTTTCAGAAATTCAGTTCTCATGGGAATCCCGGTCTTTGCTGAAAGGCGGATCCCCAGCTCCTGAGCCTGATTAAATCCCCGCTTTTTCAGGCGGCTTTTATGGACGGGCACAGGGATAATGCAGTCAGGAGAAAGGCGGCGGATCGCCGGGCCAAAGCGCCGGAACATGGCCTCGGAATAAAAATCCAGATATTCCCTGCGTCCGTGGTATTTGATCAGGGCCATAGAACGGCTGGCTGTATCATTGTAATTGATCAACGCCATCCCTGAATCAAAGGAATGGGGATGTCTGGTACAGTCAAAGCAGTATTCGGCCTCAGGGCTTATAATCTCTTTGCCGCAGCATTTGCACACGGGACGGCGGACAAAGGCCAGCTTTTCCATACAGTCCGGGCAGATCAGATTTCCTTTCGGCATGACAATTTCAGAGCACACAGGGCACCGGCGGGGATAGAGAAGATCCAGAAAGCCGGCATACAGACGGGACAGGGGCATTATTGGGGGCATGATTCCTCCTTATAGATTTCTTCGATTCGCGCCTTTAAGCCGGAACAGCGTTCCTGTTCCATTGCATTTGAGGCCATGGTATAAAATGCATCGGGCCGTCCTACCAGACAGACACAGGAACGGGCTCTGGTGACGGCGGTATAGAGGAGATTTCGGGTCATAAGCATCCGAGGGCCGGAATACATGGGGATAATGACAGCCGGATACTCGCTTCCCTGGGATTTGTGGATGGTAATGGCGTAGGCTAATTCCAGCTCCTCCAGCTGCTTAAAGCTGTATTCCACCAGTTTCCCTTCGTCAAATTCCACGGTAAGGAGCTCTGCATACTCGTTGATTTCCCGTATCACACCCATATCGCCGTTGAAAACGCCGGAGCCCTTGTCAATAGGGATACCGTAACGGCTGCGGACTTCCCACTCCAGCTGATAGTTGTTGCGGATCTGCATGACCTTGTCTCCGGTGCGGTAAATAATCCCTCCGGCCTCTTTTTCCTTTTTCTCCGGCGAAGGGGGATTCAAATGGTTCTGCAGGATCTGGTTCAGCCGTTCTACCCCCAGAGCGCCTTTCCGCATAGGCGTCATTACCTGAATTTCATTTTCCTGTGCCTGGACGTAGCCGGGAAGCTTTTCTGAATCAGTAATGGCGGCACTTATGACACATCAGGATTGTCGCGGCGGATGAAAAGAAAATCCCGGCTTCGCTTGGACAGATCTACCGTCTCGCCTTCGTTGATGCGGTGAGCATTTACAATGATATCACTCTGAGCTGCCTGACGGAAGATACGCGTCAGCTTTACTACATTAAAACAGCCGGAGCCTATGATATCTTTTAAAACATTTCCGGGGCCTACGCTGGGGAGCTGATCCACATCACCTACCAGAATCAGCCGGGTTCCCACGTTGACGGCTCTCAAAAGAGAGTGCATCAGGCTGATATCCACCATAGACATTTCATCAATAATGATCACGTCTGCATCCAGGGGATTCTCTTCATTCCGGTCAAAACGCATACCCGCTGTGGAATTGCCGGAGGATGCGTTATTTCCAGAACCGGTTATCCCGATGGGAACCAGCTCCAGCATGCGGTGAATGGTTCTGGCCTCCCAGCCGGTAGCTTCGGTCATACGCTTGGCTGCACGGCCGGTAGGCGCTCCCAGAAGGATTTCCATGCCCTCAGCCTCAAAATAACGGATGATCGCGTTGATCGTAGTGGTTTTCCCGTACCTGGACCGCCGGTGATGACTAAAAGCCCGCTGTTCACTGCCTCGTAAACCGCCTGCTCCTGAAGCTCGTCCAGGTGGATCTTTTCCTGCTTCTGGATTTTCAAAAGGTTGGTTTTAATCTCTGTTTCCGGGATATCGCCCCGGATGTTTAAGTCGTGAAGCATACGGGCAGTATTTAATTCCAGATAGTAATAATGGGAGGAGTAGATCAGCGGATCAGCGATCTGGCCTTCTTCGCAAAAGGGCATTTTTACTACCAGTTTCCGGTCGATCTGCATATCCATCAGGTGCTTGTCCATGGTTTCGGGCGCCACCTTTAAAAGCTCCGACGCCTGTTCAAACAGCCGGCTCTTTGGCAGATAGGTATGACCATTTGCAGACGCCTGCAGGAGCACATACAGGATACCTGCTTTTATCCGATAATCGGAATCTGTGAAAATTCCCACTTTCCGGGCGATTTCGTCTGCCATTTTAAAGCCAACGCCGGGGATATCGTCCGCCAGACGATAGGGATTTTCCTTGATAATGCTGTACAGTTTCGGGCCATATTCCTGATAAATTTTAGCAGCCAGATTCAGGGTGATGCCGTAGTTTTGAAGAAACATCATGGCCTGACGCATATCCCGCTTTTCCTGAACCTGTTCTCCGATAGCCATAGCCATTTTTTCGCTGATGCCCTTAATCTCTGACAGGCGTTCGGGCTCTTCCTCCATGATCCGGAAGGTATCTGCCTTAAAACGGCGCACGATCCGGGCTGCCAGAGCTGCGCCTACCCCCTTGATGGCTCCGGAACCCAGATAGCGCTCCATAGAAGCGGCATCTTCGGGGTTTTTCAGCTCATAACTTTCAATCTGAAGCTGTTCACCGTAAACAGGGTGCTCTGTCATACGGCCTGTGGCCTGGATCATATCGCCTTCTGCGGCATAGGAAACCGTTCCCACCATCACAACTTCATCTCCGTCGCTCTGATCGATGACAGTCATAATGGTGTAACCGTTTTCTTCATTCCGAAATTTTATTTTTTCAATAAATCCTGTGATGGTTGCCATAGTAAGGATACCGCCTTTTGCTTCTGTATGGATTCTGCCCTCTGATGGGGACCGGTGATAAAAAGAACCCGGCTGAAATCCGGGTTCTTCTGTGGTTTATAAAGCTTAAATAATCATCCCGCTCTTTGCCGCCGCCGATTCCCATGGAAGCCTCCAGAGCAGAAGTCATACCATGAGCAAATTCGATGAATTTACCGGTTCCGATGGCTACGGCTGTCAAAGGATCCTCAGCGATCACAGTGGTAATGCCTGTCTTTTCTTCAATCAGCGCATCCAGACCGCTTAAAGGAGCCGCCGCCTGTCATAACAATACCGCGGTCGAAAATATCCGCTGCCAGCTCCGGCGGAGTACGCTCTAATACATTGTGTACCGCGTCTACAATCTGAAGAGCCGGCTCTGAGCGCTTCCAGTGTCCTCAGAGGAAACTACAATGGTTTTGGAAGGCCTGTCACCAGGTTCCGGCCTCTGACCTCCATGGTCAGAACCTCCGGACGGCGGGAGGCCGCACCAATATTGATCTTGATC
>SCPO01000152.1_pt1 | contig 45712 bp, 44 predicted proteins | sample 6106821 | NCBI WGS metagenome assembly SCPO01 (sample SAMN10720448, study PRJNA508395) | human gut metagenome | isolation source: Participant 2 stool, 0 month | host: Homo sapiens | collected 2017 | reverse complement strand
AGCAGTAACTCCTTTAACGTATCAATTTCGCGTTGTAAAACGCGGTATAGTGGTTAAGGTGATATGCAAGGGCAGTAAAGCAGGAAGCTCTGCCACCCTTGCGAGTGAGTAGCAATGAATAGAAAATATGAGGTGGATTACTTCTTGTAGAAGTCCGGGGTGCCGCCGGTAACAACCTTCTCCGGCACACCGGAGGTCTGGGACTTAACCAGAGCGTCAGCGGTGATGGAAGCAACGTAGCCGTCCCAAGCAGAGGAGCCGCCGGTCTCACCCTTGAGTGCGTGGTCAACCCAGTCCTGAATCTCTACATCGTAAGAATCGATGAAGCGCAGGATCCAGTTGTCCTCGATCTTGGTGGAAACCTCGTTAGCGTAGCGAACGGTCGGGAAGGACGGGCACGGCAGGTTTACAACGCCGTTCTCACATACAACCTCGCAGTTGATGTCGTAGCCGAAGCCGCAGTTTACGTTTACCTCGAGCATGTTGATGATGCCGCCCTTGGTCTTCATGATCATGATCTGCGGGTCCTTCAGCGCGTTCTTAACCTTGCTGTTGGTCTTCGGCATGATGCACTGCACCTCGTCCCACTCGTCGTTTACCAGCCACGGCAGAACGTCGATCTCGTGGATTGCGGTATCGGTAACAGCCATTGCGGTGGTGTAGTCATCGGCAACGCCGTCTGCACGGTGGGTGCACTTGATTACCATCGGGGCACCGAACTTGCCGGAATCGATCAGCTCCTTAACCTGACGGTAGCCGCGGTCGTAACGGCGCATGAAGCCAACCTGTACGAGGTGCTTGCCGCCTGCCATCTCGGCCTCAACGATCTCCTTGCCGTCAGCAGCGGTGTTAGCCAGCGGCTTCTCGGAGAATACCGGCTTGCCGGCCTTGATCGCTGCCAGAACCGGACCCTTGTGGAACTGACCCGGGGTGGTAACTACAACAGCGTTTACGTCCGGATCGTTGATTGCTTCGTTGAAATCGGTGTAAACCTTGGTGCCGGCACCGGCGATCTCAGCGCCCTTCTTTGCGCCTTCTTCAAATACGTCGCATACGGCCACAACCTGTGCGCCGCGGATGCGGTTCTGGATACGCTCGATGTGCTCACGGCCGATCATGCCGCAGCCGATCAGTGCAATGTTCAGATTTTCCATGATAAAGCTCATCCTTTCAAAATATGCCGCTGTACGGCAGAGTTCAAGTCTAACGGGTTATGTGCGAGTATTTCGGGAGCCGCAGCATTGCTGCGACCCCTGAAAACTCGGAAAAAGAAGAGAGATTGTGTGTGTCTGTTTTACGCGCGCTTTGCGTTCTTGCGCATATCAAGGATAACCGAACCGACGATGATCAGGCCCTTGACGATGTTGGTCATGTTATCATCGACCTTCAGCATAACCAGGCCGTTGTTGATAACGCCGAGGATCAGGATACCTGCCAGAACACCGGATACGCGGCAGATACCGCCGGTGTGGGAAGTGCCGCCTACGGTAGCCGCAGCGATAGCGTCCAGCTCGTAGTTCAGGCCGGAGTTGGCCGGGTCAGCCGAACCTGCACGGCCTGCCAGCAGAATACCTGCAACAGCCGCACAAACCGAGCACCATACATAAACCATGATGAGGTTCTTTCTACATTGATGCCGGCAACGCGGGCAGCCTGATCGTTGCCGCCGATGGCATACACGTTTTTGCCGAAGCGGGTCTGCGTCAGCAGGAAGGCCGAGATCGCAAACATAACGAAGAATACCAGAATGATGACCGGAACCGGGCCGATTTTAGCAGAGCCGAGGAAACGGAACTCCGTGGTCAGGTTGGAAACCGGGCGGCTGGTGTACATTTTTGCGCTTGCGCGGCAGATCAGCTGTGCGCCGAGCGTTGCGATGAAGGGCGGGATCTTGGTGTACGCGATGATCGCACCGTAAATAGCGCCGATGCCTGCGCCGATTGCCAGACCGATCAGAATAACCAGCGGTGCGGGCAGGGAGCCCAGACCGGGGAATACTGCGTTGGCATAATCTGCCGGCTGAACCAGAGATGCCGTGATGCAGGCAACCAGGCCGGCCGATGCGCCGATCGTCAGGTCGATACCCTTGGACAGGATCGCGAACATAACGCCGAAGGCCAGAATACCCTTGACGGCCTCACCGGAGAGCAGCGTCAGCAGGTTGTTTACGGTGAAGAAGCTGGGCTGTGCAACACCCATGATAATGACCATAGCGATCAGTACCAGCCAGATCGAGTTCTGCGACAGGAATTTTTTCTTGTCAAACGTCTTATGCATACCATTTACCCTTCTTTCTTATTGCTCATCAGCAGCGGGCTGGTAAGGAACCTCGCTGGTAGCGTATTTCAGGATCAGCTCGGACGAAAAATCCTTGCGATCTACGATTGCGGTCATCGTGCCTTCATGCATGACCACGATGCGGTCGGACATACCCATAACTTCGGGCAGCTCGCTCGAGATCATGATGATCGCCTTGCCTTCGCCGGCCAGCTTGGTGATCAGCGAGTGGATTTCGGCCTTGGCGCCTACGTCGATACCGCGGGTCGGCTCGTCTACGATCAGGATGTCCGGATCGGTCAGCAGCCAGCGGCCTACCAGAACCTTCTGCTGATTGCCGCCGGAAAGGTTCTTGATGGGGGTGTCGATCGTCGGTGTTTTGGTATTGAGCTTACGCACATACTCTTCGGTATCCTCGCGCATCTTCTTGTGATTGAGCGGGAAACCGTAGTTTTTCAGGCTGGCAAGTACGGTATTGTCCTTGATGCTCAGCATACCGACGATGCCGTTGCCGCGTCGATCCTCGGTCAGCAGGGCGATCTTGTGTGCGATGGCGTGCTCGGGGGATTTGATGTGCAGCTCCTCGCCGTCCTTATAGATCTTGCCGCCGGTGATATGGCGCATACCGAAAATAGCCTCTGCCGTTTCGGTACGGCCTGCGCCGACCAGACCGGCCATGCCCAGAATTTCACCGCGGTGCAGCTCGAACGATACGTTCTTTACCGCATGACCGGCGGAAAGGTTCTCGACCTTCAGAATGGTATCTCCGATCGGGCAATCCACCTTGGGGAACATATTGGAAACCTCACGGCCTACCATAAGCTGAATCAGTTTATCTACGTTCAGGTTTTCCGCGCGGTCGCTGGCGATGTACTCGCCGTCACGATATACGGTGATATCATCCGAAATGCGGAAAATTTCATCCATTTTATGCGAAATATAAATGATTGCTACGTTTTTCTTTTTCAGGTCATCGATGATGCGGAACAGATGCTCAACCTCGGTTTCGGTCAGGGAGGAGGTCGGCTCGTCCATGATTACGATCTTGCTGTCATACGAAACCGCCTTTGCGATTTCAACCATCTGCATTTTTGCAACCGTCAGGTTGCCCATCTTTTCATCCGGATCAACATCCAGATGCAGGCGCTGGAACAGGTCGATGCTGTCCTGACGCATTTTCTTGTGATCAATGATCAGGCCCTTGCGCGGTGCGCGGCCCAGCCAGAGGTTTTCGCTGACACTGCGTTCCGGAACCGGCGATAATTCCTGATGGATCATCGAAATGCCGGAGTTCAGCGCTTCCAATGTGGTTTTAAAACGGATTTCCTTGCCGTCAAAAACGATCTTGCCCGATGTGGGCGGATGGATGCCGATCAGGCATTTCATCAAAGTTGATTTGCCTGCGCCGTTTTCTCCCATCAGGGTATGTACGGTACCGGGGCGCACCTTGAGCTGTACGCCTTTCAGCGCACGCACGCCGGGGAAATCCTTGACGATATCGGTCATCTCCAGGATATACTCTTGACTCACTGCTTTTCACCCCAATATCTCTGCGTTTTTTTAGGAAGGGGACATATGGAAATGTCCCCTTCGCAACATTCAGTGTCGGAATTTAGTCGTAATCTGCTACGTTGTCGATGGTAACCGGCTCGAACGGTACCCAGATGATGAACTCGTTCTCGTCGTCTACTTCATAGCCGGTGCCCTCTGCGATCGGCTTGCCGTCGATCAGGTTTGCAGCTGCCTGCAGGGAAGCGCGACCCTGACCCTCTGCGTTCTGGAATACGGTCATAGCGAGGGTGCCGTCCTTGATAGCCTGACGGCCGTCAGCGGTTGCGTCGATGCCGACGATCGGAACGGACTTCGGGTCCAGACCCTGCTGCTGCATTGCTTCGACTGCACCGAGTGCCATTGCATCGTTGTTGGAGATGATGCAGTCGTACTTGGTGGTCTTGAGCAGCGGAGAGATCATGTCCATTGCGGTTGCACGGTCATAATCGGCTGCCAGCGGAGCTGCTGCTGCGGTTGCCTTGATGCCGTTGTCCTCCAGTGCCTTGAGCACGGATGCGGTACGGTTGGTGGTGGAGGTCTGACCGAGGATGCCGTTGAGCATCAGGTAGGAGATATCGGTCTTGCCCTGATCCTTAAAGAACTTTGCGAGGAACTCGCCCTGGAATGCGCCGGAGGTCATTTCGTCGGAGCCGACGTAAACAGCCTTCTCATTCAGTACGGAGGGATCGCCCGGGAAACGGTTTACGAATACGACCGGAACATCGCCTGCGGCCTCGACACACTGTGCAGCGGTCTCGGGGTCTACCATGTTGATAATGATGGCATCTTCACCTGCGGTAACCGAGGATTCGATGTACTGGATCATCTTGCTGGTGTCACTGTTGGCATCCTGGGTGGTCAGGTTGATGCCGGTGTCCTTTGCAGCAGCCTGAGCGGCTGCCTCCATTTCGCTGAGCCACTCATCGCGCTGGCTCATGATCAGCGTTACCTTGTGGCCGCTGCCGCCGTCTGCGCTGCTGCCCTGCTGTGCGCCGCCGCCGCAGCCTGCCAGCATGGATGCCATCATTGCCGATGCAATCAATCCTGCGAAAAGTCTTTTTTTCATTTGCTTTTACCTCATCTTTCTCAACTTTTTTCTTAGCCGTACACGTTCACATTTTGGAAAAATGCGATTTACGCTTGCCTTGATTTAGTTTTACACTCTTTTTCGATGTGCGTCAACCGGCTTTTTGAATTTTCACCAAATCGCACAGACAAATCTTGCGGAAACTGGTGATTCTGTCTGCACAAAATTGTGATTTTATAGGCTTTGCACGACAGAGCAGGGGAATCGCTTATGCAAAACTACCCGCCTCAGATGCGGGATCTGGCTGTTAGTTCAATCTCGTAACAACTCGGTATTTGTTTCGTATTTCACGTGTTTTGCTCGTTTTATGGCGTTTACGGCAGATGTATTGTATGAAAATATGAACAAAATACGGGAGGTTCGGAAAAGAGTGCATTTTTGCGTGCACGGCTCGAATGAGCAGAATCCGTACACGTGCACAATATTGTGAATACCGCTTTATTCACTTTAGATATAGACTTATTAGGGGTATTATGTTATGCTTTAACTATAAAAACGGGAAAGAACCGTTCTGACAGAGGTGATATCATATGGCAATTACCCTGAATCAAATTGCTGAGATTTGCGGTGTGTCCCGCGGTACAGTCGATCGGGCACTCCATAATAAAGGAAATGTTCGCCCTGCGGTGGCGGAGCGGATCAAGGCGGTAGCCAACGAATATGGCTACACCCCCAACCGTGCCGGACTGGCACTGTCCCGCACATCGCATCCGATTCGCATCGGCGTGATCATGTTTTCGGTGCAGACCCCGTTCATGCAGATCGTTCTGGATGCCGCCCGGCGCGAAGCCCGCCGTCTGGCCGCGTTCAGCGTGGAGGTCATCTTCCGGCTGTCGCCCTCGCTCGATCCGGTCGAACAGGTCTCGATGATCGAGGAGCTGGTCGAGCAGCATCATATCAGTGCGCTGGCGATCACGCCGCTCGACTGTCTGCTGGTCGAAACCAAGATCAACGAGCTGATCGACCAACGCGGAATACCGGTCGTTACGTTTAACACCGATCTTCCCAACATCCGTCGGCTGTGCTATGTTGGGCAGGAAAATCTTTCTTCCGGCCGTACAGTGGCCGAGCTGATGCGTCTGGTGACGCGGGAGAGCGGCACGGTGGTTACGATCAGTTCGTCCTGGATGTATCACAGTGCGTTCCGCGAACGTCTGAAGGGCTTTAAGGAGGAGCTGCTTACCCCCGATTCGTCGCTTCAGCTGCGGGAGGTCATGCTGCCGAACGATGACAGCAATGTGGTTTACGAGCATACGCTCCGTCTGCTGCAGGAGATTCCCGATCTGACCGGTATCTACGCGATCACACCGGGTTATGCGGGCATATGCAGCGCGCTGGTCGATTCCGGCCGCGCACGGGGGGTGCACCTGATCATGCACGATGAGATCCCCGCCAACCTGTACGAGCTTCGGCGCGGTGTTGCGGATTTTGTCATCGGACAGGATGCGGTGCAGCAGGGCGCACTGCCGCTGTCCCTGTTGGCTGATTACATTCAACTCAAACAGCAGCCGCCGAAGGAGTTTTACCATACCGATATTCGGGTGCTGCTGCGACACAATATCGAAAATTTGCTTTAATCCGGGTCAGGAGGTATTATGTCTGTTCCGCTTCCGGCATTTCGCCGTGTCAGACTAACGCAGCAATGTGTGATTCATCCGCAGGATAAGGGCGGCAACTATCTGCCTTGCGCCTCGGAGGATTGGGTGCTGTTTGTTTCGCTTGCTGCGGACGGGGAGAAGATCATTCTGCGAACCGAGCACCGCTGTCTGCCGATCAAACCCGGCGGCGCGCTGCTGCTGCCGCCGAATGTCTGTCACGAGCTGCCGTTCGTACAGGCACCCTGTCTGATGCTGGAATTTTCCGCCGCGGATGACGGACAGGCGATGTTTGAGTTTCCGCAGTTACAGGGAACACCGGCATGGACGTTGCTGCAGCTGCTCTACTCGGAACAGACCACGGCTGCCGCCCGGACACCGCTTTTAGATGCGCTGCTGATGCAGATGGCGCCTATGGCGCATGGCTTCGAGCTGTGTGCGCCGGATGCCGCATTCTCGCTTGCAACCGAGGTATTGCAGCATTTGAACCTGTGCTTTGCCGATGAGCTTTCGCTGACCGAGCTGACCAATCGGTTTCACGTTTCGACCAGCCACATGATCCATATGTTCAAGGCGCAGTTCGGCCTGCCGCCCATTCAGTATATGGTACGCCGCCGGATCGGGGAAGCGCAGCATCTGCTCCGCACAACGGAGGACAGTGCGGGCGATATTGGCGGTCGGGTCGGCATGATCAACCGCAATTACTTTTACCGGATGTTCAAGCGTCTGGTGGGGGTATCGCCAGTTCGATACCGCGAGGTCATTGGCGAACGCCCGGATATGCTGGCTTGAGAAAACGACTTTATGGGATCGAGAGGCTGCTCGAAAAACGATAGTTTTCGACAGCCTCAGGCACTGTGATTTAGACACAGTGCCTTTCTTTTTGTCTGGTTGTCGGAAAATAGAAGGGGAAATTATACAGATTTGCCATGGCGTTCCGATCCGGGTTCCGTGGTCTAAATAATCAAGACGGTGGAAACCTCTGAATCATACGCAAAACAACCGAGCGACTGTATTTTCAGCCGCTCGGTTGTTTTGCCTGCGTCGCTCCGCACGAATACCTTATTGTATATAGCGCCGTGCGGCGTCACGCCTGCCGCCTTTTCTTCTCCCGGATGAGCGTAGACTTGCTGATGCCGGTCAGCTTAACAACCTGCGTATACGAATGGTTTTCGAGGAGTTCCATTGCATGGTCAAGCTGCTCGGTGTCGAATTTGGGCGGCCGTCCTTCGCGGAAATCGGGGTCGGTGGCGCGGGCAACCGCCTTGCCCTCCTGCGTGCGCTGCACGATCATGTCGCGCTCGAACTGCGCGAACGACAGCAGCACGTTGCGCAGCAGCGTGTTGACCGAGTCGTTGGACAGGATGCCGAGGTTGAGCACGTTGATGGTGATGCCCTCGTCGATCATCTCGGTGATCATGCCGGACGCCTGCGACACGGACCGCGCCAGCCGGTCGAGCCGTGTCACGATCAGCACATCGCCGCGCCGCAGCTGCGCCCGCAGCCTGTCCCATTCCGGTCGGTCCATCTTGGTGCCGGTGAACGTGTCCGTGTAGATTTTTTCCGCGCCGGCGGTAATGAGCGCCTCACGCTGCGCCTCCAAGCTGTTGCCGTCGCGCGCCTGCGTTTTGGTGGATACTCTCGCGTAGCCGAATATCATGCTAATCCCTCCATTTTCACGGTTTTGACACCGCGAGTTTTGAATATAGGTTTTGATACCTCTATTATAACTTATGCCACCGGGTTTTGCAACCGGTGTCGGAAGTTTTCAGTTTTGGAACCAGAACATAAGTTTTTGGCATTTCATTTTGAATCTCCAAAGCCGCAAATCATGCGGTAAAAACGCCCTCCCACAAAGGCGGTAGTACCGCCTTTGTGAGAGGGCAAAATAAAACGGCGATTTGATTATCATTTTGATCAATAATCGGATAAAACTGCTTAAAAACAGCAGAAATCATTTCATATTCTGCAATTTTGTAAAGTCAATTACCGCGACCCGGTAAGATCGGGCGGTAATTTCACGGCAAAAAGCGATCATTTGCGCGTGCAAACTTTGCTGTCAATACGCCTGCGTACTCTCGCCGGAACAGATGAAGTTAGACAATATTTCAAAGCAAAAATGGTTCAAGCTGCCGAAAGGGTTTGCTGTCTGTGAATAGCAGGCGGCAAGTCCTTCAATTTTGCCTTGATCCTGCGATTGCTGTACTAGTCCGGACCTTCTTTTAGATAGCACGCAACACACCAGTGCCCTGCCAAAATCGGCAGGGCACTGGCTGCTTTATCGAGTATAGCAATATTTTTATGGACTATTTGCGGTTTTTCTCCTTGCGAATGCCGATCATACCGACGATCACAAAAAACGCGATCAATGCTTCGAGAAGCATCATCAGGAAATTTTCACCCATTGTTACTTCCCTCTTTTCTGTCCCAGACGACGGAATACGGTTTTCTCCAGCAGCAGTACAGCAAGCGCCCAGATCAACTGAATGCCAAAGGCTTGCGCTACAAATACATATCCTAAATCCATTTACTCTACCTCCGAAAGACCGTGCTTTTCACGTTCATAGATTGCGAACTGTTCGGACTCGAACCAGTCATCACTGCGGAAATAACCCTTGCGACCCGGCAGGATCAGATTGCCGATGATCTGCATGATCAGTGTGATTGCAAGAATGATCCAGATCATATTGATGTTTTCCATGCCGAGTACGGCTGGCAGAGAAGTAAAGGTCCAGACATTGGTAACGATCCAGGTCAATGCCATCGTTGCAACCGCCAGACCGGTGTTGCGCTTCCAGAACAGACCGATGATCAGGAAGAAGATGATCGGCAGCATCTGTGCAAACAGCCACTGGAACAGTACGATGACCGTAGGCAGGAACTGTGCCAGAATAGCGATGATCGCCGCACTGACGACCAGACCAATGCGGATATAACGGTTCTTTTCGGTGCCGGTCATATTCGGACGATACAGCGCAACGAAATCAACTGTGATCGTTGTAGCGCTGCTCATTACAAAGCTTGCAAAGGTGGAAAGAATACCGACGGTAAAGGCGATCAGGAACAGCGGAAGGCTGGCTTTCACCACGCGGCTGACAAAGCGTATTATCTCATCCTTGCTGTACTTGTCATAGCCCTCCACGACGATATGCATCATTCCATTTGGCAGATGGGTATACATCATCTCAAGATCTGTTTCACTGGCATTGGGCAGTTCTTTCCGCCAGTAGGCAATACTGTCCTCCTTGGCCAGGGCAATCATCCGCATAAGGACAGTTGAGTTTGTATTCTCCAAAATCAGGACTCGACACACCGCCTGATTCTGATTGACCATATCGTAGATGGCTTCGATCAGAGCCGTCACATCAAACGAATTGACATAGCGAAGGGATTGCTCAAATGTGTTGAACCGCGCCCCATTCGCTGTCTTCCCAGAAAAAGACGGCTATTCTTTTGAAGAATAGCCGTCCTGCTTTTTCGCTTGATGTGTATGCACCTGAAATCATTTCTCAAACAGATACAGGAGGTATCCGTAGCCCTCGGCCTCCATTTTTTCATAGGGGACGAAGCGCAGAGCCGCACTGTTGATGCAGTAGCGCACGCCATTGGGGGACTCCGGATCGCCGGTGAACACATGACCAAGGTGAGAATCTCCGGCGCGGCTTCTGACCTCTGTGCGGCGCATGCCGTGGCTCAGGTCCTCCAGTTCCACCACGGCAGGGCCCTCGATGGGCTTTGTAAAGGCAGGCCAGCCGCAGCCGCTTTCGTACTTATCCGTGGAGGAAAAAAGCGGCTCGCCGGTGACGACATCCACATAGATGCCCTTTTCAAACTTGTCCCAGAACTCGCCCGTGAAGGCACGCTCCGTGCCGCTCTCCTGCGTAACACGGTACTGCTCCGCCGTCAGCTTGTCCTGGATGGACTCCGCCGCGGGCTTCTGATAGTCGCCCGGGTCGATGCGCAGCCGGGAAAAAAGCTCCATCTCCTCGCGCGGGATGTGGCAGTAGCCGTCCGGATTCTTTTCGAGGTAGTTCTGATGGTATTCCTCGGCGGGATAGTAGTTCTTGAGCGGGCCGATCTCCACGAAGAATTTCTCGCTGCGGCCGCGCTCGATCTCCGCGATGCGCTTCACCGTTTCTCTCGCGCTTTCGTTGGTGAAGTAGACACCGGTCTGGTACTGGCTGCCCCGGTCGTTGCCCTGCCGGTTTTGTACCGTGGGGTCGATCACATAGAAGTAAGCCAGCAGCAGCGCGTCGAGGCTCACCTGCTCGGGGTCGTATTCCACCCGCACGGTCTCCCGAAAGCCGGTTTCTCCCTTGCAGACGGTCTTGTAATCGGCGTCCGCCTCGCAGGTGCCGTTGGCGTAGCCGCTCTCGGCGTCGATGACGCCGGGGATGGACTGCATCAGCTGTTCCATGCCCCAGAAGCAGCCGCCCGCCAGATAGATGACATTTTCCGTGGTATCCATATAGGTGATCTCCTCGTCAGACCGGTCAAAAGCCGGGCCGTCCATGTTTGCTTCCTGTCCGCTCTTTTCCTTCGGCACAGTCTGCCGCCCGGCGGCGCAGCCGCTGAGCAGCAGCACTGCGGCGAAAAACAGGGCTAATACACTTCGATACATCGCGTTTCCTCCTTTCAGGGGAATCAGGGCTCACTCCGCCCTGTCACAGTCCTGTCTCTTGCCGCGACCGGGCCGCAGGACGGTATACAGCAGCGACCCAAGGACGCAGCCGAAGCCGGTGGAGAGCCACGGGCTGGACGTAACGGCACAGGTGCCGGTGGTGCAGCCTACATAGCGGTAATACAGCTACCCTCCGGCACTGCCCACCAGAGGCAGGGCAATGGTGCACAGAATGCTCGTCAGCCTACAGCTCTTTTACCATAATAAAGAGAATGGGTTAAAATCTTTGTTAAGAATGGGGATTTAATGGAAATATATCTTGAATTCGCCGAGAATAAAGCGATTGGGGCAAAAAGGCCAATGTCACTTAGTTAGCAAGTGACATTGGGCGCAACGCCGGGACAGCTATGAGTTCGACATTTCATTCTCCCGCCAGCAGCTTGCGGATTATCTCGGCGTGGAGCGCAGCGGACTGTCGCTGGAGCTTGGAAAAATGCGGGATGAGGGGCTACTTGACTTTCACAAAAGCCATTTTCTTCTCAAAACGCCGGAGTCGGACAGCCTTCTTCCTTCTACGCGATAAGGAGCCCTCTTTCGAGTGTATCGGCAAGTGCGGATACACCGGGCAGGACGTTGGGCTTTTGCAGGCGTAAGAAGCAGCTACGGTCTGTAGAGATTGGCAGGACAGCGTCAGCTCGTACAATCTGATTTGAAAATGCCCACAGCCGCTTTGGCTGTGGGTATTTTCTGTTTGAACTTCAAAAGCTTTGCAGAACACAAGGAGCCTAATGCCAAATTCAGCATGTCACCAACTATGAGGAAAACATCTTTTAGAGGAAGGTCAAAAGGTTCGACAGGGAAGATGAACAGTGTCCTTTTGCGATGCCGCTTCCGAAAGATTGCGGCTTCGCCCCTTAACGAAGACTTTAAGTTAAATCTGTTATACTGCTGCAGTCCCCTCAAAAATACAGACAGGAGAAAAAATTGACCGTATGATGAAAAAAAGATATCTCGCTATTCCCATTCTTGCAATCGCACTGCATTTTTTGCTATCCAATCTATTATATTTCCTTGTGGAAAGGCTCGTTTTGGATATTTTTCATATCCCCCCGCAGCAATTTATGAAACACTCATATTGGGGCGAGATTTTGATCTACGCTGTTCTTCTCCTCGTATTCTTTACGCTCTATAAACTGCTTTGGAGGAAAGATATAAGCGAACCGCGCACAGCGACAAATTTTAAAGATGTGCTCGGCAGTCTGGTCGTAGGATTTGGCATTTGCGGGATCTCCGGTCTTTGGATCATGCTGGCAGAACAGCTTCCCTCGCTGCAGAAAAGCGTTGAGGCAATAAACGCCGGTGCTGAAAATATTGCCGGCGGAAATGCATTTGGAACATTTATGATTGCGGTGATTGCTGCACCTGTTGTAGAAGAAATTCTATTCCGCGGCATTGTACTTCGCTCCATGCGGAAATTCATCCCCGTTTGGGCCGCGATTCTAATATCATCTGTACTCTTCGGCGTTTATCACCTGAATATCGTGCAGGCTGCCTATGCCACCTTCATGGGTATTGCCGCAGGAATCCTTTACGAGAAGAAAAAGAACCTGCTGTTTCCCATCCTCGTGCATTTCGCAAACAACCTCATTACTATGCTGCAGGGCTTTGCGCCATCCGAAGTGAATGAACTGATCAGCATTTTATTCTGATCATGATCGCTCCGGCAGGGTATGTCGTCTGCCGCTCACTCCGACAGAACAACAGAGCAGATAGCATGTAAGGTTTTTATATAATGTATAAAGCATACAGCGGCACAGAGCAACTCTCTGTGCCGCTGTTTTTTTATCTTCGTAATAGAATCAGCATGGAAACAGGAACCGGGGTACAGTAAGCAACGCCAAAGCCACGGCAGCCCATCTTATCTGTCCAGGTATTTCCACAGTAATCTGGTCCAGTTCCATGGTCGCCGGCCAAGGAAGCGGGTACACACGGTTGAAACGACCGTCCCCAAGCCTACAAAGATATTCAATGACCACAGGGCTTGTGTATGAGGAACACACCCCCTGTGGTCAACATATCCAGGACGAATATCCATTATGACGGCAAAAAGCAGAAGCCACATCGGCTGATCAAAACCACACCTTTGCAGATACACGACCACGCGCTCCCTTATCTGCTGTTATGGCAGTCGCCTATGCACTGTGCGGTTCGTTGCATCTTCACATATGCCCTCGGAACAGGTGTTGCTCACATATTCGCGAAGTTTTCCGCAGTAGAGCAGTGTGTGCGGCACTCTAAGGAACTGCATCGGCTGTATGATAGAGGAACGCAGCTGTTCCATGCCGTCAACCCGACTTTTTGTGAGAAGCTCTTCGACAAACTCTGAGCAATAATAGCAGTCCTCCTGCTTCCAGACAACATGGAAGTATGCCAGACATAAGCCAATATAGTTGTAACTGTACTTCCTCCTCCGCTTCCACATCACATCGAGCATTTCTTTGAGCTCTGCGTGTTGTTCTTCTATGACACTCACGCTCAGAACCAACACCTTGGTTTCGGAAAAACGCTTGAAGGTACCGGTACGGGGAGACTCTATCACGAAGCCGCCCCAAAACGGATTATAGGGATGCCTGCGGCCAAAAGAGTACATCCTCTCTAAATCTCTGGACAGGCTGATGGAGGCGTGGTTATATTCTGCGCCGGTGATTTGTTTAAGGATCCGGGACAGAAGTGTTCCGGTCTGGCTGATTACGATATACAGCTGTTTATTTTGATTGCTCATATGCGTATCCTCACAAGATTATCCACAGTACCGTGCTATTGGCATAAGAGGTGCTGCAGGTCTCGAAGAAGTCCGTTTCGACTATGTTAGCGTTGGTGTGCTGGATGACCCACTTCATGCTCTCCGGTTCGATCTCGAAGCCCAAATACAGTAGTGGACAGTAGAGGCTCATCCAGCAGCTCTTTGCGTATACAACTGCAATTGTTCGACCTTGATTGTATTTTCCCCGCCGCCGCTTCGGAAGCTCTCCATTTCCGAGCTTCTGATACGCACAATAACCTTATCATTGACCTGCAATTCCTCAAAAGAAATCCTTGTAACCTTCTGCGTGGCAAAGTCGCAATAGACCATAGGAGTAGACGAACAGTCTATCAGACATTCTTCACCTAAAGTGTTTTCATCGGCATCGTCTTTTACCGTTATGGTTTGCTTTTCTGTACCAACTTCCGTGATCACTGCATTGACGGTCAGAAGAGTGTCATCCTTCAATGAACCGCACCCGGACAGGAAGATAAAGAGAGTCAATAAGCACAGAGCGATTCCGATTCCTCTTACATTTCTATCCAGCAATGTCTTATCCTCCTGTTTTTTGCTGCGGAACTTATCCAATCTATGAAAAAGGCACTTCTTCCGCCCTTTGCGTCAGGCGGGACAACGCACAGACCGCGTACATATAGCCTGCAAGAATCAGCGGTGCCGGCAGCCCGTAAAGCAGCGGCGCCGGGATGATACGCCAAAACAGCTTGAGCACACCGATCTCCGCGCCGTAGGTGAAGAAGTAGTTCGCCTCTGGGCAGAGTGTGAGGCGTAAAAGGAGATTGATAAGGTGCGCGCCTACGGCAAGCAAACCAAAGGTCTTGAGGATCCGCGGGATATTCTTGGGGTCGGGGCGGTAAAAGCCCAGCGTCGCCAGACTCAGGCCGCAGACAACAAGGATTGCGTGGGTCACATAGTAGCCGAAAATTCGCGGCATTAACAGCGAAAAGCCGGAGAACAGAGGCTCCGGGAAGAGCAGCGCCATCAGTGCGCCAAGGGGCGCTACAAAGAAGGAAAAGCCCATGATCGAGCGGTTTCTCTTCCACACGCCCAGCGGGATCAGAAACAGATTGATGTTGCACAGGTGCAGCGGCAGCTCATTGAAAATGCTGAAGCCATTGGGATAGTACGCACGGATATACGCTGCGTCCATGGACAGCGAGAGCTTGTAGCCGGCAAACAGCACGAGATTAAAAAAGCAAACGCCGATCAGATACCGAGAGCGCCGTGCTTCCGGTTTTCCGCGCAGCAGCAAGAATATGAGCAGCACCGCCGTTGCCGTAAGCAAAAGCAGAAGCAAATGCGGCCCGCGAAAGGGCGTAATAGAAAATTCGTTCATTTCACACGCCGGAACGTCTTTCCGGTCTTCTCCTCAAGGAATCGTTTGAATTCCTCCACCGTCCCGCCGGTAAGAGTACGCTTGTCCAGAGGCTGCGCATAGCGTTTCTTCATCAGAAGGATGATGTAGTCCTGCGACTCAGCCAGTGCGTCGATCAGCTCATAGTGGAACGTGGAGGTGGTGGCCGCCGTAACGACGGTATAGGAATCCTCACCGAATGCGACATGATATTCCTTTGTGCCCGCCAGCGCGTTTTTGCGGGCGATCATGCCATTGAATCGGTCCTGAAACAGCAGAACGGATAGCAGCATCACCTCTGTCAGCAGGGAAGTCACCGTCCTGACATCAAGCACAAAAGGCTCTCCATCGAATGGGATCAGCAGCAATGCGTTGAATACAAAGACGCTCCAGCCGAAGATGGTCCAAACAATGCTTCTCTTTGGCCGCAGCACCCTGCGCATCGCGCGGGCGGCTATGGTCATAGATCGATTTGTGATGTCGCTGTGAATTTCAAATGTCATACATCTTCTCCGTTGTAAGTAATTCTGCAACCGCAGGGCGTTGGGGGCCTTGCAGCTGCCGCCGGACATCGCAGCGGGCGCTCGTTCATCGCATCAGCCGCATCTCATTCTCAAACTGCTCCATCGCCTCCTGCCGGCTGGGAACTTGTGCAAGCGTGCAGGAAAACGGCTGGCCGAACAGGGGCTGGGACAGAGTCTCCGCCCAATGCGTCAGCACCTCCGGAGTGAGGGGGCGCTCCTCCCGGAGAAAGATCACCCCGTAATAGGGCGGTACAGACGGGGAAAGCAGCTGTGTCAGCGGGACGCCGCTCCGGACGGAGGCGTTGCAGAAATGCATCTCCGGTGAAAAAAGCGGATAGTACAGCGCCCCGACGAACCAGTCCTGTTCACCGCTTCTGAGCCGCCTTGCCTGCTCCAGAAAGTGCGGATGATCCGGATTATCCGGCTCCACAAACTCACCGTCCAGAATGGTCTGGTGAAGGGCAGGGAGGTTATGGAAATCAAAGTGGAAAAAGGGCGCCTTTCCTGCCTCGTCCTCGGAAAGAGAAAACTCCGCCGCATGGAAAGGTTCCCAGTCCTTACAGCAGCGGTAATAGCCCCACCAGTAGTTCCAGTCATAAATATGCAGATATTTTTTTGCTTTGCAGTCCATAGATGTACTCCATTCTGACAATGTGGGCACAAGAGGAAATCACGGGAAACTCTCCGCCCGGCACCAGCAAAGATTCTTTCCAGGCCCGTCCTTTTTACAAGAGGGACGCTCAAAGGCGGCGCGGTGATCTTCTTATCTGCTCACCGGAATGGAGATCTCGAAAACGGCACCGGTGTCCCCGTTGCGGGCGCGGATGGTTCCCTTGTGCAGGTGGATGATCTCCCGGGTCAGCGCAAGGCCGATGCCGGATTTTCCGCTCCGCCCCATATAGAAGCGGTCGAAGATGTGCGGCAGGTCCGCTTCGGCGATGCCGTCCCCGTCGTCCTGTATGCGTATCGTCACCTGCCGCCTGTCTGCGCGGCAGGTCAGGCGCAGCTCGCTGCGGGCATATCGCAATCCGTTGGTCAGGATATTCGTGACCGCCCTGCGCATCTGCGTGTCATCGCATTTGACCATGATGGGTTCTTCAGAGAAGTCCGGCGCGATGGTAATGCCGCTGGCAGCGGCTGCCGATTCCACGGCGCGTATGCTGTCGTAGAGCAGCTCCCGAATATCCATCTCGGAAAGGGCAAGCTGCTGCCGCCCCATATCGATTTTCGAGATGTCCAGGAGCTCCTCCACCAGCTCCGTCATGCGGTCGCTCTCCTCCAGGATCACCTCCGCCGCGCTGCCTGTGTCCATCACGCCCGCCTGTATGCCCTCCGCATAGCCCTGTATCGCCATCAGCGGCGTTTTCAGCTCGTGGGAGGCATTCTGGAAGAAGGTCTGCTGCCGCTCAGCCTCTTTCTCAATATTCCTGCCAAACCGGAACCCCAGCAGGCACATGACGGAGGAGATCGCCAGCAGCACCGCAAAGAACGCCCAGTTCAGCGTCACGATATAGCGGGTGATGGGCCCGATGTCTATGTACATGATATAGGCGTACGGCTTTTCCCAATCGTCCTGCTCCTCCTGCACGGACATGAATATCAGGTGATGCTTGTCCGTTTTGAAGGTATAGCATTGGTTGAGCGATAGATCCCGCCCTTACAGTATTCCAGCAGTTTTTCTCCAGACGATATGCGTCCCTGTTCCAACCGCTTGATTGATTGGCATTATCCAGCTCTAAAAATACGATGCTTGGCGTAAGGAAGTGCTCCTCCGTGTCATTCCATTCATCGTCAAAAAAGGATCCATCGTCGGTATAGGGGATGGTGCGGTTCTGGTACTGTGCCTCGCTGATGAGCGCCTTTTTTGCCTCACGCACAAAGTGTGCAGGTATGATGAGGTTCACCGCCAGCATGAACAGTGCAAAGAGCAGCAGAGCCGAGCAAAGGATCAGATACACGATCCGCAGCTTGATGTTTTTCATGTGCGCTCTGCCCTTTCAGCTTATAGCCAAAGCCCCATATGGTGCTCACGCTGACGGTGCTGCCCGATTGCGTCAGCTTTTCGGATACGGCGCAGGGTTTCGTCGGTCACACGGGTCTCCACCTCCGAATCAAAGCCCCACACCGCGCTGAGCAGCTCCTCGCGGGAATAGGCCTTTTCCGGCTGCTTCATCATATAGCTGAGCAGCCGCAGCTCGGTCTGGGTCAGTGCCACGATCGTGCTTCCGCAAAAGACAGCATTTTCCGTAGCGGAATAGCGGAGATCCCCATAGCGCAATTCATCTACTGCCGCCGCTGTTTTCCCCCTGTCCATCTCCACCCGGCGCAGCAGGGCTCTCACCTTCATGAGCAGTATGGTGGGGCGGAAGGGCTTGGTGAGGTAATCGTCGCTGCCCTGGCTGATGCCCATGACATAGTCCAGCTCGCTGTCCTTGGCCGTAAGCAGGATAATGGGGATATCGGAAACCGAGCGTAGCTCCCGGCACACGGTAAGTCCGTCCGTGCCGGGCATCATAATGTCCAGTATTACAAGCTCCGCAGGCTCCTGACGAAACGCCTCCAGCAGCGCATCGCCGCTTTCAAAGGAGCGCACGGTATATCCGTCGCTTGCGAGGAAGCTATGGAGCAGCTCCCGGATGCTCTTTTCATCGTCCGCCAAATAGATGGAATGTCCCATGCGTCCTCCTTGAAAGCAGCGCCAAATGCTGCGCGCAGGCGCAGCATCGGCATGATGTTGATTTTATACTATCAGAATATCGTCTTTCCGTCAAAGGGGCAGATGCCGCTTTCGCAGCCGTGTTGCCCCAGATGGAATTGTACAGCTCGCACAGCCGGCTGTCAATCTCCACAAGACGGTTGTAGTCGGCGATCAGCGCGTCCTTTTCCGTGTCGGTCAGGAAGGTCAAACTGCGGATGAAAGCGGCCTCATCGTAGTTGTCGAAATCGTAGTCGTCCGGCAGATTGAAGTACGCTTCATCTACCTTGTCCCACAGGTCGGCGTGCTTTTCGCAGACGCGGTCATACTCCTGCTCCAGGGTGTCGATCTCATCCAGTACCTTGGGGTCGGCTTTTTCCAGTGCCTTCTCGTAGAGCGGCATATTGTCGCAGTCGGGCAGCTTCTCATACAGCGCCTCCATTTGGGCGTCCAGCTCGTTCAGCTCCTTGATGTCTGCCAGAAGCGTTTCCTTCTCCGCTTCGGTCAGGGCATTGGTGCTGCGGATAAACGCCGCCTCGTCAAAGTCTGTGAAGTCATAGTCGTCAGGCAGGGCGTTGTAGATTTCGTCCAGCTTTTCCCATAGCGCTGCATTTCTCTGGAAGATGGCGTCGCTCTTCTCTTCCACCGCCTCAATCTGCTCCCAGATGGCGTCCTCGTTCTCGGTAGCAATTTTAGTAACAGGCTCCATTGGTACGGATGTGGCGGCAAAGGCGGAAGTTGCCGTGCCGACAGTCGATACCACCAACGCCAGTGCCAGTGCAAATCTCCAAATCGTTTTCTTTTTCATGGTATGTTACGCTCCTTTTTTGAAGTATTTGTGGTTGTGTATCAACCTTGTCTGTATCATACCAGAAGCTGCATTGAAATTCTCCCGCGAAAGTGCGGGGAAAGTGTCACAAATTCGTCACAGCGCCTGTGTTATACAATGAACACCCACCCGGTAGCCGACCGATGGGTGTTCGTTTCAATCCATTATGGTGCTGAATTTGCCCGCCCCATCCAAGCGGCTGATCGAGGAAATACCGGTCGGCTGTGAGCAGCCGCAGATGATGAGGAGACCGTTTGCGCGGCATGGATCAAGCGCCGCGCGTATATCCCATTTTTATTCTTGGAAGTGCAAAATCCGGCTTTCCTTGCTGCAATCCGACCTCCATGTTATACGGTACAGGCTCCCCTATACAGTTAGCAAAAGTGGGGACTTAGTGAGCGTTATCTCATCGTTTTTAATCTCCGTTCTGGCAAGCGTAGCAGCATACTGCATTTGCAAATGGCTGGACGGCAAGATGTAACTGGTAGCCAGCCTCAGGTCTAAGCCACCTGCTCCAAAACGGAATAGAAAAGCCCCGGTCGTGACCTCCGGGGCTTTTCGTGCTCAGTGAGCAATCTCATCATTCGTTTACTGATATTATACCGCATATCAGGCGGCATTGCAAGTATATCCGGAAAACCCGGATTCATTCTAAAAAACCCAACTCTTCCGAGTATCTTTCAACTTCACCTGATTAAGATTGACATTCCTTATTTTCCATGGTATTCTTAATTACAGGAAAAACAAAAGAGCCAATGCCTGCAAGCATCAGCTCTTTTATAAACGGTATCCGCCACTTGGTGCTTCCAACACCAGCGGGCGGTAAGATCTCACTCACCTGAGACCAGTAACGCGCCAAATGGCGCATACCGCTTACTGTATAATCATTATACATTCAACAAGCGGTTATGTCAATAAGACGTGCGTTTTTCGACAAAAATCAATTTTTCTGCTTAACACGGCACATTTTACTTGTGCAACATTACGAATCTTCGATTTTGATACGAATTTAGACATGGTTTTCAATCGTCTGGTGTGAGAACATCAGACGATTTTTTGTTTCTTCCGCAAAAATCGACCATCAGAAAGGAGGGAAAGCAATGTCCGCAGCCGGCTACACCACAATCTACAACGAAGTTCTGCGCGACAGAACGCTTTCTCTCGAGGCGAAGGGTCTGTTTGCCGTCATCAAGTCTTTTGTCGGCCTGCCGGATTTCGCGCTCAGCAAGCGCCGTCTCGGCTATGCCTGCTCGGACAGCGCCTACCTGCTGAATGCGGCGTGGAAGGAGCTCAAGCAAAGGGATACTTACAGCACTATTTCTCCCAGTCGGAAAATGGTGCGTTCTGTCATGTCTATAACCTGATGCAGCACCCGTCCGAGCCGGTGGACTACGTCTATTCCCCGTCCATTGACCGCCCGAACGGTGATGTTGCCTGCATTTCCGGTGCGCAGACTACACCAACATTTCCACCTCGGTCCTGCGCGACAAGACCATTTCCCTTGCCAGCAAGGGACTGTTCGCCCTCGTCAGCCATCTGATGAAGATTCCCGACTTCGTTCTCCGTCCCGAGGGAATCGCGCGTTCTGCATGGAAAAGTAAAACATTTCTCGACGCTCTGGAAGCGCTTCAAGATTTCTGGTCTGCTCAAGCACCGTTTCCCTTCCGGTCAGGAGAATCACTGGACCTACGAATATAAGCTCTGCGAAACACCCGATCTGGAAACGCCGTACCTGACCAACTACCACGTTGACGGCTCTGTCTCCACCGTAGCCACGATCGACGGCTTCCTTGCGAAGATCAAAACGCAGGTTTCTCGCATCCGTAAAACGTATGCGTTAACAAAAGGACAAAGCCGCGTGCCGTCCGCCGCAGGCTGCGCAAGCAGATCGAGCAGCAGATCAATGCCGACGCGCTCCGCCGTCAGTTTGGCAACGAGCTGACCGGAACGATCGTAACAGCAGTCTGCAACATCAAGCACGCAGACAAGCTGTTCATCAAGGGCGCTGCGGTCACGCAGGAGCGCCGCGAGCAGATCTCCCGCCGTATTTCTCAGGAAAGCATGGAACGTTTTCTGAACAGCGTCACGATCGACTTCGGCCGCATCGAAAACCCGGTTGCATACTTACAGACTTCCCTGTATACCTACCATCAGAAGCTGCTGCAGCCTTCGCAGGCCGAGCCAGTCAGCACCGGCACATCCGAGCAGCCGCTGGCCGACTGGGAACTGGAGTGGCTCGAGCGCGTAAAAGCAAAACGCCATTCGCAGGAAACCGAATAACCTTTTAAGCCATGATTGACCTCATGGCTTATGGTCGTGCCGGAAAATCATATTTCCATCCCCAAACACCGATGACGGCAGAAAGACCGTCATTTTTCTTTGTCTGCCATACCATTACCCTGATTTTACAGGGTACTCTGTTTACAGGCAGTATGCTGAAAGACAAGATGCTTTTTGAGCAGATGCAAAACAGGCTGATATATTAAAATCCTTACCTACTAAAACTTCTTTATTGAAACTTCACTATTCAATCTTCCTGACAGAAACGGAGAAAGAGTGAAATACACGATATGAACGAATCTCTGAACTTATAGAAAGAGATAACGTTATAAAGTTACACAGTCTTGACGTTATAACTGCACAGGTATATAATAAGAGTAACGTTAAACAGTTATAACTTTATAAAGTTGAAAGAGGTGGAGAACATGTCAGCGATATTTGCACTGGCCAACCAGAAAGGCGTTGCGAAAACCACAACGACAGGCACGCTGGCGGCCGGTCTGAAAAAGCAGGGCTTCAGTGTGCTGACGATCGACTGCGACCCACAGGGCAACCTGTCGATGTCGGTAGCTGCCGAAAATCAGGACAGCGCGACCATGTACGAGGTCATGAAGGGCACGGTCTCGGCGCGGGAGGCCAGCACACGCCTAGCTGCGATATCATTCCGGCCAATACCATCCTTGCGGGCATTGAGCAGGAGCTGCACAACGTCGGCAAGAGATGACGCTCCGCGAGCTGCGCGACGAGCAGACCGGTGTAGGAAGCGTACGATTATATCCTCATCGACTGTCCGCCGTCGCTTGGTCTGCTGACCGTGAACGCCCTGACCGCTGCCGACTATCTGCTCATCCCGACCATGGCGGAGACCTTTGCGGCGTCCGGCATCACCCAGCTGTATGATACTTACAAGTCGGTGAAGAAATACACCAATCCGGCGCTCAGGATCGACGGCGTGCTGCTCACGCGCACCGAGCGCACCCGCGTCACAAAGACCATTCATGTAATCGGCGTCCGCCTCGCAGGTGCCGTTGGCGTAGCCGCTCTCGGCGTCGATGACGCCGGGGATGGACTGCATCAGCTGTTCCATGCCCCAGAAGCAGCCGCCCGCCAGATAGATGACATTTTCCGTGGTATCCATATAGGTGATCTCCTCGTCAGACCGGTCAAAAGCCGGGCCGTCCATGTTTGCTTCCTGTCCGCTCTTTTCCTTCGGCACAGTCTGCCGCCCGGCGGCGCAGCCGCTGAGCAGCAGCACTGCGGCGAAAAACAGGGCTAATACACTTCGATACATCGCGTTTCCTCCTTTCAGGGGAATCAGGGCTCACTCCGCCCTGTCACAGTCCTGTCTCTTGCCGCGACCGGGCCGCAGGACGGTATACAGCAGCGACCCGGACGCAGCCGAAGCCGGTGGAGAGCCACGGCTGGACGTAACGGCACAGGTGCCGGTGGTGCAGCCTACATAGCGGTAATACAGCTACCCTCCGGCACTGCCCACCAGAGGCAGGGCAATGGTGCACAGAATGCTCGTCAGCCTACAGCTCTTTTACCATAATAAAGAGAATGGGTTAAAATCTTTGTTAAGAGTGGGGATTTAATGGAAATATATCTTGAATTCGCCGAGAATAAAGCGATTGGAGCAAAGGCCAATGTCACTTAGTTAGCAAGTGACATTGGGCGCAACGCCGGGACAGCTATGAGTTCGATTTCATTCTCCCGCCAGCAGCTTGCGGATTATCTCGGTGTGGAGCGCAGCGGACTGTCGCTGGAGCTTGGAAAAATGCGGGATGAGGGGCTACTTGACTTTCACAAAAGCCATTTTCTTCTCAAAACGCCGGAGTCCAGCCTTCTTCCTTCTACGCGATAAGGAGCCCTCTTCGAGTGTATCGGCAAGTGCGGATACACCGGGCAGGACGTTGGGCTTTTGCAGGCGTAAGAAGCAACTACGGTCTGTAGAGATCGGCAGGACAGCGTCAGCTCATACAATCTGATTTGATCATGCCCACAGCCGCTTTGGCTGTGGGTATTTTCTGTTTGAACTTCAAAAGCTTTGCAGAACACAAGGAGCCTAATGCCAAATTCAGCATGTCACCAACTATGAGGAAAACATCTTTTAGAGGAAGGTCAAAAGGTTCGACAGGGAAGATGAACAGTGTCCTTTTGCGATGCCGCTTCCGAAAGATTGCGGCTTCGCCCCTTAACGAAGACTTTAAGTTAAATCTGTTATACTGCTGCAGTCCCTCAAAAATACAGACAGGAGAAAAATTGACCGTATGATGAAAAGATATCTCGCTATTCCCATTCTTGCAATCGCACTGCATTTTTGCTATCCAATCTATTATATTTCCTTGTGGAAAGGCTCGTTTTGGATATTTTTCATATCCCCCCGCAGCAATTTATGAAACACTCATATTGGGGCGAGATTTTGATCTACGCTGTTCTTATCCTCGTATTCTTTACGCTCTATAAACTGCTTTGGAGGAAAGATATAAGCGAACCGCGCACAGCGACAAATTTTAAAGATGTGCTCGGCAGTCTGGTCGTAGGATTTGGCATTTGCGGGATCTCCGGTCTTTGGATCATGCTGGCAGAACAGCTTCCCTCGCTGCAGAAAAGCGTTGAGGCAATAAACGCCGGTGCTGAAAATATTGCCGGCGGAAATGCATTTGGAACATTTATGATTGCGGTGATTGCTGCACCTGTTGTAGAAGAAATTCTATTCCGCGGCATTGTACTTCGCTCCATGCGGAAATTCATCCCCGTTTGGGCCGCGATTCTAATATCATCTGTACTCTTCGGCGTTTATCACCTGAATATCGTGCAGGCTGCCTATGCCACCTTCATGGGTATTGCCGCAGGAATCCTTTACGAGAAGAAAAAGAACCTGCTGTTTCCCATCCTCGTGCATTTCGCAAACAACCTCATTACTATGCTGCAGGGCTTTGCGCCATCCGAAGTGAATGAACTGATCAGCATTTTTATTCTGATCATGATCGCTCCGGCAGGGTATGTCGTCTGCCGCTCACTCCGACAGAACAACAGAGCAGATAGCATGTAAGGTTTTTATATAATGTATAAAGAATACAGCGGCACAGAGCAACTCTCTGTGCCGCTGTTTTTTTATCTTCGTAATAGAATCAGCATGGAAACAGGAACCGGGGTACAGTAAGCAACGCCAAAGCCACGGCAGCCCATCTTATCTGTCCAGGTATTTCCACAGTAATCTGGTCCAGTTCCATGGTCGCCGGCCAAGGAAGCGGGTACACACGGTTGAAACGACCGTCCCCAAGCCTACAAAGATATTCAATGACCACAGGGCTTGTGTATGAGGAACACACCCCCTGTGGTCAACATATCCAGGACGAATATCCATTATGACGGCAAAAAGCAGAAGCCACATCGGCGGATCAAAACCACACCTTTGCAGATACACGACCACGCGCTCCCTTATCTGCTGTTATGGCAGTCGCCTATGCACTGTGCGGTTCGTTGCATCTTCACATATGCCCTCGGAACAGGTGTTGCTCACATATTCGCGAAGTTTTCCGCAGTAGAGCAGTGTGTGCGGCACTCTAAGGAACTGCATCGGCTGTATGATAGAGGAACGCAGCTGTTCCATGCCGTCAACCCGACTTTTTGTGAGAAGCTCTTCGACAAACTCTGAGCAATAATAGCAGTCCTCCTGCTTCCAGACAACATGGAAGTATGCCAGACATAAGCCAATATAGTTGTAACTGTACTTCCTCCTCCGCTTCCACATCACATCGAGCATTTCTTTGAGCTCTGCGTGTTGTTCTTCTATGACACTCACGCTCAGAACCAACACCTTGGTTTCGGAAAACGCTTGAAGGTACCGGTACGGGGAGACTCTATCACGAAGCCGCCCCAAAACGGATTATAGGGATGCCTGCGGCCAAAAGAGTACATCCTCTCTAAATCTCTGGACAGGCTGATGGAGGCGTGGTTATATTCTGCGCCGGTGATTTGTTTAAGGATCCGGGACAGAAGTGTTCCGGTCTGGCTGATTACGATATACAGCTGTTTATTTTGATTGCTCATATGCGTATCCTCACAAGATTATCCACAGTACCGTGCTATTGGCATAAGAGGTGCTGCAGGTCTCGAAGAAGTCCGTTTCGACTATGTTAGCGTTGGTGTGCTGGATGACCCACTTCATGCTCTCCGGTTCGATCTCGAAGCCCAAATACAGTAGTGGACAGTAGAGGCTCATCCAGCAGCTCTTTGCGTATACAACTGCAATTGTTCGACCTTGATTGTATTTTCCCCGCCGCCGCTTCGGAAGCTCTCCATTTCCGAGCTTCTGATACGCACAATAACCTTATCATTGACCTGCAATTCCTCAAAAGAAATCCTTGTAACCTTCTGCGTGGCAAAGTCGCAATAGACCATAGGAGTAGACGAACAGTCTATCAGACATTCTTCACCTAAAGTGTTTTCATCGGCATCGTCTTTTACCGTTATGGTTTGCTTTTCTGTACCAACTTCCGTGATCACTGCATTGACGGTCAGAAGAGTGTCATCCTTCAATGAACCGCACCCGGACAGGAAGATAAAGAGAGTCAATAAGCACAGAGCGATTCCGATTCCTCTTACATTTCTATCCAGCAATGTCTTATCCTCCTGTTTTTTGCTGCGGAACTTATCCAATCTATGAAAAAGGCACTTCTTCCGCCCTTTGCGTCAGGCGGGACAACGCACAGACCGCGTACATATAGCCTGCAAGAATCAGCGGTGCCGGCAGCCCGTAAAGCAGCGGCGCGGGATGATACGCCAAAACAGCTTGAGCACACCGATCTCCGCGCCGTAGGTGAAGAAGTAGTTCGCCTCTGGGCAGAGTGTGAGGCGTAAAAGGAGATTGATAAGGTGCGCGCCTACGGCAAAAACCAAAGGTCTTGAGGATCCGCGGGATATTCTTGGGGTCGGGGCGGTAAAGCCCAGCGTCGCCAGACTCAGGCCGCAGACAACAAGGATTGCGTCGGTCACATAGTAGCCGAAAATTCGCGGCATTAACAGCGAAAAGCCGGAGAACAGAGGCTCCGGGAAGAGCAGCGCCATCAGTGCGCCAAGGGGCGCTACAAAGAAGGAAAAGCCCATGATCGAGCGGTTTCTCTTCCACACGCCCAGCGGGATCAGAAACAGATTGATGTTGCACAGGTGCAGCGGCAGCTCATTGAAAATGCTGAAGCCATTGGGATAGTACGCACGGATATACGCTGCGTCCATGGACAGCGAGAGCTTGTAGCCGGCAAACAGCACGAGATTAAAAAAGCAAACGCCGATCAGATACCGAGAGCGCCGTGCCCGGTTTTCCGCGCAGCAGCAAGAATATGAGCAGCACCGCCGTTGCCGTAAGCAAAAGCAGAAGCAAATGCGGCCCGCGAAAGGGCGTAATAGAAAATTCGTTCATTTCACACGCCGGAACGTCTTTCCGGTCTTCCTCAAGGAATCGTTTGAATTCCTCCACCGTCCCGCCGGTAAGAGTACGCTTGTCCAGAGGCTGCGCATAGCGTTTCTTCATCAGAAGGATGATGTAGTCCTGCGACTCAGCCAGTGCGTCGATCAGCTCATAGTGGAACGTGGAGGTGGTGGCCGCCGTAACGACGGTATAGGAATCCTCACCGAATGCGACATGATATTCCTTTGTGCCCGCCAGCGCGTTTTTGCGGGCGATCATGCCATTGAATCGGTCCTGAAACAGCAGAACGGATAGCAGCATCACCTCTGTCAGCAGGGAAGTCACCGTCCTGACATCAAGCACAAAAGGCTCTCCATCGAATGGGATCAGCAGCAATGCGTTGAATACAAAGACGCTCCAGCCGAAGATGGTCCAAACAATGCTTCTCTTTGGCCGCAGCACCCTGCGCATCGCGCGGGCGGCTATGGTCATAGATCGATTTGTGATGTCGCTGTGAATTTCAAATGTCATACATCTTCCGTTGTAAGTAATTCTGCAACCGCAGGGCGTTGGGGCCTTGCAGCTGCCGCCGGACATCGCAGCGGGCGCTCGTTCATCGCATCAGCCGCATCTCATTCTCAAACTGCTCCATCGCCTCCTGCCGGCTGGGAACTTGTGCAAGCGTGCAGGAAAACGGCTGGCCGAACAGGGCTGGGACAGAGTCTCCGCCCGCGCACCTCCGGAGTGAGGGGCGCTCCTCCCGGAGAAAGATCACCCCGTAATAGGGCGGTACAGACGGGGAAAGCAGCTGTGTCAGCGGGACGCCGCTCCGGACGGAGGCGTTGCAGAAATGCATCTCCGGTGAAAAAGCGGATAGTACAGCGCCCGACGAACCAGTCCTGTTCACCGCTTCTGAGCCGCCTTGCCTGCTCCAGAAAGTGCGGTTGATCCGGATTATCCGGCTCCACAAACTCACCGTCCAGAATGGTCTGGTGAAGGGCAGGGAGGTTATGGAAATCAAAGTGGAAAAGGGCGCCTTTCCTGCCTCGTCCTCGGAAAGAGAAAACTCCGCCGCATGGAAAGGTTCCCAGTCCTTACAGCAGCGGTAATAGCCCCACCAGTAGTTCCAGTCATAAATATGCAGATATTTTTTTGCTTTGCAGTCCATAGATGTACTCCATTCTGACAATGTGGGCACAAGAGGAAATCACGGGAAACTCTCCGCCCGGCACCAGCAAAGATTCTTTCCAGGCCCGTCCTTTTTACAAGAGGGACGCTCAAAGGCGGCGCGGTGATCTTCTTATCTGCTCACCGGAATGGAGATCTCGAAAACGGCACCGGTGTCCCCGTTGCGGGCGCGGATGGTTCCCTTGTGCAGGTGGATGATCTCCCGGGTCAGCGCAAGGCCGATGCCGGATTTTCCGCTCCGCCCCATATAGAAGCGGTCGAAGATGTGCGGCAGGTCCGCTTCGGCGATGCCGTCCCCGTCGTCCTGTATGCGTATCGTCACCTGCCGCCTGTCTGCGCGGCAGGTCAGGCGCAGCTCGCTGCGGGCATATCGCAATCCGTTGGTCAGGATATTCGTGACCGCCCTGCGCATCTGCGTGTCATCGCATTTGACCATGATGGGTTCTTCAGAGAAGTCCGGCGCGATGGTAATGCCGCTGGCAGCGGCTGCCGATTCCACGGCGCGTATGCTGTCGTAGAGCAGCTCCCGAATATCCATCTCGGAAAGCTGCTGCCGCCCCATATCGATTTTCGAGATGTCCAGGAGCTCCTCCACCAGCTCCGTCATGCGGTCGCTCTCCTCCAGGATCACCTCCGCCGCGCTGCCTGTGTCCATCACGCCCGCCTGTATGCCCTCCGCATAGCCCTGTATCGCCATCAGCGGCGTTTTCAGCTCGTGGGAGGCATTCTGGAAGAAGGTCTGCTGCCGTTCCGTCTCCTTCTCAATATTCCTGCCAAACCGGAACCCCAGCAGGCACATGACGGAGGAGATCGCCAGCAGCACCGCAAAGAACGCCCAGTTCAGCGTCACGATATAGCGGGTGATGGGCCCGATGTCTATGTACATGATATAGGCGTACGGCTTTTCCCAATCGTCCTGCTCCTCCTGCACGGACATGAATATCAGGTGATGCTTGTCCGTTTTGAAGGTATAGCATTGGTTGAGCGATAGATCCCGCCCCTTACAGTATTCCAGCAGTTTTTTCTCCAGACGATATGCGTCCCTGTTCCAACCGCTTGATTGATTGGCATTATCCAGCTCTAAAAATACGATGCTTGGCGTAAGGAAGTGCTCCTCCGTGTCATTCCATTCATCGTCAAAAAAGGATCCATCGTCGGTATAGGGGATGGTGCGGTTCTGGTACTGTGCCTCGCTGATGAGCGCCTTTTTTGCCTCACGCACAAAGTGTGCAGGTATGATGAGGTTCACCGCCAGCATGAACAGTGCAAAGAGCAGCAGAGCCGAGCAAAGGATCAGATACACGATCCGCAGCTTGATGTTTTTCATGTGCGCTCTGCCCCTTTCAGCTTATAGCCAAAGCCCCATATGGTGCTCACGCTGACGGTGCTGCCCGATTGCGTCAGCTTTTTTCGGATACGGCGCAGGGTTTCGTCGGTCACACGGGTCTCCACCTCCGAATCAAAGCCCCACACCGCGCTGAGCAGCTCCTCGCGGGAATAGGCCTTTTCCGGCTGCTTCATCATATAGCTGAGCAGCCGCAGCTCGGTCTGGGTCAGTGCCACGATCGTGCTTCCGCAAAAGACAGCATTTTCCGTAGCGGAATAGCGGAGATACCCATAGCGCAATTCATCTACTGCCGCCGCTGTTTTCCCCCTGTCCATCTCCACCCGGCGCAGCAGGGCTCTCACCTTCATGAGCAGTATGGTGGGGCGGAAGGGCTTGGTGAGGTAATCGTCGCTGCCCTGGCTGATGCCCATGACATAGTCCAGCTCGCTGTCCTTGGCCGTAAGCAGGATAATGGGGATATCGGAAACCGAGCGTAGCTCCCGGCACACGGTAAGTCCGTCCGTGCCGGGCATCATAATGTCCAGTATTACAAGCTCCGCAGGCTCCTGACGAAACGCCTCCAGCAGCGCATCGCCGCTTTCAAAGGAGCGCACGGTATATCCGTCGCTTGCGAGGAAGCTATGGAGCAGCCCGGATGCTCTTTTCATCGTCCGCCAAATAGATGGAATGTCCCATGCGTCCTCCTTGAAAGCAGCGCCAAATGCTGCGCGCAGGCGCAGCATCGGCATGATGTTGATTTTATACTATCAGAATATCGTCTTTCCGTCAAAAGGGGCAGATGCCGCTTTCGCAGCCGGTGTTGCCCCAGATGGAATTGTACAGCTCGCACAGCCGGCTGTCAATCTCCACAAGACGGTTGTAGTCGGCGATCAGCGCGTCCTTTTCCGTGTCGGTCAGGAAGGTCAAACTGCGGATGAAAGCGGCCTCATCGTAGTTGTCGAAATCGTAGTCGTCCGGCAGATTGAAGTACGCTTCATCTACCTTGTCCCACAGGTCGGCGTGCTTTTCGCAGACGCGGTCATACTCCTGCTCCAGGGTGTCGATCTCATCCAGTACCTTGGGGTCGGCTTTTTCCAGTGCCTTCTCGTAGAGCGGCATATTGTCGCAGTCGGGCAGCTTCTCATACAGCGCCTCCATTTGGGCGTCCAGCTCGTTCAGCTCCTTGATGTCTGCCAGAAGCGTTTCCTTCTCCGCTTCGGTCAGGGCATTGGTGCTGCGGATAAACGCCGCCTCGTCAAAGTCTGTGAAGTCATAGTCGTCAGGCAGGGCGTTGTAGATTTCGTCCAGCTTTTCCCATAGCGCTGCATTTCTCTGGAAGATGGCGTCGCTCTTCTCTTCCACCGCCTCAATCTGCTCCCAGATGGCGTCCTCGTTCTCGGTAGCAATTTTAGTAACAGGCTCCATTGGTACGGATGTGGCGGCAAAGGCGGAAGTTGCCGTGCCGACAGTCGATACCACCAACGCCAGTGCCAGTGCAAATCTCCAAATCGTTTTTTTCATGGTATGTTACGCTCCTTTTTTGAAGTATTTGTGGTTGTGTATCAACCTTGTCTGTATCATACCAGAAGCTGCATTGAAATTCTCCCGCGAAAGTGCGGGGAAAGTGTCACAAATTCGTCACAGCGCCTGTGTTATACAATGAACACCCACCCGGTAGCCGACCGATGGGTGTTCGTTTCAATCCATTATGGTGCTGAATTTGCCCGCCCCATCCAAGCGGCTGATCGAGGAAATACCGGTCGGCTGTGAGCAGCCGCAGATGATGAGGAGACCGTTTGCGCGGCATGGATCAAGCGCCGCGCGTATATCCCATTTTTATTCTTGGAAGTGCAAAATCCGGCTTTCCTTGCTGCAATCCGCCCTCCATGTTATACGGTACGGGCTCCCCTATACAGTTAGCAAAAGTGGGGACTTAGTGAGCGTTATCTCATCGTTTTTAATCTCCGTTCTGGCAAGCGTAGCAGCATACTGCATTTGCAAATGGCTGGACGGCAAGATGTAACTGGTAGCCAGCCTCAGGTCTAAGCCACCTGCTCCAAAACGGAATAGAAAAGCCCCGGAGTCGTGACCTCCGGGGCTTTTCGTGTGCTCAGTGAGCAATCTCATCATTCGTTTACTGATATTATACCGCATATCAGGCGGCATTGCAAGTATATCCGGAAAACCCGGATTCATTCTAAAAAACCCAACTCTTCCGAGTATCTTTCAACTTCACCTGATTAAGATTGACATTCCTTATTTTCCATGGTATTCTTAATTACAGGAAAAACAAAAGAGCCAATGCCTGCAAGCATCAGCTCTTTTATAAACGGTATCCGCCACTTGGTGCTTCCAACACCAGCGGGCGGTAAGATCTCACTCACCTGAGACCAGTAACGCGCCAAATGGCGCATACCGCTTACTGTATAATCATTATACATTCAACAAGCGGTTATGTCAATAAGACGTGCGTTTTTCGACAAAAATCAATTTTTCTGCTTAACACGGCACATTTTACTTGTGCAACATTACGAATCTTCGATTTTTGATACGAATTTAGACATGGTTTTTCAATCGTCTGGTGTGAGAACATCAGACGATTTTTTGTTTCTTCCGCAAAAATCGACCATCAGAAAGGAGGGAAAGCAATGTCCGCAGCCGGCTACACCACAATCTACAACGAAGTTCTGCGCGACAGAACGCTTTCTCTCGAGGCGAAGGGTCTGTTTGCCGTCATCAAGTCTTTTGTCGGCCTGCCGGATTTCGCGCTCAGCAAGCGCCGTCTCGGCTATGCCTGCTCGGACAGCGCCTACCTGCTGAATGCGGCGTGGAAGGAGCTCAAGCAAAAGGGATACTTACAGCACTATTTCTCCCAGTCGGAAAATGGTGCGTTCTGTCATGTCTATAACCTGATGCAGCACCCGTCCGAGCCGGTGGACTACGTCTATTCCCCGTCCATTGACCGCCCGAACGGTGATGTTGCCTGCATTTCCGGTGCGCAGCGCGACTACACCAACATTTCCACCTCGGTCCTGCGCGACAAGACCATTTCCCTTGCCAGCAAGGGACTGTTCGCCCTCGTCAGCCATCTGATGAAGATTCCCGACTTCGTTCTCCGTCCCGAGGGAATCCGCGCGTTCTGCATGGAAAAAGTAAAACATTTCTCGACGCTCTGGAAGCGCTTCAAGATTTCTGGTCTGCTCAAGCAGCACCGTTTCCCTTCCGGTCAGGAGAATCACTGGACCTACGAATATAAGCTCTGCGAAACACCCGATCTGGAAACGCCGTACCTGACCAACTACCACGTTGACGGCTCTGTCTCCACCGTAGCCACGATCGACGGCTTCCTTGCGAAGATCAAAACGCAGGTTTCTCGCATCCGTAAAAACGTATGCGTTAACAAAAAGGACAAGCCGCGTGCCGTCCGCCGCAGGCTGCGCAAGCAGATCGAGCAGCAGATCAATGCCGACGCGCTCCGCCGTCAGTTTGGCAACGAGCTGACCGGAACGATCGTAACAGCAGTCTGCAACATCAAGCACGCAGACAAGCTGTTCATCAAGGGCGCTGCGGTCACGCAGGAGCGCCGCGAGCAGATCTCCCGCCGTATTTCTCAGGAAAGCATGGAACGTTTTCTGAACAGCGTCACGATCGACTTCGGCCGCATCGAAAACCCGGTTGCATACTTACAGACTTCCCTGTATACCTACCATCAGAAGCTGCTGCAGCCTTCGCAGGCCGAGCCAGTCAGCACCGGCACATCCGAGCAGCCGCTGGCCGACTGGGAACTGGAGTGGCTCGAGCGCGTAAAAGCAAAACGCCATTCGCAGGAAACCGAATAACCTTTTAAGCCATGATTGACCTCATGGCTTATGGTCGTGCCCGGAAAATCATATTTCCATCCCCAAACACCGATGACGGCAGAAAGACCGTCATTTTTCTTTGTCTGCCATACCATTACCCTGATTTTACAGGGTACTCTGTTTACAGGCAGTATGCTGAAAGACAAGATGCTTTTTGAGCAGATGCAAAACAGGCTGATATATTAAAATCCTTACCTACTAAAACTTCTTTATTGAAACTTCACTATTCAATCTTCCTGACAGAAACGGAGAGAAAGAGAGAAATACACGATATGAACGAATCTCTGAACTTATAGAAAGAGATAACGTTATAAAGTTACACAGTCTTGACGTTATAACTGCACAGGTATATAATAAGAGTAACGTTAAACAGTTATAACTTTATAAAGTTGAAAGAGGTGGAGAACATGTCAGCGATATTTGCACTGGCCAACCAGAAAGGCGGCGTTGCGAAAACCACAACGACAGGCACGCTGGCGGCCGGTCTGAAAAAGCAGGGCTTCAGTGTGCTGACGATCGACTGCGACCCACAGGGCAACCTGTCGATGTCGGTAGCTGCCGAAAATCAGGACAGCGCGACCATGTACGAGGTCATGAAGGGCACGGTCTCGGCGCGGGAGGCCATCCAGCACACGCCTAGCTGCGATATCATTCCGGCCAATACCATCCTTGCGGGCATTGAGCAGGAGCTGCACAACGTCGGCAAAGAGATGACGCTCCGCGAGAAGCTGCGCGACGAGCAGACCGGTGTAGCGGAAGCGTACGATTATATCCTCATCGACTGTCCGCCGTCGCTTGGTCTGCTGACCGTGAACGCCCTGACCGCTGCCGACTATCTGCTCATCCCGACCATGGCGGAGACCTTTGCGGCGTCCGGCATCACCCAGCTGTATGATACTTACAAGTCGGTGAAGAAATACACCAATCCGGCGCTCAGGATCGACGGCGTGCTGCTCACGCGCACCGAGCGCACCCGCGTCACAAAGACCATTCAGGAGCTGACCGAAAAAATCGCGGACTACATGGGCGCGGACGTTTACCGCACGACCATCCGCAGCAACGTGATCATCAAGGAAGCGCAGGCTGTACAGGAGAACGTGTTTGACTACATCGAGAGCAAGGCACAGACCAAGGGCGAGCGCGTTTCCGAGGCCAGCCGGAATTTTGTGAATGACTGTCTGAATTTCGTCAAGGAGTTTGTGGAGAAGGAGAGGGAACAGTAATGGCAAGACTCAGTGCAGAGGAAATGTTCAAGAATATGATCGGCCGCAAGGACGAGGAACCGCAGCCGGCACAGGAAACAGCTGCCGCACCGACTGCGGAGAAGAAGAAAGCCTCCACCGTGCAGGTGACCGTGCGTCTGCGCCCGGAGCAGCATAAGCAGCTCAAGGCGGCAGCCTTCCACCGCGACTGCGATATGTCCGAGCTGGTACGGCAGGCACTCGATCAGTTTTTTGCGTAACTGCCGGAAATGATAAAGTTAAAAAGTCACAAAGTTACGAATTTGTAACTTTGTGACTTTACACTTGGATTCTGTTATGAAATACAGAATATACGGACAATTTACCGGCAATATAGGCGATAAAAGTGCAGTGATGTCATGAACGCTTATCTCAATCCGCGCAAGCTGCGTATCGTCGGCATGACGAACCACACGCATAATAAATACAAAACCGTGATGGAAATTATGCTGCGCCACAAGGATACCTTCTCGTGGGAGCGTCTGTTCAGCCATCGCTTTCCGCTGGCGCAGGCAGAGCAGGCCGTGAAGGCCAGCATGACCCGCGAAAGCATGAAGGTCGTTATTGACCCGTGGATGGAGTAAGCAGCACGTTTCCGTCCCGCCTGTAAAACTGCCGTGCGGCTGAAACCGGTAATCTATATTGCCATGCTGATCGCATACGCGCTACTGCTTCCGCATATTGGATTTATCATTTCCTCGCTGCTGCTTGCCAATGGCATTCTGCTGTATTTCGGTACGAGAAAATGGTGGTTCTATGCGATTGCCAGTGCAAATGTAATCGTTGCGTACTTTGCATTTCAGGCAATGAGCGTGACTCTGCCATAAGAAGGAGGAAGCGCATATGTTAGACAACTTGATGACCGGTTTGGCGCTGATGGCCTCGGCAGAGAGCTTCATTGCAATTTTCATCGGTCTGCTGGCAGGTATCATTATCGGTGCCATTCCGGGTTTGACTGCGGATATTGCGATCATCCTGTGCCTGCCGATTACATACAGTATGGAACCGATCCCGGCGATGCTTCTGCTGCTTGGCTTGTATTGCGGCGGCACATACGGCGGCTCCATTACTGCAATTTTGATCAATACACCGGGTACGCCCTCGAGCGCAGCGACTGTGCTGGATGGTTATCCACTGACGCAGCAGGGCAAGCCGCTGAAGGCTCTGACGATGGCGCTGTATGCCTCGTTTTTCGGTGGCCTGTTCAGTGCGCTGGTATTGCTGTTTGCTGCACCGAGCATTGCACATTTCACACAGATGTTTGGCCCTCCGGAGTATTTCTGCATTGCAGTGTTTGGATTGTCTATTATTGCAAGCATCTCGAACGGCAATATCATCAAGGGTCTGCTCGGCGGTCTGATCGGTATTTTCATTGCACTGCTGGGACAGGATTCGGTCAGCGGTACACTTCGGTTTACCTTTGGTGTCCGTCGACTGGGCGCCGGTATCCCGCTGATCGTTACGCTGGTCGGTCTGTTCGCAATTGCCGAATTGCTCAGCCGCTCGGATTATAATCCGCGTACAGATGCAACGCGTAAGCAGCATTTGAAGCTGGACCATGAGAAGCTGTCGTGGGGAGAGATCAAGCGCTGCCTCAAAACAATGACGATCTCTTCGGTGATTGGTACGATTGTGGGTGCTATCCCGGGTACAGGCGGCGGCATTGCAGCTTTTATCAGCTACGATCAGGCGAAAAAGACCTCCAAATACCGTGATCATTTCGGTCACGGCGAGATCGAAGGCGTTTCCGCAACCGAGTCAGCCAATAATGCAACGACCGGTTCTACATTGATTCCGCTTACAACACTGGGCGTGCCCGGTGACGGTTGTACGGCAATTCTTCTGGGTGCATTTATGCTGCAAGGCATGGTGCCCGGTCCCTCCATGTTCAAGGAGCACAGCGATATTCTATACGGCATTATGATTGGTCTTGTCGTTATCAATATCCTGATGCTGATTATCGGTCGTGTGTTTACCCCGCTGTATGCCAATATCACACGCATTCCTTATGAGCTGATGAGCGCAATCATCATTGTTTACTGCATTACCGGTGTCTATTCGAGCGAAGCCAGCACATTTCAGGTACTTCTGGCGGTCATCATCGGCGCATTTTCGTTCCTGCTGCGCAGGCTTGGATTCAGTGTTGTACCGATCATCCTTGGCGTTGTTCTTGGTGATCTGGTGGAAACGAATTTCCGCAACTCGATGGTAATGTCCAGCAATTCTCTGTCCATCTTCGTAACACGGCCGTTCAGCCTGTTGTTCCTTGCGCTGGCTGTGCTTTCGATCGGAATGTTCTTCTACAAGGCAGCAAAGGATAGAAAAAGCAAAAAACAGAGTTAAAAAAGGAGTTTCAGATGAAGTATTATACCGAGCCGAGCCGGGAGATCCCGGTTGCGGCAGAAACGGAAGTCCTTGTTGTAGGCGGCGGCCCCGCAGGTTTCGGCGCCGCCCTGCACGCAGCACGCATGGGACGAAAAACGATGCTGATCGAGCAATACGGCGCGGTCGGCGGCGTGGCAACCACAGGCATTATGAGTCATTGGACCGGCAGACAGGACGGCGGCTGCTTTGAAGAGCTGCGCGAAAAGGCACGCGACTGTGAAGCGGAGCAGGTCATCAATCCGGAAAAACTGCGTATTCTGATGCTGGATATGCTGATGGAGGCTGGCGTTAATGTACAGCTGTACACAGGCTTCAGCGATGTCATTATGGAGGGAAACCGCGTTGCGGGTGTAATCACAGAGAGCAAATCCGGCCGGGAAGCGATCCTGAGCAAAATGGTGATCGATTCGACCGGCGACGGCGACGTGGCCGCACGTGCGGGCGTTCCGTTTGAAAAGGGACGCTCGACGGACGGCGGTATGCAGCCGATGACGATCATGTTCAAGGTTGCCGGCGTAGATATGGATCGCGCCATGTTCTTCTGGGGCTTTGAGGATACGGTCCAGCTGCCGGAAGGCGATCTGCAAACACTCGGTCGTCAGGAATTACCCTCTCCGGCAGGTCATATCCTGCTGTATCCTTCGTCGCTCCCCGGCGTTGTCACAGTCAACATGAGCAATATGACCGATGTGGACGGCACAAATGCAAGAGATCTGAATCGTGCTGAATACGTATGCAGAAAGCAGCTTCCCGAGATTGTTGCATTTCTGCGCCGCCATGTGCCGGGATATGAAGGCTGTTATCTGATCGACAGCGCCGATGTGATCGGTGTGCGTGAAACCCGACGGTTTGAGGCGAATTATCAGCTGAACGAGCAGGATATTGCGCAGGCTCGTACCTTTGAAGACTGGGTAGTTACCAAGTCGAATTTCTTCTTTGATCTGCACAATGTAGAAGGCGCCGGACTGGATGCCAATGGTGAATACAAGGCATTCAAGCAGCCGAAGCCGTATACGATCCCGCTGCGCTGCTTTGTACCAAAGACGGTGGAAGGTATTCTGCTGAACGGACGCAATATTTCGGGTACGCATAAGGCGCACTCCAGCTATCGTGTTATGCCGATTGTAATGAATATGGGGCATGCTATGGGTATTGTTGCCGCGATGTGTGTTGCACAGAACAAAAAGCCGTTGGAATTAGACATTCACGAAGTGCAGGATGAGCTGCGCAGAACGAATGTAGAACCGTAAACTCAGGGAAGGAGATACAGTTAATATTATGCTGAAACGAATGCCCCGCACGATTGCAGCAGAGCAGTCGCTGAAAAGCGGATTGTTCAAGCTGAGAGATATTGCCGCCTGTGCTTATGGCAATGGAAAGTGGATTCAATACCGGGATGCCGCAGGCACCTGTAAGCTTACGATGTCCATGGGAGAGATCGTAAAAAACGCCAGTGTGGAAGATGTTGAAGCGTCAAAGGCGCTTGCAGTGCTGTCGACAGGTACTCTGCCGGAGAACGGCGTAAAAACCATGGTGATTCTGCTGGTATCTCTGTTGGAAAAAGCGGAGAACCTCGGCTGCACGGAAGCGGATGTAAACGCAGTTTATGCGCTTCTGGAATATGCGGCAGAATATCTGCCAGCTATCGCGAAAGAGAATAACGGTGAGCTGCTCGGCAGCGTGCTGCCGTACATGACACTGATTAAGCCATTGAACAAACGGGCGCGTGAACTGGGCAATGAACGTGCAGCAGCAACGATGGAATATGCCCTGACAACGCTGCTCCTGACGTTTACCGAAGCCAACGGTGCAAATGGATACGGTGTATATGAACGCATGAAAGCACTGGCGCCCAATCAGTTTTTCAGCCTGAATCAGGTTGGCATTGAGAGGTCAATTTCCGTGGATAGTCCTTATACTGACATCTGGACGATGGGATTTGATCCCATCGACGGAACGATTAAGGATTGTCGCGACATGGCATATCGCGATAAAGAGGAGGACGTACGAAACGTATTACTCGCGGTGAAGAATTCCCTGCAGGTTATTTGGAATATTGCCGCAAGTCTGTGATACAGGAATACACTGTCTGAGACAGCAGGTATGAAATCGCTCCAGCGATCGGCGTGTATTTACCCAATCTTCATGACCGGATAAACAAATATCCGTCTCCTCCTGTTTGTTTTCCAGATCTCAGTTGTTGAAAATCATATCACCCTACTTTACCCAAAAGGAGCTTCCACGCACGGCGATGGAGGCTCCTTTATTTTTCCGGCGCCCCGAACTGACGCCGCCGCTTTCTCTCCCGGATGAGCGTAGACTTGCTGATGCCGGTGAGCTTGACGACCTGCGCGTAGGAATGGTCCTCAAGCAGAGCCATTGCATGGTCAAGCTGCAAGATCGGCAGCGGTATCTTTGCCGCCATCATCATCGCCATGCTCGGCGCAGCTATTGTGCTGCCGCTCTATCGTCTGGATAAGATGTATCCGCCGCTCACAGCAGATTTGCAGGAGCAGGAGAAACCCCGCCCTCATTCGGATTGAATCCATCCGGTTGCCGCAGCGCAAAACCGCTGACAGCCCTGCTTATGATTGGAGAACAACCTAAAACAATGAAACGCCATCCGGCAGCGGATAACAAATCCGAGCCGGATGGCGTTATTTGCTACTTTACAAAATCGATGGAGCCGTCATCGTTATTCCATCCACGGGTCAATAACGACCTTCATGCTTTCGCGGGTCATACTGGTCTTCACGGCCTGCTCTGCCAGCGGGAAGTGATGGCTGAACAGACGCTCCCACGGGAAGGTATCCTTGTGGCGCAGCATAATTTCCATCACGGTTTTGTATTTATTATGCGTGTGGTTCGTCATGCCGACGATACGCAGCTTGCGCGGATTGAGATAAGCGTTCATGACATCACTGCACTTTTATCGCCTATATTGCCGGTAAATTGTCCGTATATTCTGTATTTCATAACAGAATCCAAGTGTAAAGTCACAAAGTTACAAATTCGTAACTTTGTGACTTTTTAACTTTATCATTTCCGGCAGTTACGCAAAAAACTGATCGAGTGCCTGCCGTACCAGCTCGGACATATCGCAGTCGCGGTGGAAGGCTGCCGCCTTGAGCTGCTTATGCTGCTCCGGGCGCAGACGCACGGTCACCTGCACGGTGGAGGCTTTCTTCTTCTCCGCAGTCGGTGCGGCAGCTGTTTCCTGTGCCGGCTGCGGTTCCTCGTCCTTGCGGCCGATCATATTCTTGAACATTTCCTCTGCACTGAGTCTTGCCATTACTGTTCCCTCTCCTTCTCCACAAACTCCTTGACGAAATTCAGACAGTCATTCACAAAATTCCGGCTGGCCTCGGAAACGCGCTCGCCCTTGGTCTGTGCCTTGCTCTCGATGTAGTCAAACACGTTCTCCTGTACAGCCTGCGCTTCCTTGATGATCACGTTGCTGCGGATGGTCGTGCGGTAAACGTCCGCGCCCATGTAGTCCGCGATTTTTTCGGTCAGCTCCTGAATGGTCTTTGTGACGCGGGTGCGCTCGGTGCGCGTGAGCAGCACGCCGTCGATCCTGAGCGCCGGATTGGTGTATTTCTTCACCGACTTGTAAGTATCATACAGCTGGGTGATGCCGGACGCCGCAAAGGTCTCCGCCATGGTCGGGATGAGCAGATAGTCGGCAGCGGTCAGGGCGTTCACGGTCAGCAGACCAAGCGACGGCGGACAGTCGATGAGGATATAATCGTACGCTTCCGCTACACCGGTCTGCTCGTCGCGCAGCTTCTCGCGGAGCGTCATCTCTTTGCCGACGTTGTGCAGCTCCTGCTCAATGCCCGCAAGGATGGTATTGGCCGGAATGATATCGCAGCTAGGCGTGTGCTGGATGGCCTCCCGCGCCGAGACCGTGCCCTTCATGACCTCGTACATGGTCGCGCTGTCCTGATTTTCGGCAGCTACCGACATCGACAGGTTGCCCTGTGGGTCGCAGTCGATCGTCAGCACACTGAAGCCCTGCTTTTTCAGACCGGCCGCCAGCGTGCCTGTCGTTGTGGTTTTCGCAACGCCGCCTTTCTGGTTGGCCAGTGCAAATATCGCTGACATGTTCTCCACCTCTTTCAACTTTATAAAGTTATAACTGTTTAACGTTACTCTTATTATATACCTGTGCAGTTATAACGTCAAGACTGTGTAACTTTATAACGTTATCTCTTTCTATAAGTTCAGAGATTCGTTCATATCGTGTATTTCTCACTCTTTTCTCTCCGTTTCTGTCAGGAAGATTGAATAGTGAAGTTTCAATAAAGAAGTTTTAGTAGGTAAGGATTTTAATATATCAGCCTGTTTTGCATCTGCTCAAAAAGCATCTTGTCTTTCAGCATACTGCCTGTAAACAGAGTACCCTGTAAAATCAGGGTAATGGTATGGCAGACAAAGAAAAATGACGGTCTTTCTGCCGTCATCGGTGTTTGGGGATGGAAATATGATTTTCCGGGCACGACCATAAGCCATGAGGTCAATCATGGCTTAAAAGGTTATTCGGTTTCCTGCGAATGGCGTTTTGCTTTTACGCGCTCGAGCCACTCCAGTTCCCAGTCGGCCAGCGGCTGCTCGGATGTGCCGGTGCTGACTGGCTCGGCCTGCGAAGGCTGCAGCAGCTTCTGATGGTAGGTATACAGGGAAGTCTGTAAGTATGCAACCGGGTTTTCGATGCGGCCGAAGTCGATCGTGACGCTGTTCAGAAAACGTTCCATGCTTTCCTGAGAAATACGGCGGGAGATCTGCTCGCGGCGCTCCTGCGTGACCGCAGCGCCCTTGATGAACAGCTTGTCTGCGTGCTTGATGTTGCAGACTGCTGTTACGATCGTTCCGGTCAGCTCGTTGCCAAACTGACGGCGGAGCGCGTCGGCATTGATCTGCTGCTCGATCTGCTTGCGCAGCCTGCGGCGGACGGCACGCGGCTTGTCCTTTTTGTTAACGCATACGTTTTTACGGATGCGAGAAACCTGCGTTTTGATCTTCGCAAGGAAGCCGGATTTTGCACTCCTCAGAATAAAAATGGGATATACGCGCGACGCTTGATCCATGCCGCGCAAACGGTCTCCTCATCATCTGCGGCTGCTCACAGCCGACCGGTATTTCCTCGATCAGCCGCTTGGATGGGGCGATACGCAGGATATTTTAAAATGAAAAGTCCTAAGATGTCCGGAGCATTTTATTCCGGATGTCTTAGGATTTTTATTTTATGCAGTTATAACGTTGAAAAGTTGCAAAGTTATAATGTCATAACGTTATAACGCTATAACGTTAGATTGCGATGTATTTCTATTTTGGCATATATTATACTTGACGATTCTAAATGTATTCTTATACATTGAATTAAGCAAAGAAGTAGTAGAATGGCTTTACAGGCACTCAAGAAAAGGGAGTCTTTTTCGGATAAAGCCTATCATATGCTGCGCGAAGCGATTCTGACCGGAGAACTTAAGCCGGGCGAACAGCTTACCGAAGAAGCGCTTTCCGCACAGCTTGGCATCAGCCACATAAAGTCTATTCGATACCGGCACGATTCTTCCGGCTTCCGGCTGGAATAGATCCCACATTGATATCCGTACACCATTACCTTGAACAGCACTCGTGGATCGATCTTCGATTTCCGTCCTTTCGGCGAATAGGCGCGATACATAAATCTGTTCTGTGCCGCAGAAAATAGGACTGCACCGATTGCGCGGTCAAAGCTGATATGCTACAATGATATTACTAAAAAACGTGCATGGCACAAAAAATAGGAGTGATTGCATGGAGATCCAGCGAGAGGCATATCTGAACCAACTGATCGAGCGCAGGGACAACGGCATGATCAAGATCGTCACCGGCATACGGCGCTGCGGAAAATCCTATCTGCTGTTCACCATATTCAAGCGGTATCTGCTTGAAAGCGGCGTTCCGGAGGATCATATTATCGAGATCGCTTTGGACGGCATCGAGAACGAGGAGCTGCGCGACCCCAAGGTATGCTTCCGCTATATCACGGATGCCATGCGCGGCGACGGGCCGTATTATCTTCTGCTCGATGAAGTGCAGTTCATGCCCCGATTTGAGGAAGTGCTGAACAGCTTGCTGCGCATGAGCAATATCGACGTCTATGTGACCGGCAGCAACTCCAAGTTTCTTTCCAGCGACATCGTGACCGAATTTCGCGGCCGCGGTGACGAGATACGCATTCATCCGCTGTCGTTTGCAGAGTTCTATTCGGTCTGGGACGGTGACTTTGACGATGCCTGGGATGAATATATGCTCTACGGCGGTCTGCCGCAGGTGGTGAATTTTCAGAGCGAGCGACAGAAGGCAGACTATCTGAAAAACATCTTTTGCTAACGTCTATCTGAAGGATGTAATCGAGCGCAACCGCATTCAGAACGATGCGGAGATCAACATTCTGGTTGACGTTCTGGCGTCTGCAATCGGCGCGCCGACCAACCCGTCTAAAATTGCAAACACCTTTGCAAGCGAGCGCCAGATGAGCTACACCAACAAGACCATTTCACAGCACATTGATTTTCTGGCGGATGCTTTTCTGATCGAGAAGGCGCAGCGCTATGACATTAAAGGGCGCAAGTATATCGGTGCCAATCTCAAATATTACTTCACCGACCTCGGTCTGCGCAACGCCCGGCTGAATTTCCGTCAGCAGGAGCCGACTCACATCATGGAGAACATCGTATATAATGAGCTGTGCATTCGCGGTTATCATGTCGATGTAGGCATCGTGGAAGCGTTCGGCAGGGACAGCAGCGGCAAGCGCCTGCGTAAGCAGCTCGAAGTCGATTTCGTTGTCAATCAGGCGAGTCAGCGATATTATATCCAGGTTGCCTACGACCTCACCTCGGAGGAGAAGCAGGCGCAGGAATTCAACTCGCTCCGCCATATCCCGGACTCGTTCAAGAAAATCGTCATCGTAAACGGCGTCCGCAAACCGTGGCGCAACGATGAAGGCTTCGTTATCATGGGCATGAAGTATTTTCTCCTAAACGCAGACAGTCTGGAGTTTTAAGGCAATACCGCATAATTGAACAAGAGTGATTTGCGAGTAAATTTTGCGTACTGACGAGGCACAGTTTTGCGGTAATACTTGATGTATTACCGTGAAATTGTAACAAAGTCAGGGCACAAAATTTCCGCAAAGCACCGCGGCTTTAATTGTGCGGTGTTGCCTTAAGAACATCCGATGTATCAAACTATAAAAGGCGCTGCTCTTTCCTGCCTTGCGGCGCCTTTTGTTTTTGTGGTCCCTCACCGCATGATTGATGAAATGAGCGATGACGCGAAGGCGGACAAGCAAGCCGGACTGTCATGTTTTTATCTGCGGAAGCTTACTAAAATGGTAGAGGCGCCGCTGTATCTATGTGTATTTTACGTTTTTATGTTCCGGTCGATCTGTTCGTACCGCTCTGCGGCAACGATCCTGCTGTGGTAAAGGTCAGCGGCGACACCATCATCATTGACCCGGATGCCAAGACCGAAGACGGCGATTCCAATCAGATTCCGAATCCGCTGACCGTCCATAACTCCCTTGCAGAGCTTGCAAAGGCAGTCGGCTTTGACGTCAAGGCGCCGACCGTGCCCGCAGAGCAGGAAATCAGTGAGACAGAGGTCGCGGCGGTAGTCAGCAGCGCCTTATAAAAGAGTGAAGAGTGGAGATTTTCTCCACTTTTTCTCTTTTGCGGGTATACAGAAAAAGAGTGGAAAGCGCTTCACTCTCCACTCTTAAATCTTCACTCTGTGAAATCAGTCAGCCCAGTACTTCGCAACATGTGCCTTGGTAACCTCGGCGGCCTTCTTGATATTCTCCTCGTTGGACAGCTTGTAGTAGTCCGGACGGAACACCTCCATGGTGCAAACGTCGCCTTCAAAGCCGATCTTCTTGAGGGTATCTGCGTAACGCTTGTGGTCGAGGCAGTCGCCCGGCTCGCCCGGCCACAGACGCTTCTCGTCGTTGTTGTAAGCTGCGCCGCACGGCATATTCTCCATGCCGTTCAGGTGCCATACGAAGATCTTCTTGCCGTCAGCCTTCTCGAGAGCAGCCCACTCGGAAGCCATAGCGTGGAAGTGGTACTGATCGAGGGTGATGCCGACGAGCGGATGATCTACCTCGGTAACGATGTCGTAAGCGTACTCGAAGCGGTTGATGGACATGGTCGGTGCGCCGCAGAACTCGATGGACAGCTTGATGCCGTGCGGCTCAACCTTCTTTACCATCTCCTTGAGAACAGCAACAGCATCAGCCTTGATCTCGTCAACGGTAGCCGGAACGGTCAGATCCATGGACGGAACGACAACGATCATCTTGCAGCCCAGCTTGTTGCAGTCTGCGATGATCTGGTCGAGCTTTGCCATAACGGCGTCCTTTTCCTCCTGGGTCTGCTTCATGTTGAAGAAGATCAGAGCGTTGTAGGACAGCATCTTCAGGTGATGCTTCGGGTCAGCAAACCATGCGCCGAGATCGTCGATGGTGTACTTGCCGGCAGCGATCTCGCGGTCGAGGCACTCGGACTGGATGTCGATGTAGTCAAAGCCGTACTTCTCGCACAGGTCGAGGTCTTCAAGTACGGAGTGGTTTTCGCAGAAACGGTTGCAGCCTTCGTTAAAACCGATTTTCAT
>SCPO01000097.1_pt1 | contig 45758 bp, 41 predicted proteins | sample 6106821 | NCBI WGS metagenome assembly SCPO01 (sample SAMN10720448, study PRJNA508395) | human gut metagenome | isolation source: Participant 2 stool, 0 month | host: Homo sapiens | collected 2017 | reverse complement strand
GAGAAATAACACTTTTTACAAATCGGAGGATCCAGGTCTTGCAAAATTGACAAAATGCGGGTATATTTATAGTTGTAAAGCCAGCACAATGGCATCTGCACGAAATGCTTTCTGCCGGCCCAATGGATGAAGAGAGAGGTACCATACGAACATGGGTTTATTTCTTCCGCAAATGACTTCAAGGCCGGTAAGGGCGTTGAAAAGGATGCTCCCCGCAAGACCGGCGGGCCGTTTTTTGAGCTTGTGGGCCGTGATATGAACGGCACCCTTGCAAACCTGTTGGCCTGCATCGGCTTTCTGCCGGTGATCTGTCTGGTGTACATCGGCTTTCTGGCAAACAGCCTGCCTGTCATGCTGGCAAGCGCGGTGGTAGGCGGCATTCTGGCCGGGCCTGCGCTGGCCGGCATGTACGATACCGTGCTGCGTGCCCTGCGTGACGAAGCCGGTTACTGGTGGGTGACCTATCGCCGTGCCTTCAAGCGCAACTTCAAGGCCAGCATTGCGCCGGGCATCTTCTACTGTGTGGTGGTCACGGCGCAGATCTTCCTTGTGTATTTCTGCTTCAATATGCTGAGCAAGGGCACCAATGCGCGCGTGCCGCTGTGGGTGGCCACGGTGCTGAACCTGCTCATCTTCCAGATGCTGTTCGCCTACATGTGGCCGCAGGTGGTGCTGCTGGATCAGCCCTTCAGCCTGACCGTGAAAACAGCATCAACTGCATGATCGCGTTCCTGCCCCACGCACTGGCGGCGTTTCATCGTGCAGATCCTGTTCTGGGCGTGGTGATCCTGTGCATGCCGCTGGCCTGCTGCTCATGCTGATCTTCGGCTTCTGGTTCGTGACCGAAGTATCCTGCCAGATCATCTATGGCGATATTGAAAAGGTGTTCCACATTGAGGAGAGCATCCGCAAAATGAAGGATGCCGAGCTGGAAGCCGCCCTCCAAGAGGATTATGGCGAAAGAACCGACGACACCGAAGAGTAAATTTGAACTTCCGCAAAGGAGGGGTGCTCCATGGAACAACGGAATAATCTGGTTTTGCAGGGCACCGAGACCTCCCGCGGGCAGCTGGACAATGTGGCACTGGACGGCGGTGCACTGGTGCTTGACAGCGTGGCGGGCCGCTGCCTGCAATACGGCAGCTACACCACGCCGGAATTTGCCATGCCGGCCTTCTGCAACCTGAATGTCAGCTGGAACGCCTTTGCGCCCCACAACACCATGGTGGAGGTGCGCTGCCGGGTATATGCCGGAGGAAACTGGACCGGCTGGATGAGCTTTGGCAAGCGCCGGGCTACCCCCGCTGCAGCTGCAATTCCCAGAGTGACGACGGCATGATCTTCCTCATGGGCGATACCGTGACCGTGGCAACGCCCGGCGGCGGCACCGGCGTGCAGCTGCAGGTGAACCTTTCCACCAACGATGACAAGGTCTCGCCCGCAGTGCGCCTGCTGGCCGCGGCAGTGCGGCCGCTGGCGTGGGAGAAGCACAATGGCCATTCCGCTGAACCGGCAGCTCTATCTGCCGGAATACTGCCTTTCCGCCCACGATCCCAGCTTTGGGCGCACCATGGATCTGCTGCTGGTCATGGCGGCACTGATGAACTGCTGGGGCGAGGATGTCCTGCCCGAAGAAGTGGCCTATGTGATGGAGGACATGGCCCACAGCACCACCGCCAATGCGGCCTTTGCGGTCGCTGCCGCTGGCTGCTGCGGCTACCCCTGCTGGCAGGCATGGATGGACCTTGCCGACCTGCGCCCAGATCCACGATGACTGCTGTGTGTGTGCAGGTGGAGAGCGCATCCGCGGCCAGCGGGACCCGGTGCGGGTCTGATGGGCCTGCGCGGCTTTGGCCACGACGATGCCGTAATGGCAGATTATGTGCTGCTGAACCACCGCAGATTCCAACGGCGCAGTGAACTGCACCATGGCACTGGTGGACTGCGTTACTTTACCGGGCGCGCGCCGCCCTGCGGGCAAACCCCGCGATGTTGCCGCCAACCGTCCGCTGCGGATGCGCTGCGAGCTGGTGCCCGGCGAGACGGCAGACGTTTACTATTTTGAGCAGCGCGGCGTGAAGGACCCGCTGCCGGAAGGCTTTTCCGGCTGGGTGGCCTGTGCGTGCTACGACGGTGTGGCCCACGCCACCACCGCCCACCGCAGCTTCTGCCGGATGGAGCGCACGCCGGAGGGCGGCATCCGCTTCCCGGAAAAGATCATGGCCGCAGGCTCGCTGCAGTGTATGCAGTGGATCAGACCGGTGCCATGCGCGTGGCGGATGTGCGGGTCGCCAAAGCCGCGCCCCACGCCGGAGCAACCTGTTTCCCAGGCACAGGAAAAGCCGGCAGAATGACCGGCCTGACCCAAAGCCTTTGGGCTATAGATCAAGACATAGAAGAAAAATTTGATGCCGTAGCCGCTTTCCAGCCCACATTCCGCAGCCGTTTCTTTGCTGGCGTTTTCGTCTGGCAGGCATAAAAGCAGCCCACATCAAGCAGAACAGGCGGGAACTGCAAAAACTGATACGGCGGAAACATAAAATATATACAGAGCAAGACTTTTTTCAGCGCTGTGCCCATACGCTCAGTCAGATAGGTTACCCCATCCGGTTAAGTTTCTCCCTTTCGGAAAGAAAAAGGCAATATTTCCAGCCTGGCTCCGTTAACCGGTGAAAAGAACCAAGAAACATGGATTGAATCGCCCCTTTGCAACACATGTAGGCAAAATCTATCCGTTGTCAAAGCAAGAGCAGATCCTCAAACATCTATCTGCACGCGACCATACAAAAATCTTCTTATTCGGAGGCGGGAAAAAAGAAATCAAAGTATTGGAAGAATGGGCCCAACATTTCCCCAATGTCATCTCAACAGCCGGCAAACTAACCATAAATATGGAATTGGCCCTCATGAGCAATATGGACGTCATGCTGGTAATGGATGCCGCCAATATGCACCTTGCATCATTAGTGAACATCCGGTTGTGTCCATTTGGGGCAACGCATCCCTGTGCAGGCTTTGCAGGATGGAATCAGTCTGCGGCAAACACAATACAGATAGACCTGCCCTGCCGTCCTTGTTCCTTATCCGGAGAAAAGCACTGTTATAGAAAAGATTATGCCTGTCTGCAAGGCATAACTCCCGAAATGGTAATAGAACACATAAACAAAGTCATCAGTTAAATGAAACAAATAAATCTCATATATTATTCCGTTTTCTTGTGGTATTTGCTTTCGCTTCTACCCTTGCGATTCTTATATTTCATATCCGATCTTCTTTTTTATCCGCTCTATTATTGCATCCGCTACAGACGTAAAATCATACGCAATAATTTATCAAACTCATTCCCCGAGAAAGATTTAAAAGAGATTGTCCAAATCGAGAAACAATTTTACTCTTTCTTTTGCGACTATATAGTAGAAACGCTCAAGTTATTCTCCATTTCAAAAAAACAACTGATGAGAAGAATGACTTTTGAAGGACTGGACGAGATAGTGGAAAGCATGAACAAAAAGAACAAAGACTTCTGTTTTATCTATTTAGGGCATTATTGCAACTGGGAATGGATTGCATCCTTGCCTTATTGGATTTCCAAAGACATATCCTGCGGACAAATCTATCATCCACTGTACAATCAGGCTTTCGACAAACTATTTCTAAGATTACGCAACCAGTTCGGAGGCGAATGCATCCCCATGAAAACGACTTTGCGCCGCATCATTGAATTGAAACGGACAAAGCAAAAGGCAATTATCGGATTTATTTCGACCAAGCACCCAAGTGGAACAGCATACATCACTGGACTGAATTTCTAAACCAAGAAACACCGGTTTTCATCGGTACGGAGAAAATAGGCAAACAAGTGGACGCCTTGATTTATTATGCTGACGTAACACGGGTCAAAAGAGGATACTACCACTGCCGGCTCAAACCATTGTGCGACACCCCCCGGCAAGTACCCGATTTTGAATTGACCGATTTGTTTACCCGAGAATTGGAACAAACAATAAAAGCGCATCCCCAATATTGGCTCTGGAGCCATAACCGCTGGAAAAGAACCAAAGAAGAGTGGCTGCGCAGACAACAGGAAGAAACTAAGTGATTATGGAAAAATATGATTATTTGATAGTAGGTGCCGGTTTGTTCGGCGCCGTTTTTGCCCACGAGGCAAAACGAGTAGGTAAACATTGCCTGGTAATTGACAAGCGCAATCATCGCGGAGGCAATATCTACTGTGAAGATATAGAGGGCATCCATGTACATAAATATGGTGCACATATCTTCCATACCGACAATAAAGAAGTGTGGGACTATGTAAACAGCTTTGTCGAATTCAACCGATACACCAACTCCCCTTTGGCTTACTTTGACGGGAAATTATACAATCTTCCCTTCAACATGAACACTTTTTATCAGCTGTGGGAGTAAAGACTCCAGCGGAAGCCAAGGCCAAGATAGAAGAGCAACGTAAAGAATTTGACCATATCGCCACCCCCGCCAACCTGGAGGAGCAAGCATTAAAGCTATGTGGAAAAGACATTTACCATCGCCTTATCAAAGGTTATACAGAGAAACAATGGGGACGTTCCGCCAAAGAATTACCGGCATTCATCATCAAACGTATTCCTTTCCGTTTCATTTATGACAACAACTATTCTCAATGACAGCTACCAAGGAATCCCCAAAGGCGGATACAACGCCCTTATCGATGCGTTACTGGAAGGAACCGAGGTTCGTCTCAACACCAATTATTTCAACAACCGCAATGAACTGGACGCATTGGCAAACAATATCCTGTTCACCGGATGCATAGACCAGTTCTTCGATTACCAATGCGGACATCTGGAATACAGAAGCCTGCGCTTTGAACATAAACAGCTGGAAACAGAGGATTTCCAAGGCAACGCAGTAGTCAATTATACAGAACGTGAGGTACCCTATACCCGAATCATTGAGCACAAACACTTTGAATTCGGCACACAGCCCACCACTGTAATCACGTATGAATATCCCGATGATTTCGCGCCGGGCAAAGAACCTTACTATCCGATAAACGACAAGCGGAACACCGAAATGATGAGCCAATATAAAAAACTGGCCTCTGAGCGGAAAGACGTTTTATTCGGAGGCCGTCTGGCACAATACGCATACGCCGACATGGACGATACCGTAGCCGCCGCCCTCGCCTTATGCAAAAAGACATTTAAATAAAAGGAAACTTGACTCCCAAGGTTTTCCGCTAAATTTGCATGATATTCCTAAATTGACAAACAACATAGATAACAAACCAATGAAGTGCCTTCATATCATAACACCCGTAAAAGATTCGATTGACTCCACGCTTGAAACCGTAAAAGCAATCATGGAATCGGATATTTTGGTTCCTTTCACTTATACTGTCTATAACGATTTCAGCACGGAAGAAAATACCCATCGGCTGGAAGAGGCCGCCCGTCAATGGAATTTTCGTCTGGTCAACTTATCAGACCTGACCGACCACCCCTCTCCCAACTATCTACTGGTGTTACAAACAGCACAAAAGAAGCCATCGAAGCAGATGCAGGATTACTGATTGTGGAATCGGATGTTATTGTCAAAAAAAACACATTGCAATCACTATACAATGGAGCATTGCAACAGAAACAATGCGGAATTGCAGCCGCTGTGACAACCGATGAAAAAGGCGTAATCAATTACCCCTACCTACACGCCAAAGGACACGAGAATCAAGTGTACCCGGAAAAAAAGCATTGCAGCTTCTGCTGTTCACTACTCACCCCCGGACTGCTGAAAGCATTTGACTTTCAAACATTAGACCCAAGCAAGAACTGGTATGATGTGACCATCTCGCACGAGTCACTGAAACGAGGTTTCCAAAACTACCTGTTCACCACGTTGCCCGTATGGCACAGGCCCCATAGCAGCCGTCCGTGGAAACAACTGAAATACAAGAATCCTTTAAAATATTACTGGTTGAAATATACCAAAGGACTAGACAAAATTTAACACTATTATAATGATATGAGCAAGACAGAGCGTTTGTTTCATCCCCGCACCTTAGTGATTCACCCTGATTTCAAAATCTGGAAGAATTTATAGTATCCATTCCCGAACGTTTCCAAAGGAATGAAGGTACTGTTATTCACCAAGGGCGCAATGAATTGCGGAAAATGGAATACAATGGCAAAGAATATGTTATCAAATCCTTTCACAGCCCCCACCTTATCAACCGGTTTGTATATGGCATATTTCGTCCATCCAAGGCAAAACGCTCTTACGACCATGCAGAAATGCTGCTGAAAATAGGTGTAGGCACTCCGCAACCGGTGGGATATATGAATATACGTTCAGGGCTGCTGTTCGATAAAAGTTATTATATCAGCCTCCTCTCCACCTGCCCCTACATTTACGACAACCTGTTCACACAGCAATTCGACTACGCCGAGGAAGTATTCCGCGCCATAGGCAAAGTGACCGCCCGTCTTCACGAACACGGATACGCCCACAAAGACTACGGACGCCAACATCCTGTTTCAGAAAACTCCCAATGGCATAACAATAGAAATTGTCGATTTGAACCGGATGTACATCGGCCCCATAGATATGAAGACCGGCTGCAAAAACTTTGAACGCCTGCCGGCAACTCCACAAATGCACCGATGGATGGCAGAAGAATACGCCAAGGCACGGAACTTTGATGTGGAAAATGCTTTGAGCTCATGAGAGCCTATAGAAGCGTACAGCCGGGAAAAATAGATAACCTTTACTAAAACTAAATGCATCATGAACATTATAGCCGTAGTTGTAACCTACAACCGAATGGAACTTCTGAAAAGAAATATTCGTTGTCTGCAACAAAACAAGCCGATATCTTCCATTGTAATAGTAAATAACGGAAGCACGGACGGTACAACGGAATGGCTTGCCGCACAGGAAGGGCTGACAGTAATCAATCAGACCAATGTGGGCGGTGCGGGAGGATTCTATACAGGCATACAATACGCTTATCAGGCGGGTGCCGACTGGATTTGGTGCATGGATGACGATGTATTTCCGCGGGCCGACTGTCTGAACAACTCTTGCCGTATACCGGCAAGAAAGATATCGGCATACTGGCCCCTCGCAGGTTGCTCGAAGGAGAAATATTCACCCATGACTTCCAGGCATACAACCTGAGCAATCCTTTGTATCCATGTACAGCAAGAAACTGGCAGGACGGCACATCACCTCACCGACAGAAATTATGGGAACAGCTTTCGAAGGTCCGTTCATCCGCCGCGAAGTCGTTGAGAAGATAGGTCTTCCCAATAAAGACCTTTTCATTTTCTGTGATGATACAGATTACTGTCTCCGCACCATACGGGCAGGGTACAAAATACTCTATATACCTGATGCCCTGATGGATAAAGAGAAATTCTTCTCCAACGACACATGGAATGAGCGAAGCAAGAAGAAAAAGTGGAAACGCTTTTATCAGATCCGTAATTCAACTTATTTAAACCATCACTACGGACGCAACATAGCAGTGAAATATCTTCGCGGCTTCAACGGAGTAATGGGATATATTTTCATCGCGTTGTTCACCAGTCCGTTTGCAAAAGCCTATCAATGGAAAGATATACCCCGATTATGGAAAGCCTATTGCGACGGAATACATGAAAAACTTGGAATTATGAGCTAAAAAACGGCAACACTCTTACAAGTTAATGTTTCATAATAAACTAGCATTTATATACTATATTTACAGAAAAAGAGTAAATTTGTTATATAATTAGATATCAGAATATTATGAGAAAACTAAGGATTACGTTATCTATTATAATGAGTTCAGAATAAAACAAATTCTTTTGACAATAGTATTAATTATCTCTAATATGACAGGTAGAAATCAATAATCATTGGTTATTTATGAGCAATTTATTACTATCCAAAATAGGGCACGTTATATCCGAATTTCCTTTGGCTTTTAAACAAACGAAAGAAGTCAAATTATTCATGACATTGCTGGTAAAAAACGAAGAAGGGATGCTGGAAGAGAATTTACAGTTCCATAAAGCGATGGGAGTGGACGGGTTTATCATTACTGATAATAACTCCACAGACTCAACTCCGGACATTATCCGTAAATACAAACAAAAAGGGTGGATTAAAGAAGTGATAGAAGAAAAGGCTACCAACTATGAACAAAAGGACTGGGTAGACCGTATGATTTGGAAAGCCAAAACCATTTATAAGGCCGACTGGATTATCAATGCCGATGCCGACGAATTATGGTATGCCCCTACCGGCAATTTGAAAGATGAATTATATGCCACCAATGCCAATGTGCTGAATTGTGAAATGAGAAGTGTCTATCCTGAAGAAGAAAAGCCCTTTTGGCAATGGGATAAGACTGTAAAAGCGGTAACCGAACCTGAAAAATATGACTTGTCACTCTATTCGCTGTTTGAGCGTCAGAACAAAAAAGTCATTCACCGGACTGCCGGTTACCTGCAAATTTCAATGGGAAACCATAAAGTAACCATGTTCCCACAAAACTCTGCCGACAGCCATATCCATGTATATCATTACAATATACGCGGCAAGCAGCAGTTTATGGAAAAGATGATAAATGGCGGCAAGCAACTGGAGCAACACAAGGGCAGACACGGAGGTCGCCACTGGCGCTACTTCTATCAGTTACATAAAGAAGGAAAACTAGAGGCTGAATATGAACGTGTTATCGGCAGTGCTTATTTTGAAGCACTTCGCAAAGACGGATTCATTATTCCGGATGTAACGATTCCTAATTTCTTTAAAAGATTAAAACCTGATATATAATGAAACATGCATTTCTGATTATCGCCCACAATGAATATCCGGTACTGGAGGTACTACTTTCCATGTTGGACGATGAACGTAATGACATTTATTTGCATATTGACAAACGGGCTACAGAACTGTTTCAGCAAATAAAAAAAGTCAAAATGCAGAAAGCCGGCTTTTATTTAATAGAAAATCCCATCAAAGTATATTGGGGTGATATCAGCCAAGTACAAGTAGAATATCTTCTCTTTGAAACGGCCTTATCACACGGTCCCTATGCTTATTATCATTTATTATCCGGAACGGATTTGCCCATAAAAAGCCAAGATTACATTCATGCTTTTTTCCAGCAGAATGCCGGTAAAGAATTTGTAGGCTTTTGGCAGGATGCCGCTCATCAGCGTGATTTGGAGCGCAAAGTATTCCGATACTATTTTTTTACAAAAAGGTTAAAAGATAAGGAACATCTGTTACATGGAATTACAGCATTAATCCGAAACCTCATATTAGCAGTACAGAAAATAAGCCATTATCGCAGAAAACAAACTTTTGAATTCAAAAAAGGAGGAAATTGGATAAGTATTACCGAAAACGCAGTCAAGTATCTATTACAATACAAAGAGATTGTATTAAATCGTATGAAATATACACTTTGCGCAGATGAAATATTCATTCAAACTATTTTATGGAACTCTCCTTTTCGAGAAAGAATGCATTGTACGAACAATGCCAATACCGGTAGTATGCGGGAAATTGACTGGGAGCATGGCAGCCCCTATATATGGCAAGACCATGATTATCAGACGCTTATTAACTCTAATAAAATATTTGCACGGAAATTCAATTCAAACCAGATGGGAGTTGTCTACAAGATTCAAAAATTATATTTAAAACAAGTTCCCAAATGAATATACTATTTTATACTACCAATGAAGTTGCGCCACAATACGGAGGTGTTGAAAGAGTTACTGCTAATATTGCAAATGCATTAACTACTTTTTATAATGTGAACTGTTACTCTGCCTATAAATACAACATTGACAAATCCTTTATTAAACAGCAATTCGTTAATACAATTAAAATCAATTCTTATCACAATCTCAATAATTTAATCCAATTTATAGAACAAAATAAAATTGACGTCATTATTAATCAAGGAGAGCATAAGTTAACTAAGAGTTTAAGACTTGCTTTAAACCAGTCTCAAAACAAAAAATGCAAGCTAATGTTTGCACTCCACGTAAGTCCTGCCACGGAAATTAATTTCATCACCTTAGATAATCCTAAAAAAGAACTAAAAGAAGGAAAGAACATTAGGAAAAACATCAGCAAATTTTTATCCTTTCCATATCAAAAGATAAGAAAAATAATAAAACTACCTATTTTATATAGAGAGTCATATCATTTTGCCGATAAGGTTATCTTATTATCTTCTCATTTCAAAAAGCCGTTTCTAGAATACTCTCATTTAAAAGATGATAGTAAAATAAGAATAATCCATAATGCTCTTTCATTTCACTCTTTCTATGATTTAGCCAACTATAATCACAAAAAGAAAGAAGTACTTATTGTATCCAGACTGGAAGAAGAACCTAAAAGAATTTCTCTGGCTTTAAAGATTTGGAAGGAAATTGAAACAGACCATACTCTATCCGAATGGAAGCTAAAAATAGTAGGACATGGGAAAATGGAAAGCTGGTACAAAAGTCTAGTCATACATTATGGCTTACAACGTGTCTTTTTTGAAGGGACAAAAAATCCGGAACCTTATTATAATGAAGCTTCTATTTTTATGATGACCTCATCTTTTGAAGGATGGGGGCTGACATTAACCGAGGCACAACAATATGGTTGCGTTCCTTTAGCTTTTCATAGTTTTGCTTCATTGACAGACATAATAACAGATAAAGTCAATGGGTTTGCTATCCCCAATGATGATATATCACTATATATTAAACAGATGAAGCTATTGATGACAGATGAAAAGCTACGTAAATCAATGTCTGCCAACGCTATTGAAAGTAGCAAGCAATTTTCCATCGAAATTATCATAAAGAAATGGATGGAAGTGATCAATGAATAATACTTTTATTTTTATCATACCAAATCAAAATTCTAATAATTCCATGCTCTCTTATATGCAATTACAAGATAATCAGCGCTATCCAAAATAAAATTTCATACCGTCTTAACATTATCCCCCCCTTCAAAAAATCCTGGCTTCCTTTAGGATTCACCTGAAAAATCAAGGGGAGAACCTTTGTTCTTAAAGTATCATTTTATTCTTTGGATAACATCCGAAAGTATTCTTAATATATCAGCTCACTAGAAAGTTCGGAACATTTATACCCTCATGCCCTCACTACATATATAACAAGTTAATTATAAGATATTTATGTAGTGATGATAAAAAAAATTGCTCTCACTTATACCCTCATGCCCTCACTACATTTTAAAACAGAATTTCTCATAACCTACTTACTGTCAGTTATATATTCTTTCCTGTAAGCTGCTCCGACTTGATATAAAGTATGGCATTTTCAGACTTTTTCCTTGCAAAAGTGCAATAAAGAGTGTGTACTTTCACAGAATGACGGATAACGAAGGCATGGCAACGGTGAAAAAGATCAAAACGTTTAAAAGAATTCATTATCTTTCCTTCAAAATAAGACAATCAATAATACAGGCTATCTATAAATTCTTCCAATAAATAAGGGAATGAATGGATGTGTATAGCAGTCAGCCCTATTGCATAAGCTTTTTCTATCTCCAGATTAAACCTTTTTATATGCATCTATTCTATCTCCATAGCCTTTGGAGTTATCTCCATAAGCTTTGGAGTTATCTCCCAAGACTATGGAGTTAACTCCAAAGGCTTGCGGAGATAGAACAAACAGGAAGAAAACCCTTAACCATACAGCAAGAAATGTTTAGGGATGCGGATAAGATATTTTAAGGATGAATCTGATTTTAAAACCACACAATTCCTTACGGATGAAAAAACTCCCCAATGTCCTTCTTTAAAAAAGTGAAACAATATATGACAGGAAGATATACATCTGACTATACATACAGGACAGAAATATGAAGTGAGGGCATATATGCACCCAAACTTTTTATGAAAATACAGGCACTCTTGAGAAATCGCAAGCGGCTGCATAAATGAAATTAAGAGAACAACCTAAAATTCCTGAAAAACGTAGTAAAGGCCGCCCTTTTATTAAATCTTCCCAAAGCCATAGATACCCCCCACAAACCACATATATTATAATGTTTATGCAATGAAATACGAAGGATGGTATGGATATAGCATTGCAATGCACTAATCAGCTCCGGATCATCCACATAATCGGAAAACATATTCCTCATCCATCTCAAGAAAAGAATAGTAGCGTGCAATTTATCTTTGTCATGACCGGCAGAGTTACTGATGTTTGCACCTTCAACATTCCTCCAACATACAGGCTGCCCCGGCAAAGAAATAACACCCCCCGCATGACGGGCAAAAGCAGCCCACGTAGCATCATCCGAACACCAAGCCATAGGAAAATGAACAAAACCACCCGCCGACTGCCATATCTCCCGACTGAACACGTACTCTACGGCAGCCGAATCTATCTTTCCCTGTAACTTATCTAGCAGCAGCCGGTAACAAGACACACTTCCTTCTTCCAAAGGACGATTGGCACGTATCCGCTTGTTTTCACCATCAATGACAGCTAATGGAAAACGAAAGAAATATCCTCGCTGATGGTGTGGGCGCGACAAAACCTCCATGACACGTTCCACACCATCAGCCGGCATCAAATCATCATCCGAGAAAAGCCAGATAAACGGCTCTGCAGACAGCTGGATACACCTCTCCCAATGGGCCACCAAATCTTTGCCCCCCATATTTTCGCTAAAGCGATGATACACCAGATTTACCTTATTCTGATAAGATTCCACAATCTTATCCAATCTTTCAGGACTTGCATCATCACCTATATATAACACGAACTCATCTTTATGGGCCTGAACTGCAATTGAGTCGAGCGTTTCCTTAAGGAAACGCCCCTTGTAGGCAGGAATAACAATTGCCAATTTCTTTATTTGCTCCACTTTACAAAGACTGCATATCGTTCAACTTCTTGTAATATCCATTCAAGGCTATCAGTTCATCGTGAGTTCCTCTTTCTACGATATCGCCTTCATAAAGTACACAAATTTCATCGGCATTCTTAATGGTACTCAATCTATGTGCGATAGCGATAGTAGTACGCGATTTCATCAAACGCTCCAACGCTTCCTGAACCAAACGCTCGGACTCTGTGTCAAGAGCCGAAGTAGCCTCATCTAATATAAGGATAGGAGGATTTTTCAAAATTGCACGGGCTATACTGACACGCTGACGCTGACCACCGGACAAACGCCCTCCACGATCACCAATCATCGTGTCATATCCTTTTTCCGTTTCCATAATGAAATCATGTGCATTCGCTATCTTGGCAGCTTCTATTACTTGCTCCATAGTGGCATTCTCTACACCAAAAGTAATATTGTTATAGAAGGTGTCATTAAACAGAATAGCTTCCTGATTTACATTACCAATCAGAGAACGTAAACTGTGGATGGATACATCTTTCACATTTTTGCCGTCAATCAGCAATGCACCCTCCGATACATCGTGATAACGCGGTACCAAGTCCACTAAAGTAGACTTTCCGGAACCGGACTGGCCCACCAGTGCAATCGTTTTTCCTTTAGGAACAGTCAGATTGATATGGTTCAAGACCGGACGCCCTTCTACATAGCTGAAACTTACATTTTTAAACTCTAACTTATCTGTGAAAGCGTCCAATGGCAAAGGCTGCTCCGGCTCTACGATATGATTTTCCGCTTTCAATATCATATCAATTCGCTCCATACTGGCCAATCCCTGCGGAATATTATAAAATGCTCTTGAAAATTCTTTCAAAGGATTGATGATACTATAAAGGATAATCAGATAAAATATGAAAGTAGCCGCATCCATCGGAGCATAGTTTGTATTTAAGATTAAAGCACCGCCAAACAACAGCACGGTCACAATCACACAAGTGCCTAAAAACTCACTCATGGGGTGGGCTGAACTTTGCCGGATAATCATCTCGTTCATTGCATCGCGGAAGTCATTGTTTGTTTTAGAGAACCGGGCAGACATTTTGCTTTCGGCTATAAACGCTTTGATAACCCTTAAACCTCCTAATGTTTCATCCAATTGGGACATAATATCTCCCCATTGCGCCTGTGCTGTAGAGGACTGTCTTTTCAGCTTCCGGCTGACAACCCCCATTATCCAACCTGTCAGAGGTAAAATAAAGATAACAAAAAGCGTCATTTGCCAACTTACCGAAAACAGAGTGACAAAACAAACCAAAAGAGCGATAGGATTACGGATAAGCATATCGATGGAACTGGTCAACGAGTTCTCCACCACCGTAACATCCGCACTCATACGGGCTATGATATCTCCTTTACGTTCTTCTGAGAAAAAACTCAAAGGAAGACTTAACACTTTATTATAAACCTGAATACGGATATCCCGGACAATACCTGTACGCAAAGGTACCATGACAGCCGCAGAAGCAAAATAACCGGCAGTTTTCAACATAGTCATAAAGATAAGTATTCCTCCCATCATGGCAAGTGTATAGAACGCACCATTTGTAGCCACAAAATTGCTCACAAAGTAATAGGCATTATTTATGAGTACATCCTTATCCAAATTATGAATATCCATAGGAATGTACTCATAAGACTTGGTATCAATTTTGAACAGAATGTTCAAAATTGGCACAATCGCCATGAACGAAAACACATTAAGCCATTGCGACAGAAAGTTCAGTATCAATGCCCATGTCAAATATTTGCGGTATGGAAGAATATACCGCTTCAACAAACTAAAGAACTGTTTCAGCATAATTATCAATTATATATAATGCCGCAAAGGTAACAAAAAAGAAATAATCACCCAAGATTACCCCACTTTATCCCCTAATATTTGTTCATACACGGCAAGCCTTCTTTCCTGCATCTGTCCGGGGTTATATACTTGCCGCAAACTGTCTTCCGCATGGGTAACCAACTGTCTCTGCAACTGCGGATTACTTGACAAGGCTATGACAGCTTCTGCAAATCCGGCAGGGTCATCAACAATCAAGCAATCTTCACCATCCTTAAAATCAATGCCTTCCACACCCTTTGCCGTCGTTACAAAAGGTACTTTTGACAATACAGCATCTAATATTTTCATACGCATACCACTACCGATACGTATTGGAACAACAGCAACACTGCCTTTTAAAAAAGAGCCCAGATCTTCCACATAGCCTGCCAGCTTCAATTCCGGGTATTCGGACTGCAAACGATTGATACACTCTCCACGCCATTTACCAATTACTTGCAATGTAAACGAAAAATGACGTTTACGCAGATGCGGAATCACTTCGTGACAGAACCATGCCACGGCATCCAGATTGGGAAAATGATCCTCACTTCCCACAAAAGTCAGGCGTCCGCTTTGGACCGGAACAAAAGGCTGTTCCAGCCTGTCACCCACTTGCACCACAGCCGGAGAAGTGTAGATATGGTCTTTCCGTCCTATGAAGTCCTCCATAATTTTACGGTCTACTTCAGTCAGAACAATAACATCTTTATATTTCAATAATGCACTGCGCTCAAAATCCTTTGCTATATGAAACAACATCCTGTCACCGGCAGTCTGTTCCCTGAACAAAGTAATCTCCTTTTCATTACGGATGTAGCGGAGTTCATGATGCACAAAAATAGTCTGTACATTTTCAGGCAACAAGAATCCCAATGACAACAGTTCATAAAACTCTACTTGAATAATATCAAAACCTGAATGAGCCACCTGAGAAACATACTCCACATACCCCTGGTCTAGCGGCTGGAAACAAGAGCTGAACAAAGTACTCTTTCCCCGTACTAAATCCACAACTTCGCCCGTTTCATCCGTCCATATCTGTTGCCGGTTCATTTTACGGGTTACAGACGCATGTATCTTTGCAGCCATTTATAATAAAAAGGATGTTTAATTTTGGGTAATCTGACAGTTTTAGTTTTAGGAGTATAAATAAAGAAATCCACATTATCCCAAATTTTCTTCAATGACTCTACATCTTGCATACGTCTCCCTGTTTCAGGATAAAGCAATACAGATACGGCCATCTTATGACGCAGATATTCCACCATATTAAAGAAAGCTTGATTACCGCCCGAATCCAGCGGATAAGGAATGTACGGAATAATAAAAAGAATTTTCTTTCTCATACTAATTGAATTTAAACAATAGTCTAATGTCTAATTTAATTTTTAGTTTAATACAGCAAATGCTATGTAGTGTATAATGCAAAGATACAAGAAAGACTGCATACTAAAATGTTAATTATCGTTTCTTTTAAAAGTTCAACAAAATTCCTGTTTTTTAAAAAACAAAGAAGCAACTTGTTTATTTACCTGTATAACATTACATTTGTAGAAATAAAACAAGAACTAACTTAACAATAAAGCATGAATGCACTTCCCTTGGTCAGTGTAGTGGTACCTAATTATAATTATAAACGATACCTCAATCTACGAATTCAGAGTATTCTGCAACAGACCTATCAGAATATCGAACTGATTTTACTTGATGATGCCTCAACAGACGGTAGCGAAGAGGTATTATCGGACTATCAAGACCATGCCAAAGTGAGCCATATTCTATTAAACGAACACAACACCGGAAATCCATTTAAACAATGGTTTAAAGGCATGCAATTAGCCAAAGGAAAATATATATGGATAGCCGAAGCCGATGACTTGTGTGAGCTTACTTTTTTAGAGAAAGTAGTTCCTTTAATGGAGAAATACCAACAAGCCGCCGTATGCTTTGCCGGTTCCAAGTATATTGATAAAGACGGTAATGTGCTGAGTTACGACATGAACAAATGGAAATCTGCCATACCTCCATACGCCGTATTCAATGGGAAGACTTATGCCGAACATAACCTTTACTGGCGCAGCTATATAGCCAATGCAAGCTCGGCCATTTTCAGAAAAAGCATGGTAAATGCCCAAAATATGGAACAATGCCTGCAAATGCGCTACAGCGGCGACTGGCTGTTCTGGTTTTATATGGCAATGCAAGGAGACATTATAGAAAGATATGAAGTACTGAACTACTTCAGACAACATAACCAGAAAGTTACCGTCAAAGCTGAAAACAACGGAGGGGGTAAGAGCGAAGATATTGAGATAGTACGCATTATGGAACAACACCTTACCCACCTGAGCAGATACAAACGGTGCATACGAAGGGGAATGCTTTACAACCGCATTGCCAAACTAAGCACAACAGACCGGGTAAAACTGCAATTATGGGAACTCCTCCGGCAGAAATTAAACGGAACGCGGAAAGACGGACGTCTGGAGCGCCTCAACCGGATAGCACGGCTATTCTGTCCTTTTGTTCTGACTATGAAAAGAGACCGCCTTACTCCTTCCCGAGAAATAGGATAAGAAACGGAAACTGCTTGCCCATATTTTCGGGCGGACTCACATGTCTGCCCCTAAAGTGAACAAATTGGCAGCCAATTTTACTTTTGGCATACCCTCATTCTTGATATTTCTAAAATTCTGTTTACCTTTGTTGTCAATCATCCGGATTGATTCAAACAAATGCAAACTTTACTAAAACAAATGAAATATCTCCGTTCACTCATGCAGCAATCTGTAACAGCATGTAAGAATCAGGCTAAGCTTATCCAACAGTTTACTCTTTCTTTACTTTACTTATTAATCATACATATAGTTGCTTTACTTTTTTTCTTCCTGTTCCGGCTTGTCCTGTTCACCTCAATAGATTATCAGTTTCCTCCCGATATACAAAACAACTTTCTCATGCAAGCCACTGCATTTATAAAAGGGCTATGGTTTGACAATGTTATAGCTTGCTACATATTGCTGTTACCATTAGTCATTTTATGGATAACTGCTCTCTGCAACTATCACTCCAAGTGGGTATTCAGATTTATCTCTATCTTTTTCATTCTATTTTATTCACTGTCGTTCATTATTTCGGCAGCCAACATCCCTTATTTCTCCTATTTTTTTAAGACAATCAATTCTTCCATTTACAATTGGTTCGGATATGGAGCCACTACTGCCGGAATGGTATTGGGTGAGACATCGTTCTATTTCCCTATTTTTCTAGGACTGATATCTATTCTTCTGCTGTCAGGAAGTGTACTACGGTTATCTTCTTATTTCTATCATCTCATCAATTCGAAATCTACTTCCATCAGCCCGATAAACCGCCTATGTATATTCGCCGCCGGTGCTGTTTGTATAGGACTTTGTCTATTCGGAATACGGGGACGCATGGGATATAACCCCATCAGGGTAAGTCAAGCATACTATTGTACCGATCCATTCCTGAATCAGCTAGGGGTTAATCCTGTCTTTAATCTACTTACCAGCACACTGGATGATAACCGTAAGGAAAACCGCTATCTTCACCTGATGCCGGAACAGGAGGCAATAACCAATATGCAAAGTATATTGCAAAGAAAAGGAATAGAAGGCATCTCCCCCATTGCACGTGAAGTGAAATGCGCAGCCGTCCCTACACAAAAGAATGTTGTTCTTATTTTCATGGAATCGATGTCGGCCAACTTGATGGAGCATTTCGGATCTACCAAAAAACTGACTCCTTTCCTAGACAGCCTTTATCTGGAATCTCTCAGTTTTGACCATTTTTATTCAGCGGGCATACATACCAACCACGGAATGTATGCCACCCTCTACTCTTTCCCTGCCATCATGAAAAGGAATGCCATGAAAGGAGCAGTGGTACCTGTCTATTCGGGATTGCCCACCGTATTAAAGGATAATGGCTATCGGAACCTGTTCTTCATGACGCACGAATCACAATACGATAATATGAACGCTTTTCTCCGCACTAACGGATTTGATGAAATATATGCACAAGAAAACTACCCAAAGGATAAAGTCGTTAACAGCTTTGGTGTACAAGACGATTTCCTATATCAATATGCCTTGCCCATTCTGAACAAAAGAGCAGAAGAAAGACAACCTTTCTTTACCGTATTGCTTTCTATCAGCAACCATCCCTCGTATGTGATACCTGACTATTTCAAACCACACAGCACAAAGCTTGAAGATCAGATTGTGGAATACGCGGACTGGGCCATCCGGCAATTCATGCAAGAAGCACGCAAACAACCTTGGTTTGAAAATTATTGCTGTCCGGTAAAACTTTTTCAAACAAAATAAATTAGGGCTGACACTTCTCACGAGGTATCAGCCCTTTGGTTATCTTTGTTTTGCGAAAAAATATATAACCATGAGCAAAGATAGTCATTTTACCGGACAGCCGGTCTATAGTCAAGTGTTAAAGTTACTCGACAAAGAGAAGATTCTTCAAATAAGTCGCGAAACGAAAGGAAGCGAGGCTTACGTGAAGCGTTTTGACGGCTACCAACATCTTGTGGTAATGCTGTTCGGCATACTCAAACACTTTGATTCTCTTCGCGAACTTGAGATAGGCATGAAGGCGGAGGCTCACAAGCTCGGACACCTCGGAATGAACTATCTGGTTCGTCGCAGCACGCTTGCGGAGGCCAATATACGCCGTCCTCAGGAGTTCTTTGCAAGTGTTTATGCGTATCTTTTGGAGAAGTATGCCAAATTTTTAGCGGACAGCCGCCCCTCCAAGTGCTATAAGGGGCAGACTCACGAGCCTAAAGACTGGGAGAAGTTGCTTTACATGATGGATTCCACCACAATAACGCTCTTTGACAACATACTCAAAGGTGTCGGGCGGCACCCGAAATCAGGCAAGAAAAAAGGCGGCATGAAAGTACATACAGTAATGAAGTATCATGTCGGCGTACCGATGGTGGTGCAGCTCACATCCGCCGCAAAACACGATCATTACCTGCTGAAGGAGGTGCATTTGCCAAAAGACTCCACTTTGGCGATGGATCGTGGTTACGTCGACATCGCACAATTCCAACGTCTTACCGAAGAAGGCGTGTGCTACGTGACCAAAATGAAGAAAACCTTAAGTACGAGGAACTTGAATCCATTACTTATGTCAACCCGCAGGGACTGGTGACGCACATAGACAAGAAAGTGCTTTTACAAGAGGGAACTCACCCATGAGGCACGTAGGGTGGAGATATTTTACGAGACAAAGAAGCCGGTTGTGCTGTTGACCAACAACTTTGAGTTCACGTTTGAGGACATTTCTGAAATTTATCGCCTCAGATGGGCCATCGAGTCGCTATACAAACAGCTAAAACAAAATTTTCCGCTTCATTTCTTCTATGGGGACAGCGTCAACGCCATACAAATACAGACATGGGTAGTCTTGATTGCAAATCTGCTGATAACAGTTCTGTCAAGAAGCATCAAGAGGCACTGTGCATTCTCGCAGGTTGTTACCATGGTACGACTTATGCTCATGTACTACGTCGATTTTATCGCATTCATGGAAAATCCCGAGAAAACCTGGAATGATTTCCTTGCAAAGGAGATGCAAAAAGCACCACCAGAACCAAGTCTTTTCGATTAAGGGGGCTTACTTTTGAAAAATAAAACCCGAAGTCCTATTTTACGGGCTTCGAGGAGGATTTTTATGCTCTTTTGTGTTTTACCGGACAGCAATATTTGAAAATACAATCTTTGTTTTGCTGGGTGACCATGGGAAATTGGTAGGAAGTCCGGACTGTGAAATACCACAATCCTACAACCATGTCCCACTAATGATTTACGGAAAAGGCATCAAGCCCGAAATCAGACAAGAGCCGGGCGGCCAGACTGATGTGGCACCGACTTTACTCGGACTGCTGAACATGAGTTATACCCAAAACGACTTCGGCATAAATTTGTTAACAGAACAACGCCCGTATGTCTATTTCTCCGCCGATAATTTGATAGCGGCTACAGATACAACCCACCTATATATTTATTCTCCACATGACCGGCAGGAATTCAAATATAAGAAGCAAGGAAATGCCTTGCAACTTGTAACAGGGGAGGACAGTACATTCTACGTGATGAAAAAATACTGTTTCTCCACATTGCAGAGTGCGGAGTATCTGGTAAAAGAGCACAAGACTGTCAATAAAGCTACCGGACAATAAGGTGGGACGGGTTTCACCGCCTTGCCTTCCTTAACGGTCATACCCCAACTTCTCCTCGTTATAATCAGAGGCTATGTAGGTAGGACGGCCTTTGGTCTCCTTGAAAATGCGCCCCACGTACTCTCCTATAATTCCCAAAGAGAAAAGCTGGATGCCACCTAAAAAGAGCATGACAATGATCAAAGTGGGGAAGCCGGCCGTTTCATCACCATAAAGCACGGTCTTTATCAGAAAATAAATGGCATAAATAAAACTGGAGATTGAACAGAGCACTCCGCATACCGTGGCGATGCGCAAAGGGGCGATAGAGAAAGAGGTTATCCCTTCGACAGCCAGATTCAACAGCTTGAGAAAGTTCCAGGAGGAATGGCCCATCAGCCTGTCTCCGCGATCAAATTCAATGCTTTTCTTCTGATAGCCTATCCAGCAAAACAATCCTTTTGTATAACGCTCGCATTCGCGCAGACGACGCAACGTGAGCACACAACGACGGTCCAGAAGTCTGAAATCGCCCACATTGGGCAAAATATCAATACGGCTCATCCGCTGAAGTATACCATAAAAAGCCAGAGAGAACTGACGACGCAACCAGCTTTCCTCGCCACGGGTACGCCGTTTGGCATAAATGTCATCATATCCTTCTTCCCAATATTCCAGCATCTGGTCTACCAGTTCCGGAGGGTCCTGCAAATCAGCATCCATCACAACGCAGCAATCGCCGGTGGCGTAATCAAAACCCGCCAGCATGGCTACCTCTTTACCAAAGTTACGCGAAAGGTTGACATAATTCACCCGCTTGTCCTGCTGCCTCAGCCGGCGGAGGCATTCCAGCGTAGTGTCGCTGCTGCCATCATTGACAAACAGGATTTCCCACTCATAAACGGCATTGCGGTTGACAAGCTCTATCAAACGTTGATACAGAGTGGGCAGCATCGCTTCCTCATTATATACCGGAATCAAAAGAGTCACTTTCTTCATATCATTCTTCACTATCATAAAGACTCCTCAAAGATATTACTTTTGTTTGAAAACAAACCTCACTAATAAAAAATTTACCGGAATGGCAATGAGAAACACTGGGATGGGAGCCAACGGACGGGAAAAACCCAACCGCAGAAAGAGATTCAACAATCCGATATGTATCAGATAATTTGTCAGATGTGCCCCCCCGAAGCCAAAAGCTTTCTTCCAGGAAGGAGGCTGCCCGAAAGTAAAATAAGCCGTAAGATAAAAGTTGGCAACAAAACTCAGCACATATCCCAAGGTATAGGCTACATTGACCTGAATGAATTTTTGCAAGACAAAATAAATGCCATAGTGCAGCCCTGTAGCAAAAAGGCCTACCATTACAAATCGCAGGAACTCGGGTATCTGTTTCAGTTTATTCATTTTCATTGATTTAAAATGCAAAGTTAGGTATTACTAAAGAATTATTCGTACTTTTGCGACAGTAAATATAAAAGACCGAAAAATATATGTCAGACAAGAAAAAAGCATTTTGGTTCATAGCCTTACTAAGCACACTTGTAATAATCCCCTTTTTGGGAGAAACTATTTTTTACTCTAAAGGGGAACCGCGCGAAGCAATTGTGGCATACTCGATGTTGGAAAGCGGCAACTGGATATTGCCTTTGAACTACGGAACAGACATCGCCTATAAACCTCCTTTCCTGTATTGGTCTATTGCAGCTATTTCCGCCATTTTCGGAGGGTGAGCGAATTCTCGTCCCGTCTGCCGTCCGCTATCGCTTTTCTAGCTATGCAGTTCGTGTTTTTCGGATTCGTAGCCCGCTATAAGGATACAAAGACAGCAGTCATTACCTCCCTTTTACTGCTCACTTCATTCGAAGTGCACCGGGCGGCGGTGGCTTGCAGGCTGGATATGCTACAGGTTTCCTTCATCGTCATCTCACTTTGCTTACTATTTCGCTGGGACGAAAAGGCTGCAAGGGAATACCTTGGACGGCTGTCGTGCTGATGGCATGCGGCACACTGACCAAAGGACCTGTGGGTTCTATATTCCCCTGTATGTGTATCGGTATTTACCAGCTGATACGGGGACGCTCATTCGGCAAGACTTTCCTTTCCTTATTCGGAATCGGGCTGCTTTCCCTTATTCCATTGGGAATCTGGTTTTATGCGGCCTGGCTACAGGAGGACAGCCGTTTATGGACCTGATGCTGGAGGAAAACACCGGACGCTTTGTCGGCAAAATGTCATACCCGTCGCATCACAACCCTTTATGGTATAACTTCCTGACCATTATATGGGGGTGGACACCTTGGACATTGGTCTTGCTTATCTCACTATTCGGACTGAAATGGAATGAAATGCACCTGCTGCCCGCAGGAAACTCTTTCACCGGACGCATCAGGAAGGTTTGGGATAACATCCGCTCACAATCCCCCATACAGCTGTTTATCTGGATAGTGATTATCGCTATTTTTGTCTTCTATTGTATTCCTAAAAGCAAACGCAGCGTCTATTTGTTGCCTATCTATCCATTTATGGCTGTACTGATTGCCCAGTATCTGGAGGCGTTAATGCAAAAAGGGGCGAAAGTGTTCAAAATATCGGCTTATATCTTCGCCTCGCTCTGTTTGTTACTCACCGTGGTGTTTTTTGCTGTACGCTGTCAGATGATACCGGACAGCATATGGGGCAACGGACGTCATGCTGCCGAAAACATAGCGTTTATGCAAGCTTTGGAAAGCACGTCCTTTCTATTTCCAAATGGCTGATTATAGTATTGCCGGTAGTGGCTGCCATCTGTACATTAAGGCTGGTTATCAAAAAAAGTAGTACGGGGTCACTCCTCTATGGAATCACCGGTTGTGTTCTTTGCCTGTTTGTCGCTTTAGACGGGGTATATCAGCCAACAATACTAGCTGTAAAATCCGATAAGCATCTGGCAGAGGATATCAGAAAACAGGTGCCTGAAGGAGTCGTTTATTCATATACAGACAGAATGATACGGTTTTATTGTACAAATTATTATATGAATAACCAAATGCGGAATTTCACACTGGAAAATCCGCAAGAAGGGTATGTCATACTTTCTGCAAATGCACAAGAGGAGTTTTTAAAGAATTACAATGCAAAGTATCAGCTGGAAGAGGTCTTCCATACAGATTACAGAAGTTGCGACTTACGCAATACGGTAATCATGTACAAGTTCAACGAGAAACGGAAATAGTTATATCCGGCAGATTCTGCATTGATGGGACGCGGACTATATGAATTCCATACTGATTCATATAGTCCGCGTCCAAGTTTTACTATCTGTTCCCTAAATCATCATAAACGGTTTGCAATATCGCCTTACCCTTATCCAGACGGGATTCGTCAGCTTCAGGCTCATCAAAAAGAATACTGCCGGAATTATTATCAAACACCGTCACCCCTGTACTGTCTCTGAATGAGAACCCATTATTGAAACTATAAAAGGCAAAAGGATACTTATAATCACTTCCCAATACATTACGGCTAAACGTAAATGCAGTATGTTCCAACCAAGCTGCCCCAACAAAGTGGCTGCCAAATCGGTCTGATTCATAATCTTGTCCACCTGCATAGGCTGTTTTACCGCTCCACCTAACCATAACAAGGGAATATGATAAAAACGAGGCATCGCATTAGACCCCTCACGCGGGTAATAGAAACCATGATCGGGAAGGCAGATAACTAAAAGATCTTTCCATGCGGGAGTCTGCTTCAACCGGTCAACAAACTTACCCAGACATTCATCTGTATAAGCAAAGGCATTGGGAATTTTATCTTCCAGCCGGTGATAAGGAACTTCGAAAGGTTCATGACTGCTAAGTGTCAGAAACGCAGTATGCCAAGGCCCTTCTTCCTTCCGGTTTCTTAACTGATTATATAAATATTCAAAAGTAATATCATCATTCACTCCCCAGGCATTACTGGTCTGTTCGGCCAATGAGAAATCTGTATTGGCTGTAAGACGCTGATAACCGGTACTCAGCAGATAACTCTTCATATTGGTAAAGTTGATATCACCTCCATACAGGAAATCTGTTTTATAACCCGCCTTGGACAATCCTTCAGCTATAGCAGGCAGCGTACGGCTCTTGGCAGGAATTTTCATTACCGATGCCGTAGGCAATCCAAGGTAACCGCTGAAAGTACAGACTGTTCCACGGTCGGTACGGAAACTATTGGCATAACAGTTTGTAAAAAAGACCCCTTCCTTTGACAGACGGTTAAAATGGGGTGTCACATCAGGAAGACCGCCTAAAGGTTCTACAAAAGCACCTCCAAAACCTTCCATCAAAATAATAAGAATATTGGGACGCTTGGTATTCAGGACTTGAATAATACTATCCCCATCTGTTGTAGGATAAAGTCCGTCAAACAATGCAGCCCGCTTCTCTTCATCAAAGAAATTGAACTCTGATGCAAAATCCTGGGATTTACCCATAGAAGACAACAAACTGAAATCGGGATTGACCGCCGAATGATTCAAGAAAGGTTCGTTGCTGAAATATACTTGCCCTATATTAGAAGTGGATTCCGTTACACCACCACGTATAATGATGAAAAGCACACCTCCTAATAACAGCATTCCGCAGTTCCCGCTATCCGTTTCCGGGTGGCGGTCAAAACGGAAGGCGTGATTTTCAGCAAGACCCAACTATTCAAGGCTATGAGTAACAAGATGGCAAGAACCCTCAGCAAGATAAATCCGACGGAAACACTCGCCAAAGCTTCCTTCGGTGAATCGATATAAAGAAAAACAGATGCGTCCAGTTTAAATCCCCAGAATGTGTATAATGCCATATCTACCACAAAAATGATAGAAATAAGCGCGGCAGCCAAAATATAATACCCGTAAAGTATTTTTTTCAAAGGGAATTTCCTAAACCAAATACTTATCAGTACCAACAAGAATGGAAATGCAGTAAGATATCCCGCCGTAGCGGCATCAAGACTGGCGCCATGAACCATTACCTGCATATAATCGGCAAACCCGAATCCTTTTTCAATGGAACCATTATAGAGCATGAATAATGGTTTCTGTAGAATAAATATCAGTAAGACCGTAAAAAAGTACAAGCTGATATAAGCAATCCTCTTTTTCATATCTTCAGTTCTTTATTATTTCCGTCCGAAATCAGCCGGGACCTCTCCCCATCGGTCGGTTTCCCACTTCAATAAAGGTGTGGTATATTTATTTTCTTTCAGCCAAATTTCGGCTCGTTCTATCATTTGAAAAAGTTTCTCCGTCTGAGGAGTCCGCTCTAGTTTAGTTTTACATTTCTTCTGTTTCACCCAGCTCAACGCATTACGGCTGTCCGAGTAAACAGGCATACTGATATTCTTCTGCTTCATCAATGCCAAGGCATGGACAATGGCAAGAAACTCTCCAATATTATTCGTTCCATAAACAGGACCGAAATGAAAAACCTCCTGTCCCGTAAGCAAATAAACGCCCCGATATTCCATCGGTCCGGGATTTCCACTGCAAGCGGCATCCACAGCCAGGCAGTTCATATCAAAGTTCTCGGGAAGTTGTTTAGAGTATCTTCTTTTTAACAGCATTCTTGCCTATATAATGAAAAGCGGAAGAAGCCAAGGCGTGTTCCGCCTCCTCTTTGGTCTCGAATGACTTGTATTGTGCGCCATCATAACCTTTTATCTGTAGCTGGCAGTCAGTCCAGGAGTCATAAACTCCCGGATTGACACCTTCCATACTACATAATATTTCTGTTTCTTTGCCATTTACATACGTTCAGGCACTTCAATACCCAGCAAGCCCATTGCTGTCTTCACAATCTTGCCCACATTGGCACTCAATGCCAGACGGAAGACTTTCAACGCTTCGTTTTCTTCACGCAGAATACTGAAATCATGATAGAACTGGTTGTATTCTTTCACCAAATCGTATGCATAATTTGCTATAATGGAAGGATTATAGTCTGAGCCTGCCTGCTTGACAACCGATTTAAAATCAGCCAGCATCTGAATCAAACCTTCTTCTTTTGCGCTCAGTTCCAAACCCGCTGGAATGATTTCGGGAATAACGATACCTGCTTCAGCCGCTTTGCGTAATACAGACTGGATACGGGCATACGTATACTGAATGAAAGGTCCTGTATTGCCATTGAAATCTATCGATTCTTTCGGGTTGAAAGTCATATTCTTACGTGCGTCCACCTTCAGGATAAAATATTTCAAAGCACCCAAACCAACAATACGGGCAATATTGTCGGCTTCTTCTTGGGTCAGACCGTCCAATTTACCTAATTCAGCAGAAGTTTCCTTAGCAGTTTCAATCATTGCTTCCATCAAATCATCCGCATCCACTACTGTACCTTCACGACTTTTCATTTTGCCCTCGGGCAGCTCTACCATACCGTATGAGAAATGAACCAATCCTTTGCCCCATTCAAAACCCAATTTGTCGAGCAAGATAGAAAGTACCTGGAAATGATAGTTTTGTTCATTACCCACTACATAAATCATCTTGTTGATGGGGTAATCCTGAAAACGTAATTTGGCAGTACCGATATCCTGGGTCATATAAACAGAAGTACCGTCACCGCGAAGAAGCAACTTATGGTCCAGTCCTTCGGCAGTCAAATCAGCCCATACAGAGTTATCCTCTTTCCGGTAGAAGAAACCTTTTTCCAGTCCTTCCATCACTTTCTCCTTACCTTCCAGATAGGTATTCGATTCATAATAAATTTTATCGAAACTAACTCCCATCATCTTATACGTTTCATCGAATCCGGCATATACCCAGTCATTCATCTTCTTCCACAAGGCACGGATCTCAGGGTCATTCGCCTCCCACTTACGGAGCATCTCGCGAGCTTCCAGCATCAGAGGAGAGTTTGCCTCTGCCTTAGCCTTAGCTTCTTCTTCATTCAATCCTTCAGCCTGGTACTGAGCTGTCAGTTCCTTTACCTCAGCCTTGTAATGCTTGTCAAAAGCTACATAATAGTCACCAATCAAATGGTCCCCCTTCTTACCCGATGATTCAGGTGTTTCACCGTTACCATATTTCAACCAGGCCAGCATGGACTTACAGATATGGATACCACGGTCATTCACAATATTGGTCTTGACCACCTTATTGCCATTTGCCGCCATGACATTTGCCAAGGCATTTCCCAACAGGTTGTTACGGACGTGACCCAGATGAAGCGGCTTGTTTGTATTGGGAGAAGAATACTCAATCATCACCAACGGAGAGTTTTCCGTAGCCTTTTCAATACCGTATTCGGGAGCAGCCTGAATAGAATTCAAAAGTTCAATCCAACAATCCGAAGCAATTGTCAAATTAAGAAAGCCCTTCACTGCATTGTAGGCTGAAACCAATTCGGGAGCATGCTCTTTCAGGTATCCGCCTATTTCCTGTGCGGTCTGTTCAGGCCCCTTCTTAGACATTTTCAGAAAAGGGAAAACAACCAAAGTAAGATGTCCTTCAAACTCTTTCTTAGTCTTTTGCAGTTGTACCATTTTTCCGGGTACATCCTGTCCGTACAACGTTTTGATAGCGCTGATAATGGACGTGGTGAGTTTTTCTTCTATATTCATAATATGTACGTACACTTATTTGTTATTGGATTGCAAAGATAGACATTTTAGGCGAAATCCTTCCTATCTTACCTTAATTTACTATATCTCCTCTCTGCAAACGATACTTTTCCGACTGAAAAACGAATAGCCCACAAACGAATAAACATACAACAAGCAATAAAATATGTCTAAAAAATATTTTTATTCATTTTGATATTCAAGTAGATTTACTGTTGAAATCAAATTAAACAAATCAACACACAGGAATGCGATAAACAAATAGATTTGATCTATCCGCCCAATATTTAAATAAGACAATTCCTATTTTAACTACGTTAATAAAATTCCGTATAGTTTTGACTTTCAACAGGTTCACCATGAAAAAAATATTAAAATATATTATCCTATTTAAATCAAAATACATATATTTGCGATTGTTATTGAATATCACAATTATAAAATACACAAGCAAAAAGAGACCCTAATGAGGTTTGGATGGCCATAAAACCACTATTAGGAAATATGATAATGATAAAAAAGGTAGTATCACAATTTTAGAAAGAGAGTTCAATATATAATGCCTGAAAAATGGCAATGTACAAACCCCTAATAAAAGCCAAGTTTATATGAACAGATTTTCTTCATTATTATGTAGCTTGCTATTCTGCATGATTACATATGCACAGGAAATTACAGTAACTGGTAAAGTCACCGCAGGAGGCGAAGAGATGCCTGGTGTCACAGTAGCTGTAAAAGGACAAACTCGCGGTACCATCACTTCCATTGATGGCAGCTATCAGATTCAGGTTAATGGTAACGAAAGCCTGATCTTCTCTTTTGTAGGTTATGAAACAATAACCATACCGGTAAACAGACGCAAAGTGATTAACATAGAATTAAAGGAAGCAGCCCAAATGGTAGATGAGGTAGTGATAACCGTTCCTTACGGTACTGCCAAAAAATCCACATTTACAGGGTCTGCAAGCTATATTGCCGCCGGTACTATTGAAAAAGCACAGGTCAGTAGTGTATCAAAAGCACTGCAAGGAACTGTAGCTGGCTTACAGTCTTTTTCCTCCAGCGGTCAACCCGGATCAGACGCAACGATCCTGATTCGTGGAGTTGGTTCTGTAAACGCTTCAACCAATCCCCTCTATGTGGTTGATGGTGTTCCTTACGATGGTGCTCTTTCCTCCATAGCATCTTCAGATATTGCATCAATCACTGTATTGAAAGATGCAGCTTCCGCTGCATTGTATGGCTCACGTGCAGCAAACGGCGTAATTATGATTACCACCAAACAAGGAAATAAAGATAGCGCACCCACCGTTGAATTATCTGCCAAATATGGTTTTTCAAGCCGTGCACGGGCAGACTACGACCAGTTGAATACAAACCAATATTATGAATTATATTGGGAAGCCATGCGTAACTATCGTATGGACAACGGTTACTCTGCCGAAGAAGCTGCTGTATGGGCATCAAGCAATGTTACAGGCAATCTAGGCATCAATCCTTATGGCAGTGCTTATCCTGAACCAATCGGCCATGACGGAAAACTGGTAGCAGGCGCCAAACCATTATGGGACGACAGCTGGGACGACGCCCTTTCACAAGATGCGCACTATACAGATTTAAATGTACGCGTAAGTGGTGGTAGCAAAACCTCCAAGTACTTTGTTTCAGCAGGTTACATGGATGACCAAGGTGCTTATATCTGCTCTGGTTTCAAACGCTATACTCTCCGCGCCAACGTGACTTCAGATATCCGCAAATGGTTACAGATCGGATTGAACGTATCAGGAACTCATTCTGTTCAAGACTATCCCAAGCAAGATGACTCTACCATTTCCAATGTGGTCATGTTTGCCCGTTCGGTACCATCTTTCTATCCGGTATATCAACGCGATTTGGCAACCGGAGCATACCTGTTGGACGAAAACAATGAACGTATGTTCGATTATGGTGAGTATCGCCCGAACTCGTATGCAAAATATAATCTGCTGGCTTCCATGCCACACGATAAAAGTGAGATAAAACGTGATGCTGCCTCTTTACGTGGTTTTATCCAAATAACTCCGATCAAAGGGCTTGCTTACAAGATGTCTTTGAACATTGACTATAACAACAAAACAAATCATAACTACACCAATCCTACTTACGGTACAGGTTCTATCAGTGGTGGCAGCGTAAGCAAATACAACTACCGCACTACAGGCATGACTTTTAATAATGTCATTAATTATCAACACACGTTCAATGATGTACATGATATCCGTGTGATGGCCGGTCAAGAGTATTATGAATATAACACTTCCAATTTCGGCGGAAGCCGCAGCAAAGTCATCATGGATGGATTTTATGAGCCCGACGCAGCTTCCTCTTTAGGTGATTTTGGCGGAAACAGTGACCAATACAAGCTGTTAAGTTTCTTTGGAAGTGCTGAATACTCGTACAATCAAAAATACTTCTTATCGGCTTCTGTCCGTTCTGACGGTTCTTCCCGTTTCCATCCGGATCATCGTTGGGGTACTTTCTGGTCAGTCGGCGCATCTTGGAAAATCATGCAGGAAGAGTTTATGAAGGACACATCAGACTGGCTATCCAATTTGTCATTGCGTGCCAGCTACGGAGCACAAGGTAATGACCAGGTAGGTTATTATGCGTATCAGGCGCTCTATTCCATACGCAATAACCTCGGTGAATCCGGTTTGCACGCTTATCGTCTGGCAACTCCTAATTTATCATGGGAAACCAATCTAAATACTAATATCGGCTTGATTTTGGTTTCTGGAACAATCGTCTAAATGGTACAATAGAATATTTTGAACGTCGTTCCAAAGATTTATTATTCTCTAAAGACTTAGTTCCATCTTCAGGCTTCTCAAGTATGGACGAAAATATTGGTGCTATCAAAAATTATGGATGGGAATTCCAAATCTCAGGATATCCTATCATGACTAAAGATTGGAAATGGAAACTTTCTTTTAATGCTACTACCTATAAAACAAAATAACCTCATTGCCTGCCGAAGAAATGTGGAGTGGCAACAAGAAATGGGTGAAAGGAGGATCGTTATATGACTTCTATTTAGTAGAATGGGCTGGTGTCAATCCTGAAAATGGTAATCCTACGTGGTATCGTTACAATACCAACGGAGAAAAGATAACCACAGAAGACTATTCATCAACCACCCCGGACGACAAAGTAAAATGCGGCAATTCACTACCCGACTGGACCGGCGGTCTTCAATCAGATCTCTCATTCAAGGATTTTACATTATCATTCTTATTCTCTTATTCCATTGGTGGTAAAATCTATAATGGGGATAAAGTTTCATTGATGAGCCAAGGACCTACAGGCACCGGTTGGAGCGTAGATATGTTAGATCGTTGGACTCCTGAAAATCCCTATACCGATGTACCGCGTCTGACTACTTCTCCCAAAAGTTCATGGACAAACTCTTCAAACCGGTTCTTAGTTGACCGTTCATACTTACGTTTGAAGAATATTACATTCTCTTACAATCTGCCGAAATCATTGCTGAATACATTGACGCTGAAAGATGCAAGCATATTTTTTCAAGCAGAAAATATGCTGACATTAGCCAAACAACAAGGTCTAGACCCAGAGCAAACTTTCGAGGCTCTACTTACTATCGTTATCCGGCAATGAAAACTATTTCATTCGGTATCAATGTGAAACTTTAATACAGAAAGAAGAATATGAAAACTATTTTAAAATATATATTTTCATTCGCACTGGGAAGTACAATGCTCACTTCCTGCGATTTGGATACAATTCCTACGACTTATGTAGATGCCGGTTCTGTTTTCGGTAAAACAGGAGATGCCGAAAAAGTACTTAATGGTGGCTGGAACTACCTGATGGAAACTTTCAATTCTTACGCCAACCCCGGCTATGGAGCAATGCTACGTGCAAATGACGCAATGGGTTCTGATGTAGTGTTAAATAGCAAATATGGCTTTAGGACACATAATGAGTTTTCTGCAATTTATGGAAAAGGAGGCACAAACACCTTGAGCTGGCTTTTAGCATACCGTGTAATCAACGACTGCAATGGCGTATTAGACAATATTGATGCTGCCGAAGGCACGCAAGCCGACAGAAACCGAATTAAAGGACAAGCATTGGCTTTACGCGGTTTCTTATACCTGCACCTGGCCTCTTGTTATTCCTTTGCTATTGATAAAGACCCGGACGCTGTATGTGCACCTGTCTATACACAGTCCACTGATGAAACAATTGCAGCAGAAGGAAAACCCGCATCAAGTGTCAGTGAAGTATATGCGCAATCCATCAACGATTTAGAAGAAGCATTAGAACTTATTCCCGAAACTTATGTACGTGATGCCAAACACAAAATTGACAATGAAGTTGTCCTAGGTATTCTCTCACGTGCCTGTCTTTATGCTCGTCAATGGGAGAAAGCTAAAACTTACTCGGACAAATTGTTAACTAAAAACAATTATCTAATGACCGAAAGTGAATATAAAGCCGGATTCAATTCTGTAGACAATAAAGAATGGATTTGGGGGCATGCCCAAACCAACGATCAAAGTAATGCCAGTTATCAATTCCATTATTTAGATACTACAACTAAAGGATCATACTATTATAGCTTCAATGTAGACCCTTACTTCCGTGATTTATTCGAAGATGGTGATTATCGTAAAGAAATGCTGTTCTGGGCCACAGATCCGGGAGCTGACGTCGCATCAGCAGCCTATGTATGGATGCGTAACTCTAAATTCAGATTCCGCGATATCGAAAACCAACTTGGTGATATCGTATTGATGCGCGTTGCCGAAATTTATTTGATAAATGCAGAAGCAAAAGCACATCTGAATGATCCAGATGCAATTAACAAATTAAATGATTTAAAAACAGCCAGAGGGGCAAAAACCATTCATACAAATCTTTCACAACAGGATCTATTGGAAACTATTTGGCTAGAACGCCGCAAAGAATTATGGGGGGAAGGATTCAGTTTGATAGACATTATCCGTAACCAACAGACCGTAGTCCGCAACGCATATCCCGAAGGGCCCATTGACTATATTTACACTGATGAAAACGGACAAACTCACACCCTGAAGAAAAAGACTCAAGGACATCGTTTCTTCAATTTCCCCGATAAAAGTGCATTCTGTCCAAACAGTAAATATTATTTGTACCGAATTACGGATTCGGAAGAGCTGGCGAACAAAAACCTTTACAAGGATCATCCTAAACTCTCAATTTATACCAAATAACAGCAAACTCTAACAAAGTAAAAACCCGTAGCAAAATGAACTGTTACGGGTTTTTTATTGTTCTCAAACAAATCAAAAGAGAGTATTCATTAATAAATTTATAGTTCCAAAGGATAACTCAAAATAGATTAATGAAACAGCTTTATAATAATCTGTATCATCATGATATCCTACCCTTTCTTACTTTATTCATTGCTACATAAAATAAGAAAAGGGAGCTTCTCTTCGGATTTTAATCATAAGAGATTTAAATTTCAATATCTCTTTAGAAACACATTCTTTCTGTTTTATTTCTTCTTCAAATCCTCAGGAGAAACCAACTTATAAAGCTTGTCACTAGGACGTACCTTATCGGGTACTTTAAAGGATACATGTTGACCTTTTCTTACCACATCCACCGGTTTCAAATCCACACGCGCCTCATCCAACGTCAGAAATACCGCTCCTGTAGTAGGTCCTGTGATCAGAAGCTTATCCCCTACTTTCATCTCAGCAGCTTCCACCAGAAACTCTGCAACGCCAATATTAGAAAAGTACTTGATTCCCTTACCCACATACACCTTACGCTCAGTAGCCTCCGAACCATAGTTCTTACTCCATTCACCCAAACGCTGTCCTAAATAATACCCATTCCAGAATCCCCGATTGAATACGGTCTTCAGCCGTTCATCCCAAGCCTGCTTCTTCTCCTCGGTAAAAGTGCCCTCCAGATAAGAACAAATAGCTTCTTTGTAACATTCCACCACGGTACGTACATACTCAGGTCCTCGGGCACGCCCTTCGATCTTGAAGACACGCACGCCAGCCTCTATCATCTCATCCATAAAATGAATAGTTTTCAAATCTTTAGGAGACATGATGTATTTATTGTCCACCTCCAGTTCAATATCACTCTCTTTATCCTTCACATCGTATGCACGGCGACATATCTGCATACAAGCCCCCCGGTTAGCAGAAGCATTCATCTCATGCAAACTGAGATAACACTTGCCCGACACTGCCATACAGAGTGCCCCGTGGCAGAACATCTCAATACGGACCAATTCTCCATTCGGACCTTTAATTTGTTCCTTCTGGATAGTATCATAAATCACCCGCACCTGCTTCAAATTCAATTCACGTGCCAATACCACTACATCGGCAAAGCGAGCATAAAATTTCAACGCTCCGGCATTACTGATATTTAATTGGGTGGAAAGGTGTACTTCCTGCCCCACCTCGCAACAATAAGCCATTACCGCCACATCCGCAGCAATCACGGCACTGATGCCTGCCTCCTTAGCCGCATCCACAATGGTACGCATCAAAGCAATATCTTCATCATAAATAATGGTATTGATCGTAAGATAGCTCTTGATGCCATGTTTATCACAGATCTGTGCTATCTCGCGTAAATCATTGACAGTAAATGTACTGGCAGAACGTGCACGCATATTCAGACTCTCAATTCCGAAGTAAATAGAATCCGCACCTGCCTGTATGGCTGCCGCCAGCGACTCACGTGAACCTACAGGAGCCATTATTTCAAAGTCTTTTATAGAAGCTTTCATTATTCTTTTGATTAATATATGTGCAAAGGTAGGCTTTTTTCCGTATTTTTGCAGCCTGATTTCACCACAGATTACACAGATTCACACAGATTATAAATTAATACTCAAATGAATCTGACTTTTCTGTAACCCAAAGATAAACATACAACAATGAAGATTAGAAATATAGACCTGGGCAGATACCCTATTTTCCTGGCTCCGATGGAAGATGTAACAGACCCCGCTTTTCGCCTGATGTGCAAGAAGTTCGGTGCTGATATGGTATATACCGAATTTGTATCGGCAGATGCATTGATACGCTCGGTAGGTAAAACGATGCAGAAGCTGAATATCAACGATGAGGAACGCCCCGTAGCCATCCAGATTTACGGCAGAGACACGGAAACAATGGTAGAAGCGGCGAAAATAGTGGAAGAGGCGCATCCTGACATCTTGGATATTAATTTTGGCTGTCCTGTAAAACGCGTTGCCGGTAAAGGAGCCGGTGCAGGTATGCTGCAAAATATCCCGCTGATGTTGGAAATTACCCGTGCTGTTGTGGACACTGTAAAAATTCCCGTTACTGTAAAAACACGTCTAGGCTGGGACAATGAGCATAAAATTATAGTAGATTTGGCAGAACAATTACAAGATTGCGGCATTGAAGCACTGACCATTCATGGACGCACCCGTGCACAAATGTACACTGGTGAAGCGGACTGGAGTTTAATAGGTGAAGTAAAAAAGAATCCCCGTATGCATATACCTATCATTGGAAACGGGGATATAACTACGCCACAACGTGCCAAAGAGTGTTTTGACCAGTATGGAGTAGACGCTATTATGATTGGCCGAGCCAGCTTTGGACGCCCGTGGATATTCAAGGAAGTAAAACATTATATAGAAACCGGTAAGGAACTCCCTGCCCTTTCTTTTGAGTGGCGGCTGAATGTACTCCGTCAGGAAGTGTTGGACAGTGTGAATCTGCTTGACGAACGCCGCGGTATTCTTCATGTACGCCGCCATCTGGCTGCTTCTCCCTTATTTAAAGGCATCCCCAACTTTAAAGAGACACGTATCGCCATGCTCCGTGCCGAAACCGTGAAAGAACTTTTCAGTATCTTGGATTATATCAGGGGGAATTACGGAATGAATTCTTAATGCTACAATGTGCTAATATGCTAATGTGCCAATTGCCATGCGGAATACAGCACAGCCAATTGGCACATTAATATATTGTAGCATTAACACATTATCTATTCCATTTTACGCAAACCTCTTTTGGGAGAGAAATCAATATCTTTAGGATTACCTTTATAAACCACCTCACCACTACTGGATGCTTTCGCAGTCAGCGAACCGGTCACATAACATTCCACATCACCAGAGGAACTGGCACTGGCAGTTACATTGACCGCCTTCATACCTTTTGCCTTTACATCCCCACTACTACTGGCTCTGTAAGAAGCGTTCTCACAAATACCTGCCAAAATCACATCTCCGGAAGAGCTGGCATCAGCAGATACATCAGCAGCGTTCAGATTCTTGACAGATACATCACCCGAGCTACTGGCATCAGCAGAGAAATTCGTACAAGATACCTTTTCCAGAATCACATCACCCGAACTATTAGCGGTAGCCGCAAAATCATCACAAGAAATAGTGCTTCCTGTTACATCACCGCTACTGCTAGCCTTAACAGTAACTTTCCCACTCGTTTTCAGTCCATTCTTTATAATAATATCACCGGAACTGGAAGCTTTCAAGCTGTTCACAGCCGGAGCAGAAACTCTTACTTCCTTTTTATGTTTTCCATTTATTGAAAAATTGTTTCTTGGTGATTTAAAACCAACCTTAAGTACTCCACCCTCTACACGGACATCAATATAGTCCACCAAATTGTCCGGAGCATATATTTCCACATCCTGTCCACCGGAACTTTGAGTATAGATTACATCCACCGAAGAACTGGTAGAGATAGCATTAAAACTACCCATATTCACTTTTTTGGTAACATAGTTCTTACTAGGAGTTATTCTCTCTGCACATGCTGTGGCAGACACTAACATAAGGGTCACCGCCATTAAAGTTGATACTAATTTTCTCATACTATTTTTGTTTTATTCATTAGACGTTATTTCTATGCCAAACGTTGCAACGTTTAGCCATTATTTTTAAAGCAATATTCATGCCAGCAACATTTATCACTGAAAATCAACAAGGTATAAACAAAACAGGGTGTCCGAAAATGGACACCCTGTACGCTTTTATATACTTTTTAAAACTATTTCAGCACAAGTTGGAAGACTACAGAAGCAAACCAACGCTTATACATATAAGTAGCCACAATATAAATACATACCGCCGAAATCCAGCCGGCAATAACATCCACCAAATAATGCGCCTGAATATAGACCGTAGCACAGCATAGAAGTACGTAGAACGGTGCCAAGAAATAACATAGTTTCTTATTAACGCGATAGGCCATAATCATCACAATGGTAGATATACCGACATGCGAACTAGGAAAAGCAGCAGTAGGGCGTTCCCCCACTTCCTGTGAGGCCTCTACCAAATTAAAGAAGAAACCATGATCAAAACCGGGACCGGGCAGCAGAATATCATTATTATTGAAATAATCACCGATAGCAGGGAAATGCTGCGCCATCACATTGTCCATTCCGATAGCAGGGAAATAGAATTGCGGACCGGCAACCGGAACCAATATATAAATAAGATAATAGATAAAAAACGAAGTGACCAGCACAAAAGAAACCTTTTCAAACCACTCAAAACGAAACAAGAAATAATAAATAGTCACAATCCCAATCATTGGATAATAAGCGAAATACCCCATATTAAATGGTTCACTGAACCACATGGAAGGAAAATGTTCACTAAATTCTACCGAAGGCTGGCAACGGAACAAAAACTGCTCCGCCGAAGCGAAGAAGTTATCCAGATTGGGAAAAAGACGATTAAATTCAAAGGTATCGGGATACCAATACGCTAAAAATGCCATCTGCACAGCCATTCGTATAAATGCCGTAAGTTTACACGGATACTTGCGATACAAATATATTAATGCAAACGTAATGGCCACAATGCCTGCACGCTCCAAAAGCATAATTACAGGGTGGTCCATACGAGGAAATAATATTAAAACCATTATGGTCGTGAGGGCATTATATATCAGACTAATGCTCTCAACGGCAAACAATCCTTTCACACTGTCTACCCGTTTGAATAAATTTAAAGCCATCCTTCTTTCTTATACCATGCAATGATTTCCTTTACTCCCTTGTCTAAAGGGTACTCAGGACGATATCCCAGTTCTTCCACCAAGGGTGAAATATCGCATTGCCAATTACGTTGTTTCATTATTTTATATTTGTCAGCATTCAGCGTACTTACCTTTCCCAGGCAACGCGCTGAAAATTCAGCGAGCAAAGATACAACTTTTAAAATAAATAATGGGCATTTAATGTGTATAACCCACGGATTACCAAGTTCTTTTTGTATCAAATCAGAAAAGTACGGCTGGAATAGACATTTCCGTCACTAACAAAATAGGCGCGCTGCCGCACTCCATGTTCTATTGCCAAATAAACAGCTTGTACCAAATCCCTCACATAAATAAAAGTAAGATCCTGTCTTTTAAAACCAGGAGCAAAGTCTATATGCTGCTTGATAGACTTCGCCATCAGAAAATAATCGCGTTCACGAGGACCATAAACTCCAGTAGGACGGAAAATCACTGTCGGAAAATCATTCAATGATTGCAGGTAATGTTCCGACTTTAGCTTACTGACCCCATATGCCGTATTGGGCATTGCCGTATCACGCTCACTGATGGGTGCATAATTATCTTCATGAATAGGACCGAAAATACTAAGTGAACTGATATAGACAAATTGCCGGGGAACCATGTCCAAGGTTCTCAAAGCTTCTACAAAATTACGGGTATAGACATAATTGCCTTTGTCAAATTCGTCCTTATGGCGGCATTTAGTTACACCGGCACAATGAATGATATAATCCCATCCCCCATGCAATTGTTTATGAACAGCCAATTGCTCCGTCAATCTTCCGGGATGAGCAAAATCCAATTCGGCAAATTGAATGCGAGGATCTTTCAAATAGGTACGACTACTGCTTTTACGTACACCAGCCCATACCTGCATCTCTCTCTCCAATCCTCCTTCCACCAGGAAACTGCCAATAAATCCGCTTGCTCCGGTTACCAATACTTTCTTTAAGCAGCAAGTGTTCTTTTGTGCAAATTCTTCGTTATTCATTCTTCGTATGTTATTTCACCGGTTCCACATGAATACCCACATGAGTATCCTCTCCAAACTTTTCTTTCAATCTATGTTCAATACCAGTTGCCGTCTCGTGCGCTTTATGCAGAGAAATGTTCCCATCCATGCGTATATGAATCTCTATAGCATAATTGTTTCCGATGCGCCGCGTGCGTAAATGATGCGGTTCGCTGACTCCATCAAAAGATAACACAATTCCTTCTATCTCACGTTCCACACTATCCGGCAAAGACTTTTCCAGCAATTCATCCAGGCAAGGAACCAGCAGCCTGATGGAAACCCGCATAATAAAGAAACTGACTGTCACAGCGGCAATAGGATCGAGTACCGCCCAATGAGGACCAAGTAAAATCGCTCCGCCAATACCGGCAGCCGTACCAATGGATGATAATGCATCACTCCTATGATGCCACGCATTCGCCACAACAGCCTGTGAGTGGCATCTTTTCCCCACTCTGACTGTATATTGATAAAGTATTTCCTTCAACAGAATAGAAATAATGGCAGCAACCAATGCCAACATTCCCGGTTGACGAAGTTCCCCACCTCGTAGGAAAACCAATATATCTGTTGCTCCATTCCACAATATTCCAAATCCTACCCCCAATAATGCCATACCAATGAAAGCAGTAGCCAATGTTTCATATTTCCCATGACCATAATCATGGCTCTTGTCCACTGGTTTATTGGATATACGTACAAAAAGAATCACTACTACGTCCGTAATGAAGTCAGATAGAGAATGAACTGCATCTGCCAACATAGCAGCACTATGCCCTGCAATTCCGGCAAGGAATTTAAAAATAACCAGCAAGAAATTAACGAAACTCCCCACTAATGTAACTCTATAAATTTTTTTCCCTGATTTTCTTATCAAGTTCAGTCATAACAATTGTTTTAGAACGGACAAAGATAGCACGTTTCATTTAGATTCAACCAAATTTAATGTATCTATTGAACCGCTATTCCAATTATTTTGTTTACTTTGTAGCACATAATACATAAATATATCCCCTTATGGCTAAAAAGAAAGAAAAAAAAGCAGGGAAACGCATGAAAAAAAGCGAAATGTCTGAACGACTGATAAGCTTATTCCACACAAAACCGAACGAAACATTCAGTCTGAAACAATTATCAAGCAGTCTGAACCTTACTACACATCCTCTTAAAATGCTTTGTGCCGACATCATTACTGAAATGATTGAGGATGATTTTCTGCAAGAAGTAGAAAAAGGACACTACAAACTGAACGACCACGGTCTGATTATGACTGGCGTCTTTCAGCGTAAAAGCAACGGCAAGAACTCCTTCATCCCCGATGATGGTGGAGAAACTATTTTCATAGCCGAACGTAATTCGGCACATGCCATGAATAATGACAAAGTAAAAATAGCCCTCTTTGCCAAACGTAAGAACCGGAACCCGGAAGGTGAAGTGATAGAGATTCTGGAACGTGCCAACGATACTTTTGTCGGCACACTGAAAGTAGAGAAATTCTACGCCTTTCTGCTGACCGAGAACCGCACTCTGGCAAATGATATTTTTATCCCGAAAGATAAGCTGAAAGGTGGAAAGAATGGGGACAAAGCAGTCGTGAAAATTGTAGAATGGCCCGAAGAGGCAAAAAACCCGATAGGACAAGTCATTGATATTTTGGGAAAAGCAGGAGAAAACACAACTGAAATGCATGCCATTCTGGCCGAATTCGGCTTACCTTACGTATATCCCAAGAATGTAGAAACCGCTGCCGAAAAGATTCCGGCAGAGATTTCCGAGGCGGACTATGCAGAACGTGAAGATTTCCGCAATGTAACAACTTTCACCATTGACCCTAAAGATGCAAAGGACTTTGATGACGCGCTCTCCATCCGTCTCATCAAACCGGGACTATGGGAAGTAGGCGTACACATTGCCGATGTTACTCATTATGTAAAAGAAGGAGGCGTTATCGACAAAGAAGCTGAAAAACGCGCTACTTCCGTTTATCTGGTAGACCGTACCATCCCCATGTTGCCCGAACGGCTGTGTAACTTCATCTGTTCCCTCCGCCCCGACGAAGAGAAACTGGCATTCTCCGTCATTTTCAATATGAATGAAAAGGGAGAGGTGAAAGACTCGCGCATCGTGCACACCATTATAAAGAGCGACCGCCGTTTCACCTATGAGGAGGCGCAAAAAGTGATTGAAACGGGTGAAGGCGACTACAAAGAAGAAATTCTGGAACTGAACAAACTGGCACAAATCCTGCGTAAACAAAGATTGGCTGCCGGTGCTATTGACTTTGACCGCGTAGAAGTGAAATTTGAGATAGACGAAACCGGCAAACCGCTCAGTGTCTACTTCAAAGAATCCAAAGAGGCCAATAAGTTGATAGAGGAATTTATGTTGTTGGCCAACCGCACGGTTGCCGAAAAAATCGGTAAAGTACCTAAAAACAAGAAAGCCAAAGTATTCCCTTATCGTATCCACGACCTTCCGGACCCCGATAAACTGGAGAACTTGAATTGGTTTATCAATCGCTTCGGATATAAGATACGTACATCGGGTAGCAAAACTGAGATATCCAAATCCATCAATCGTTTACTGGACGACATAAAGAACAAGAAAGAACAAAATCTGGTGGAAACCGTATCCTTGCGTGCCATGCAAAAGGCCCGTTATTCCACACATAATATTGGCCACTATGGTCTGGCATTTGACTATTATACTCACTTTACCTCACCTATCCGCCGTTTTCCGGATATGATGGTTCATCGTCTGCTCACCCGCTATCTGGCAGGAGGACGTACGGTACAGGAAGCGAAATACGAAGAATTGTGTGACCATAGCTCTGAAATGGAACAAATCGCCGCCAATGCGGAACGTGCCTCTGTAAAATACAAACAAGTAGAGTTTATGGGTGAACGTTTGGGCATGGAGTTCGATGGAGTCATTTCCGGAGTTACCGAATGGGGACTTTATGTGGAACTGAACGAAAACAAGTGCGAAGGTATGATTCCCATGCGTGACCTTGGTGATGACTATTATGATTTCGATGAAAAGAACTATTGTCTGACGGGACGCCGGCATCACAAAAAATTCAGTTTGGGAGATCCGGTTACCATTAAAGTGGCCCGCGCCAATCTGGAGAAAAAGCAACTTGATTTCGCTTTGGTCGAGAAATAAAGATTAACATCCTGTTGTAGGGGCAGACTGGTTTTTTCCCCTGCAACAAGACAATAGTTTCATTTACTTCACTCTTCTATTCAACTGATTATTCGCTTTATCCGGCTTCGATTTGCCGATCCGTTTACCACCGGACTTCTTTTTAGTTTCCTGTTTTGCCTTAAAAGCAAATGGATTTTTCTTATTTACCATAAATATTCCCTTTTTTCTGCAAAAATAAAGGATTAACATCAATATTCATTCTATTTATTGGCAATAATATAGAATTTACTTACTTTTGTCCTTCTAAAGCATTCAGTTCATGACTACATTCAATTACACGAAAATATTAACGCAGGCAGTAGATGAATTATCTGAAAGCCAGTCCTATAAAGGATTATTCCACCAACACAAAGATGGAGATCCTTTACCATCTGCCAAATCCCTATACAAGATAGTAGAATTGGCACGCGCCATTATCTTCCCCGGCTACTTTGGTAATTCCACCGTTAACAGCCATACCATCAACTACCATATCGGTGTAAATGTAGAAACCCTGTTCGGCCTGCTGACCGAACAAATTCTGGCAGGACTTTGCTTCGGAGGAAAACAGTAAAATGCAACCGATGAAAATGAACCGTGCAGAGAAACAGCCTCTTTGCTGGCAGCTCGTTTCATCAGTAAACTGCCCGAACTCCGCCGCATTCTGGCTACCGATGTAGAAGCCGCATATTATGGTGATCCCGCCGCCACATGCTTTGGTGAAATCATCAGTTGCTATCCGGCTATCCGCGCTATCAGCAATTACCGCATCGCACATGAGCTGTTAATACTGGGTGTACCTTTAATCCCCCGCTTCATTACAGAAATGGCACATTCGGAAACCGGTATCGATATTCATCCGGGGGCACAAATAGGACACCATTTCACTATCGACCACGGTACAGGTGTAGTAATCGGAGCGACCAGCATCATCGGAAATAATGTGAAACTCTATCAAGGGGTAACATTAGAGCTAAAAGCTTTCCGCTAGACAATAATGGAAATCCCATTAAAGGCATTCCACGCCATCCTATTTTAGAAGACGATGTCATTGTATATTCCAATGCAACCATTTTAGGGCGTGTTACTATTGGCAAGGGTGCTACCGTAGGAGGTAATATTTGGGTAACAGAAAATGTACCTGCCGGATCACGTATCGTACAGCGAAAAAACAAAGACGAATAAAACCCCTTTGCCATCATAGAAATGCTGACATCACAAAATGGTCTAAAAAGTAGTATGGCAGCAAACTTTTTAATAAAACAGTAACTTCCTGTACACCTTCTTGTAACAGATAAACAAGATATTTGCAGTACGATAAAAAAGGAGGTATATATGGAACTTAAAAGCAATGAATATCAGATAGAATGTACACCCTACGGGGAATATTACGCCTTTTTAACAGACTACCACCAATGCTGCACTTACGGCGAAACTGCCGAAGAAGCATTGGAAACCCTGTCAGATATCGCCGATGAGTTTTTCTGCGAAATAAACGAAGTCTATCTGGCAGAAGAATTCGCATAAAAGTCACTCAACCTATTAATCATAGAATTTCTCTTACAGAAACCATACCTGTGTGATACAGATATGGTTTCATTTTGTCCTAAGCATGCCCCATACGGTAGAGACTGTACCCCAAATAAACCAAATACAAACAAGAGACCAGTATCATTAAAGCACAAACCACATATCCCTTACGTTTCTCATCCGTCAATTCCATTTTCATTCTGATTTCTATTTAAGTTTCTTGATTCAGCAAAAATGGCAAATTCCTGTGTAGAATTTATTTCTATAGGATAACAATTACATTGCCGGATACATATTTTGTCAATTTATTCCACAGATATACCCAATTCCGTTTTCAAAGAATTTTATAATCAAAGGTAAATAAAGACCCCGGCAAGGAGCGTGGACGCCCGATTTCATCCTCTTTTTTGCTTCATCAAACAGATTAATTCTCTAAATAATTGATTAGCAAACAGAAAATCATTAAATTTGTCCCATCAATTGAAATTACGTAATTATCATTTAAGATGAAGGAAGAATTCGAGCTAATCGCCAAGACTTTCCAGGGACTGGAAGAAGTACTGGCAAAAGAACTCACCGAGCTGGGAGCCAGCAATATAGAAGTAGGAAGACGCATGGTAGCCTTTACGGGCGATAAAGAAATGATGTATAGGGCAAACTTCTGCCTGCGTACTGCCATCCGCATCCTGAAACCCATCAAACATTTTGAGGCGAAGAATGCCGATGAAGTTTACGAAGCTATCAAGGCCATTGCGTGGGAAGACTTCTTGGATAAAGATAAAAGTTTTGCCGTAGACGCTGTGGTTTTCTCGAACGAGTTCCGTCACTCCAAGTTCGTAGCCTACAAAGTAAAAGACGCCATTGTGGACTATTTCCGTGAAAAGACAGGAGAGCGCCCCTCGGTACGCATCAACCATCCCGATGTGGCACTGAACATCCATATAGCCGAAAATAAATGCACTCTGTCACTGGATAGTTCGGGCGAGTCACTCCACCCCGGGGTTATCGCCAGGAAGCTGTAGAAGCTCCTTTGAATGAGGTACTGGCAGCCGGTATGATCCTGATGACCGGATGGAAAGGCGAATGTGATTTGATAGACCCGATGTGCGGTTCAGGAACAATACCTATCGAAGCCGCCCTGATAGCACGTAACATCGCTCCCGGCGTATTCCGCAAGGAGTTCGCTTTTGAAAAGTGGAACGATTTTGATCAGGAACTATTTGACCGCATCTACAATGATGACTCACAGGAACGTGAGTTCACACATAAGATTTTTGGATATGACAATAATCCGAAAGCAAATGAAATTGCCACTCACAATGTGAAAGCAGCCGGACTGAGCAAGGAGATTATCTTAAAAATCCAACCGTTCCA